>Ga0209342_10001003_pt1 | contig 32035 bp, 40 predicted proteins | sample RifCSP16_2_FD_184023 | JGI IMG/M metagenome (GOLD analysis project Ga0209342, IMG submission 184023) | Soil microbial communities from Rifle, Colorado - Rifle CSP2_sed 16_2 (SPAdes) (version 2) | ecosystem: Environmental > Terrestrial > Deep subsurface > Rock core/Sediment | place: Rifle...
GCGGCCGTGGACCACGTTCCGGATCGTGGACTGGCATGTACCCTACACCACCCGGCGGCAGCTCAAGGTGTTCAACCCCACCGAGGTAACCGATCGAACCCGGGAGCACTTTGCCTGGTGCAGAGCCTCTTGGGCCAAGAATGTAGGGGATCAGCAGTCCCCGTGTGTGGGGATCGAGTGGCCATTCTACGGGAGGGATTGCTTCATCGGGTACGCTTACCAGCTACTGGTGCTCTTCCGGATCTGGGTGAAGGATGAGCAGCACATCCGGATCTGCCACCCCAAGCGCACCAGGGACTGGTTCTACCGAGAGTACGCTGTCAAGAAGCTGGGCTGGAACCCGAAGGCCAAGAATAGTGGGCCCTCCAAGGTGCAGGGGGTGGAGCTGATTGAGCAGCTGTACCTGGAGAACGCCAAGCGGTTGGATTGGCCCATCCCCAAGGACTGGTGGGGGCTCAGGGCACAGGCTGCATCCGTGGAAGCGGTCTCTGATGCTGCCATTGTGGCCATCCATACGGCCACCGAGCGCAGCTGGCACCACCGGAACATGCTCCCTGAGGAGCTGCGGAAGAAGAACCTCAAGTTGAAGTTGAAGGAGGATTAGGCGACCATGATGTATCGGTTTGAGCGCCGGATTCAGGGGATCGAGTACGGTTACGTTGAAGCTGACAACGATGTGGCCGCCAACGTGATTTTGCAGTCGATCGAGGGGCCAGTGAACAATCGTGGTGATGTTACCAACTTTGAGGCCCATTCGGTGATGGAAGTGGTGTCCTTGGAGCGGGCTCCAGAGCTAGAGGAGGAGGAGGAATAGGATGTTTTGGCGGAAGAAGAAGAAGGAACCGACCTATACGGTCGAGTGGTTTCCCAAGGGGTCTAGAACCGGTAAGGTTCGGTCTGGGGTGTCGTTGGTCCGATTGGCTCGTGCGGAGAGGGGAACTTGGTCCCTCACAATACGGGGGCTGGATGGAGCAGTAGAGACGCGATGGTTTACTTCCCCTCCAGATGTTATTGAAACTCCGGAGGAGTAGGATGGACTTCGTTGGGTTCCCCTCCATTGCCCGGCTGCGGAGGGACATGATCATCACGGAGAAGATCGATGGGACCAACGCCCAGGTGTTGATTACAGATCAGGATTGTTTCCCCCTTACGTCCGCTACTTGGACGTATGAACCCGGGCACGACTCGAAGCATGTTGCCCGGGTTGGGGATTGCTTTGTGTGGGTTGGCTCCCGCACCCGGTGGATCACCCCTGAGGATGACAACTTCGGCTTTGCAGCCTGGGTCAAGGAGCACGCCGAGGAACTGGTTGAAGGGCTGGGCCCCGGCCGCCACTACGGGGAATGGTGGGGGCAGGGCATCCAGCGGAAGTATGGGATGGATCGGCGGGTGTTCAGCTTGTTCAACGTTTGGCGGTGGATCGGGAAGCAGGGTGAAGTCCGCGAGTTCTTTCCGTGGGAGGAGATGGGGAAGCGAAAGAAGGCCCCAGTGTGTTGTGATGTGGTTCCCATCTTGTACCGGGGTCCTTTTCTTGTGAGTAAAGCAGAGGAGATACTGGCGCGCTTAACAACAACAGGGAGTACTGCAGCCTATCAGCAGGGATCCCTATTCCCCCCCAAGCCCGAGGGGGTGGTGGTCTACCACTGCAAGGGGAAGCACTCCTACAAGATGACCATTGAGAACGACGAGGGGAAAGAGTGATGCGGATCGGCCGATCCGCCTCCCAGGACGACCAGGCGGAAGCCCGAAAGATTATGGATCAGGTCGACCTGATCCTCCGGCAGGAGGTACTGGCTGGCCGGCTCCCCCGGGAAGAGGCTTGGCGGATCGGGACGGCGGTGCAGCGGGTAGTCTTGGGTGAGCAGGAAAAGTTGGTTGCAGATCCTGACGCTTCGTGTAAGTGTAAGTGTTCGGGATCAGCGGAGGTGCCTGATGAACCACAAGTGCCCGAGGTGTGATTGCAACCCCCTCCCTGAGGGGGGAGGGTTGTGTGAGGGGTGTGTTGAGGAATTGGCAGGTTTAGAGGCATTGGCGGCTTGGTTCGATGAGCAGGAGCAGAACCAGATTGATCTTGATGCAGCAACGGAGCAGGCGCTTCAGGATGAACAAGACTGGCAGGACGATGATGGAGGGCAGCTCGGATGAAACTTGTATTGTGGGGGCTAGCGGCCACCTCTGCACTGTTCATCCTAGGGGAGATAAAGCGGGCGGCGACAAACGCTGAGTGGGGTCCATCCATGCTGATCATCCAACTTGCCATTTTCACTGGGTCCCTCTTAGCTATAAGGAATCTACCATGAAAATCGACCGTCTGGTGACCCCCCGGGTGCTGGTGAACTACCAGATTGATGCTTACATCCTGGATGTGGATCGGATGATGTCGGTGGTCAGTGGGGTATTGGTGCGTGATGGGGCGCTTCAGCCCTACCGGTTCCCTACCCTTGATGCAGCGATCAAGCACAAGCAGAGGCTCCCGGTGACCGACAATGGTGGGTGGGCGATTGAGTCCTGGGATGAGCACTTCTCCTCGGACGACTACCAGAAGCGGAAGGCTGCGGATGATGCAGCACTCTGCAAGAAGGATCCGATGTATTGTCGTACGTCGATGGATGAAGTGCCGAATCTGTTCGACATCCCCCCGGGGCAGGTATCTAGGGTTGCGGTCTTTACCATCCCAACTTCGGATCCCGGTATCTCGCTTAGAATTCGCACACTGGTTAGTTTCAATGAAAACGGTCATATCACAGCATGGGAGGAAGATAGTCGGACCATACTAGTTGAGCCCCCGAAAGCCGTTTGATTGGGGGCCTGCACTAACGAATGAAATAACCCCGCCCGGGGGTTGGTCAAACCCGAGTCGGGCGGGGTGGAAGTACGTTGGAAGGTTACACCGGCGGAGTCTTCTGGGTCTGCTTGAGGGCAGCGATGATGGCGGTCAGCCCCGCCAACAGGGTAGAGAGCAGGGTGGCTAGATCCGTGGTGCCCTGGAGGTAGGTCCCCCCAGCACCAGCCATTGCTCCGATGGCCACGAGGATCGCTCCCCAACCGAGTTTGTTCAACTTGTTCAATGAGGTTCCTCCTTAGTCAATCTTGACGTAGAACCCGAGCCCGATGGCGGACTCCACTCCGGGGCTGCTTGGGGAGTCGCTCAGCTCCCCCAGCACCCGGAAATGGCCAGGACCAACCCGGTTCATGTAATGGGCCCACAGCCCATACTGTGGGGCATCGAAGCCCACCCGCTCCAGCCCGGCTGCCACGTTGTAGTCTGGGTCATCCGACGGGTCCTCGAAGATGATCCAGCCCGCTCGGGTCCAGGTCACCGCGTTCTCCTTGATCTGCTCGAAGGTCAGCCCTGCTCCACCCGTCTCGTAGTCCAGCACCAGGCCGGCATCAAAGATCACCATGAGCCCCCCCGTGGTGGCCGCAGCTTCCTCCTCGGGGGTGTTGTACTCCCCGAAGGTGGCAGACCCGGTCACTCCAACGTAGATCGTACGGGCGGAGTCCGACAGCACGATGGTCAGCGGCACCTCGAAGCCCCCACCCGTTGCCACGGTATCCGGGGGGCAAGGGGATTCAACAACAGCAGTGGCCGGAGGGGCCTCCTTCACTGGGGGAAACCCGGTGGCCAGTACCGGCAGAGCAGTACAAGCCAGCAGCATGATTAGACTAATCAGCGGGCGCATTCAGCAGATCCTCCTTTGGATCAAAGTTGGGGTAGATCACGGGGATGAGGGCCAACGCCAGTCGATCCAGCTCCCCGTGCCAGTACCGGTATAACATGTTCTGTGCGGGTTCATCCTCTTTGAAAGCCTTCCACAAGAGCTGCTCCAGGTTCCAGAAGTAGGCGTGGAGCATCTCGTGAACGATGAGCCACCGGAGGTGGAACCCGGGATTGCTTTGGCCATTGGTGGCCTCGGGGCTGACGAGGAAGTAGAAGTTGTTCCCGTAGGCCGAGCTGGTCTCTCCTTCCTCCTCGGGGGATGGATTCGGTTTCATCCGTACATCCCAAATCTTGATCCCGAGGAAGTCGGCGGTGGGCTGCATGACCTCCCGTAGGCCTGCTACCGGTGGTTCTGCTTCGAGCCAGCTGGTCCAGAAGTTGGCCCCATCTTCTTTCGGCTTTCCATCCTCATCAGAGCTGGGCAACACATCCTCCCGATCCATACAACTTGGTAAATCTCCCTACCCCCACCCATCGGCGGGGTATTGAAGGTGTACATGTTTGACGTGGGCCGTATCGCTGCCGGCGGATGCCGGGATAGTTTGCTGCCGATAGATCATCGAGTACCCTGGGGTGCCATCGACGTACCGGTACGGGAACTGGAGGTTTACCAGGCACCGCAGGTCCAGGAGCACCCCGATCACCGCATGGTCGGTGGCCATGCGGTTGTTGGACTCCACCTGCCAGTCGAGCCCTCGCCCGGTCGCGTGGACCCCGCTACCGGGTCTCCGCACACTGGTGACCACGATGGGCGTGGCTGGCCCCAGCTTGGCCCACACGTAGGTGGCACACCAGTAGAAGAGGTCCTGGAGCTGCGGGTGGGCATCCCGAACCCTGGCCCCCTCTAGCTCGGTCCACTCAATCTGCTTTAACACGGCTCGCATCCTGGACATGCACCCCGATCTTGGTGATCTCGGTGGCAATCTCGTCCTGCTTGTTGGCTAGCCGCTCCAGGGTCCGCATCAGGTACTTGATGTCCCCTCCCCCGTTGACCCCGGTTCGGGCCGCTTTGACCAGTGCGATGGCCCGATCAAGGGCCACAATTGCAATTCCGGCGTTGATGATGATCTCGTTGCCGGTCACTCCTCGATCACCCCCTCTTCTTCCGCCTGGCTACTATACTCGGCAACCAGGGCCTCGTGCCGTTCGATCCATTCCTTCATCGGCCAATCATCGTCGAATCCCTCCACCTGGTCCTCGAACACGCTGAAGTGGCAATCTGATTCCCGGATGAACTTGTACCAGTACTTCTCTTGGTCAGTCCCGAAGCACACGTCGATCCCGGTGTATTTCCCGTAGATCACGATGTCCCCGAACTTGAGCCAGGAGCGTTCCTCCTCCTCGGGGTGGATCCAGACCACCCGCCCACAGGTCTCCACCTGGGTCCGGCCCATCTTGGCGGTCTGCGGGATGTAGAGGGACCCGATCTTCTCGTTGTACTTGATCGGAGTCCGAACGATGAACTCCTCGTGGTTGCACTCCTTGATGTTCCAGGGTGCTGAACTGAGTACCTTGGCGGTGTAGCCGCCTGGGCCGTCACTCCCCGACATTGGGGAACTTCTCCTGGGCTTGCTCCTGCTGCCGAAGCTGTATGAGCAGCTGCCCCGTTGGGGTTGCCATGAGCGCTGGGTTCCGCAGCACCATCCGGGTGGCTGCATCGACGTGGGTGCCGAGCAGCTGTCGTTGAATAGCGTTTGCAATGGAACCCGGGTCAAACAGCTCGCTGAACTCCACCACCCCGTTCTGGATGGCATCATCGAAGATTTCTGCGGCCAGCTCCGGGTCCTTCCGCCGGAGGGCGTTGACGTAGTTGGACGAAAACTGGTCACGTTGGTACGCCAGGGCGATCCCCTGCCGCCGTTCTCCATCACGAGCAATCTGGCTCCGACGGAGGGCGGTGGGCCTGAAGCCCATCATTCGCTTGACGGCATCCTCGGGGGCCACCCGCTCGGTGAATTCGTAGTCCGGGTTCCGCCGCTCCCAGTCCGCCTGCTCCCGCAGGAAGGCCAGGATGCGTGCCCCGAACCGGGACCCAAGGTCGGTCTCCAAATCAATCTTTTCGGCTCCAGGCACCCCCGGGATCTCCAGGGTCTCTGAGACCTTGAGGTCCTGAGCAGGGATCCCCAACAGGAGGATGGGGGGTGCAACTCCACCGGCCAGCCCGGTCAACAGCTGGCCCCATTGCTCCATCATCTTGTTCTGGATCTGCTTCCGCTCCCGTGGATCCTCGGTAGCCCCCAGCTGAAGGGCGGTGGCCACCATGTTGACCTCGGGGCTGGCCCCTGGCAGCGGCCCGATGTTCTCGGGGATGAACCCAAAGCCGAAGGCTTGATCGGTCTCCACCCCGAAGGCTTCCCGGTTGATGCGGGTGATGAACCCCGAGTAGGCCAGGTACCGGAGCATCCCGGTGGGGTCATCCCGCAGCTGTTCCACGAGGAACCGGGCCTGGTTGGCTGGGTAGGAGGTTAGGGTCGTCAGGTTCCGCAGGACCGGGTGCTGGAAGGCTGGCGGTAACCCCATGACCCCATAGATGAACTGGGTGGTCTCTGCGGCATCCAGCCCCGCCTTGGTCAGGGCATGTTGAGTCTTCGCCGGCAACTGGGCAAAGCGAGCGGGATTCACCTTGAGGGCCTTTGCAGCCCGAGAGACCCCCGCATGGAAAGCCACCCCTCGGTTCAGGTACTCCGCCAGGTGCATGGGGGCCATGACCACGTCTTCCAGGGACCTCCACTTTGCCCCAAGGCTGCCCGAAAGGGACAGCATGTTACGATCCGACCGGCGGAAGAAGCTGTTGTAGTCCAGCATGAGCCCCTGCTTTTCAAACTGCTTGCGGCCCTCCTTGGTGAGGATCCTGCTGAACCCCCGCATGGTGGCCAGCGGGCCCTCGCGGGCAGCGGTGTTGATGGACTGCCCCAGGTTGTACATCCCGCTGGAGATCATGCCGGCGAGCAGCGCCCGGTGCATGGCCCGACTGATGGCCACCGAGGAGCGGTACGCCGGCCGATTGAGCAGGATGGGCTCCCGCCCGAACCGCTGCCGGAAGGCGTTGACCCCGTTTTCGAGGACCATGTTCACTTCAGTTTCCAGCCCAGATGGGCGACCCTTGAGCCGCGCCAACCAGGACTTCCAGTATTTCTGCTGGATGGGGGCCAGCTCCGTCTTGGCTAGCGTGTTGGCCTTTCGCAGGGCATCCTCGAAGTGGAGTTTCCGGGCAGCTCCAGGGGCGTAAGCCCGCAAGGCCTCAAGGACATCCGGCAACTGCTCGGTGGCCAGCCGGTCGCTGAACCTGCGGTCCAGGAGGTGCTTGAAGTAGATGTTTGGGCCCACGGGGAGATCATCGGGGATGAGCCGCTGCTTTCCAAGGAGCTTGATTTCGTCGGGGGAGTAGACCCGCATGAAGTAATCCAAGAGGGGTTTCCCCTGCTCGAATCCCCTGGCCCCCTGAGCGGTGAACTGGTCGGCTACCTCATCCACCCAGGCGCGGACTTTCTTGAACACCTCCAACTCGTGGGGGGCCAGTTCAACCTCCTTGCTGAGGACCACCTTGTTCCTGGAGTCCACCGCCTGGTAGCGGAACCTCCTGGTTCCATCCCCGCGTACCTCTGTAAGCTGCCCAGAAAGGGCCATTCCGAGGCGCTGGCGGAGGTCCAGGAGCTGACCCTTGGTGTAGTCCTCGAAGCCGGCTGGGCGAACCGCCTTGCGGTTCCCAGTAAGAAATCCAAGGTCTTGATCAAAGCGGGCAGCCCACTCATCCACCTGCTGGCCGGTGCGGCGGTAGCCCGCCTTTACCAGGTCAAGCACCTTGGTGCCCTTGAGGGCCAGACTCGGGGGGCTGATGTCCGTCTGGAGCAGATTCCCCCCAGTGGGGGGCATGTACTTGAGGGTATTGCGGAGGACCTTTCGATTGTCCACCACATCCTCCAGGGCACGCAGGGAGTGCTGAAGCTGGGGCATCCCCTTGCCACCAGCCTGCAATTCATTCAGATACCCGATGGCTTCATCCGCATTCTTGCCGGCCAGATCGGTGAGGTGCTGCTGGATCTCCAGCCGGAGAGCATCAGCCACCTGGCCTGATCCAAGGTAGGACTCCATGAGGGACTGGAACCTGCTCAGATTGCCAGCAGGGGTGGCCTTCAGCAGCTCTTGGCCCTTGAGGTAGTCCCTGAAGGCCCTGATGGGGGCGGTGTGGTTCTTGATGGTTTCCACCGAGGCGGTGATCGTCTCGTCCGAAACCTCCCCGAGGGTGGACTTGGCAAGGTCGGTGAGGGCCTTGGTCAGCTGCTTCGGGGTCCGGTTGGAGGCCGCCAGCGCGATGGCTTGATCCACAGTGTCCTCTGGGAGGATGCCATCGGCGGTGAGGTTCCTGCGGGCCATCATGGTCATTTCAGCTTGAAGGTCGAGGTCCCCCTTGGCAACCCGGGCAGCCAGCTCGGGGTCGGCATCAATGAACTGGTCGATCCCCCGCATGAGCTTGACCCCCTTGACCACCTCCCCAGAGATTGCACCGGGGGTCACACGCGACAGCTCCTGGAGGGCTTTGGCCTCGGTGTTGAGGGCCTCCGTCAGTCGGGGAACAAGCCCCTGTTTGGCCAGCTGCTCTGCCTCAGTGAGGACCCTGTGCCCCTTCGGGGGGATGAGCCCCATTATGATGGTGGGGTCAGCGGTACCCAACTCGGTGTCGAGATCCCTGGTAACCTTGGGGAGCCCCTTGGTGAAGTAGAGGTCCCAACCAGTGTCCATGTCAAAGTCCACCCCGTTGGAGCGGTTGACCTCATCAACCCGATCGAGGAGGGCTTGTGCGTCTGGGCTGTAGTCGTGGTCGCGGAGGAAGGCGTTGCGGACGGCTGCCACCGTGGAGTTCCGCATGGGCTTCGAGTGGCGGAGGAAGCTGATCCACAAGGCGTCTTCCTCCTGCTGGACTGCCCCCAGGCGGGCTTCGATCTCTTCCCGTGGGGGCTCCTTGAGCTGCCCTTGGTCCACCAGGCTGTTGAGCCACCCGAGTTTTGGGCGGAAGAAGGTGGTTTGAGTGCCCAACCCTAGGGCCTTAGCCCCTTCAATCGGGGTGGTTAGTGGACGGAGCATCCCTTGTTGCAGGCGGTGGGCGTTGTACGCTTCTTCCACCTGGGGAACTCCACCGTACAGCTCCTCCGCCTGATCCAGCAGGGCCCGCTCGCGGGCGTCCATCCATTGACCGGCCTCATGGCCAGTGGGGAACTTCATCGTGGCCAAGACACCCTCTGCTGTGAATGGGCGGAGGGTAGCATCTTGGATGGATGCCTTCCAGTCTCCCCGCCTGCTGCGGTCGGCTACCTGAACCTTTCGGGGGAAGTCCAAGAAGGACAGTCCCCTCACAAACCCGATGGCTTTCTCCAGGGGGGCGTGGACCTTCTCCAAGAAGCGGTTGAAGCCCCGCTCGTGGGCTTCCTCGGCCAGTTGGGTGGGCAGCATCCCTTCTTGGTCCGCCGTGCGGCGGATGAGGTCGATCCCCGCTTGCACCTCCGGCTCGGGGGTGGGATCGGTGAACGCCATCCGCCCCGGCTCAGACGGGGGTTCCCCGTGGAGCTGGTCGAAGGTGTCTTCGAGGAGCCGCCTGCGGCGATCGGGGTTCTCTGCATCAAACCCCACTACCTCGTCGGCTAGCTCGTCAAGGAGTCGGCGATCCGCCACCAATGGGCTCCTTTGCGACGGCCGCATCAATGCGGCGCTCGGCCTCATCAATGATCTGGGTCTTGGTCCACTCGGGGTGCTCTTGGGAAACCTGTTGAATGACTTGCTGATACAGCTGTTGCTGGGCAGCTCGATCCGGGTTCCTAAGGGCCACCCGCTGGTTGACCAGGGCTCGAACGTATCCCTCCTGCAACTCCTGGGGGGTAGAAATTAGCCCCGCATCGGCGTTCCCTCGACGGATTCCTGCTGCCCCCTGGAGGGCTTCCCGGTAGATGGTGGTCATTCCATCTTGGAGTTTATCAAACCCGAACCGGGGGTCTAGGATGGCGGCATTGCGCAGGGACTGGTCCGCCCGCATGTCCACGTAAAGCCGGATGACATCCCGCTCATTCAGCCCGGGCTGGTCCATCCCCAGCTTGACCTGCCAAGCCCGCAGCTCCGACATACTCAGGTTCTCCATGATCGTCTCAACGGGCTGCCCATCCTCCAGCATCATCTGGATTTTCTGGTCAGCCTGCCAAGCCTGCATGTTGACGAAATCGGGGATGCTGGTGCCGGCCTCATCTGCCAGGGCGGCCTCATCAAACTCCAACTGTCCCAGTTCCCGTTGAGCTGGGGGAGTGGCAAGGAACCTCCGGCGGGAGTCCACTGTGAATCGCTTCGACTCGGCCGCCGACAACACGACCCCAGGGGGGAGGCCCTTCTGGGCATCCTCGGGGAGCTGGGCTACTTGGAGCCCGATGTTGAGCTGGTCGGCAAACTGTTGGGCCAGCGGCTGATCCTTGGCTTGGAGGGCGGTCTGCATCCCGTAGAGGGCCTGACCTGGCTCCAGCTGGCTGGCTTGCTGGGCGAGGGACTGGAGCAGCTCTCCGGCGGCCTCCTTGGCCTGGGGGAACCCAGGGCCCATCCCAGATTGCTCGGCCAGGACTTCCCCGATGGCGGACTGGAAAGGCTCCCGCTGGGGGGCAGGCATATTGATGATCGCCTGCGGGTTGGTGACCGCCAGCTTGAAGGCCAGCAGCATGTTCTCCCGGCGGTTGGCTTCCCGGGTGGCCTCCTGCTGGGCTGCGATCTGGCGGAGCTGGTCCGTGGTCTGCGTGTAACTTTGTGCGTAGGGAGCCTGCTGGGCGCGTGGAAGCAGGGCACCCGCACCAACAGCCAGCCCACCCCCGAATAGTTGTCCTAGGAGCCCCTGGAGATCAAATTGGGGGGTTGTGGGGTCATTCAACGGCATGGGTGTACCTCATCCTCTCATGGGGCCACCGATGCCCCCTGGTCCCCGATATCCGCTGCCCCCTCCGCCGCCGAAGAGGTTTTCCAGGCCACCTCCAACCAGCCCCCCAACAGCGGTCCCAACCCCGGGGATGATGGAGCCGGTCAGCCCCCCAACGAGGCTCCCAAGCCCACCCCCACCGGCCTGATCCCGTTGGAAGCGGCCCATGCGGAGGGTCTCGAAGAGGTTCTGCCGGTTGATGTCCAGCCCTCCCAGGTTCCCGAGCATTTGGCTCGTCTGGAAGGGGAGCTGGAGGAGCTGTTCCAGGCCAGTGGTCTGCAGCTGGCCCTGGAGGTTGCCCACCTGCCGGAGCATTTCCTCCCCAAGGAGCTGTTGCTGGCCGAGGGCGGTGCTGGACCCAAGGAGCCCCCGGGCGGCTGCGCTGGATCCGAGGATCCCGCTCAGGCGCTTGGTCTGCTCACCCAGCCCCTGGATCCCCTGCTCGAAGCGGGCTTGGGTGAGTCGGGCCACCAGGTCCTGCTGCTGCTGGGTGGGCCCCCCGAGGGCGGAGGCAGCCACATCGGCTGCTGAGCCGGCTTGAAAGACGTTGGCGAAGGGGTTCTGGAGATCCTGCCAGAACCTGGAGCCTGATTGGGCTGGCGAGGGCGGACCCTGGGGGGTAGCCCCCAGCTGCGCCTGGCCAGATTGGCGGGCGGCTCCTCGGGTGGCAGCGGGGTTGAACCGCTGCTGGAGCAGCTGCATCATCTGTGGGTTAAAGCCTTGTACAGCCATCGTTGTTCGTTGTTCACCCCGTTCGTTGAGCAAATTACGTGTTGGTATTTTTGTTAGCCAGGGTTGTATCGAAGAAGAAGGTTGGGCTGCCTGCCAGGCTTACAGCATTTGCAGCTGTGTTGTTGGCATTCCCCCAGAATGTACACCCGACTGCTACACCGTCTACGGCCGGGGACCCACCCCCACCGTCGATCAGTGCTCTGCCATTCGCATGGTTGAAGGCTGTAATTGAGATCTTGCTCAACCCGGTGTGGGAGGAACTGTTCACCTTCACGCCGACTGCCTCACAGCTGTTTCCGTTCCCCCGGATCTTGATGTTCTCCGCCTGTACACCAACGGATCCCGTGAGGTCAATCCCAGTTGCAGCAGCGCTGTTGGTGTTGACCCAGATCTCCCCACCAGCAAGTGCAATGTCGTCCACCGCATCGAAGGCGACTGCCGCGCTAAGTGCCGCTGCGGCCTGATTGGTCGTGATCTGAAAATTTTCTAACCGGATGGACACATCCCCTGAGGAGCTGGACAGTCGTACTGCTGGATTGGCCCCAGCGTTGTGGAGTGCATAGAGGCCGTCAACGACCAACCCCCAAATGTTGTCCTCCAGCGATAAACAATTCCCCCCAGCTCCGCCGATGGCTGTGATGGCTACGTAGAGGTTGCGAATGGAGGCATTCCGAAAGTTGGAGACCCGAACCGCGTGACTAGTAAAACTCCCGGTTACCCAAGTATCTTCAACCACGAGACCATCTAACATGGCGGCATCCGTATCGTTGACCGCCTCAAAAGCGCCACCGATGGCTGTGTTGGAGGACTCGAAGAGGCACTTTTCAATCCGACAATGGGAACCGAGGTCGGTAATGAAGTATGGGGCACCAGCACTGACACTGGTAGTCGATGCGAACCGAATCCCGTTCCAGGTGATATTCTGGGCCCTGGTGGAGATCGTCGATCCGCAATCAAACATGGGCGTGCTGGTGGTCCCCATCGAGAGGGTTGACCCACCAGAGTTACCCGGGGAACCCCGGACACCGAGAAAGGTGATGTGCTTTTTGCTGACAAGCGACAGCGTGGAACCAATCTTGTAGCTTGCGGTGGTTGGTTCAACCAGGATAATTCCTCCACCCGCAGCACTGGCATCATTAATGGCGGTCTGAAAGGCGGAGGCATCGTCTGTAGTCCCATCTCCGACCGCGCCATATCCCCTTACAGAGAAGATGGCGGTGTTGATGCTGCGGAGGCCGGTGATCCCATAGAGAGCGTTGAAGTCCAGCCCCCCACGCAGGGTCAGGTTGCCGGTGGTGGCTACGGCGGGAATGGCCCCCAGCTTATCTTCTAGGTCCTGGAATTCATCCTCAAGGGAGACCTCCCCGGTCCCAGCCGACTCGACGATGACCTTCCCATCGGAGAACACCTGGGTCTTGGTATACGGGGTCCACTGCGACATCTTACTCAGCTCACCTCATTGTACGTTCTGTTTGGGTTGGCCAGGGTAAATCTCCACTTCGATACCGGAGGCAGCCATGTTTCCATCGGCGCAGTCCAGCTCGACCATCAGGGTCCGAGCCCACTTCCGGATGGGCACCGTCCAGATCACGGGGGCAGATCCCTCCCGGCCGATGGCGTCCTCGCCGATCACGAAGTTACCGATGATGGCGGCATCCATCGGGTTCTGGTTCACCGTGAAGGATACCGGTGCATGATGGTCCAGCCAATACTGACCGGTGACCACACCGACATCTGGCTTGCGAAAGTGGAGCCGGAGGTCCCGGTATTTGCGGTAATCGGACGGTGTACCGCTGTGGAGCCACATGGTCCGCAGCTTGCTTGTGTGCTGCACGGACCCCAGCTCGTTCATCCGGCTGTCTTGATCCAGGCGAAGGACGTAGCCCTGATCCGTCCCGATCAGCAGCTCCTCCTCCGTGGTATCGGGGTTGACCCGGGAATGGATCGCGGTCACATGGAAGTCGGGGAACTTCCAGACTGACCAGGCCCCAAGGGCGTAGTCGTATACCAGGATGGTCCGGGGGACTCCACCGTCGCCGCTGGCGGCCATTGTGAGGCAGTACCAGTTCTTCTTGCGGTAGTGGCACGCCTGGGCTTTGGGGTAGAAATCCTTGTCAAAGCCCCTGAACAGGTTCTGGATGGGGGCACTCAGGTACTTCTCCTCCACATCGCCAAAGCGATCGGTGGTCAGGAGCGAGTGAACCCCCTTGCGCGAGAGGAACAGGACATCCGCCCCGATGTTGACGGCGGAGTTGGGGGCCACACACCCGATGCTCGTGGAGGAGGTGACCAGGGCGAACCCAAGCTGGGAGGTCTCAACACTGAGCCCATGCGTGGAGCCCTTGAGGCGCATGAAGGCCGTTCGGCCGAAGATCACCAGGTCTCCGTAGAAGGACTTGAGCGCGGTGGCCGGCTGCCCCCCGGGGAGGTCGTTCAGCTGGAAGAAGGCTGGCTCTTCCTCGTTCGTGGGGGCGGGGGTGATCTCCATACCCCAACGGGTGTCATCCAGGAGCGCCGAGGCGGTCAGCCACCTGGGGTTATCCACCTGGATCCCCCAGAGCCGGTTGGCGTGCTGCTCCACTACCCTAAACTTCGGGGGGGTGGCAATCCCCCAGGTGTTGGTGACGTTGCTGGTGGTGGCTGCCGCACCGTCCCAGGACTTGAGGATATTTTCCCCGTCGGCGATGTAGATTCGGTCCAGGAAGTTGGCGGTGGAAGCGATGGGCTCAAACTTGCCGTTGCCGATCAGGTTCCCCACGAACTCGGTGCCACCGGCATCGTGGTAGATCCCATCCCCGATGTAGGCCACCAGGCGGCGGACTTCGGTGGCAGTTGCAGCGTCGTATTTCTCGAAGTCGGCCAGCTTGACGATGTCTCCGAAGGAGGTTTCCAGTTCGGCATCGCTGACCGTGTAGGCCACTGGGTTCCTAGTGGACCATAGGTAATAGTTCTGTACTTGAGAGGACGGTGTGTCGTCCTTGCTAGAGGCGATCACAGCTTGGACAACGGGGGTTTTAACACCGATCACTGCTCCGCCAGCATTCTCGATTACTTGGCCAGCATAAGAGGGCAGCGCGGTGGTGGTCAGGGTGTCGTCCGTCCGATTCCACCGGAGGTGTTTGTAGGTCTGTGGACTGGAATCCCCACTGCCCTGGATGAAGTGGCTGTGGCCCCCTTCATCCACGGCCAGATCGATGAACTCCTCAATGTACTCCGCACCCCCGGAGGCATCTTGGCCGATGGTAACCCCCAGGTCCTTGACCGCCCCGATCACGTTCCCGCCAAGGTCGAGGCGGGCTGCCCGAGCAGTCTGGGCGGAGTCTGTGGACCCAAAGACGCAATGGAACTCCTGGTGGGTGGGGTCGAAGACCACCTTGGGGTACTTGAGCTGGCGGGCCCCAACCCCACTGTAGGTGTGGAGGCTCAGGGGGCCGGACCAGGTGGATCCATCCCAGTACATCCGGGCTACGCTGAATGCGGTAGTGCCGCTGCCATAGTGGACGATGGCCACAGCTCGATTGGTTGCCCCAGCAGCCACTGCGCACACCCCACCGTTGATCCCAGCTCCAAGGCCGAGATCGGTGGCTGCTCCCCAGGCTCCGCTGCCGGTGTACTGGAAGTAGTTGTAGGCGCTGGTGACCGTGTTGAAGGCCACGATGAACCCGGTCCCATCGGGGGCAAAACCGACACTCGGGGTCTGGTAGGTGATTCCAGGGTCCAGGGCGATTTCCGAGGACCAGCTGGCTCCCTGATCATCCGAATACTTGGCACGAAGATAGCCTGCTGTAGTCGGGCTACCTGCATTGTATGTGCCGAGGGTAACTAAATATACACACCACACCCTCCCATCGCCCACAATACCCTCAGTAAGGTCCAGAGCAATATTCGGCGCGCCGTAGTTCCACGCACGCCCTGTAGATTCTGGTACAACCTCACTTTGGCGAACTAGGGTGTCGGTGTCAAGGTCATACAACCCAAAGCCAACCCCACTATTATCAATTCCTCCCGGAGCCGAAAGATGGACTCCACTAAACTCGAACACAAGGTAGATCCACCGCCGGTCCAACCAATTCTGACACGAACGAAGGTAGCTTTCGGTAAACCGGTTTGGATCTCCGAAGGTAGGATCTGTGGTGACCGTGAACCCGGGGTTGAGTTGGGTGAGGGTGGTGCTCCAGGCCATCGGGCTACTCCACGTCGATCACTGGGATCTGGTTGTACTTCTTGACCCCGCCCCGCTTCTCGCGGGACCCATCGAAGGTCAGCTCAATGTTCTCAGCCACCGTGAGCTGTTGGGGGTCGGTCATTGCTGGGTTGGAGACCGTGTTGAGCCCACCGGTCCACGGGATCAGACGGAGGGTGTCACCATCGAACGGCATGTGCTGGGGTCACCGCCCTTGACGTTTGCGGTTCAACTGATGGACCCGCTGGACCACCTTGGGGGAGCCGCCCGAGCGGAGGTACGCCCGCTCCTGCTTGCTCACCAGTGGCCCAAGCATCTGTTCGCGCCGCTTCCGTCGGGCCTGGTAGATCAGCTGATAGGCGCTCTGCTTAAGATCCTCCACTGCGGCACGAGCGATCGCTCGAACGGGGCCCGCTCCGGGGGTTAACAGCTCCTCGGGGTCAGCAGGGGCCTCCCCGATCCCCTTCAGCGGGGGAAGTACCGACTTAGGTCGGGGGGACCGGAAAACCTTCTTTGCCATGCTTACAACCTCCGGGGGTATTACAGTTGGGCCCTGATGACGTGCAGGGTGGCCTCATCCAGGCGGTCCCACATCACCCCGGCGAGGATGTTGGCCCTGGTGGACTGATCCACTTGGAGCTGGAGGAAGGGGGAGTCAAAGGCTTCCTGCTCCTGCAACATCTGGCGCAGCCAGAACTCGAAGTCCTGGGAAGCTAGGGCTGTCCGGCTGGCGTCGTCCAGCTGGTGCTTGTAGTATTGCCGGAGAACCCCGTCAACCAGGATCTCTTGATATTCGGATGGGATCAGGGGGATGTCAGAGTCTTCCACCAGATCATCAGCCTTGCGGATGTACTTCACCAGCACATCCTGCGCGGTCTTCGGGCAGGGGTCAAACCACAGGATCCTGTTCCCGGCTTCATCCACCCCGAAGGCGGTGTAGTGGCTGGGGTCCTGCACGTAGATCAGGGAGCCCCGGCGCTGCCGGCGGTCCTCCAGTTCATCCGAACTAAGGGGGGCCAGGATGATGGCATCCCTGGGGCGGGTGATGGTCCTGACCCGGCGGTACTTGGTGGGGAAGCTGTACCTGGGGCGGACGATCTGGTAGGTGGCCGTGGTGTTGGCATCCACAATTGAACTTGTCAGAACAAGGCTAGTGTTGGAGGCCACCGTCTGGATCTCGTAATACTCCTGCTTGCCGATCAACTTGAAGTAGTCCCCGGGGAGAATGCCGCTCGTGACCCAAGTGGTGGTGGTCCCGGTGACCGTGGTGGAACCGGCGGTATTGGCCACGGTGCCGGTGGAATAAGCCGGAAAGAGCCGGATTCGGGTCTCCTTTTCCAGCCACCACCATTCCCGTAGGATCTCCACCTCATGGTAGACCCGGTTCACCAGCTCAGCGATCACCAGGTCGGAACTGGCGGCGGGGCTGGCCAACCCAAGCAGGGTGGCTAGATCACCGGTCTGATCCTCACCCACCCGGCGGCGGATCCGGTTGACGATCTGGAGGTAGTTCATGGGCGGAACCTCAGTCTCCTGCCCCCGCGCAGGACAGAATCCTGGGAGTAAAGTTCACATTGACCGTCATGTAGTCGATTCCCCAGCGGGGGGTGCCAACCTTGGCGTCCTTGTTGTGGACCAGGTAGGCCGGGCTGCCAGCAAAGTAAACCCCGCCGGTAACCGTGAAGCAGAAGACCTCTACGGCCTCGGGGTACTCGATGTGCTCAATCAAGGTGATCTCTACCAACTCCTGGTTGATGTCCATCAGATGCTCCCCGAGCTGAACAAACTGGGCCTGCTTCTGCCGCCGCCCGTTGATCATCAGGGGGTGCTCGGGGGTCACCGTGAAGGCGTTGTTGAACCGGTAGAATTTCTGCCCTGTGCCGCTCGTCACAGCCTGCACGACCGCCGCCCCCTCAAGCCCTTTCAGCTCCGTCCCAACAACCACATCCTCTACCAGGATGGAGTCCCCACTGGTGAGGGTCAAGACCTCCCCCTTGGGGTGGCACGTAAAGATGCCCGCACGGACGCGGAAGTTGCTGCTTGTGAGTTGTGCAGACGTAAAGTACATCCCCCAGGTGTCCATTGTGCCTCCCAGTGTGTATTCGGTTTCGACGGTGGTGATGACTTGATCCTTGGTTGAAGAAATTGAAGTGCCCCCATCGTTGGTTAGTGACAAGCGGATTCCCCCACCGACCCAGTTGCCACTGGTGTATTTCGCCTGGATCTTGACCGTAACCCCAAGAATACGGCTGCCGTTGAACGGGGTGGTTCCCCAGGCGAAGGTGTACATGTCCATGATACCAGTCCCGATCACGCTCTCACCACGATCGGCAAACTGGTTGTTGTCCGTCTCAACCCGGACGGCGTTGGACCAGCCGTTGGCAACCTGATCGGTACAGGGGGTTGCACCAGTTGTTGGCATGGGGCTTCCTCAGACGTAGAAGAACATGACTTCAAGGGCAGTGGTCGGCGCGGTATTACCCCCACCAGTGGTTGCTGCGGCGGCCGACATCGCAGTCGTGAAGGTAATCCCATTCGCGGCGAGGATGTTCGCGGTTTGACCCGCACCAACTGCAAAGACCAGCTGGGCGGTTGAGGTGCCCACCGTCACACTGGCTGCAGCAATGTTGTAGACCAGGATGTAGACCGTGGTTGTATTGGGGTTGTGGAAGTACCAGCCGTAAATCTGCCCGGCACTGGCCTTGATCACCTGGGCCCCGTTGGTCAGGGCGGTGTAGGTATCCCCACTTGTGAAGTTGGCTACCAACAATCCCCCTGCGGTGTGGGGCTGGGTCGTCACAATCTGCTTCCGGTCCAAGGTCATCCTCGCAGCACCAACGTCGCCCTCATCAACAGAGTCGGTCGAGGACTCGTCTGCAAGATACCCCACTGGTGCAACGTGGTGTGTGCCTACAGTAAAGGCGGAGTCATCTGTTTTCAGCCACCCCGAAACTGTAGAATCAACACTAGTGGCTGCATCTTTTGCAGCTGTGACGAGGGTTTCCAACTCGTCGACGAGCCCCTCTATGATCCCAAGGGCCCCTTCAATCGCAGTCAGCGTTGTTTCGGTTGCAGCCCCAGTCGGCAAAGGAAGAGTTGCCGCAGAGATGGGCACAGCGGACTGGTTGGAGGCGATCACCACAGCCACCGAATTGGCCATTGTATCCTGGCCAATGGGGTCAGTGATGGTTACGGACCCGCCGCCGCCCCCGCCGCTGATCACATCGACTTGGAGGTTGCCGTTGAGCACGGTGGCTGTGGAGCCATCTCCACCCCCACCATCCTCGATGGTTACATGTTCCCAGGTACCACGATCGCCCACGAGGCTACTCCTTCGCCAGGGTCTGCTGCCGTTTCGCCCGGCGGATGGCAGCAAGCTGGTTGTTGATCTCTCGTTCCCACTCTTGTAGCTCGGTCTGCTTCTGGGCTATTGCATCCAACTTAGCCTGGGACCGCTCGATCTGGGTCTTTAGTTCGGCCAGTTTGGCCTGAGCTACCTCTACCTCGGCTTTGCTACGGGCTTCCTGTGTAGCTGCATGAACAGCGTCCAGGTTGGCCTTCTTGGCAGCTTGGTCAGCCTCCTCACGAGTTTGGGTTACCCGGGTCCACTCCTTGGCCAGGGCGGTGGATTCCTCCTTGAGTCCAACCTCACGGAGGTTCAACTCCTCGGCCCATTCATCCAATTCAGCCTGCCGACGTTCCTGTTGGCGCTGTACCGATTGGTGGAGTTCCCACCGGCGTTCGGCATCATGCTTATCCTGTGCCAACGTCAACCGGAGCTGCTCTTGGGCCAGGTTGATGGTGTTGAGCCGCTGATCCTCAGCAGCAATCTGAGCATGACGGGCCTTGGCCTCGGCAAAGCGGAGGGCGATATCGACCTCCCGCTCATCCAACTCATCCTCCCGGACATCAAGGGCCCGCTCTCGCTGACCCAGCTCGTGCTGGCGGTGCTGGTACGCCCCCTCCAGCTGCTGGGTACGAGTCTCGATGTTGGCCTTGGCGCCCTCAAGCAGCTCCTTGGCCTCCTGTTGACCCTGACGGTAGGCTTCCTCGCACTCCTCACGAAGATGCTGTAGGGCTTCTTCTAGGGCCAGCCGTTCGTGGAAGGCATCGTTGATCTCTGCTCGGATTTCAGCCAAGGCAGCCCCCTCGGGGGATGGAATCTGCACCTCAACCACTTTAAGAGGCTGGGGACGAGATCTGCGACCACGCGGCATCTTGCTAGGCTCCCTTGATCAGACGGGTACAAGTGCAACCGACAACGCCCAGGTGTCAGCTGTGTTGATCGTAGCAGCATTGGTTAGCAGAATTTGGGCGTACACCTTCCGGACATCCGTGGTCGAATCATAGTCGGTGTAGGACATCCCAACCTCATGGTCTGCGGCAGTCCAGAGGGTGTCGGTGAACTCGAAGGCATCAAGCCCAAAGATGAACCTGAGATGTCCACGCTCCAGGTCGTTGGCTAGGGTAATGTCCCCGTAGGTTGAGTTGCCGTAGAACGCGAGCCACAGGATCAATCCGGAAAGCCCACCATCATCTGCATCCTTGATCCGCAGAACCACCGAGTCCAGCACATAGTCCCGCTGGGTGGGGGATACGCCGGGGATGACGGCGGAGATGTTGGCCGACTCGCCGGTGGCATCAAGCCCACTGGCGGTCGATGACCCCAGGAAGGGGGTGAAGTGAACCCAGATTGGGCGCTGGTCGCCATAGGTTGGATCCATCGGGGTTCCTCCTTCCTACAGTGGGATCAGGCAGACGGAGATCTTCCACGAGTCTGCCGTGTCGAGGGAGGCAGCCCCACCAGCTGGGATCAGGGCTTCCAAGTAAACCTTACGGGTGGCACTAGTATCCTCGTCCTTGTAGATCATGCTCACCGAGTGGTCACCGAGCGTGGTCAGATTCGTGGTAAATACCGTTCCGTCTGTACCTGCGGCGAGGGACAACCAGCCCTGGAACCGATCGTTGGCCAGGGTCGCATCCCCATACGTGGAGTTGCCGTAGAAAAGTAGCTGGACAGAGAAGTCCCCCACCCCTCCAGCAGCGGCGTTGAGCACACGGACCACCACCGAGTCCACCAGATACGTTCGTTGGGTGGGGGAGACCCCCGGGATCGTGGCCGAAAGCTGCTTCTTATCCGCAATCCCGGCGGTCTCCAACCCGGTAAACGTGTCAAAGTGGACCCAGATGGGTCGCTGAAAACCAAACTCCGGCATCTGGGTCCAACCTCCTCAGTTGGTGATGGTGGTCCTAGACGAACCGGCGGGTGTACTGCATCTCAAGTCCGAGGATCAGGTTCTCGTTCACAGAGAATGTCACAACGGTAGCCGTAAACACCACCATCAAGAAATCCGGCCGTGTAGAAAAAGTCCCGGCAGCAATGGTGAATGGGCCGTCGTTAATAACCCTACCGTCCCAGTTAGTAGTCGTCGCGCCCACTGTAATCCCAGCTCCATTTGCCGTCGCTGCAGTCGTCGGAAACGCCGTATACGCCGTACCATCAGCTGGGGAAGCCTGGGCAGCAGGATAGGTGATAGCCTTATAAACCATCGCGTGACTAACCGCGTCTGCAGCAGTAGTAGTTGCCGCGATCAGCGTAGGAACATAGAAGCTAATCAGCCCAGTATGGTCACAATCATAGGGAAGACGAATCCCAGAAGCAGGCCCCCACTTTGCCGTGTTCGTCGGGCAAATTCCTGACGTGAGTACGGTCGCACCATTACCCGATACAGGTGTACCACCTAGAATACCGTTCAACGTGGTACCAGCAGCCGATACTGCACCGTACATTGCAATCGAAGGGATCCACAGCCGACCTAAAGCCTCCGTGGCATCCCGGGGAACGATCTGCGAATTGAAACGAGTCGTCGGCATAGCTAGTTTGACCTCCTCGATCAATCGGCCAGAACGCCGAGCCCTGGCCGTCTAGTTTGAATAGGGGTAACTACACCCTAACGGCGCAGATACCAGAACAAATCCAGAAACGCAATCGCCTTTGCGATCAGCAGAACCACTGGCATCCAATGAACCATGACGGAGCACCTCTTCAGGGGGCTACCCCCCGTTCGGAGGTAGTCCTGGTTGGTTCTACCTCTTCTTCTTGGCTTTCTTGCCCCGCATCTTCTTCATCATCCGCTGATGTTCCGCCTCCGACATCTCCATGTGGGAAGCCGGCATCTTGGCCTTCTTCTTCTTGGCCACCCTACTTCTCCCTATTCTTCTTTGGCTTTGGCCCCCTGGACTGTCCGCCAGCCACCGCCCCAAAGTACCCCTTCTGCTTCTTCGTCAGGGGCTTACCTTGGGCCTGGTTCTCGCGGAGCATCTTCTTGGCCTTCGCCTTGGTCAGCTTCTTCGCCATTCCCACACTCCTAATCCCGGGGAACTGGGTGGTGGTCATGACCATGTCTCGCTCCTTGTTGAAGCCGGCCTAGGCTTCAAACACCCAGAACTGGACGGTCACACTCGCGGTGTTCGCCTTCGCGTTGATGGCGGTGTGGGCCATGCGGAACAAGGCAAACTCCCCAGCCTCCAGCTTGATCGTGTAGTTCGCTGGTGCAGCCACCGTGTTCAGTTCCACGTAGTTGGTTGCATCAATGTTCTTGATCAGGATGTAGCCCGGGGTGGCGATGGATGCTGGGATCGCAAGGAGGGTATCCGAGGTCGCAATGACCTGGGTAACACCCGCCCCAACATCTCCACCGGTGTTGGTTACCTCCAAGGAGAAGGTTCCGGTGTCCACCGCCAGTTGCTTGGCATTATCAGGGGTGAACTTGACCCCTGCCTTAATCGTGAGCGTATTGGCCACTGTTCACCCCTTGGAAAAGATGGGGGGCTGTTGGTCGCCCCCCGGTTGGAACTAGACAGCCGGGACCTTGACCCGCCCACGCCAGTCGGAAACCCCACGGGCGAGCTTCTTCGAGGCGGTGACGTAGGCCGACTCATTGATGATGTTGATGTCCTCCTGGATCTGGAGCGGGCGCATCCAGAGCCAATTCCACCCCTGCTCGCTGGACGCATACGAGGTATCCCCGTAGTACGCCCCACTCGTCAGGAGGTAGCGGAGGATGATCGTTTGCGGGGCAACCGCCTTGAGCGGGTGGGCCGCACGCTCAGCCGACTCAGGGTCGGTCTCAAGCTGGGCCAGGAGCCGCATCGCGGTGTACTGCTGCGCCTGATGGATGAAGAGCCGCTCCATCCGGAGCATCATGAGATCCCCGTTGTCGTCCACCGTCTGCTCAACCGCATCGTTGAGCGTCTGGAGGGACGTGATCGCCAGGGTAGCAGCCGTGAGCAGGTTGGAGTCGGTCATCACAGCCCCCTCCCCAATCGGATGGGAGGCATCGAAGATGTTCTGTCCGTCTGCAACCAGGTACTCGGCAGCCGTGCCGGTGTCGCCGTTCTCCAGGAGATCCACCCCGAGAATCTCGTCGTGGATGTCCATCTGCCGGCGAAGTCCACGGCCCGAGTCCGAGAAGATCCGGATCCGCTTGTCCACTTCCTCCACAGTTTCCTGGGAGAACTGGAGGCGGAACCCGTACTTCCGGGTATCGAACCGCTTCGTGTAGGTTTCCCGCAGCGAGACCAGCGGCAGGTCCTCAAGCTCCTGCACCTCGGTCGGATGCCCCGGGCCAGCGTACAGGAGGTGGTTGATGAACGCTGCGTCCATCGTGCCCACGTTGTAGTACTGAGTGTACTCCGACGGCCAACGCGGCTCCTCCATCCCGTACGCAAGTTTGAGATTGGCCAGCCCAGTATAGAACATGCTGGGGAACAGGCCGGTAGTCATGATAGCCATTCCGTCACATGCTCCTTCCTAGTCCTGGAACCAAATGGTCTCAGCCACATTGAAGTGGACCAGAGCCTCAACGAAGTTCGACCCGTACGCGGGGGTGTAGAGCACACCTGAAGCGTAGGGCTCGGTCGCGTTGACTCGACCCACCAGAATGAACTGTCCCCCAGCAACCTCCGCCACGTCGTTCAGCTCCATGTTGCTGATTCGACCCGTCGCAGGTGCCGCCGGGGCAATGATATCAAATCCGCTGAAAACGTCCGTCGCTGCGAGCTGGGAGCCACCGTTTTCGACCTGAACACGAAAGATCGCATTCGGATCCACCACGATCTTGGCAACCTTGGTGCCATCACCAACGATGTAGTCGAGACACACCCCGATTACAGTGTCGCCAGCAGCGGCACGCTTGATCGTGCCGCTGGTTGCTCCCTCGCTAACCACATCCCCTGAAAATACCGTCGTGCCACTCACAACGACCAGGGGGAGAGTTTTCACATCGTCGGACGCACCAACCAGCGTAAACCCATGTGGGTTGTCGTACGCCAACTAGTTCGTCACATCCTTTTCGTTCTTCAATCTTGCCCCGGGAGCAGATCATCTAGACCCGGCAGTCCAGCTTCCTTCAGCTCTCGTTCGGCATCCTGACCCACTTCCTGGATCGACACTGGACCTCCGTCCTCGAATACACCCTCCACGGGGATGTGTACTCCTTCCCGCCGAGCAACCCGCCCGAGTTCCGCCTTTGCCCCCGAACCAGATTGCATGGATCGCTTTCGAGCGGCCCACATCTGGTCGATGGGATCACGGTCTTCGAGCTGGATCACTTCCTTGGGCTTCATGCAGAGGAACATCACACCCCGTCGAACCCGGTTACCCGGGCCTGCGGGGGTGTTGTCGATCTTCGGATCGTGTTCCACGATCACCCAACTCCCCAAGCCCTCCTCCTGGGCGGTATTTTCATCGTACCATTTGAAACCCATGTGAGGGTACTTGAGGATGTAGCCTCTAGGCACCGCGAGCCGGTCAACCCGTCTCGGGTGCTGGACCACCGCCACCTGCTTCCGCTGGGGCGTTGTTGCTTGTTTTAACGGTTTAGCTGCCAATGATGTACTCCCCCTTCGCAAGGCGATCAGACATGGTAATCAGCTGCTGGAGATCAGGGTTCTTCTTGATGTAGTCGGCCACCTTCTCAGGAGACCAACCCTGACGCTTGATCATCCGCTGCATGTCCGGGGGCAGCTTCGCTACTTCCGCCTGGGCGTTGCTGGCAACTGGTGCTTTGCCTGAGGACGGAGGTGGGGCAGCCGCGCCAGCGGCGGGAGCTGCCTGGGTAGCCGCGTTGGGAACAGGGATACCGGGGGTTCTTGGGGCCTCGGGCTTCACACCCAGCTCCTCAGCAACCTCTCGGGCCACATGGTACACCGTGCGGGGGTCCGGCTTATACCCTCGCGCCTGTGCATCTGCAAATATACTCCGCGCACGCTTGGTAACTTCGGTGTGGAGTGGGGAAAACTCGTCGTTCAGTGCTGGGTAACGCTCAGTCGCGCGTTTGGTCCAATCATCGTAGGCTTCGCGGTACTCCGCCTCACGGCGGGTCTGCTCGACCTGCTGAAGTTTCTGCTCCAGCCGCTGCTCAATCAATTGATCCAACGCGGCTGGATCCAACTGCGGGGTCTGTACCCCGGGGATCGTCTTCTGGAAGGCTGCTGCTGCGGGCGATGCGACTGGGGGAACATACGGCTGCGGCTGGGTCTGCTGCTTGAGAAAGGTCTCAAACCGCTCGTTCAGCAGCCGCTCCGACTCCGAGCGCTTGATGCGCTCCTCCTCCAACAGCTCCATCGCTCGCTCAAGTTTGCGCTTGTGCTCCTGCGCCACGTTGTAGTACGGCACCCCTCGGGCATCTTTGGCTGGAGGCTCTGCCGCCGTGGGATCCGGGGTTACCCCTGGATCAGGGGGGGTTGCGGGTTCGTGACCCTCACCGGCATTGGGTATCAATTCATCGGGCACTGGTGGAAACTCCTCAATACTTCTTCGCGCCACGGGCGCGGGTGATTACCTCGTGGACCCTGGTGCGGTCCCGGGTGGGGGTTGCAGCGAGAAATGCACGCTCCTGCTTCGACAGCTTTTTGAACTTCTCCTTGGCAGGTTTCATTACCTGCTCCGTCATGCTGCCTGCGCCCTGGAAACCTCCAGGGATACCTCCCAGCGCCTCCGCACGCTCCTCCTCAACCAGGGTTGGCCGGCGGGTCAGGCCGCGCGTCATCGGCTGTGCCATCCGCTTTGCGTACGCGCTCGCCTGGGCCTTGGCCTGTTCCCAAACACTACTCTTGGGCATCTTTAGGTTACTTCACCCCCTCAGATTTGTTGGAAGCCTCATTCAAGGTCATTGCGACCTTCTTCATCTCCTCACCAATCTCAGCTACCCGGCGGTACGCTCGGTATCGACCCTGCCGCGCACCCCTGGTAAAATCATCGTCGCCGGAGTCATCCATGTGGGCTTTCATCAGTTCATCCATCCAGAGCTTCAGCTGCTCGACGAGGGCGAACCACTCGTTCTGCTTGACGAGTTTCCGGATCTCGATTGCTCGACCGAAATCCGTGTGGGTGGTCTTCTTCTGCTGGTTAGCCAAGGAGACCTCCACCACCTGGGGCCCGCATCGGCCTGGGCTGCCCCGGCATCCGGCGCTCGGTGCCCATCGGGCGGCCCCCGGTGTTCGTGTTCACTTCCGCCTGCTTGCTCATGAGCTGTTGCATGTGCAGTCCCTCGTGCTCGGCGATCTCCTGGGAGATTCGGGGATCGAGCACAACCCCCATCTCCTGGAAGTCCTGCATCATCGATCGAAGCTCCTGGATGTGCTGAAGGTCGTTGTCGGTGGGGAGAACGTCCACCGGGATACCGTTCAGCAGCAGCTCGTTCTCCAGCCGCTGGGGCATCGGGGCGCGGCTCACCATGTCCAACGGACTCGGGGTGACCTCCCCAGGATTCACCACATCGTACGCCCGGTACAGCCGCTCTAGCCACTTGATGACCTGAGGATCAGCACCCCGCTGGGTCAAAAGTGGGAGGACCGACTGCCACATCAACAGGGCGTTGGCCTGCCGGACAGCCGGGTTGGCCATCAGCATGTTCACACTGAACATGAAGTCCGCTCGGCTCGGCATGTCCCGCTTGGTCCGCTCGATCACCTTGATGCCGTTCGGCCCAAGTACCTGAAGTTTCTTGTTCACCGGGTAGAAGGACATGTACATGTCGTAGACCTGATGAAGCAGCTCGTTGAACCCACTGGAGTCGTCGGCTCCGCCCATCGCAAAGTGCTTGATGATGTGCTGGATCCGAACCATGCCTTCCCGCATGATCATGTTGGTTCCGCCAAACGTGCGGGGGAACCCGGTCCCAGCACCCACCTGCTTGTTGCCGCCGGCCATCACACTGAACTTGCCCGAGCGGGCCTCCGTGAACTGCTGGAGGAGCTGGATGATGGGGAGCAACCGATCGAACGGCGGAGCGGCGATCGCCGGGAAGTGCATCGCCCTGGTTGGGTCGCCCAACGCGGGGATCCCTTTGCCGGGCCGGACCTGGATGGCCTCCATGCCCTCGAACATCGTTTTGTCGTAGATGAAGGGCATCGAGATGGCCAGCTGTTGGGCATCGATCGTCTGGTTCAAGAGCGTGTTGATCATGATGCTCATGTTGAACAGGATCTCAGGAAGCCCGATGCCGGTCAGTCGGTTAGCAATCTGGCGATAACGAAATACAACGACAGGAATACGGCCATGAGGGTAGCGCCGATTAAGGTAGTCCAGAGCCAGGATAGTGCGCGTGTGCCAATCGAACTCCAGCACCGCGTCCTCTTCAAAGCCGTCTCCGTCGATGTCATAGCGGAGAAACCGGGTGACAACGGGGCGCGTCCCACTCGACTGCGGGTTCGTGCGGATCCCCGTGGTGTCGTCCTTCGCATCCTGCACCTCCCGCGCAGTGGTAGCAGGTTCATGCTTCGTGGTCCGGCGGAGCTTGGCCTGTTGGGCCTTCTTGGGATCCTGGGCCTCAAACCCGAGGTGATGCCGCTCGATCTTCTCCCAGTCCGCATCGGTGGCAACGTTGAAGAAGCCCTGCTGCCGGCGGCGCTTGAGCCAGTCGAAGCTCACCTCTTGGTCCACATCAACAAAGGGGGATTCGGCGATGTCGCCCACATCCGTCGCCCACACCCGGTTGGGTTCGAGGACGGTGAGTCGGGGGCACTCCTTGACCACGGTTTCCCGCTCGATCTCCAGGACGATCTCACCAGCGTGGTGCTCAGGCTCATGCTCAATCCAGATCTTGATGGTCCGGATCTCCCCGGAGTCCATGACCCGGACTTCCCAATGATCCGTGAGGTACACCGGGTCACTGATGGCCAGAGTCCCCAGCTCCTTGAGGATGATCTCATCATCAGGGACATCAGGGGTGTACTTCCCCACCGGCACCAGGATCTGGGTCAGGGTCTTGCGGACCTTGCGGTCCCAGGAGATGTAGACGAAGCAGGTGCCGTTGATGCAGGTCTCCTGCACAATGGCTTCCCACTTGCCCCAAGCCTTCATGTCCAACTGGAGGGCCCACTGCATGAAGCCCTCGATGTCCTGGACCAGGGAGTCGTCGGCACCCTCCACAGGGGCCACGGGGGCCCACTTCTGGTCGCCGAGGAGGACATCCATCGTGCGAGCCACGGTGTCGTCCACGGCCTCTGCAACAACGTCGAGGGTCACGTTGGCCGCATCGGGCCAGGGGGTGTCCTTCGGAGTAACGTGACCCTCGTACATCCTGCGCCACTGCGGCAATCGTTGTTCCCATTCAGACCGCTCGGTCTTCACCTGGGTCCGACTGGACTCAATGTAGGTGACGAGATCCCGCTTTTGATCGTCCGTCAGCGTAATCTTACGAAGAGGCATCTCAATCCTTGCTAGTAGTTGGTGTGACTCTTCTGAAACTTGAACTCATCGGTGGTGGTCTTGTTGAAGGTTCCCCACTTGAGCGGGTGAACCCTGCTTCCGGCCTCTGGGACGAACTTACTGGCCATCTTGATCACGTTGGCGGACACGAAGGCCAACCAGCAGTCGATCAGGTCGTTGCCCGTCTTCTTGGGCTTTCCCGTCTTGGGCTCAAAGTACCAGTGCCGTAGCTCATAGTCCAATCGGGGGCAGGTGGTCCACACCTGGGTAACCGGGTTCCCGGAGTCTACCCGGGGGCGGAGCCAGTCCTGGGCAACCATGATGCGGTTGTCTTTGTCAGCTCGATCCCACCGTGCGCAGTAGACCCCGTGCTTGGCCAACTCCCGTTGGACGTTCGTGCGTTTGTCCGTGGTGACTGGCTCAGAGGCAGCTGGGTCGATCCATCTGATGGTGGGCCGGCCCAGGGGCCCTCGATGCAGGTTGCCGTTGGCGTCGATCTGATCGAACAGGATCTCGGTCTCGATCTTCTTGACCTGATCCGCGAACTCCTCGATGGTCTTGATCCGCTCGCTGTACAGCTCATGGATCAGGTGGAGGGTATCGGTGTAGGGGTCTACCACGCCCCAGAGCGCTGCGAAAGGCTTCTGCGGGTGGGGGTCGATAGCCATCACCCGGAGCCAGTTCGACCGGATGGGAACCGGGTCGATCCGCCAAGGGATCGTCGGGCGGTACTGCTTGAAGACCTGCCCCGAGGCGTAGATCGGGCGGCCCATGACTCGGGCGGCGTATTCGGCCTCCGTCAAAAAGGAGGCAAAATCTTCGACGGCCTCTCGGGTCAAGACTCCACCTCGCTCGATCAAGTTGTCCTCAGTGGAACCCTCGATGATCGTGATCTTCTCAGGCTCACGAAGTCCTCGCTCCCACACCTGATCAAAGATCCAGGGCTCAGAGTCGAGGAGCGTCAGGCACATGTACCAGGGTCCGTGGGTGTCCACCAAGCCTCGAAGGGTGGCCTTGAAGTGCTGCTCCTTCGGGGGCTCGTTGAAGACAGCCCAGTCGATCTTTCCACCTTCCCAGGTGATGTCGTCCATCTCCCTGGTCATGATGTGGATGACCGAACGGTTCTGCATCACAATCTTGGTGACGTTGTTCTGCGTGTTCCGAACGTAGCGGTAGGTCCCCTTGGGGATCCACTTCTCCCACTCGTTGACGACATCTCGCTCCCAGGCTTTGTAGTCCGTGATCCCAAAGCGGCCCACATTGGGGACCTCAATCCTCGGGGCTCCAGTCACCCAATGAAGTCGGAGAAAGTAATCTGGATCCTCAGGAGCCAGGAAAGGATGGTACCCCATGCTCAAGGCGAGGGACTTGAGGACGGCCGCCGTGGACTTCCCCATGCGGTTCCCTGAAAAGAGTCCAGCCCCCCAGGTCTTGGCTCGAAGGAACTCCTCCTGCGGGCGGTTGGGGAGGAAGGCCAGGTCCGGCCTCGACCGGATGGCGGTCGTCAGGGTGTCAAGCTGTTGCGCCAGCGCATGGAGCTGAGGGAGGAGGGCCATTCCCTCCGGGGTCTTCAGGATCCGCTGGAGTTCATCCGGGTTCTTGAGGGCGTCACTGAGTCGCAAGGGGAGTCACCATACCGAATTGCACCCGCTCCAGGTTACGTCCCCAGTCCGAGTCCCCCTTGGGTCTGCGTACCAGTGGTGGTCTCCTTGCCAAAATGGCCGACACAACTCATCAAGCCACCTAGGCTGACTTGGAGGGTACTCGACTTGTGGGGGCTGGTACGCATACCAGATCCGATTGCGCCAGATGGCTGCACAGATCCCGCAGAAGGGGCCTTCGCCCTCCAACCAGGAGGCATTGTTGGAGGCCCGCCCACACTGGGTACAAACGATCTTGCCGGCGGTGGAGTCGGTGGTCGTGGTCGCCTCGTTCATTTCTGTTCAAGAACCTCCACAGTCTGAGCTGGGATCTGGACTTGCGATCGGGCTGCTTGCCTCGCCATGTAGGTCTCAAGGAGGGCCACCCCGCCCGCCATCTTGCGGAACATGGCCTGCATGGATTCTGCATCCTTCAGGTTGTCCGCCCCAGCCCGCTCAGCCAGATCGGCCTCAAGGGCCTTGTAGCGCTCCAGGAGGATGGCTGCCCCCTGGACCAGCTCCTTGATCTTCCCATCATCGCGGTAGGCGTTGATGGCTTCCGGGGTCAAGCTGTTCAAGATCAAGAGGGCTTTCTGCCGGACGGTGTACGCCAAGGCGCCCTCGTCCTCCAGCCGCTGGGCAGCCTCATGGTCCGTCTTGGTCTTTTCAATAGCCTTTTCGACGGCCTTCAGGCTGAAGCGGTACTTTTCAGCAATCTCTCGGGCGGAGAACCCGTTGGCGGCCAGGAAGCCGATCTGCTCCATCTCCTTCTTGGAGAGGAAGACCTTGCGCTTCTTGCCCATCGGGATCCGTTGGAGGGTTACCTGGGGGAGTCCTTGGGTGGGAAGGACAGTTGTGAACTTGGAATCCCCCTTCGGGGTCTTTTCCTCCACCGCGAGGGTCTGCTGGATGATCACTTCGTCCTTCACTCGTCCTCACTCCGCTCCGGGCGAAGGGGGGGATCCTGCCTTGCTCGGGCGGCTGCCTCATAAACCGCCTGGATCCGGCGGGCGGAGGGTCGGGCTGGTTTGCGGGATCGGCCCCTACCCACAATGCCCGAATTTCGCATTCTGGGGCCCGTAGAGCGCTTTTTCCTCGGGGGGGTGTAGTCCGGGTCAGGCTGGTTCATATTCCCTCAACAGGGCCCAGGAAACAAGAAAACACTGTTTGCAGCGGGGGCACCCGATGTGGGCGGTCTCAGACCAGGTTTGGTACGCCTCAAGTTCAAGAAGTCGGCCGCACCGCTGGCAATGAATCCCGGTTCGGGGTCGGGGTTTCTGAACACGGAGACTCTGGTCCTCATTCAGTACATGGGGGTGCTGGGGGGGTCGAGTCTTTTGCTTCCGCTGCTCGGGCTGCCCGTTGAACCCGTTTCCGGTGCCGATCTCGGGCTCGAACTTCTTCAAGATGCCGCTCCCTGAACTTCCGCTGACGCTTGTTTCCGCAGGGGCGACATTGGATGAAAGCCCCTACTGGGATGAGGTTGGTTGATTTACACTTAGGACAGGTGTACAGGTACTCGGTGTCCAAGTCGTTCTTACGTTGTAGGGCCTTGTTGGGGTCCACAATCCAATAATTCTCCTGCTTCTGTCCCGTAAACTGGCGGATCAAACGCTGCCATTTTTGATTTTCCTCATTCGGGGTGACCCCCCGGGCTGGAGGTTCCCGATGTTTCCGGGCAGCCTCAGCAAAAATCCAGGCGATCCCTGGGGGAGGAAAATACTCTGGCTGGGGACGTAGAGACTCCCAGCGGTGTGCCCCATCATCACGATCAAAATTATACCACATTTAACGACTCTCCAAAGTTGGACTATCCACAAGGATAGTACGTTGTGGACACGGGTGAAGTCAAGTTCTAAAATGGGACTAGGACTCGAAACTATTCCGTGACGTTCTTATAGAACGAGGGGAATGGGCTGGAACCCCCCTTCAGAATCCCCCCTTCCGGACTTCCTGATTATTTCTTGGGAAAGCACCTCTTTCCCAAACCCTATCACCTCCAAGGAACACACAGGTATATCCAACCAAGGTTGACGGGGTTAACAAGGCTAACCTATTGTATATAGTGAGGTTAACCTTGGTGGCGGGGGAGGGTGGGGATGGG
>Ga0209342_10001004_pt1 | contig 32032 bp, 29 predicted proteins | sample RifCSP16_2_FD_184023 | JGI IMG/M metagenome (GOLD analysis project Ga0209342, IMG submission 184023) | Soil microbial communities from Rifle, Colorado - Rifle CSP2_sed 16_2 (SPAdes) (version 2) | ecosystem: Environmental > Terrestrial > Deep subsurface > Rock core/Sediment | place: Rifle...
ACGATCACTGCCGTGGTCAAGTACTTCTTCAGTATGCCCATATTGGTCAGTATTGTATCCAATGCAGCATATACCAAGGAAAAAGCGAGCGATACGACTATCAATGCGCATAACACATATTGATAGAAATAGTGGCTCGCGTACAATTCTTGCGGAAAAAGGACGCCGACAAACGGATAAACAAAGTAGCCAATTGAAAGAAGGAAATAGACAGAGAAGTTTAGAAATATTACCTTGCTCCTTCTATTCCTCTCCCTGAGGAAAATGTTAATTGAGACAATCCCGATAAGGAAGAGGAGGGAATTCACAATCTGGGATTGAAGTGTGATCTGGGAGTGGCTAAACAGGAGAAAGCTCAGTGCAACGACAACCACTAATGCCAGCCAAGAAACAACAATTTTCCAGAAAATGGTCACCAGCAAGCCTTTCAATCGTAAATTGAAACGAATATATACCGCAATCCCCTTGATGTCAAGGCAAATGCGCGTGATCTGACGACAAATGTGACACCCAACACCATCTTGGAAGGCCGCTATCTCATTGAAACAACGAATTTTACGAGAATTCGCTGAATTATTGTTGACATTCCCTGAAATTTCGCTAATATTCGTTCCACTATTCTGTGCAGAATCTCCTCAAACCACTAACAAGGAGCTAAGATGAATACCCCCCACCTACTTGTTCGTCGCTCAAAGGCCATAATCGCTTCAGTCGCTATCACTATCGCAATAAATTTTGCGATTTCCTATGCTGCTGACAGTGGCGTTCCTTCCTCGCCTCGGCCTAGCGTCAGCACTTTTGAAAGCGGAGTTCCGTCATCACCAAGACCGTGAACAACTGGATTTCAATCTAAGGCTGAATTGATGGCTTTTTTCCGTAGCTTGTTCTCAGCAGTGAAACGAGAATGAGCACAGACGAGCAGTCAGATCCTATTCATAGCAAAATGCGGGACTACGGTCCCGCATTGAGCCTCTTGCTGTTGGCCGCTACCGCCCTCACAACGGCGATCGCAGGAGTTCAATGGGCGGGGAAAGATCCTTTCGAACTGCGAAACCTCCCCACCGGATTCGAATACGGATTCGCAATTCTTTTTGTACTCGCAAGCCATGAGTTCGGCCACTACTTCGCGGCCCGGTATCATAAAGTCAAAACAAGCTTTCCCTACTTCATCCCCTTTCCGCCTATCCCGTTTCTCTTGAATTTTGGAACCCTCGGAGCAGTCATTCGGACGCGTTCACAGGTCCTTTCACGAAAAGCGATGTTCGACATCGGCGTCGCAGGACCATTGGCTGGATTCTTGGCATGCATACTCGTCCTCTGCTACGGGTTGACAACCTTGCCTGGCCCGGAGTACATTATTTCCATCCATCCAAACTATGATTTTCATCTGAACGCGCTCCCGAGCAGTGACGGACTTCCGCTCGAGTTTGGTCAGACAATACTGTTCAAACTACTTATAGCAACGTTCGCTGATTCCACAACTCAGTTTGTCCCTCCAATGTCAGAGATCTATCACTATCCCTATCTCTGCGTGGGTTGGTTTGGCCTCTTTGTCACGGCGATGAACCTTATCCCGATAGGCCAGTTCGACGGCGGACACATCATGTACACGATGTTTGGAGATACCCAGAAAATTGTCGCAAAATGGGCGTTCGTGATTCTTCTGGTTCTCGGAGTCCCGTCGGTTCTTGATTCCGCGCTCCGCGCAATCCTATCAGCTTTCTCAGATCAACCTGTCGCTCAACTCATACCCTTCTCCGAATACAGCTGGAGCGGTTGGTTCATCTGGGCCATGATCTCGTATTTTTTCATCAAACTTGAACATCCGCCCGTCCCCGATGAGACACCACTGGACGCAACGCGCCTGTCAATTGGCTGGATTTCCATGTTGATTCTAGCTGTTTCTTTCTCTTTCGTTCCTTTCACCGTTACTCTCTGATTGGGAGTTGCTTTTGGGGAGTTTTTTCATAAGATTTCTCGTACCAAGAAAGGCTGACCGCATAGTCATTGTTATTGAGTCCTGCTAAAACAACTAACAGTGGGTTTTTGTGCGTCAGCAACAATTCTTCCCTCCTTTTCTTCCGCTCCTCTTTGCTCTAACGGGCATTTGGCTTCTTTCGTCGTCCTGCGAACAAAAAGATCTCCGGATCGTTGACTCAATCGGCAGTGCGCCGCAAGTCAACGATCCGGAGATCTTTTTGGCATCTGTGAATTCCGATACGATTAATGTTGGTCCCGACCGAAAGCCTACCGATCTGCTTTCATACGACCTTCGTATCTCAGCGAGCGTCTCACATCCCGTCGGCCAGAATCAGATAGCTGAAACCCAATTCACGTTCTTTCGAACGAAAAGAGAGCCTGAAATTGCACGGGGACTTCTGAGTGACAACGGTATATTCCCCGATTCAATAGCCAATGATTCAATATTCACCGGATCCGTGAAATTCACGGCAATACGATCTGAAATCGGCACGTTCTATGCTGAAGTCGGTTCATCGGATGCAAAGGAATTCACAAGCAACACGATTCGAATACCATTCACCATTTTGCGATTGAATCAGGCCCCGGTAATTTCAAATCTTGTTGCACCTGATACCGTGTACCGCTCCCTCCAGACCCCATTTACGGTCTCCGTTCAAGCCTCAGATCCTGACGGACTGTATGACCTTGTGTCCGTGACAATGACAAATGAAAACAATAGTGTTTTCTCGTTGCACGACGATGGCATAAACGGTGACGAAATGGGCGGAGACGGGATTTTCACACAGGTTTTCGCTTTTCCCACCGACCAGCCATTAGGCCCTTATGTCTTTACCTTCAAGGCTATCGACCGATCGAATGTGTCAAGCGCTGTCCTAACCAAAACAATCGTCGTAGCGCAATGAAATCCTTGGCAACCTTCATAGTGCTATCCCTTGCATTCCAGGCTTCAGTTGCCCAGGGGATCCAGACCTATGCCCTCAATAGCGCCGCAACGGCCCAGCCGCCAAGCAATTCGATCGATGCACTCGTGGCGTCGGGAGACTCTCTCTGGATAGGGACATCAAAAGGACTTGGATTGGCTGTCAAAGGAAGCGCTTGGAAGAACTTCACAAACATGACTCCCTTTGATGATAAAGGAATTTCGGCTATAGCGACCAAGAATGGGCTAACGTGGACTGCAATTGGGTACTCAGTGAAGAGAGACGGCGATTACGTCCAGACAGGAGGTGGGCTAAATTGGTCAAGCGATGGAGGAACAACCTGGACCCACGTTCCGCAACCTGTGGATGTCGGAACTGTCGACACACTTCTCTATGGATCCAACAAGATCCCCGCCCTAGCGATCACTGTCCCGCAGCAGAACATCACGTTTGATGTCGCACTCGCAGGCGGAACAGTGTGGATTGCCAGCTTTGCAGGCATGCTGAGAAAATCCACCGATTTCGGGATCACCTGGAATCGCGTCGTTCTTCCTCCAGACAATCTCAATTCGATTTCACCCACAGATACTCTCGACTTTGATCTATCGCCGTCTGGAGGAACCTTGGGATTAAGAGAGAATCTTAATCACCGCGTTTTTTCAGTCTATGCAAGCAACGATTCCACACTTTGGGCTGGTACAGCGGCCGGCATCAACCGGTCGACAGACGGCGGAACAAGCTGGACAAGATTCTCCCATCAAAACCAGGCGAGTCCGATTTCGGGAAACTTTGTGGTCGCCATCAACGGACTCACGTATCAATCCAAGAACATGATATGGGCCGCAACTGTAAACGCCTTAGGAGAGGATGAACAGCAAGGAGTGAGTTTTTCTGACGACCTGGGTCTCACGTGGTCAACCACTCTCCTCGGCGAGCGAGCCCACAACATTTCCTTCAAGGACTCAATTGTTTATGTCGGCACCGACAGAGGTGTTTTTCGTTCCGGTGACTACGGTGAGAGCTGGATTCTGAATGGAACAATAGTCGATCAGACTACGCTTCAACGATTCTCATCAAGTCCGATCTATGCTGTAGCTATTCAAGGCGATACAGTCTGGGTTGGCGGACCTGATGGAATGGCCTACACGCTCGACGGGGCTGCAAATCTTTTCGGCGCTACATGGAAGGTCTTCAGGACTTCGGAGTCAGTCCTTTCTTCCGGGAACACCTATTCATATCCTTCTCCTTTTTCTCCCGACGATGAGATTGTGCGAATCCATTACGCCCTCACCGGCAGTTCAGATGTCGTTACCATTCGCATTTTCGATTTTTCCATGCATCCGGTTCGAACTTTGATCCAAAACGCGCCCCGACAGAGTTTATCGGAATATGACGAAATATGGGACGGAAGGACCGACAATGGTTCCTTGGCAACTAACGGCGTCTATTTCTATCGGGTTCAATTAGGGGACAAAGACCCTCAATGGGGCAAGATTTTCGTAATACGATGAAAAATCGATTCCTCTTGTACTTTTTGTGTATCGTTTCTTTCGCAGTGGGCCAACCTCACTCCAGGCTCGGCGGATTGCCCGGATCCCCGATGCGACTGGGATTCGGAGCAGAGGGTATCGGCATGGGAAACGCTTTGGTTGCATTGCGTTTCAATCCTATGACGGGGTATTACAATCCTGCGCTCCTCCCTTTTCAAGAGAATCCCGTAGTATCTGCGTCCACGGGATTTCTTTCTTTGGATCGAAATCTGAATTTCTTTACGTTCGGCAAACCTGTGCATCCTTCCGGCGGAATATCCATCAGCATCATAAACAGCGGAGTTTCTGATATCGAAAACCGAGACTCCGACGGGAGAAGGATCGGCACTCTGTCCACCTCCGAAAACGCATTCTTACTCTCGTTCGGTGTTCGATTAGATGACCGTCTATCCGTAGGTATTTCGACAAAGATTCTTTATTATCATTTGTACTCAAACCTCAACAGCACGACTGTGGGATTTGATCTTGGAGCTCTTGTGTTGCTTTCCGATGAATGGTCCGTAGGCGCGTCCCTTCAAGATCTTGGTTCGAAATATAAATGGGATACCACCATTCTGTACGGAACCGGCGGAAACACGACAATTGACCGCTTTCCCCTTCGGAAAAAGATAGGAATTGCGTACGTACCATCGGGGTTTTCGCTCCAGGCTTCGGTAGAGACAGAACACGTCGCCGGAATGCTCTTGCTACGAATGGGAGCGGCATATAGTATTGTCGACGGATTTATCCTAAGAGCAGGAATAGATCAGGTGTCGTTCACGGATAATGTGCTCCCAAAACCGTCGTTTGGATTCACGGCAGCACGAGGAATAGGATCCATGACCGCATTCCTGAGTTATTCCCTCGTCGTCGAGCCATACTCTCCCGCCAGTTTTCATTTACTGACCGTTGGCGCCGCATTGTAATGAAGAAATGGATCTTTCTTGCCCTTTCCGTGTGTGTCCCATCCCTGTTCGGACAAGGGAATTCCGGCGGATTGGCGAATCTGAGATTGCCTCTTCATGCAAGGGAGTCTGCACTTGCAGGATCGACCGTGGCCGATCCTTCGGCTTTTCCGTCTATTTCACTTAACCCGGCTCTCTTGGATTACTCGCATCAGCTTGAGTTTTCCCTGTCCCATCAAGAATGGATTGAAGACGTTCAATCGGAGTTCCTCGCTGTCATTCTCCCGACCTCATTCGGTGTTTTCGGACTTGCTGTCTCATCCACAAGTGTCGACGGAATTGAGTTGCGGGATCAGCCCGGTCCTGCCATAGGCACTTTTACATCCCGCTATGGGGTTGTCTCGCTGTCGGGCGCCACGACATTCAGCCCGGGTCTGCATGCGGGAATTACGTTGAAGTATCTTTACGAGAAGGTTTTTGTCGATGAGGCGGAAGGATGGGGCTTTGATTTTGGTATAGCACACGAGACAAGCATCGATGGTCTTTCATGGGGAGCTGCAATACTAAATCTTGGTTCGATGTCACCGCTCCGCTCATCCTCGACACGGCTTCCGACAAGGATTGACGCGGGAGGTTCATTTCAGAGTGCACTCGGCGAAGAATCGTCGCTTCGGGTGAACGGGTCAATTCTGAACGAGTTTTCCATCTCCACGGTTCATGCATCGATTGGCCTCGAGGTTGAGTACTCATCAATCTTCTCAATCAGAGCCGGTTATCAATCCGGTTATGTGAACCGGGGCTTTTCTGCCGGCATAGGATTCGTCTCACTGCCAGTTCTTCTCGATTATTCCTTCACTCCTTTCTCGTATGCATTAGGCAGCGCACATCTCATAACGCTTGGGATTCGCCTCTCACATGAGTCTTGAAGTAGTTCAATATTCAGAGCGATGGATAGATGCATGGGATCGATTTGTCCTTCAGTCAAATAACGGCACGATTTTCCACCTCCAGCGATTCCTTGGGTATCACCGTGACCGCACATTCAATTGGCATCACCTGCTCTTTGTCGACAAGAAGGAGATTGTGGCTGTTTTACCCGCCGCAATCACAGGAACGACGTTTGAGTCTCCGGTGGGGGCTTCATACGGTTCATTCGTCACAGGCGATATCGGCTTTTCAACAGCCCTCGATCTCATAGACATTTTTTCGGAGTATTGCCGTGCCGCCAAAATAGAGAGAGCAATCCTGACTCCTCCCCCCTCCATCTATCAGCGTGTCCAGACCCAGAATGTTGATTATGCATTGGCATATCGGGGATTCACGTATGACAAGCACTATATTTCTCACGCAATCGAAATCCAAAACTCTGATCTCATTTCCAGTTTTCAGCCGACAACACGAAGGTACGTGCGGAAATATCTGCGCGAGGGATCCCTTCAAATAGTGTCGAGCGAGGATCTCGATGCCTTCTACCCTATACTTGTCAAGAACAAGTCACGGCATGGGGTAAGCCCAACGCATTCCCTCGAAGAACTGAAGCGACTGAAGCAGCTCTTCCCTGAGAATATTCAATTGTTCCTTGTGCTTCAAAAGAAGAAGCCCATTGCCGGATCTCTCCTTTTCGCGTGTAATCCACAGGTCGTCCTTTGTTTTTACAACATGCTCCTCTACGAGTTTGAACATTCCCATCCCATCCACGCGGTCATGTATGAGGCCCTCCGTTGGACAAGAAACCGCCAGTTTCGATGGTTTGATGTCGGTGTTTCACAGGACACGCATGCCGAGGACCAAATGACTCCGGCCATGAGCCTTATTCGGTTCAAAGAACAATTCAACGCAAGGGGTATTCTGCGCAGCACGATGTACAAGAGATTCATCTGATGAAGATCCTGCACGTTGCACCGATGAATGTTGCCGGGGTTCCCTACAACATGATGGACATGCAACGGCGATTTGGCCATGGCTCCCGTCTTGTAACACTCCACGCCAACGATTTGACGTTTCCCGAGGACATCTGTCTTCACCTTCCCCTTTTTCGCGATCCTGTGACACAGCATTGGCGACGATTCAAAGCTGCACATACCTCCGCACATCCCCCCGTCCTCAGGGCCCGCAACATGGTTGAGCGAGCGGTCTTTTACCTTGATGACCGGTTCAGAATAGGGCGGGTACAATCATGCATTGACAAATATGGCCTTGACGAATTCGAGATAATCCATTACGACGGCGGCTTGGATTTCTTTCGTGACGCGAGAGTCGCCCGACGATGGAAGGATAGCGGGAAAAAGATTGTTTGCCATTACATGGGAAGTGATCTACGGCTCCGGGGCATTCATCCGGCTATGGACGAAATCAGCGACCTGAACCTGACAAACGAAAGCGATCACCTGAATCTGCATCCGGACATCCACTATCTCTATATTCCGTTTGACGCGTCTCTTTTTTCTGTTCGAACGATTGAGAGCAGCCCGTTGCGAATCGTCCATTCTCCGTCAAAGCGCTCGATGAAAGGAACTGAGCTGATACTCCCAGTGATTGAGCAACTGAAAAAGTCTCGCAATGTGGAGTTTGTCCTCGTTGAGGACACGCCGCACGAAGAGGTCCTGCGCATCAAGCTGCACTGTGACATAGCTATTGAGCAAGTAGGCAACATGGGTGGAACAGGTTACGGGCGGAATTCACTTGAGAATCTGGCAATGGGAATTCCCACTGTAACAGAAATGACAGACGACTATCTCTCGTGGCTTCCTGAAAACCCGTTCATCCTTGCCGATGCATCGACCCTTCTCGACCGGCTCATTCATCTCATTGACGACGAGGACCTTCGTCAGCGCACTCGTATTCGAGGAAGAACCTGGATAGAGAAGTATCATTCCTATGAGGCGGTCAATTCACAGTTGATGAATCTCTATAAGAGCCATGGAATCATCTAGTTCCGCTCCTCGACCGCGCATACTGCTTGCCATGCTTCTTGGGGCTCTGCTGATCCGCATTGTGTTCATACTTGCTCACCAGACACTCCCGGTCTCCGACGAGTTCGAATACGACAAGCTCGCGCGAACCCTTGTCAATAACGGTACATACGCTGTTGATGGCGTGTCGACGGCATACCGACCCCCTGGCTATCCCGCGTTTCTTGCACTCTCGTATTTCCTCTTTGGCCAGGATACTCTCATTCCAAAAGTCATCCAGGCAATCCTCGATACTCTTACAGCATATCTTCTTTTCTGCATAGGGCGAATTCGGTCGGAGCGTGTCGGGCTGATTGCGGCATGTACGTGGTCACTCTTTGTTCCGGCTATTCTTTACGTCAACCTTCTTCTGACAGAATCGTTAACGGCTTTTATCCTTGTCGCATCTGTGTTCATCTTTCTGGAAAACACAGAGAATCGCATTCCTCGCCTTGTCGGCTTCGGGGTCTTGATGGGAATCAGTGCACTCTTCAAACCAGCGCTATTTCTTGTGCCACTGCTGCTCCTTTTGCTATCGACCCGGATGTCCATCCAACCACGGCACGGGATCCTCATTGTCGCCGGTGCATTTCTCGTCCTGCTTCCATGGATGATCCGCAATCAGATTACGCTCGGCACTTTTAGCCTCTCGACGAATACCGGGATGAATCTCTACATAGGGAATAATCCGGAAGCGACGGGGGCTTACCGCGGGGTCTTTCCTGATATTCTGGCCGATCCTTCCTTCACAGAGGTGGCAAGGGACCGAGAAGCAATGTCCTTGGCAAAGGAGTACATCATTTCATCTCCAGGTACATTTCTTCTGAATGGAGCGAAGAAGCTTGTGCATTTGTTTCGATCAGAGGGCGACGTTTTGATCGCCGCTTTCTCGGAATATCCTTCGCCGGTCGGAATGGGTTTCAAACAGAGGTATCGATCCGTACCGATTCCGCTCACCATACTAACGAACATCCTGGTTTTCGCGATCTTGTTTGCAGGATTTCTCGGGTGGTCCTTTAGCATCCGAAATCGTCAATTTTGGTTCACCTTCTCGTTACTCTTTGCATTACTTGCGGCGCATTTTGTTTTCTTTGGCGGCAGCCGGTTTCATTTTATTCTCATGCCGTTTGCCGTCCTCTATTTCTCGGAAGTCGTTGTTTCCTTTCTCAAGAAGGAGTTGAAACTGACTGGAAGGCAAAAGGTTCTCCTTATGACCGCTTTCCTCGTCTTGTCCGCAATCTGGTCTTATGAACTCTTTGTCGTCTTCAGCGCAAATTGAGAATCGACTGCCGCCTGCGCAGTCAGCGCTCCTTTTCGGCGCTGCATTGTTCAGGTTCATCAACCTGGGTTTCCTCGACCTCCAGGCATGGGATGAAGCTCTCTATGCCGTACGCGCTCAAGCCATCCTCCGTGCCGGGTTATGGTTGGACCAGACATCGCACGCAATTGACGGGCTCTATTCGTCGTTGCATCCTCCCTTCTATGTTTGGGCGACCGCAATTGCTTATCAGCTCTTCGGTGAATCGGAGTTTGCTGCGAGGTTCTTTGCCACACTCAGCGGAGGACTGACAGTCTTCGTTATTTACTTCATTGGCCGGGAGCTTCGCTCGAAGGAAACCGGTCTTGTTGCTGCCTTGCTTTACTCCCTCAACCCTTTCACTGTATTCTTTTCACGTCAAGGCCAGTTTGACAGTCTTCTCGTCCTTTTCCTCGCGCTCTCGGCACTTGGCCTTATCATTTCAATTCAACGGATTGGTCGTAAGGGTACGGTTGTCGCGGGTATTCTGGTTGGATGCGCGCTCATGACCAAGCTCTTTGTCGCTTTCGGTATTCCCGTTGCGTACGTACTGTGGATCTTGATTGTCAGACCCGAGAACAGAAAGGAGCACTGGATCAGGACCGGCATCATTATCATGCTTGCATCGGCTGTTTCAGGACCGTGGCATGTGTATATGACGGTCGTGCACGGAAACGGGGACCCATTCTTCTTTCTCGGATCTTCCGCCGTTGTGCAAAGAACCCTTTTCGGGATCGAAGGGAATGTCAAACCTCTGGAAGTGTTGTATTATGTGAATCAACTCATCGTCCTTTTTCCGTTTGGGCTCGCTGCCTTTCTTCACGGATCATGGGAGTCGTATCAGGCGCGAAGACCGCTTTGGCTGTTCACGATCATCTGGTTTTCCTTCTTCTTCCTCGTTTTCTCTCTCATGCGGACCAAACTTGCTGTCTACCTTCTGCCGATGCTCATTCCCGCCTCACTTCTGGCAGGATCCACATTGGACAGCATGGCTCAGGGAAGCCTTCAAAATAAGGATTCACGTTGGATTATTTTTGCCACGGTTTTCTTCGGCATTTGGTCTTTCAGTCAGACATGGAGGGATTCCGTCAAGGGTATGATCTCCTCCTTGCTATCCCTGCAAGCGCCTTCGCTCGACAATCTTACAGGTACTTTCCTTCTATTGTCAACTACCATCTTTGGGATCGGGATTTCATGGGTTCTCCTTCGCGGGCCATTGGTTTCACGAGCGCGATTGTTTCCTCCACTTCTGCTTCTCGCCATGTTCTGCCTGAGTTCCTCTGCCATTGTCATAACCGATCGTTATCAATACAATGACGGTGCCGCTGCTCTGACGGAACATATTGCCAAATCCAAAGTGAACCAAATTGTGGTTGCTGGATACGAACGAAACCCGCAACTCACGTACTATCTTGCCGGAGCCGATATCGGATGGAGAGATGACCTCCATGTCAGGCGAATCATCCCCCCTAGCGACAGTACTCTGTACCGGACTTGGATACAGCAAGAGATGATTGGAGAGCCGGCGTACACCCTTTTAGTCATAGAAAAGGATAAGTTCATCCGCTATCATACAATCAATCCACAATCGTTCCTCGCCGACGGATATGTTCGAGTGTTTGAAAGCAGACGTTATGCGGCATTCGTGGCGGGGCGGGTCGATTTCCTCGCTTCAGCCAACCCGAAACGGAACTGATGTCCCTCCTTTCCTGTTGTTCAGGAAGTATTTCATTTTCTCTTCATTTTTCGTTAACTTCTATCGGATCACATGAAAAAGACCGCGGTTATTTCGTCGATCATTCTCCTCGTCGCCCTTGCCTTCGGGCTGGTTTTGAACTCACAGAGTTCTACCGCAGCATCCGGCACGCGGAATTCACTTCCCTGGAAGTCCTTCGATGAAGGAGTCGACCTCGCCAGGAAGACAAACAAGAAGATCCTGGTCGATGTCTACACCGATTGGTGCGGTTGGTGCAAGAAAATGGATTCAGACGTTTATTCTCAAAAGGATGTCATTGAAATCCTCAATGCCGGTTTCGTTCTTGTGAAACTCAACGCCGAATCCGATAAGTCCTTGACCTACAAGGAACGGAAATTGACGGAAGCGCAGTTTGCGTCTGCAGTCGGTGTGACAGGCTATCCTTCAACCTTGTTTTTTGAATCATCAGGCAAGCCCATCACGCTCTTGCCCGGTTTTGTCCCCGCTCCAAAGTTCGTTCCCATCCTGCGCTACATAAGCGAAAACCATTATCAAACAGTCTCATTCGAAAAGTACCTGTCAAAAACCGGCTCTCCGTCTCCATGAAGATTAGCGGTTTCTCGTTCGTCAGAAACGGCGTTCTGTTTGACTACCCCTTCCTCGAATCGATTCAATCCATTCTTCCCCTCTGCGACGAGTTCATTCTTTGTGTAGGTGCTTCGAACGATGACACCGTCGCAAGGATTCGCAACCTGCATGAATCAAAGATCAAGATCATTGAAACGGTATGGGATGATACTCTGCGGGTCGGCGGGAAAGTACTGGCAGATCAGACAAACATCGCTCTTGCGCACGTAACTGGTGACTGGTCGTTCTATCTTCAGGCCGATGAGGTTGTGCACCAGGACGATCTCCCAAACATCCGGCGAGCCATGTCCGAACATGTGAGCAACAACAACGTCGAGGGTCTTTTGTTTTCCTACAAACATTTCTATGGAACCTATTCATATATCGGGTCATCCAGGCGGTGGTACAGGAGAGAAATCCGGATTGTTCGTCCGGGCATCGGCGTAACGTCATGGAGTGACGCACAGGGATTTCGCATCGAAGGTCGCAAAATGCGCGTGAAGCTTGTCGACGCCTCCATTTATCACTACGGATGGGTCAAGTCTCCGCGCAAACAACAGGACAAGCAGAAGAGCTTCAACCGTTTCTGGCACGACGATAGGTGGATGGACCGCAATGTTGGAAATGCCTCAGAGTATGACTACTCCGCCGGAGGCCGGCTCGAACAATTCACGGGGACTCATCCGGCCGTGATGACGAATCGCATTGCCAGCCAGGACTGGGAATTCTCCTATGATCCGTCAAAAGTGAGGCAACCCCTCAAGGAACGGGCTCTCGATTGGTTCGAATCTGCGACCGGAATTCGGCCCGGGGAATACCGGAATTACGTGCTCATATGAAACCAGAATCGCCCTTCCGACCACTCCGCCTGGCGTTTGTCTGCTTTTCCTCGGCCAGAGGCGGCCTTGAACTGATGCTGGTCCGCCTTGCCGATTCGCTGCGTCAGGCAGGTCATCATGTTATCGTCATTTCCCCCGACAACAGTGCGATACAAGAAAGCTGTCATCATGTCGGAATCAGGCACTATGCGCTAACACCGAGGACGAGGTATCTCGATTTGGCCGCATCAGGAATACTCCGGAAGTACTTTACCAGACATTCAACACAGATTGCAATAGTAGGAGCTTCGAAGGACATCAGCACTGTCGTGCTTGTGAAAAGGCATGTTAAGGGACTGAGAGTTGCGTTCTTTCAGCAGATGCAGTCCGGAATAATGAAGAAGGATTTGTTCCATCGCTGGGCATACGGGAAGCTGGATCGGTGGATCACTCTGACCCGGGCGATGAAGGAATCGGCACAGAGCACCACCACAGTTCCGGCGGAGATGATCGAAGTTATTCCGCTGGGAGTTAATCTGAAACGATTTGCGGCGAGCCGATACACACGCTTGACGTCGCGTTCCCGTTTTAGGTTGCCCGCAAGACCCCCAATTGTCGGGTTGGTGGGACGATTTGATCCCCAAAAAGGCCAGGAGACCTTATTACAAGCCGCCGCGGTCATCTTGAAGAAATTACCGAAAACTTGTTTCGCAATCGTAGGTGAGGAAACGAGAGGCGAATCGGGATATCTCAATCGGTTGAAAAGAATCGTGGAGGAACTGGGAATAGGACGAAGCGTTCAATTCCTCCCCTTCACGGAGCGAGTTCCCGAATTACTTGCTGCTTTTGATGTCACGGCAATGCCAAGCTACAGCGAGACGTACGGGTATCTGGCAATCGAATCGATGGCCATGGGAGTTCCCGTGGTGGGAACGAATGCGGGGGGGCTTCCTGAGATCATTGAAGACAATTCAACCGGAATACTCGTCCCTCCGAAAGATCCAGAGGCGCTCGCTAGGGGAGTCCTAAAGCTCCTTTTGGACCGGCGTCTCTCCCGGGCAATGTCCCGTCACGCCCGCCGGAGGGCCACCCAGTATTTCGACTACAATGACAGTGTCCGTCGATTTCAGGAGGCCTTGACGGCAGCGCTGCCGGAAAGAGATAGACGCGAGCATTGCTCCGCGGCAAAGATGAGGCCCACCATGAACCACCAGCCCAGGCAATTCGCAAAGGTTCCATAGTAGTCCTGAAAGAAAGCACCCACCAAAAACCCGAGTAATCCGAGAGTGGCTCCGAGTGCAATTCCCCTCAGATGCCGGTCAGCCGCACCCCTCACAGTTTGGAAACCGGTCCTGAGGGCAATGATCCAAAGAGCCATGAATGCAATCAAACCGGGAATACCTGACGAAACGAGAATATTCAGATAATCGTTGTGTGGGTGAGTCGCTGTATCATAGAATCCCTCGACCCGATAACGCTCGAAAAAGAAATCGAAGTTGTCCTCCCCCACGCCGAAGAATGGAAAGTCCTCCGCTATAGCCAGAGAAGTTTTCCAGAGGTTCAATCGCGTCTGGTTCTGGCCGGGATCGATGATGGTTGTAGCCCTTTCCCGAAGGTCGGGAACAGCAATCATGAGAATGACGACGACCAACAACAAACCTGCAACCGCGATGAGCCCCGATCGTCGGCTTCGCACAAATCCCAATAGCGGCGCAGCAACAAGAATCGACAGCCATATGCTTCTGGCAAATGAGCCCAAAACGGCTGCGAACGCCAGCACGGCAACGATTGCATAGATCCCCCGCGTTCTCCCCCTCGACTGAAGCGCCATGCTTCCCGAAAGAAAAAAGACCGTCATGGCAAAGGCAGCGAACGTCAGATAGAAACTGTAGAAACCGACGTTTCGAAACAGGGACCCAGCGGGGATGAGCGGCATGGAACGGTACAACTCAATTCCTGAGAATGTCTGCCATACGGAATAAGCCATCGCCAGGGTTGAAACGCCCAGGAAAAGGAAGACAATCTTCTTCAGAACCTCATCGGAACGAACCGTCCAAAACATCAGCAGCATGATAGCAGCCGGCCACTCATTATCTCCGACGGCCAAAAGGCTGTGCCAAGGCCTCGGAGACAAGAGCGCGGCAATGATGTTCCATGCAATGTAGAAGATCAAAGGCAGAAAGAACGGATGCCATTCCAGTTGCCAACGTTTGTTGATCAATCCGTCCATCAACCAGCCGGTAAATGCAATCGCAACACCAAACTCAGCAGGGACGAATGATACCGGAATCGAAAAGGCAAAGAGGTAAAGCCCAAAACGAGTTATCCCGACCGGAGAAACCTTAAGATCTTGAATCATTTTCGATCCTTGAGGAATTCCTTCAATGCAGACTTCAGAAGGGTGACCGGAATTGACGCCGCAGGCAATCCAGCTTCGGCAAGAACTATTTTGTGCTCGACATTGTAGGGGAACCACTCAGACACAATTTGTTCGAGCGGTGTGAAGAGTCCGAGCACCGGGGTCTTTGACGCTGATGCGAGGTGCACAATCGCAGTATCCGGAGTAACGACGGCCCTGGCCCGCTTGATAAGAGCCGCTATCTCCCTTAATCCTGCGTTCCCTTCCTCAGGAAAGGCCCAACATTTCTTACTGTCAACGCTTCTCACGGCGCTTGTTCGCCAATCCTTATCGGACGGTGAAGAAATCACCACGGTGTCCCAGCCCAGTTCGCGTGCAAGGATCGCAAGGATCGATTGAGCCTGGAGGTCCGAAATTCGTCGCGTATCATCAGTGGCCGAGAGATTGAACACGACGAATCCCCTCTGCTTTTCTCGTTTCCTCAACTTACGGGATATCCCCCGTTCGGCCAAAAACTCCTCAACGATCGATTCTGCCGCAGCATCCGAAGGAATGTCGAAGACCAGATCTTTCTTGGCAACGGGGATTCCGAACACTCCGTTCACGATATCGCCGAGAACCTCCACCATGTGCTTGGACCCCCTCTCGAGTTTGAGCAGAACGTTGAAATAGAAGCGGTACTTTTCGGCTCCCTGCCCGACCTTGATCCCCCTTGGAGCAATGCAATTCGAGAGCACCCCGCCGGATGTTGTCCGGTTGAAGATAAAGTTCAACACAAGGTCGTATTGCTCATTGTGAGCGGAGAGGATTTCTCTGGCAAAGGAAATCCAATGTGAATGGAGAACGTGTATCCGATCCACATTCTCGTTGTTAACAATCAGTTCGGCATTCGACTGGCTCGCCAGTACTCCCACGAAGAGGTGTGGATTGGCCTTCTTCAATAAACGGAATATCGGTGTCGTCACAATAATGTCGCCGATCCTATCGTACCGAAGAATAAGGATCTTTCGAAGTTTCGTGATGTCAACGGGAATGGTAACGGGAGGGTTATGGAGAAACAGCCTCAACAGGGGATAGACGATGGCATGGCGTGCAAAACGCTCCAACAATCGAACCACTGTTCTCATGCGTTTTCCATTGGGCTCATCATGGCCGGCCGCATTCTCTCAACCAGATTTCGAACTGCTCCAAAAACCTGAGCCGGGTCCAATCCTTCAAGGGTCTCCCCTGTTGTGACCACCGCCTCATAATCCGTACCATAAGGCTCCCAAATGCGGAGATCCGGGTTTGCCTGCACGTAGAGAACCACCGAGGGTATTCGGAAGGCAGCTGCAAGGTGAACAGCCGAGGTGTCGGGCGTGATGAGAAGCCACAGTTGTTTGATCATCGAGGCATATTCATCGAACGTCATTTCGGGGGCGAGAATGACCCCATGTAATCCTTCAGCGATCAGCTGGGCCCTCGGGAGATCCGCGGGTTTATAGAGGAGGATTGTCCGTGATTCCTGATAGTGAGCAATCATCTCGCTTATGAGAGATCGGTATTGCCTCACCCCCCAGAACCTCGAATCGCTCCCGGCGGAAATGTTGACTCCTATGAGATGTTCGACACCACGGCACGATTTGCCCAGAAACGTCTTTATTGTCTCATCGGAATGATCCGCCGTCTGATAATGGATACTAAGATGTTCCCTTTCGCTCACGATGCCGAATACGTCCAGAAGCCGGGCAAGTCTGTCGACGATATGTGTCTCTTTGCGTGAAAGCATGGGGACGACAATATCGTACGCGTACTGGTTGTCCTTCTCCAGACCTACGTTCCATTTCCCGCCTGCGAGCAAGAGAATAACTGTCGACGTGGCTGAAGGGTTATCCATGAGATCAACGACAAAATCATAGCGTTCTGCGCGGATCGCACGCAGGGTACGGAGCGAAGAGAGAAAGCGCTTGTCATAGACCCAGCGTTTTCTGACAGCAGGCTCGTTATTCAAAACAAAATGGTTGTTAGAGCTCAGAAGTACATCGACGACAGCCCGGGGATAGTGTTTTTTCAAAGAGAGGAGGAGAGGAGTCGAAACAAGAACGTCTCCTATTCTGTCCTGTCGGACAAAAAGGAACTTACAGTTATCATAGTCAGTCCTGACGACGGAAGGATGGGATCTACCTGCCAACTTGAGAATCCGGAGGAGGGCGCGCCTATAACCCACTTCGATCGATTTAGAGATTCCCATTCTCTGCTTTCGCATTCGTCGCTGCGTCGTCAACGAACTGGAGGGAATAGAGTCTCTTGTAGAGGCCGCTGTCTTTGCTCAGGAGTTCTTCGTGCTTCCCTTCCTCCACAACCTGTCCATGCTCCAGAACAAAGATTCGATCCGATCGATAGACGGTCGACAGTCTATGAGCGATGATGAACGAGGTTCGGTCCTGCATAAGCCGGTCGAGCGCCTCTTGAACCGCCATTTCCGATTCAGTATCAAGGGCCGATGTTGCCTCGTCGAGCAGGAGAATCCGCGGGTTCCGCAGAACTGCGCGAGCAATTGCGATCCGTTGTCTCTGTCCACCGGAGAGCTGCAGTCCGCGTTCCCCCACTTCTGTCTGGTATTTCAGCTCGAGGCGCTCAATGAATTCGTGCGCGTTCGCCGCTTTTGCCGCAGCGGTGATTTCATCGTCGGTTGCCTCGAGTCTTCCGTATCGGATATTATCCCTGATCGTTCCTGAGAACAACGTTACCTCCTGCGGAACCAAGGCAATGACAGAACGAAGGTTCGAAAGACCCATCTTCCTCGTATCCACACCGTCAATCAGGATGCTCCCTTCCCCTACTTCGTAGAATCGCGGAATCAAGTTCACAAACGTCGTTTTCCCACTCCCGCTCGGGCCAACAAGGGCAATCTTCTCCCCTTTTCGGACGGTAACATTGATATCCTTAAGGGCAGCGATGTCGTGGCCGTACGAGAAGCTCACATTTCGGAATTCCACGTTCCCATCACGAATCGGTTGGGATTTCTCCCCGTTGCGTGACGGATCTTCGTGTTCAAGATCCAACATCTCGAAGATGTACGAAGCAGACACCAGGCTCTTCTGCAGTCGTGCAACGTTCTCTCCGATTGCCTTCACAGGTTTAGCCAGGAAGGTTATCAGAATAAGAAATCCGATCATCATCTCAATGGTCATGGATGCGTCGATGAACAGATAGGCAGTAAAGACCACGAGGAGAGCCACAACAATGGTATTGAAGAGCTCGTTCACGGGACTCAGAAGAGCAAGGGTACGGACGATCTTCATGTTGAAATGATAGTTCGATTCAACCCTTCGTTTGAATTCCTGTTGTTCGTATGATTCCCGCGTAAACGACTTCACGATACGGATCCCGTTGATCTTTTCCTGGAGAAACGCCGAGATATCCGCAAGAGTATTGGTGATTTCCCTGCTGTAAGCCCTGATTCGGTCGCCGAACGTTCTCGAAATGAATCCTGAAACCGTGAAGATCACGATTGTGAAAACGGTGAGCTGCCAGTTTGTGAAAAAGAGCGCCGTGGCAAAAACAAGGGTATATACCGAATTCTGGGCCATCTCGACCATTTGGTACAATGACTGTTCAAGGGCATTGACGTCGTTTGTAATCCGGGACATGATCTTCCCTGTCCGCTGGGAATCGTAATACTTGATGGGGAGGACAACAATCTTGTCGAACAGATCGAGCCGGAAACGCATCAAGAGCTTCTGCTGCACGGAGCTCATCACGTACTCCCTGACATACACGAACGTCACTTTGACAACGACGATCACGAGAATGGCAATCGCAAAGAAGACAATGAGTCTAAAGCTCTCATCATATCCATTGATCGACATTGTATACAAGGAGAACGTGTAGAGCGTGATAGGAACGTCCATGACGAGATCGGCCCCGCTCTTGACAAATCCCTCGATCTGTTGGAGTACGGCAAAAAGACGGGCAACCAGAAAGGCGGATGTAGTGTCTGCCAGACTCATAATTGCCACAGAGACGAGCCCGGCAACAATCCGCCACTTGTACTGCAGGAAGTATCGCGAGAGGCGAAGAAACGTGTTCATCAGCTTTGGGGGGGTATACTAGCGCTTTTTTGAAGGATAAGCAATGCGGCTACACTGCTGCCTTCCTACATTCAGCGCAACTGCAGAGAGAGCGCAGCAGATGCCATGTATAGAGGCCTGTTGAATGCCCGTCTCCCCAAACGATCTGAAGAGCATAGGAACCGACCGGTTGGGCGCTCTTCAGCGAATACTTGCCGGGACGCTCAGGTTGCGGAGCCGGGGTATACGTGTGAAGCAACACTGTTTCTCCCTGGCATCCCGCGCACGGACAATGATCGCGCAGGGTCCGCAATTCAATGACGCTCTTGTGTCCGTCATGCCATTCAACGGTGAGACGATCCTGGGCCGCAAGGAGTATTTTAGTTGGTTGCATGAATCCCTTCAATAAAAAAAGGACAATCGCCTGATTGTCCCTTCCGTGGACCGTACCGGGGTCGAACCGGTGACCTTCCCGTCCCTTTGGGACGGGACGCTCTCCCAACTCATTCTCCCCGAATCAACCGCTCGAGATACGTCCGACTCTTGCGCTTTTTGATCTCCCGCTCTCTCATCATCGCCTCCCGGCGAGTCTCAAATTGTTCCGTGAACATCAACGTCCACGGTCGTCCCCTCCTCGTGAACTTCGACATCCCCTCATTATGTTCCATCATCCTTCGATCGATATCATCCGTAAAACCAACATAATACATCCCGTTGACTGTACTGCGGATAACATACACTGTGAACATTTAGTGGACCGTACCGGGGTCGAACCGGTGACCTCCACAATGCCATTGTGGCGCTCTCCCAAGCTGAGCTAACGGCCCTTTAATGTAGCAAGATAGCCAATGATTCCCCGAATGTCAAACGGAAACCCGGGAGGGCGCAGAGCAGTTCGCGAAACCATTGACCTCGCCATTGTGTTTTTAATACAGTACATTTCAAGAACATGAGATTGAAATTCCCCCTCATACTTCTCGTTGTTTTTTTCGGACTCCTCAGCAACTGCAAGGACAAACTCCCGACTGAGGAAGATCCGTCAAGCATCATTCTTCCCGACTCAAACATCAGTTACTCGAAGGATGTGGAGCGAGTCTTTTCAGCGTGGTGCCTCAGCTGTCATTCCGGGTCGTATGAGCCCAATCTTCTTCCGCCTTCGTACAACAATCTCAGAAACTTCGACGGCGGGAAGCTGGTCGTCGCCGGAGATGGCCAAAATAGTCTTCTCATACAACTCCTCGAGGGAACGCTGCCGCCACCGATGCCTCCCGGCTCACAAAAGCTCACAGAGAATCAGATTCAAGGAATCAAGAAGTGGATTGACGAAGGTGCAATGAACAACTAGAGCCCGACACTAGGACTTCGGCTTTATCCTCACATCACGCCCCCAATTCAGTTTCTTTCGCAGTACATCATAATAGTTCGTCTGCGTACGCCGAACGAGCCGTGCTCTGAAGGGTGCTTTGCTGATGGTGATTGAAAGCGGCACATTGAAGAGTTTTTCCAATTGACCGTCGGCCGTTACGTGGACCTTATTGGCTGCCGAGGCAATTTTCACTGTTATCACAGAATCTTCGGGGACGATAACGGGGCGGGCCGTAAGTGTATGCGGGCAAATCGGCCCAATCGTCATAGCCCGGCAGTTGGGAGTCACAATCGGACCGCCGTTCGCAAGGGAATACGCCGTTGAGCCTGTCGGCGTCGAAACGATAATCCCATCCGCTGCATAGGTGGCCAGATAATCCTTGCCCACGTACGTTTCTATGTTCATAACCCGCGAGGTACCGTATTTATCGAGAACAATATCATTCAGGGCCACGAATGTCTGAGGCAGGCCTGCCCCCTTCGCCTGAAGCATCATTCTATCCTCAACCATGAATCGTCCCTCCAGAATATCAACGAAGCAGCCTTCCAGATCATCAACGGAGACTTCAGCGAGGAATCCCAGTTTTCCCAGATTGATTCCCACTATCGGTTTTTCATAGGCTCCCACGAATCGGGCAGTCCTCAGGATTGTCCCGTCTCCGCCCAGAGCAATAATCATGTCGGATTCCGCGAGGAGCCTCTTTTCGGTAACAATTGTTGCGCGGCCCGCCACCTCTTTTCTGAGCCTGGACTTCATTGCCTTCGCGAGAGTGTTCGCCATCAGGAATTCTATTGCTCCCTGGTGCACTCGTTTCAGCAATTCCTTCACAACCGGCTGCAGCCCTTCTTTTTCGAGATTACCGACTATTCCGAATTTCACAGTGTTTCCTTCTTTGCCGCCTGGTCTTTTGCCTGCTCATCGACATAATTCAATTTGAGTTCTCTCAAGGCATTGGAGAGATAACTGCTCTCCTCGCTGCTCAGATTTCCCTTCATTTTGACAGAAAGCATATCCATCATATCAATCGACAGCTGTGCCTGCTCCATATTTCGTTCAATTTTGTCCGTGACCTGATTCTTCATTTTCCCCATCTGCTGCATGGCTGCTGTCTGAAACATCAGTACCAGGCTTCCGAACAAGGCCGTATTCTTTTCGTCGTTTGTCATTTGTACGTTCCTCGCGAAGATGTTTCCTTCGTGCGTTCCCAGGATTTTGCATACTTGGTAAAGACGTAGAACGCCGAGTTTGAACATAGGATGAAGCCGTGTACACCGTCGAGAAATCCGAGTTTGAAAATGTACATTCGGAAGAATGTCCACAGAGGACGAAGCAGAAGATCTCCCGCACCGGGCCTCCATCCATTGTCGGCGCGATCATCGGCTGCCAGCGAAGTATATCGATTGAATTTCTCAAAATAGTGGAAGAGGGAAGGGTCGGTGAAATGAAGGAGATCCGTCTTCAACTTCCCTTCTTTTCCCCGCAACGTCAATCGCTCATGCACGCTGTGTGTTGTAAACGATCCGGAGCCCTTCCTGAACAACCTCACCACACGACCGGGGTACCACCCGCAATGCCTGATCCACTTCCCCAGGAAGAACGCTTTTCTGGGGACCGAATATCCCTGGAATGGCTGATCACCTGAGGAGATGACGCTGCGTATTTCCGTTGCCAATTCGGGAGCTACCCTCTCGTCTGCATCGAGCCAGAGGATCCAATCACCCGAACAATGATTCAGCGCAAAGTTCTTGGCCCTTCCAAAACCCTCCCAAGGTCGAACGAATACATTGCGCGTAAATTTCCTGGCAATCTGCACTGTTTTGTCGGTGCTGCCCGCGTCAACAACGATGATTTCATCCGCCCATTTTGCAGACTCGAGGCATTCCCGAACGTTTGGCTCTTCATTCTTCGTAATAACGATAACAGAAAGGCGGGCCAATGGACTCTCCACTTTAATTCGAATGAACCACAATATTTACAAGCTTGTTCTTGACCACGATCTTTTTGGCGATCGTTTTCCCGTCAATATGACGTTGAACGTTAACATCCTCGAACGCTCTTCGTTCAAGCTCTTCCTCTCCCGTGCCCATGCTGACCCGGATTTTTGAGCGAACTTTTCCGTTGACCTGGAGAATGACCTCCACAGACTGCTCGACAGTCTTTCCGGCTTCGTAGGATGGCCAGGGATGATATGCAAGACTCTCCTTGTGGCCCAGCCGCTCCCACAGCTCCTCTGCCAGATGAGGTGCGAATGGCGCGAGCAAGAGAATGAACTGTTCCATCAGAGCCCGCGGTTTTTGTTCGAGCTTGTAAGTCTCATTGACCAGAATCATCAACTGGGAGATTGCCGTGTTGAATCGCAGGGCTTCAATATCCTCGCCGACTTTCTGTACACTTTGGTGAAAGAGCCGCTCGAATTCTTCCGTCGGGTCGACCGGCGCAATTGATGAATCAAGCGATCCGTCTTCAGCCACGAACAGCCGCCACACCCTGCCCAAGAACCGATAGACTCCTTCGACGCTCCGCGTATTCCAGGGTTTCACTTCCTCGAGAGGACCCATGAACATTTCGAAAAGCCTCATTGCATCCGCTCCGTACTGAGCGACCACGGCGTCTGGATTCACGACATTTCCCCGGGACTTCGACATCTTTCGAGAGTCTTCGCCGAGGATCGTCCCCTGATGCCGAAGCTTCATGAACGGTTCCTTCGTACTCACGTGGCCCAGGTCAAATAGGACCTTGTGCCAAAAGCGCGCATACATCAGATGAAGGACAGCGTGTTCCGCTCCGCCAATATACAGGTCTACGGGCATCCAGAATCGTTCTTTCTCCGGGGAACAGAACTGTTTCTTGTTGTCCGGATCGAGGTATCGGAGATAGTACCAACATGAGCCCGCCCATTGAGGCATTGTGTTGGTCTCGCGTTTTCCTTTCTGCCCGGTTTTCTTCTCGACTATTTCCACCCACTCGGGCGCAAGCGCAAGAGGCGATTCAGTCGTTCCGCTGGGTTGGAATTTCTTTAGATCCGGAAGCAGAACCGGAAGATCGGCTTCAGCAACAGGCTCCATGGTCCCATCTTCCAGGTGAATGATCGGTATCGGCTCTCCCCAATATCGTTGTCTTGAAAAGAGCCAATCTCTCAATTTAAAGGTAATCTTGCTTGTGCCGAGTTGTTGTTGCTCAAGCCATTCAATTATCTTGTTCTTTGCATTTTCAATATTAAGACCATCCAGGAATCCGCTGTTGATCGCCGGCCCGTCTCCGATGAAGGCCTTTCCTTCGAAACCCGAAGGCGGTTGCACCGTGCGAACAATCGGCAGCCCGAATTTTTCCGCGAACTCCCAATCCCGCTCATCCTGTCCGGGAACAGCCATGATCGCCCCCGTGCCGTATCCCATGAGCACATAATCCGCTATCCATACGGGGATTTCTTTTTTCGCTGCGGGGTTGACGACATATGCACCTATGAAGAGGCCGGTCTTGTCTTTGTCGATCCCCCGGTCCCTATCGCTCTTGAAGCTCGCCTGTTTCCGATACTCTTCAACTGCTTTTCGGTTTTCCGGTGTGACAAGTTGATCCACGAGAGGATGCTCAGGAGCGAGCACCATATATGTCGCCCCAAATATCGTATCCGGTCTTGTAGTAAACACTTTCACCGAATGCGTTGAACCTTTAACGGGAAACCGGATTTCCGCGCCCTCAGACCGGCCTATCCAATTCCGCTGCTGTTCGAGTGTTGACGTCGGCCAGTCCAGTGATTCCGCGTCCTGCAGGAGCCGGTCTGCGTAGGCGGTAATGCGCATCATCCATTGGCGCATCGGTCGGCGTTCAACCGTGTAGCCTTTTCCCGTCCATTCGTCCACCTCCTCGTTGGCCAACACGGTCCCCAGCTGTTCACACCAGTTCACGGGAACTTCAGCGATGTACGCCAATCGGAACGTGGCAAGAAAATCATGGCGTTCCTTCCGGGACATCCTCCGCCATTCTTCGGCAGTGTATCGGACTTCCGATCCGATGTTCTTCGTCCCGCTGCGGCCAAGCTCTTCGACGAGTTCAGCAATTCGTCTTGCCCTATTGTTCCTAGCATCGTACCACGAATCGTAGATTTGGAGAAAGATCCACTGAGTCCACCGATAGTATCCAGGATCGGTGGTGTCAACCTCGCGATCCCAATCGTAGCTCAACCCCAGCATCTTGATCTGCCGCCGGAACGTGGCAATATTGTCTTCTGTTGTCTTCCGCGGATGGACGTTTGTTTGCATGGCATAACGTTCCGCAGGAAGTCCAAATGCGTCCCATCCCATCGGATGGAGGACATTGACGCCTTTCATTCGTTTGTACCTTGCAAAAATATCTGTCGCCGTGTACCCTTCGGGATGTCCCACGTGCAACCCTGCGCCGGAGGGATAGGGATACATGTCCAGAACATACATTTTCAGTTTCCCGGTGTCTTCGCGGGTCGCAAATGTCCTGTGGTCTTCCCAGAACGACTGCCATTTACGTTCAAGTGCGGTAAAGTCGTATTTCATTGTCCACGAAAAATGATCAAGTTCATATCAATGTAGCGATTCCTGCGGGGATTTTCAACGAAGTTACTGCAGAGAGGGGTACTCAGACGACTTTGATGACCATCATCGTAATATCGTCAGATTGGGGAGCGCCGCTTTCGTACGATTCCAGTGCTGTTTTTACATGGCGGACGATCTCGGAAGCGTTCTTGAGCGAAACCTCCCGGATCACCTTCTCCAGACGTTCCTCCGTGAAGTCCTCGCCTTTCAAGTTCATTGCCTCGCTGACGCCGTCGGTGAAGAGAAAAAGAGTATCTCCGGGAAGAAGCTGCACAACACTCTGTTCATACGGGGTAACTGTCTTCATGATCCCAAGAATCAATCCGCCTGCGGTCAACCGTTCAACAGTTCCGTTTGCCCGCATGAGGAACGGCGGATTGTGACCCGCATTCACGTAGCGCAATTGCTTCGTTACCGAGTCGAGCACTCCCCAGAAGAACGTGATGAACTTGTCGCCGCCCGTGTTCATAAAGGTCAGATCATTGATACGTGCGGTCGCTTCGGGGAGGCTGTAGTCCATCGGGGCCAACGCTCTCAGGGCAGCCTGGACATTGGCCATCAACAATGCCGCCGGGGCTCCTTTCCCCGAAACATCACCAATCGCGACCACGTATTCGTTTTCGGACCGTTTGACAAAATCGTAGTAGTCTCCCCCTACCTGTTTGGACGAAACATTGATGGCCCCGATGTCAAAGCCGGCGATCTCGGGAAGCTGCTGCGGGAGAAGTCCCTGCTGGATTTCTCTGGCTATCTTCAGCTCATCTTCCATTCGTTGTTTCTCGAGTGTCTCACGGAAGAGCCTGGCATTCTCGACCGAGATGATCGCGAGGTTGCCGAGCGAGTATACGAATTCGAGGTCGGCCTTTTCATATGTTCCGCCATGCAGCCTATCCCCAAGCAGAATGAGTCCCTTGGTGGCGTTCTGGACCTGCATCGGGACAACAGCGCGTACCCCCACCCTTTCCAATTGTTCCGCCCCTAAGGAATAATTCTTGTTTCTTCTCATGTCATGGATCAGCGTGGGATTTTGAAGCTCCGACATGAGCCGGATAGACTTGTGCACTTCGGGCAATTCCTCGATGCGCGACATGACAATCTTCATGACCCCGTCTTCCAGAAGGCATATTGCATACCGGTTGACTCCGATCTGCCCCAGGAGAGAGAAAGTCAGAAGCCGAATAACCTTCTGCGCATCGAGAACGAGATTAAATTCCTTGCTCAGTTCGAACAGGGTGTTGAGCTCCTGGAACTTCCTATCCAGACTGCGATTCGCATTGTTGAGCTGATCAAGCATTAGAGCCTTTTGGATTGCCGACGCGGAGAGATTGAGCAAAGATTTGATGAGCTCCTGATCAGACATGGAAAACTTCTTCTTCCCCCCCTTTTCTCCGAGCGCCAGCATTCCTGCCACCTGACCCTGGGCCACAATCGGCGCGAAGAGGACCAGGTTCAAGTCGTCGAGCATTCGATTGAATGCATCGGGCTGATTCTGCTTTCGCACGGTATGGATTGACCGCGAGGGTTTTGCAATTGACACATTCGAGCCGAGGAGGCCGTCGGGGATACCCTTTGCCGAGACAATTTCATATGTCTCCCCTTCCCTTCGAAGGAGAACAAGACCTTTCGAAACGAGCATCTTCCCCATCACAGTCAGAAGGACCGTGTTGAGAATGAACTTAAGATCGATGGACGAATTGATAACGTTGCTGAATTCGAAAAGCGGAACAAGGTCTGAAGCGGGGTTCCGTTGTCGTATCGGTCGCGAGGGTGTCATTACGACGGCGAGCGGGGCATTTAACGGCGTGTGCTTGATCGCAGAGGTTCGAGGAATTTCGTCAGGCGTACCTCGTTCTTTTTTCCGGAAAGAGTGTGATATTCGACCTGGTCCATGAGTGTCCGCATCAAATAGACACCAAGCCCGCCCCGACGGTAATGGGAAAGGTGATCTTTGAGGTTCAGCGGTTTGATAGTCTCAGGATCGAACTTCTCCCCTTCATCGATGATGCTGATTTCAATCTTGTTCGGATGCCGGAGAATAGCGACCTGAATGGTTTTGTCCGGACGGTTCTTATAGGCGTGTTTGATGATATTTGTGCATGCCTCATCCACGGCGAGGGCGATTTTCGAAGTCTCATCGTCTGAGAATCCGAACTCACGCGCGGCTGCAGAGACAAACTCTCTCACCTCGAGAAGATTGTCCGTATCACTCAATATGGTTTTTTTCAGGATTTTCGCCATGCGACGTCAGAAGGAGAACCGGGCTCTTGAATCAGACTTTCCTTGACTGCTTAAATCTGTTCACAGCCTCTGCTTCATCCTTGTAGATCTCGTACAAGATCGGGAAGCCAAGAAGGTCGAACACATTGTAGACCTTCGGGGACATATTCGTCAACTTGATATCTCCCTTGTTCTTGCGCACATCTTCGATGTACGCCATGAACACCCCTAATCCCGCGCTGCTGATGTAGGTGAGATCTTTGCAATTGACCACGATGTTGAATTTTTTGTCGCCGAGAAGTTCCTGGAACGTTGTCTCCAGGTCGGGTGCCGTGTGGGCATCAAGGTATCCCTTGAGCTCAATAACGCTGAACCCGTCTCCGTCGCGGTGGTGGACTTTGAATTCACTCATGGTGGTTCTCCTTGTAAATCTGAGTCGACTATCCTTCGGCTTACGTTCCAAGCCACTTTATGACGACGAGGGTCAGGTCATCGTCAAACGCGGCTTTACCGCAATATGCTCTAATTTCGTTTAAAATCCGATCCTGAATTTCATGCGCAGATTGGCTGCGGATCTGTCCGGCGAGTTGTACAAGCCGTTCGTATCCAAACTCTTCCCCCGCTTCGTTCCGTGATTCCGTAATTCCATCAGTATAGAACAGGCAGAGATCTCCTTTTCTGAGGCGAATCGTTTTCTCCTCTGTCGCATTACTGAATATCTCCCCGTCCGTGAGTCCGAGGCCGAGGCCGCTGGGGCGCACCATGTCCTGCCCGTTATCCGAAACATAGATCATGGGACAATGCCCAGCTCTTGCCAGTTCGATCGTTGATTTTCTGACATCGAGGATTGCATACAGTAGACTGATGAAGGCCTTCTTTTCGAGATTGTCGATGAGTGTATGATTTGCCCTGATCAGCAACTCCCTGGGCGATTCACAGAGCTTGCTTAACGACTGGAAGATGCCTTTCACTTCGGCCATGTAGAATGCGGCCGAGACACCTTTCCCGGACACATCTCCCACAACGACTCCGATCCTATCGTTCGGCAGCTCGACAAAATCGAAGTAATCTCCTCCCACTTCCATCGACGGCTCCGACACCGCGGCAATCTCATAGCTCCGGCTGGTGGGAAACTTCTGCGGGAGCAACCGTCTCTGCATTTCCTGGGCGACCATCATTTCCTGCTTGTAACGTTCCCGTTCCAGCGATTGTGCAATCAACCTGGAGTTCTCAATGGCGATCGTCACGTGGTCGGCAAACGTCGTTACCACGTCGATATCGTCCTGGTCGAAACCGTATTCGAACTCTTTTGTCGCGTGGAGGATTCCGATGATCTGATCGTGGGAAACCAGCGGAACGCTCAGGAGCGAGCCGAATCGGATACCGTGCGGTTTCATGTGCCGTGTTCTTCGATCTGTTGCGACCTCATCCACCAGGAGCACTCTCTTGGATTCGATCACCAGCTTGCGAAGATTAAACTCTTCGTTCGCCGTGATCATGGCGATCTGTTCTTCAGAGATATTGTTGATCCCCACGACATCGTACTCCCTCATCCCCTTCACCTTCCCCTCCCGGATCATTTCGAGCCAGGCACTTTCCGCCCCGCATACTTCCCGGGTCATATGCGTCACGGTATTCACGAGATCTTTGAAATCGAATACCTGTGTCACGAGCCGGCTGAGGTTGTGCAGAGAACTCAGTTCGGACTGCTTCCGTTCATAGACTTCAGCAGTGGGAAGATGAAAGAGGGTGCTGACAAATGCCATTCCGAAGTAGACCGCGCCGCAGATGCTGTTCAAGAGGGCAAAGCGTTCCACGGGAGAGCTGAAGAAGATCACCGATTTGTTCAGGAAGGTGCGATTGGTGAGAAGCAGACTCAGAACGATAAATGTGACAAAGACGATTGCACTGTAGATAATTGAATAGATCTTTTCGCGGCGGGAGAGGAACACAATCCAGCTTTGACGGAATGAAATAACGACGACCATGACGATGGCAGCCACAAAGGATGTGGTGGCCAAAGCGCTCAACTCATCCGCCCAGAACGGAATCGCCAGGATTGAACATCCGATAAGAATCGAGACATAGATGATGAAGTTCCTCCGGGTCCCCTTCTTTCGCTTGTGGAGGACAAGATCACGTACCGTCATGAGCGTGACGATCGATGCGATGCTTACGCCAATGCTGACAAATGTGCCAAAAAACACGGTCAGGGAGTTCAACGGAACTGCAACTGCCTCCCCTTCGGTAAAGCCAAGTCCGGGGAGGACCTGAATCAAACCCACGAGGACCGTTGTTCCGGTGACCACAACGAGAAGGCTTCCGATTCCCTTTGTAGCGGCCTTTCCTTTCTCAGTACCTGCAGAAGAGATGAACGCGTAGATCGACAACAATGCTCCAATCACTGCGAGCTCGCGGAAATAGAGGATCCCGCCTCCGTCGAACTCGACAGTACTGCGCACGACGTCGACCATGAAAACGACGATCAGAAGAACGACAGACACACCGATAGAGAAAAGTCGTCTCAGACGATACATGTCATACTTTCAGCGTTTTCCATGATCCCGACATGAATTTCACCCAGGCGAAGGCCGTATAGAGCGTGATATAGATCGGGAGGGCCATCCACGACCCGATAATCCCGTTTCCCATCGTCACTCCAAGGACGTACGAAACCGGAAGGAAAATGATCCAGTGTGTGACGATCTCCAGGTACATGACGAAGAGGGTGTCGCCGGCAGCCTGAAGGGCGTTCGCAATGATGATGCCCGAACCGTACGCGATCTGCGCTATGCCTGCAATACGAAGAAGAGGCCTGCCGACATTTATGACGTCGTCATTGTTGGTAATGATCTGCAGAACCAGATCGGGGAACGCGACAAAGAGCACCCCGATTGAGAGTGTGAATAATGTACCAAGTTTCGCGGTTTCAATGCCATATTGCTGTGCCTCACCCGGGTTATTGTTCCCGAGGGCATTCCCTACAAGCGTTTGTGTGGCAATGCCAAATCCAAAACAGGGCATGAACGAAACATAGAGTGACGTGATCACTACCTGGGTTGCCGCCTGTTCGATGGTCCCTATGACGCCGGTAATTGCGACGAATACCAGGAACCCGACCAGGATCAACACGTTCTGAAACGAGACAGGGAGCGAAATGCGGACAATCGGATCTATGTACTTCTTTGCGATTGCCGGAAGATCATAATACCTATACTTTCTTCGATATTGCGGAGAAAAAGTTACACCGACAAAGTAGAGAAACCCTCCTATCATTCCCACGGTGGAGGCCAATCCGGCTCCCGCGATGCCCATTTGTGGAAATCCGAGCTTTCCAAAGATCAGCAGATAGTTGAATACAATATTCAGGAGATACGTGACAATTGCCGAAAACATGAACATCTTCGTATGGCCTATTCCATAGAAGAATCCGCGATAGGAAACTGCCATCAAGAAGAAGGGGATCCCGATCGATCTGTATCGTATGTATTCCCCGGCCAGAACGGAAACCCGGTTGTCGCTCGAGAAGACGTCGATTGCCTCAAACGCGTAGAGGTAGCCGAGAATCCCGAATATCGACCCCACGATGAAGCTCAGCAGAAGAGAGTTGTTCAGGACTATTCCGGCTTCGGCGAATTTGCCCTGGCCATAACGACGGGCAACAAGAATGTGAGTACCATTTCCCAGACTTGAAAAGAAGCTCGTGAGGGTCCACGTTGCAAGGACCCCAAGGCCCATTGCCGCGAGGGCAACCGAAGAATCGCCGAGCCTTCCGACCATAGCCGTGTCGATGATTGACACAACCATCTGAGAGGACATGCCGGCAATGGCGGGAGACGCGATTTTGAGGATCCGGCCCGCGTACTGCTTTTTGGGAAACAGCGACATTCGAGGGATTCTCGAAAGTTGAGGTTAGAAAACGCGCGATGTTCTACAAGGAGGTTATGACCGCACCTGAGCAACCAGACGGTCTGCTTCTCGCGCGTAGGTGGATTGCGGAAAGTCTTTCTTCAGTCTTTCAAGGAGTTCGGAGGCCTTTTCTTTCTCCCCCGCCTGAACGTAGCCTCCTGCCGCTCTGTAGAGATATTCCGCGGTGTTCATCTCCCCGGAATCAGTCCCGGCGGCTTTTTCGAACATGCGCGCCCCTTCGGCAATATTTCCCTTCTCTACTTCACATGCGGCTATGCCCGCATACACTGAGGCCATGAGGCTCTTATCCGAGACATCAGTATCCCGGTAGAGTTCCAAAGCCTTGTCGTATTGAGAAAGCGAAAAATAGCAGTTTGCAAGGTAGAGTCTGGCGATCTGACCTGTGGGAGTACTGCCGTAATCGCTTACTATTTGCTCAAGTCCTCTAATGTTTTCCTGGGGAGCCCCATTGATGGCAATCTGATATTGCCCCTGGTCATAATAGCGCATCACTTTGCCAAGGTCGGTGGTGGCGTTCAGGTCACCCGTTGCCCGGTTGTTGTAATAGATCCAAATGGCGGCAACAACCACCGCCAGGATCGTCGCAACCGTGCTAATCCGCTTCTTGTTCAGTTCGAACCACGATTGTGCTTCGAAGTAGGTCGTGACCAGTTTGTCTTCCTTGATCTCTCTCTTCGATATCTTCTTTTTGGGCTTGAGCATTGTTTATCCTTTTGTGAACGATGTTTTGTACGCCCGGCGCGATTCGAACGCGCGACCTACAGCTCCGGAGGCTGTCGCTCTATCCAGCTGAGCTACGGGCGCAGGTAAGTTGTTG
>Ga0209342_10001006_pt1 | contig 31989 bp, 31 predicted proteins | sample RifCSP16_2_FD_184023 | JGI IMG/M metagenome (GOLD analysis project Ga0209342, IMG submission 184023) | Soil microbial communities from Rifle, Colorado - Rifle CSP2_sed 16_2 (SPAdes) (version 2) | ecosystem: Environmental > Terrestrial > Deep subsurface > Rock core/Sediment | place: Rifle...
TGCGGCCCCCCCGGGGCCGGCGCCGTCACCCATTCGCCCGAACGCCGCGCTGCGCGCGGCGGACGGGACGAAGGGGGCCCACAGCGCGCGGCCCCGCGGGGACCGCACCCTGCGCCACCCGCCCGGTCGCGCCAGCGCCCTTCATGAATAATCCGAGCTGGCGTCACGCGGCGGCGCCCGCCTCCGCGAGGAGCGCCTCGACCCCCTCGACGATCTCGCGGGCGCCGCCCGTGCCGGCGGGCGCCTCGAGCGCCGCGGCCTGCCGCTCGGGGGGCAGCGCCGCGAGCGCGGCCTGCGCGCGCGCGCGCAGCGCGTCGCCGACGAGCGCCGCGATCTCGGCGAGCGCGGTGAGCGCGGCCGCGACGCGCGCGGTCCGGTCCGGCGCCTCGGCGAGCGCGTCGCCGAGGGCCGTCAGGACGCGCCCGTCCACGCGCGCGCGGCCGCCGTCCGTGCGCGCCAGGTCGCCCGGGACGGGCCCCCACTCGAGGGTGAGCGCCTCCGCGGCGCGGCGGACGAACGGGGCGAGGGGCGGCGCGCTCTGCGCCGCGACCACGGCGGCAACGCCCGCCCACACGCGCGGGGCCGCCGCCCGCGCGACGCCGCGGGGCGCCGGGGGCTCGAGCGCGCGCACGAGCGATCCGTCGGGCGCGAGCAGCAGGTGGTCCTCGAGGCTCCGCCCGAGCGCCCAGAGGCCGCAGCGCACGCCGTCGGGCGCGTCGCGCACCCGGCGGGGCGCGTGGCGCCGCACGCCCTGCCAGTCGGGCCGGTAGTAGGCGACGCCGCGCCGGACGACCTTCTCGATCCGCCCGCGCCACTGGACGTAGAGGTCGTCGGCGACGAAGCGCGGCTCGAAGGGCGCGGGCGCCCACGCGAGCGCGCCCGCGACGAACGCGGCGAGGGGATCGTCGACGCCCGCGGGCACGTAGCGGAACGCCTCGAGGAGCGTGAGGAAGAGCCGCTCGCCGGGATACGGGCCGCGATAGGGGAGCGCGGCGGCGCCCTGGCGCGCGGCGAGCGTCGCGAGCAGGTTCAGGACCGCGGCGCCGCCGCCGGGCGGCAGCCGGCCGGGCTCCGCGAGCACGGGGATGCGGTCGATCCGCGGCCAGTCGAGCGCCTCGAGCACGCTGAGCGCCACGGCGTCCGCGGGGATGGCCGCGCCGGCGCCCGGGGCGCCGCGCGCGCGCCAGAGGCGGTCGGCGAGCCCCCACGGCGCGTCGCGCGTCGCAGCCGGCTCGACGCCGAGCCAGGAGCCGTCGGGGATGCGCACCCAGGCGCACGCGAGCGCGCCGTCCGGGCGCCAGCGGACGTCGAGGACGGACGTCTCCACGAGGCGTGATGATACAATGCGCGCGATGAGCGACGCCGACCTGATCTGGCGGTCCGCGCTCGAGATCCGCGACCTCGTCCGGAAAAAGGACGTCTCGCCGGTCGAGGTCACGGAGGCCGCCCTGGCGCGGCTCGAGACGGTCGATCCCGTGCTCAACGCGTTCTGCCTCGTCGCCGCCGACGCCGCGCGCGCCGCCGCGCGCGAGGCGGAGATCGCCGTCGTGAAGGGCGAGCCGCTCGGAGCGCTCCACGGCGTGCCCGTGTCGATCAAGGACGTGCTCGCGACGCGCGGGCTCACGACCACGGGCGGCTCGCGCCTGTTCGCCGCGCACGTGCCCGAGCAGGACGCGATCCCGGTCGCGCGCCTGCGGGCCGCGGGCGCGGTGATCCTCGGCAAGACGAACACCTCCGAGTTCGGCCACAAGGCCGTCACCGAGAACCCGCTCTTCGGCGTCACGCGGAACCCCTGGAACCCGGCGCTCACGCCCGGGGGCTCGAGCGGCGGCGCCGCCGCGGCGGTCGCGACCGGCGTCGGCCCGCTCGCGCTCGGCTCGGACGGCGGCGGCTCGGTGCGCATCCCGGCGTCGTTCTGCGGCCTCTACGGCTTCAAGCCCTCCTGGGGGCGCGTGCCGCACGCGGGCGGCTTCCCGGGCTGGGCGCACGTCTCCCACGTCGGCCCGCTCGCGCGCACCGTGCGCGACGCCGCGCTCGCGCTCGACGTGCTCGCGGGCGGCGACGACCGCGACCGCCGCTCGCTGCCGCGGGAGCCCGGCGCCTACCTCGAGGCGTGCGACGCGGACGTCCGCGGCCTGCACGCGGCCTGGACGCCCGACCTCGGCTACGCCGCGCTCGACCCGCGCGTGCGCGCCCTGTGCGAGGACGCGGCGGCGGAGTTCGAGGCGCTCGGCTGCCACGTCGAGGTCGTGAGCCCGGGCTGGGAGAACCCGGAGGACTGCTTCGGCACGCTGATCGCCGCGCAGTTCCACGCGGCGTGGTCGGAGCGCCTGCCCGAGGCCGAGCCGCTGCTGGACCCGACGCTCGTCAAGCTCATCCGCCGCGGCGCCGCGATCACGGCGCCCGAGTACATCCGCGCGGTCGAGCGCATCGACGCCTACTGGAGCGAGGTCCGCGCGTTCCTCGAGCGCTTCGACCTCCTGCTGATGCCGACGGTGGCGGTGCTCCCGTTCGCCGCGGGCGCGCCACCGCCGCGCGAGGTCGCGGGCGCGCGGGTCTCCGTGCTCGGCTGGATGCCGTTCACGTATCCCTTCAACCTCACGGGGCAGCCCGCCGCGAGCGTCCCCGCCGGCGCCACGGACGAGGGGCTGCCGGTCGGCCTGCAGATCGTGGGCCGCCGGCACGCCGACGGCACGGTGCTGGCCGCCTCGGCGGCGTTCGAGGCGGCCCACCCATGGAGCGACCGCCGTCCGACGCTCTGAGCCCGCCCCCCGGGCGCCGCGCATGAGCGACCGGGCGCGCTGGGCGCTCGCCACCGGCATCCTCTTCGGCCTGCTCGCGGCGGTGATCTGGCTCGTCGTCATCGAGGCGCCGCTGATCGACTGGCTGATCCGCCTCTACCGCGACAAGAAGTTCCTCAAGGAGACGGTGCGCTCGTGGGGCTTCATGGCGCCGCTCGTGTTCATCGTGATCCAGGCGCTGCAGGTCATCGTCTCGCCGGTCCCCGGCGAGATCACGGGGCCCGTCGGCGGCGCGCTCTTCGGGACGTGGCTCGGCCTCCTCTACTCGACGATCGGCCTCACCGCCGGCACGCTCTTCGCCTTCTGGGTCGGGCGCCAGTGGGGCGAGCCGCTCGTGCGCCCGTTCCTCAGCGAGCACAGCTGGAACCGCATGAGCTTCATCCTCGAGGCCGAGGGCGTGATCCTCTGCTTCATCCTCTACGTCGTCCCCGGCTTCCCCAAGGACATCGTCTCGTACCTGTTCGGGATCAGCCCGATGCCCTTCTGGGTGTTCGCGGTGGTCTCGACGGTCGGCCGGCTGCCCGGGACGCTGATCTCGTCCTACTTCGGCGCCCACGTGGCCGAGCAGCAGTACATCTGGGCGATCGCGTTCATGGCCGTCGTCGTCGCGCTCTGCCTGCCCGTCTACTACTACCGCGAGCGCATCGTCCGGCGCTTCCAGAAGCCCCGGCCCCGCAAGGACGCGCCCCGACAAAGCGCTTGACGGGCCCGGCCCGCGCCCGGTACAGTACCCGGCACGCGTATGGGCACCCGGGCGCACGGCTGCTGGTCCTCCTTCTACTTCGCCGAGGTCTGCCCGGGCGCTCTGTCCTGAGTTGAGCGAGCGCCGCGGGCGGACCGACGCCCGCGGCGGCGATCCCCTTCGAGGCCGCGGGCACGCCCCGCGGCCTTTTCGTTTGTCCGACACCGAGGGCGGGAAGGGGAAGGAGACGGCGATGATCATCGTGCTGAGGGCGGGAGCGTCGGAGGAGGAAGTCGAGGACGTCTGTCGGCGGATCGTCGCGATGGGATACGCGGCGCACACGATCCGCGGCACGCTGCGGACGGTCGTCGGGGCGATCGGCGACGACCGCGGCAAGGAGCGGCTGCGCGCGCTCGAGTCGCTCGAGTACGTCGAGGCCGTCACGCCGATCCTGCAGCCGTACAAGCTCGCGAGCCGCGAGGTCCGTCACGAGCCGAGCCAGGTGCGCGTCGGCGACGTGACGATCGGCGGCAAGACCATCGTGGTGATGGCGGGCCCCTGCTCGGTGGAGTCGCGCCTGCAGCTGCTCGAGACCGCCGAGCGCGTGAAGGCCGCGGGCGCGCACATCCTCCGTGGCGGCGCCTTCAAGCCGCGGACCTCGCCCTACGCGTTCCAGGGGCTCGAGGACGAGGGGCTCAAGCTCCTCGCGGAGGCGCGGCGCGAGAGCGGCCTGCCCGTGGTCACCGAGGTCATGACGGTGGACAAGGTGGACGCGGTCGCCGAGCACGCCGACATCCTCCAGATCGGGGCGCGCAACGTCCAGAACTTCCCGCTGCTCCGCAAGGTCGGCGAGGCCGGCAAGCCGGTGCTCCTCAAGCGCGGCATGGCCACGTCGATCCAGGAGTGGCTGCTCTCCGCGGAGTACGTCCTCTCGCGCGGCAACCCGAACGTGATCCTGTGCGAGCGGGGCATCCGCACGTTCGAGACCGCGACGCGCTTCACGCTCGACCTGAACGCCGTGCCGGTCGTGAAGAAGCTCTCGCACCTGCCGGTGGTCGTGGACCCGAGCCACGGCACCGGCCACTGGGAGTACGTCGAGGCGATGGCGATGGCCGGGGTGGCGGCGGGCGCCGACGGCCTGATCATCGAGGTGCACCCGCGGCCGGAGGAGGCGCTGTCGGACGGGCCGCAGTCGCTCAAGCCCGAGCGCTTCGCCGCGCTGATGGCGCGCGTGCGCCGGGTCGCCCAGGCCCTGGACCGTGATCTCTGACGCCGCCGACGCCGTATAATCGAGGGGATGCGCGTCAGCCTGCCCCCCTGGCTCCGCCGCCGGCCCCTGGCCGGGCTCGCGGGCTCGGTGCTCCTGCACCTCGTGGTGCTGGCATCGCTCGTGCTCGTCGGCCTGCCGTCGACCGTCTACACGACCCGGCGCGGGGAGCCCCTGTTCGTGGAGCTGCCGCCGGCCGACGAGGCGGCGCGGCGCGGGACGCCCGGCGGCCCGGGGGCGCCGGCCCGGCCGCCCGCCGCGCGCGCGGAGCCGCCGCGGGCGGCCGCGGCGCCCCGGCCGGAGCCGGCCGCCCCCCCGCGCGCCCGGGCGCCCGAGCCCGCGCCCAAGCCTGCGGCCGTCGCCCGGGCGGAAAAGCCCGCGCCGCCGCCCCGCGCGAAGGAGCCCGAGCCGCCGCGCGTCGCCTCGGCCCCCACGCCGCCCGAGCCGCTCGCCAAGCAGCCGCCGCGCGCGCCGGAGAGCGCCGCGCGCGAGGGCGCGCCGAGCGCCGGCCGGACCAGCCCCCCGGCGGCGCCCGGCGGCCCGGTGACCGACATCCGGTCGGCCCTCAGGCCCGGCGGCCCGGGCACCGGGACGGGCGGCTTCGGCGGGCGGGGGGACGGCCGCGCCGGGATCGAGGGGGAGCCGATCCCGCTCGACAGCAAGGACCCGAAGTACAACGACTACCTGGACCGCGTCCGCCGGATGATCCGGGACAAGTGGGTGTTCCCCTGCGTGAAGAACGCCGCCTCGGGCCGGTGCGAGTACTACTCGGCCCAGCTCCAGATCGAGTTCGGCATCGCCAAGGACGGCCGCGTGCCCTTCGTCACGCTCCGGCGCCAGTCCGGCTACGACATCATGGACGAGTACGCGCTGAACGCGATCAAGCTGGCCTCGCCGTTCCCGCCGGTGCCCGACGCGCTCTCCACGAAGGGCATCCCGATCCTGGCCACGTTCCACTACGTCGTCGACACGTCGCTGACGAACGTGCTCCGCTGATTCCGCGTGGTTTTGGCCTGTATCCACGCCAGCTTGCCTTGACACCCGCGGCGGGCCGCGTGTAGCATGGGCGACACTCTGGATAGGCTCGTAGCTCAGTGGGAGAGCGCCTCTCTGACGCAGAGGAGGTCGGCGGTTCGAAACCGCCCGAGCCTACCATTCACACTCAGGAGCGGACGCACCTCTGTCTGAAGAAGAACGGCACCTGACGCTGGCCGGCGAGTTCGACTGCGATCCCTCGCCGCTCGCCACTCTCCGCCACTCGACCTCGCACGTGATGGCCCAGGCGGTGAAGCGCCTGTTCCCCGCGGTCAGGGTCGCGATCGGCCCGGCGATCGAGGACGGCTTCTACTACGACTTCGACAAGCCGGAGCCCTTCACGCCCGAGGACCTGGTGCGGATCGAGGCGGTCATGCGCGAGATCGTGAAGGCGGACCATCCCTTCGAGCGCCAGGAGCTCGGCCGCGCCGAGGCGATCGCCTTCTTCCGCGAGCGGGGCGAGCGCTACAAGGTCGAGATCCTCGAGGGCCTCGACGCCCCGCGCGTGTCGCTCTACCGGCAGGGCGACTTCATCGACCTCTGCCGCGGGCCGCACGTGCGGTCCACGGGCGCGCTCCCGGCGTTCAAGCTCCTCTCGTCCTCGGGCGCCTACTGGCGCGGGGACGAGCGGAACCCGATGCTCCAGCGCATCTACGGCACCGCCTGGCTCACGCAGGAGGACCTCGACCGCCATCTCTGGCGCCTCGAGGAGGCGAAGAAGCGCGACCACCGCAAGCTCGGCCGCGAGCTCGACCTGTTCGACTTCTACGACGTGTCGCCCGGCGCGCCCTTCTGGCTGCCGAACGGCATGATCCTGGTCCGCGAGCTCGAGCGGTTCGCGCGCGAGCACCTCGACGCGCGCGGCTACACGGAGATCTCGACCCCGATGCTCGTCAACAAGAAGCTCTGGGAGCAGTCGGGCCACTGGGAGCACTACCAGGACAACATGTTCAAGGTCGAGGTCGAGGACGAGATCTACAGCCTGAAGCCGATGAACTGCCCGGAGTCGACCTTCGTGTACCGCCGGGCGCTCCGCTCGTATCGCGACCTGCCGATGCGGCTCAGCGAGATGGGGCGCTGCCACCGCAACGAGCGCTCGGGCACGCTCACCGGGCTCGTGCGCGTCCGCCAGTTCACCCAGGACGACGCCCACATCTACTGCCGGCCCGACCAGCTCCAGGACGAGATCACGCAGCTCCTGGAGCTGGTGAGCGTGTGGTACAAGACCTTCGAGCTCCAGCCGTCGTACAGGCTCGCGACGCGCCCGGAGAAGCGGCTCGGCACGGAGGCGCAGTGGGACGCCGCGGAGGCGGCGCTCCACGACGCGCTCAGGGCGAACGGCCTGGCGTACGAGCTCACCCCCGGCGACGGCACGTTCTACGGGCCGAAGATCGACATCTACGTCCAGGATGTGCTCGGCCGGGCCTGGCAGATCGCGACGATCCAGGTGGACCTCACGATGGTGCCCGAGCGGTTCCAGCTCGAGTACATCGACTCCGACGGCCAGCCGAAGCGGCCGGTGGTGATCCACCGGGCCATCTTCGGCTCCTACGAGCGCTTCATCGGCATCCTGACCGAGCACTACGCGGGCGCGTTCCCCACGTGGCTCGCGCCCGTGCAGGCGCGCGTGCTGCCGATCAGCGAGAAGCACGCGGGCTGGGCGCGCGCCGTGCACGAGAAGCTCCGCGCCGCGCGCGTGCGCGCGGAGCTCGACGACCGCAACGAGAAGCTCGGCTACCGCATCCGCGACGCGCAGCTCCGCAAGGTGCCCTACATGCTCGTGGTCGGCGAGCGCGAGGCGCAGAACGCGACGGTCAGCCTGCGGCACCGCACCGGCGAGGACCTCGGCGCGCTGCCGCTCGACCGCGTGCTCGCCGACCTCGCGCGCGAGCTCGGCGCGCGCGCCTCCGGTCTCACCGTGGGCCGCTCGTGAGCGGGCGGCCGGTCGTCCCCATCACCCACGCCGGATCCCGCGGCTAAACGAGGAGTCACGCCTATCAGCAAAGCACAGGAAATCCGCATCAACGAGGCCATCCGCGTCCGGGAGGTCCGGGTCGTCAGCGCCGACGGGGCGCAGCTCGGCATCATGCCGACCCAGCAGGCGCTCGAGACGGCGCGCGCGCAGGAGCTCGACCTCGTCGAGGTCGCGCCCGAGGCCCAGCCGCCCGTGTGCCGGATCATGGACTTCGGCAAGTACAAGTACACGCAGGCGCGCCGGCTGAAGGAGGCGCGCAAGAAGCAGACGACGATCCTGGTGAAGGAAGTGAAGATGGGACCCAAGACCGAGAAGCACGACTTCGAGTTCAAGCTCAAGCACGTGCGGCGGTTCCTCGAGGAGGGCCACAAGGCCAAGGTGACGGTGCGCTTCAAGGGCCGCGAGATGGCGCACACGGAGCTCGGCTGGAAGATGCTGAACAGGATGGTGGAGGCGGTGCAGGACATCGCCACGACCGAGAACAATCCGCGCATGGAGGGGCGGATGCTGCACATCCTGCTGACCCCCAAGGCGCACAATTAGCTCGACGAGGAGTCGGCGATGCCCAAGATGAAGACGAAGCGCGGGGCGGCCAAGCGGCTCAAGAAGACGGCTTCGGGGCGGCTCACGCGGCACTCGGGCTGGAAGGGCCACCTGCTCGAGGCGAAGCCGCCGAAGCGTCGCCGGAGGCTCCGCAAGGCGAGCGTGGTCGCGAAGGCGGACGAGCCGCGGCTCAAGACGCTCGTCCCCTATCTCTGATCCAGGAGGACCGGGAGCATGCCACGCGCAAGAGGTGGAGCCAAGACGCGCCAGCGGCGCAAGAAGATCCTCAAGAAGGCGAAGGGGTACGTCGGCGGGCGGCGCAAGCTCTACCGCACCGCCGCCGAGACCGTCCTGCGGGCCGGGGCCTTCGCGTACCGGCACCGCAAGCAGAAGAAGCGGCTGGCCCGCGGGCTCTGGATCGTCCGGATCAACGCCGCGTGCCGCCAGGTGGGGCTGTCGTACTCGGTCTTCATGGCCGCGCTGAAGAAGGCGGGGATCGGACTCGACCGCAAGGTGCTGGCCGAGCTGGCGGTGAACGACCCGCAGGCCTTCGCGAAGCTCGCGGAGACCGCCCGAGCGCAGGCCCGCTAGTTCGTGGGGCATCCGCGCGTCGACGCGATAGCGCGGGAGGCGCGTGAGGCGGCCGCGGCGGCGGCGTCCTCGGCCGAGCTCGAGCGCGTCCGCGTCGCCTACCTCGGCCGCCAGGGGCTCCTGACCCAGCTGCTGCGCGCGCTCGGCACGCTGCCGCCCCAGGAGCGTCCGCTCGTCGGCGCCGCCGCGAACGAGGCCAAGCGCGCGCTCGAGGCGCTGCTGGACGAGCGCCTCGCCGCGGCGCAGGCGCGCGAGCGCCGCGACGCGCGCGCGCGGGCGCGGCTCGACCTCACGCTGCCGGGCCGCCGGCCGCCGCTCGGCGTCGTGCATCCGCTCACCCGCGTCCACGACGAGATCGTCGCGATCTTCGTCGGGCTCGGCTTCGCCGTCGCCGAGGGACCCGAGGTCGAGACCGACGAGTACAACTTCGAGCTGCTGAACCTCCCGCCGGACCATCCCGCGCGGGACATGCAGGACACCTTCTACATCTCCGACGCGGCGCTGCTGCGCACCCACACCTCGCCCGTGCAGATCCGCACGATGAAGGCCCAGCGTCCGCCCGTGCGGATCATCTGCCCGGGCGCCGTCTATCGCCGCGACGCCGACGTCACCCACTCGCCGATGTTCCACCAGGTCGAGGGGCTCGCGGTCGACCGGCGCATCACGATGGGGGACCTCAAGGGCACGCTCGAGCTGTTCGCGCGCGAGATGTTCGGCCCCCGGTCGCGGATCCGCTTCCGGCCCTCGTTCTTCCCGTTCACGGAGCCCTCGGCCGAGGTGGACGTGCTCTGCTTCCTCTGCGCCGGCGGGGGCTGCCGCGTGTGCCGGCAGTCCGGCTGGCTCGAGATCCTCGGCTCGGGCATGGTCCACCCCCAGGTGCTGCGCAACGTGGGCTACGACCCCGAGGAGGTCACCGGCTGGGCGTTCGGGATGGGGATCGAGCGCATCGCGATGCTCAAGTACGGGATCGACGACATCCGGCTCTTCTTCGACAACGACCTGCGCTTCCTGCGCCAGTTCGCATGAGCAGGGCATGAAGATCCCGTACGGCTGGATCCGGGAGTTCGTGGACCTCGACCTCGGGCCCGCGGAGGCGGCCGACCGGCTCGTCAACGCGGGCATCGAGGTGGCGAGCGTCACGCCGCTCGCGCCGCCGGGGCTCGCGGGCGTCGTCGTCGGCGAGATCGAGGCGATCGAGCGCGAGCTCGGCGAGAGCCGCGGCCACCGCCTGCGGCTGTGCCGCGTCTGGACCGGGCGCGAGCGCTTCGGCGTCGTGTGTGGCGCGCCCAACGCCAGGGTCGGCGCGCGCGCGGCGTTCGCGCCGCCGGGCGCGACGCTGCCGGGCGGGCGCCGGATCGGCGTCGCGCAGGTCCACGGGGTCGAGTCCCAGGGGATGCTCTGCTCGGAGCGCGAGCTCGGCCTCGGCGAGGAGCACGAGGCGGGCCTCCTGCTCGTGGACGGCGCCGTGCGCCCGGGCGCCGACCTCCTCGCGGCCCTCGGCCTCGACGACCAGGTGCTCGAGGTCGAGGTCACGCCGAACCGGCCCGACTGCCTGTCGGTGCTCGGCGTGGCGCGCGAGCTCGCGGCGCTCACCGGCGCCCGGCTCACGCCGCCGCGGGTCACGCTGCGCGAGGGCCGGGCGCCGGCGCGCGGGCTCGTCCGCGTGCGCATCGAGGCGTCCGACCTCTGCCACCGGTTCACGGCGCGCGTGATCACGGACGTGCGGGTCGGCCCGTCGCCGGCGTGGCTCGCGCAGCGCCTGCGCGCGGCGGGCCTGCGGCCGATCAGCAACGTCGTGGACGTCACCAACTACGTTCTCTGGGAGCTCGGCCACCCGCTCCACGCCTTCGACTACGACACGGTCGCCGAGCGGACGATCGTGGTGCGCCGCGCCCGCGCCGGCGAGCGGTTCACGACGCTCGACGGCCAGGAGCGGACGCTGACCGACGCGATGCTCGTCATCGCCGACCCGGCCCGCGCGATCGGGCTCGCCGGGGTGATGGGCGGCGCCAACACCGAGGTGGGCGACGGCACGACGCGCGTGCTCCTCGAGAGCGCGTACTTCCAGCCGGCGTCGATCCGGCGCACGTCGCGCGCGCTCGGCCTCAGGACCGACGCGGCGTACCGCTTCGAGCGCGGCGCCGACGTCGAGGCGCTGGTCCAGGCGAGCGCGCGCGCGGCCGGGCTCATCGCCGAGCTGGCCGGCGGCACGGTGGCGCGCGGCGTGGTGGACGCCTACCCGCGCCGGCGCCGGCCCGTGCGCCTGCGCCTGCGGATGGCGCGCGTCAGGCGCGTGCTCGGCGTGGCGCCGACGGCCGCCCACGCCCGGCGCATCCTGACGGGCCTCGGGCTCCCGACGCGCGGGCGCGGCGCGCTCCTCGACGTGCAGGTCCCGAGCTTCCGGCGCGACCTCGCGCTGGAGGACGACCTCGTCGAGGAGCTGATCCGCGTCTGGGGCTACGACAAGCTCCCGTCCACGCTCTCGGGCGGGGCCACGGTGGTCGCGCGCGAATCCGACCGGCTGCGCCAGGAAGCGCTCGTGCGGCGCGCGCTCGTCGGCGCGGGGCTCGTGGAGACGATCAGTTACACGTTCAGCGATCCCGCGCGGGCCGCGGTGCTGCGCGGACCGGCGGACGGCGCGGCCGTGGCGCTCCGCAATCCGCTGAGCCAGGACGCCGCCGCGCTCCGCCGGAGCCCGCTCGAGGGCGTGCTCGGCGCGGTCGCGACGAACCTCCGGCGCCAGCAGCCCGACGTGCGCGTCTTCGAGATCGGCGTCACCTTCGAGCCGGCGGAGAGCGAGACCGGCACCCGTGAGCCGCGCTGGGCGGTCGTCGCGCTCGCGGGCGCGCGCGCCGACGCGAGCTGGTACGCCGGCGAGGCGCGCGTGGATGCCTACGACGCCAAGGGCCTCGCCGAGCACGTGCTCGCCGCGCTCGGGACGCCGGCCGCCCTGGTCGGCACGCGCCCGGGCGGCGCGCTCGGCGGCTTCGAGCCCGACTGCCACGCCACGGTGCTGGCCGGGGACCAGGCGGTCGCCGAGTTCGGCGAGATCGCCGCCGCCGCGCGCGCGGCGTTCGGCATCGACGTGCCGGTCTTCGCCGCCGCGCTCCCGCTCGATCGCGTGCCGTACCCCGGCCCGCCGCCGCGCCACCAGCCGCTCCCGCGCTTCCCCGCCGTCCAGCGCGACCTCGCGTTCGTGCTCGGCGCCGGGCAGCCGCTGACGGCCGCCGCGCTCGAGGCGGAGCTCGCGCGCGAGGCGGGGCCGCTCCTGCGCGGGCTCGTGCTCTTCGACGTGTTCCGGTTCCCCGATGGCCGGACGAGCCTCGCGTGGCGACTCGTCTTCCAGGCCGAGGACCGGACGCTGACCGACGACGAGGTGAACGAGGTCCAGGAACGCGTGGCGCGGCGGGTCACCGAGCGCTTCGGCGTCACGCTCAGGAGCGCCTGATGGGCGACGGGATCGTCGAGCGGGTGGCGGAGCTCGAGGAGGCGGTCCGGCGGGCCGTGGACGCGCTCGCGCGGCTGCGCGAGGAGAACGGCGCGCTCCGGCGCGAGCTGCGGCGCCTCACCGACGAGCGCAAGCAGGTGCTCGGCCAGGTGGACGCGATCCTCAAGGACATCGCGAAGCTCGAGCTCGACCGGGCGCAGGAATGAGCGAGCCGCGGCGCGTCGAGCTCCAGCTCCTCGGCCAGACCCTCGTGCTCCGGAGCGCGGAGTCGCCCGAGTACCTGCGCTCGCTCGCCGCCTACCTCGAGGAGCGCGTGGCGGAGCTCAAGCGCTCGGGCGTGAAGGACCCGCAGGCCGCGCTCGCGCTCGCCGCCCTCGACATCATCGACGAGCTGTTCCGCGCCCGGAGCGACAAGGGGCGCGCCGAGGGCGACCTGGGCGCGCGGCTCGGCGCGCTCGCGACCCTCCTCGAGCGCGCGACGCCGAAGCCCCCCGAGCGCTAGCCCGGGAGCCCGTGGCGGCCGGCGCCGGCGGCGAACCGCGCGGCGCCCTCGAGCGTCTCGCCCGACTCCACCGTCGCCCGCCCCAGCCGGAACTCGAGGTCGAGCGCCTCGCCGAGCGGCCGGCCGGCCGCCTCGAGCGCGGCGCGCCGGTCGCTCTGCACGCAGCGCGGCGGGAACGCCGCGATCTGCCGCGCGAGCGCCTCCGCCGCCTCGCGCGCGCCGCCGCGCGGCACGACGCGGTTCGCGAGCCCGATGGCCAGCGCCTCCCGCGCGTCCACCGGCCGCCCCGTGAGGATCAGGTCGAGCGCGCGGCTCATGCCGACGAGCCGCGGCAGCCGCACCGTGCCGCCGTCCACGAGCGGCACGCCCCAGCGCCGGCAGAAGACGCCGAAGACGGCGTCCTCCTCGACGACGCGCAGGTCGCACCAGAGGGCCAGCTCGAGCCCGCCCGCGACGGCGTGGCCCGCGACGGCGGCGACGACCGGCTTGGCGAGCGCCAGGCGCGTCGGCCCCATCGGTCCGTCTCCCGTCGCCTCGAGGCGGTTGCCGCGCGCGGTGCCGAGCGCCTTGAGGTCGGCGCCCGCGCAGAACGTGCCGTTGGCGCCCCAGAGCACGGCGACGCGCGCGTCGGCGTCCCGCTCGAACGCGCGGAAGGCGTCGGCGAGCGCCTGCGCGGTCGGGCCGTCGACGGCGTTGCGCGCCTCGGGGCGGTCGAGGATGATCGTCGTGACGGCGCCGCTCGCTTCGGTCCTGACGGCCGGTCGGCTCATCGCGCTCTCCTCCGGGCTCAGCGGATCACGGGCCAGGGGTCCCACGGGCCCCGCGGCGGCAGCTCGCGCGCCACGCCGGGCAGCCACCAGTTCGGCGGCGCCCAGCAGTAGCACGGCGTGCCCGGCGCGATCGTCGCCGGCAGCGGGCAGGCGCCCCACGCGGTCGAGCAGATGCGCCCGAGCGTCGTGGGGGCCGGCACCGCGGGCGCCGCGGGCGGCGCCGGGCGCGGCGCGGGCCGCGGCGTCTGGGCGGCGGCCGCCGCGGCGGCGCCGAGCCCGGCGACGAGCACGGCCGCGAAGACGCGTCGCATCACGGCTCGACTATATTCCGCTTGACGCCGACCGGCATCCTCAGTACACAGGACGTGTCCCTGCGCTGTTCGTGATGCCGGGGGGAAGTTTCAACCTCGGGAACACAACGGGAGCTGTCGCAGAGGGCGGTGCGCAAGCCCCTCTTCGAAGGGGAAGCCTGAAGCCCTCGAGATAACGGCGCCCACCTGGTCATACCAGGTTCGAAACACCGTCGGCACACGGCAGAGGTGGGGATGCTATACTCCTGCCATGCAAGGCGTTTGGCTGATTCTGGACTCGCTGATCGCCGTCCTTGCCCTCCTCGCCGGATTCTTCCTCCACAAGGTCGTCAGCGAGCGTAAGGTCGGGGAGGCCACCGTCCGGGCCGAGCGCATCGTCCAGGACGCCGCGCGCGAGGCCGACAACCGCCGCAAGACCGCCGAGCTCGAGGCCCGCGAGCTCGCGCTCAAGGCGCGCGCCACGCTCGAGGAGGAGTCGCGCCGCCGCGAGCGCGAGATCCAGCAGATCGAGCAGCGCGTGCTCGCGAGGGAGGAGGAGCTCTCCCGCAAGCTCGACCAGATGGAGCGGCGGCTCGACGAGACCACCGCCAAGGAGCGCGAGCTCGTGGGCCGCGAGAAGGCCGCCGGCGAGAAGGAGACGCGGCTCGCCACGGCGCTCGAGGAGCAGCGGCGCAAGCTCGAGACGATCGCCGGGCTCACCGCCGAGGAGGCCAAGCGCCAGCTCCTCGCCGGGATGGAGCAGGAGGCCCGGCGCGAGGCGCAGCTCGTCGCGATGCGGCTCGAGGAGGAGGCGCGCGAGACCGCCGACGTGAAGGCCAAGGAAGTCCTCGCGACGACGATTCAGCGGCTCGCCCCCGACTACACGGTCGAGACCGCGGTGTCGGTCGTGGACCTGCCCTCGGACGACATGAAGGGGCGGATCATCGGCCGCGAGGGGCGCAACATCCGCGCGCTCGAGCTGCACACGGGCGTGGACCTCATCGTGGACGACACGCCCGAGGCCGTGCTGATCTCCGCGTACGACCCCTACCGCCGCGAGATCGCGCGGCGCGCGCTCCAGGTCCTGATCGCCGACGGGCGCATCCACCCGGCGCGCATCGAGGAGGTCGTCGAGAAGGTCAAGAAGGAGATGGAGCTGCACCTCAAGGAGGAGGGCGAGAAGGCCTGCTTCGAGGTGGGCGTGCACGGGCTGCACCCCGAGCTCGTCCGGCTCGTCGGCCGGATGAAGTTCCGCACCTCGTACGGGCAGAACTGCCTGCAGCACTCCAAGGAGGTCGCGTGGCTCGCGGGCATGATGGCGGCCGAGATCCGCGCCGACGTCAAGCTCGCCAAGCGCATGGGGCTGCTGCACGACATCGGCAAGGCGCTCACGCACGAGCAGGAGGGGAGCCACCCCGAGCTCTCGCTGCAGGTGCTCACGAAGTACCACGAGTCGCCGGCGGTCATCAACGCGGCGCTCTGCGGCCACGAGAACGTCGAGCCGGAGACGATCGAGGCGGTGCTCGTCGAGGCCGCCGACGGCATCTCGGCGGCGCGCCCGGGCGCGCGGCGCGACGTGCTCGAGTCGTACATCAAGCGCCTGGCGAAGCTCGAGGAGATCGCGCTGTCCTACAAGGGCGTCGAGATGTGCTACGCGATCCAGGCGGGGCGCGAGCTGCGCGTGATGACGAAGGCGGACGTCCTCTCCGACTTCGACGCGCACCAGCTCGCCAAGGACATCTCCAAGCGCATCGAGGCCGAGATGCAGTACCCCGGCCACATCAAGGTGGTCGTCATCCGAGAGACCCGCGCGGTCGAAGTGGCGAAGTAGCGCGCCGTGAACATCCTGATGGTCGGCGACGTCTTCGGCGAGCCGGGCCGCGCGGCCCTCGCCAGGCTCCTGCCCGGGCTCCGCCAGCAGCACGCGATCGACTTCTGCGTGGTCAACGTCGAGAACGCGGCCGGCGGCTTCGGCGTGACGCCGCCGATGGCGCGGCAGTTCCTCGCCGAGGGCGCCGACGTGATGACGTCGGGCAACCACGTCTGGGACAAGCGGGAGATCGTCGAGTACATCGCGAAGGAGAACCTGCTCCTGCGCCCGGCGAACTTCCCCCTCGGCACGCCCGGCGTGGGGCACGTCACCGTCAAGTGCGGGCCTCACAAGGTCGCCGTGCTGAACCTCATGGGGCGCGTCTTCATGCTGCCGATCGACTGCCCGTTCAGGAAGGCCGACGAGGTCGTGCCGGAGCTTCGAAAGGACACCCCGATCGTGCTCGTCGACATGCACTGCGAGGCGACGTCCGAATCGCAGGCGATGGGCTGGTACCTCGACGGGCGCGTGAGCGCCGTGGTCGGCACGCACCGCCACGTCCAGACCGCCGACGAGCGCGTGCTGCCGGGCGGCACCGCGTACATCACCGACCTCGGCATGACGGGCCCGACCGACGGCGTGATCGGCGTGGACCGCGACCTCATCCTCCAGAAGTTCCTGCAGCAGATGCCCGTGCGCTTCGAGCCGGCGAAGGGGCCGGCCGCCCTGCACGGCGCCGTGATCGTCGTGGACCCGGACAGCGGCCGCGCCTCGGACATCCGTCGCCTGCGCATCCCGGCTTGATCCTCGACGGCAAGCTCGTCGCCCAGAAGGTGCTGGACGAGGTGCGCGCGGGCGTCGCGCGCCTGCGCGAGCGGACGGGTCTCACGCCGAAGCTCGCGGTGGTCCTCGTCGGCGACTTCGCCCCGTCGCAGATCTACGTCGGCAACAAGATGAAGGCCGCGGCCGCCGTCGGGATCGTCTCCGAGGACCACGTCCACCCGGCGGGCCTCGACCGCGCCGCCCTGCTCGCGCTGCTCGCCCGTCTCAACGCGGACCCGGGTGTCCACGGGATCCTCCTGCAGCTCCCGCTGCCCCCGGGGCTCGACGCGGACGAGATGATCGCGGCGCTCGCGCCCGAGAAGGACGTGGACGGCCTGCACCCGGCGAACCTCGGCGCGCTGCTCGCCGGCACGCCGACGGTGGTCCCGTGCACGCCGGCCGGCTGCATGGCGATCCTCGACCACTACGGCGCCACGCTCGATGGCGCGGAGGCCGTCGTGGTCGGCCGCTCGCGCCTGGTCGGCAAGCCCCTCGCGCAGCTCCTCCTCGCGCGGCACGCGACGGTCACGATGTGCCACACGCACACGCGCGACCTCGCGGCCCACACGCGCCGCGCCGACGTGCTCTGCGTCGCCGCGGGGCGCGCGCGCATGGTCACCGGGGACATGGTGAAGGAGGGCGCCTGGGTGCTCGACGTCGGGATGAACCGGCTCGACACCGGCAAGCTCGCGGGCGACGTGGAGTTCGCGTCGGCCGCGCAGCGGGCGCACGCGATCACGCCGGTGCCCGGCGGCGTCGGGCCGATGACGGTCGCGATGCTGCTCCGCAACACGCTGCGTGCGGCCGAGCGCCGCGCGGCGGGGCGATGACCGGCGAGCGCGCGGTCCTCACGGTCGCGGCGCTCACGGAGCAGCTCCGCGCGCTCCTCGAGGACCGGTTTCCGGCCGTCTGGGTCGAGGGCGAGATCTCGAACTTCCGGCTCTACGGCTCGGGGCACGCCTACTTCACGCTGAAGGACGCCGAGGCCCAGCTCCGGTGCGTGCTCTTCCGGAACCGCGGCCGGCGCCTGCGCTTCGAGCCCGCCGACGGGCTCAGCGTGATGGCCTTCGGCAGCGTCGAGGTGTACGCGCAGCGGGGCGAGTACCAGCTCGTCGTGGAGCTGCTCGAGCCGCGCGGGCTCGGCGCGCTCCAGCTCGCGTTCGCGCAGCTCAAGGCGCGGCTGCAGGCGGAGGGGCTGTTCGACGCGGCTCGCAAACGGGAGCTGCCGCGGTTTCCGCGAAAGATCGGGATCGTCACCTCCCCGAGCGGCGCGGCGCTCCGCGACATGCTCCGCGTGATCGGCCGGCGGTTCGGCGAGCTCTCGATCGTGATCGCGGGCTGCCGCGTCCAGGGCGAGGGGGCCGCGGCGGAGATCGCGCAGGCGATCCGCGACCTCAACGCGCTGGGCGACGTGGACGTGCTCATCGTCGGCCGCGGCGGCGGCTCGCTCGAGGACCTGTGGGCGTTCAACGAGGAGGTCGTCGCGCGCGCGATCGCCGCGTCGACCGCGCCCGTGATCTCGGCGGTCGGCCACGAGGTGGACGTTACGATCGCCGACTTCGTGGCCGACCTGCGCGCGCCGACGCCGTCGGCGGCCGCGGAGCTGGTCGTCCGCGAGAAGCAGGCGGTGCTGGACGCGCTCGCGGACCTGCGGCAGCGTCTGGACCGCGCGGTCACGCGACCGCTCAGGGACCTGGCGCGGCGCGTGGACGACGGGGTCGCGCGGCTCGGGCGCGGGATGCACGGCGAGCTGCGCCGCGTCGCCCACCGCGTCGAGCTGGCCCGGCGCGCGCTCGGCGCGGCGAGCCCGTTCGCGCGCGTGACGGGCGGGCGGCACCGCCTCGAGCGGCTCGACGCGCGGCTGCGCGGCGAGATGGCGCGCGCGCACGACCACGCGCGGCACCGCGTCGGCGCGGCGGTCGCCCGGCTGGACTCGCTCTCGCCGCTCGCCGTGCTCGGGCGCGGCTACAGCCTGACGCTCGGCCCGGCGCGGCGGATCGTGCGGAGCTGGCGGGACGTCGGGGCGGGGGAGGACGTGCGGGTGCTGCTGCACGAGGGGAGCCTCGAGTGCCGCGTGACCGCGGCGAGGGAGCAGGATGACCGACCTCACGTTTGAGGACTCGCTGGCGCGGCTCGAGCAGATCGTGAGCCAACTCGAGACCGGCAACCTGCCGCTCGAGGAGTCGCTCAAGGTCTTCGAGGAGGGGGTGGCGCTCGCCCGCCGGTGCGCCCGGTACCTCGAGGAGGCGGAGAAGCGCATCGAGATCCTGACGAAGGACGAGGCCGGCGCGCTCGGGACCCAGCCGTTCGCCTGGAAGCCGGAGGACGAGGCGTGAGCAGTGTCGACCTCGCCGCCTACCTCAAGGACCGCCGCACGCTCGTAGACGAGGCGCTCGAGCGCGTGCTGCCGGCCGAGGACGTGTTGCCGGCCACGGTGCACCGGGCCATGCGCTACAGCGTCCTCGCGGGCGGCAAGCGCCTGCGCCCGATCCTCGTGATCGCGGGCGCCGAGGCCGTCGGCGGCGCCGCGCGCGAGGTCCTGCCGGCGGCGTGCGCGCTCGAGCTGATCCACACCTACTCGCTGATCCACGACGACCTGCCGGCGATGGACGACGACGACTACCGCCGCGGGCGGCTCACGAGCCACAAGGTCTTCGGCGAGGCCGTGGCGATCCTGGCGGGCGACGCGCTGCTGACGCTCGCCTTCAAGCTCGTCGCCGAGAACGCCGCCCTCGTGCGCGACCCGCGCGTGCTCCGCGACGTCGTCGCCGAGCTCGCCGACGCCGCGGGCACCTTCGGCATGGTCGGCGGCCAGGTCGTGGACATCGAGTCGGAGGGCAAGACGATCACGCCGGCGACGCTCGAGTACATCCACCTGCACAAGACCGCGGCGCTCATCCGCGCCGCGCTGCGCGTCGGCGCGCTGCTCGCCGGCGGCGCGCCGCCGGCCGTCGAGGCGATCGGCGACGCCGGGCGGGACCTCGGCCTCGCCTTCCAGATCGTGGATGATATCCTCGACGTCGAGGGCAGCCTCGAGGAGCTCGGCAAGACGGCGGGGAGCGACGCGCGCAAGCAGAAGGCGACGTACCCCGCGCTCCACGGCGTCCCCGCCTCGCGCCGCGAGGCGCAGCGGCTCGTCGCCCGGGTGAAGGAGCGGCTCGCGGCGCTCGGCCCGCGGGCCACGCCGCTCGGCGCCCTGGCCGACTACGTGCTGGAGAGGAAGAACTAGCGTGTCCACGATCAGCGGCGTCTACGCGCGCGAGATCCTCGACTCGCGGGGCCACCCGACGATCGAGGTCGAGGTGCAGCTCGAGTCGGGGGCGTGGGGGCGCGCCGCGGTGCCCTCCGGCGCCAGCACGGGCAAGCGCGAGGCCGTCGAGCTGCGCGACGGCGACACGCAGCGCTACCGCGGCAAGGGCGTGCGCCAGGCGGTCCGCACCGTCGAGGAGACGATCGCTCCCGAGGTCGAGGGCCTGGAGGCCTCCGAGCAGGCCGCGGTGGACCAGGCGCTGCTCGAGCTCGACGGCACCCCGAACAAGTCCGCGCTCGGCGCCAACGCGATCCTCGGCGTCTCGCTGGCGGTCGCGCGCGCGGCGGCCGACGACGCGGGGCTGCCGCTCTACGCGTACCTCGGCGGCGTCGGCGGCCGGCTCCTGCCGGTGCCGATGCTCAACGTGCTGAACGGCGGCGTCCACGCCGACAACGGTCTCGACATCCAGGAGTTCATGCTCGTGCCGGCCGGCGCCGAGAGCTTCGCCGAGGCGCTCCGGACGGGCGTCGAGGTCTTCCACACGCTCAAGGAGCTGCTGCGGGAGCAGGGCCTCGCGACCGGCGTCGGGGACGAGGGCGGCTTCGCGCCGAACCTGCCGAGCAACACGGCGGCGCTCGACCTGTTCATGACCGCGATCGAGCGCGCCGGCTACCGGCCCGGCGAGGACGTCCTGCTCGCCCTCGACGTCGCGGCGAGCGAGTTCGCCGAGGCCGGCGGCCGCTACCGCCTGCGCCGCGAGGGCGTCGTGCTCGCGAGCGACGAGCTGATCGCGCGCTACGAGACGCTCTGCGACCGCTACCCGATCGTCTCGATCGAGGACGGCCTGGGCGAGGACGACATCGCCGGCTGGGGCGCGCTGACGCGCCGCCTCGGCGGCCGCGTCCAGCTCGTGGGCGACGACCTGTTCGTCACGAACCCGGCGATCATCCAGCAGGGGATCAAGCACGGGCTGGCCAACGCGGTGCTCATCAAGGTGAACCAGGTCGGCACGCTCACCGAGACGCTCGACGCGATCGAGCTCGCCAAGCGCGCCGGGTACGGCACGATCATCTCCCACCGCTCGGGCGAGACCGAGGACACGTTCGTCGCCGACCTCGCCGTCGCCGTCAACGCCGGCCAGATCAAGACGGGCTCGCTGGCGCGCGGCGAGCGGACGGCCAAGTACAACCAGCTCCTGCGCATCGAGGACGAGCTCGGGCACGCCGCCTCGTGGCCGGGCCGCTCCCTCTACACGCGCGTCGGCCGGTGAGCCCGCGCCGGCTCGGCGTCGCCCTCGTCGTGCTGCTCGTGGCGGGCCTCGCCGTCTACGGCGGGACCAACGCCCTTCGCGTCTGGCGCATGCAGCGCGCGATCGAGGCGCTCGAGGCGGACATCGCCACGCTCCGCGCGCGCCAGGAGCGGCTCACGCAGACGGTGGACCGGCTGCGGCACGACCCGGCGTACCTCGAGAAGCTCGCCCGCGAGGAGATGGGGATGGTGCGCGAGGGCGAGACCGTGCTGAAGTTCCCCTCGCAGCCGCCGCCCACCGGCCGCTAGCCCTCCGCATGGACGCGTTCTCCGCGTGGCTCTGGGGCACGGGCGGGTTCTGGCTCGTGCTCTTCTGGGCGGCCTTCCTCGTGAACGCCCGCGCGGTCTTCAAGCTCGCGCTCGACTGGAAGGGCATGCGCACGACGTGCCGCTTCGTCGAGGCGGCGTACGCGCGCCTGCCCCGGCTCCTCGACGAGGCGGCGCTCGAGCGCGACCCGGCGACGCCCGTCTTCGTGCACCTGGTGCCGGCGTGGGAGGAGCCCGCGATCGCGACGACGCTCCGCGCGCTGCTCGGCTCGCGCTACCCGCACGGCCGGCTCCACGTCGTCGTCGCGACCCGCGAGGAGGAGGAGCGGGCCCCGCACCTCGCGATGGGGGTGTCCACGGCCGAGCTGGTGCGGCGCTTCCGCGAGGGCCTGCCGCCCTGGCAGCAGAAGATGCTCTCGCTCGTCGCGCTGCCGGGCCCCGGGCGGAAGGCGCACCAGCTCAACTGGGCGCTGCGCCCCGAGGCCCTCCGGGCGCTGCTCGGCGAGCCGCACGACCCGGCGCGCGTCTGGATCGGCGTGAGCGACGCCGACTCGATCCCCGACCCGGACACCTACCGCTGGATCGCCGCCGACCTGGCCGCGGCGCGCGCGCGCGGCGCGGCCGAGCGCCTGGCCTACCAGGGCGTGACGCTCTCGCTCGCGAACTTCGAGCGCCTCGACCACCGCGCGCGCGTGTGCGCGATCCAGCAGTCGTCCATCTTCATCCGCGTCTCGATCGCGCGGCTCATCAACGAGCGGCGGCGCGTCGCGTGGTTCCAGCGCCTCCAGGCGCGGGCGCCGCGGCTGGCGCGCGCCCTGCGCCCGCTCTTCGCGCTCGGCTTCCGCCGCTCGCAGATCTGCCTCGGGCACCACCAGTTCGTGCGGCTGGACACGCTCCGGGCGCTCGGCGGCTTCCCGACCTCGGGCGCGACGGAGGACTCGACGCTCGGCCTGGCCCTCGGCGCGCACGGCGTCCTGCTGGCCCCGCTGCCGCTGCTCGAGCTGGTGGACCTGCCCGAGACGCGGGAGGGGATGATCCGGCAGAACGCGCGCTGGTACAAGGGCGTGCTCGACGACGTCGCCTTCCTCTGGCGCGCGTGGCGCCGCGCGCCGACGGCGTACAACCTGGCGCAGCTCGCCCGCCACGTCGGCAACAAGGTGGTCGAGTGGCCGATCGCGGCGTGCCTCTACCCCGTGCTCGGCTTCCTCGGCTGGCACCTCGCGTACCGCTTCGCGTACCACCCCGCGTGGTTCGTGCTCGGCGTGACGGCACCGACGCTCTCGCTCGCGCTCACGATCTGGGTGGGCGGGATCATGACCCAGCGGATGATCGAGCGCCTGACGCCGTGGTGTCCGCGGCCGGTCTCGGTCGCGCGCACGACCCTGCGGCAGAAGTTCTGGGGGACGTTCCGCTGCCAGACGTACTGGCTGCTCGCCACACGCGGGGCGTGGCGCGTGCTCTGGGCGCTCGCGCGCACCGGCCGCTACGCGGCGCGGAAGACCGACCGGGCCGTCCGCGCCTGAGCGCGCCGGGGTCAGTTCGTCTTCGCCGTCGCCTGGAGGGTCTTCGAGCCCGCGCCGGCCAGGTGCCGGTCGTCCTCCTTCGAGGTCACCTGCACGGTGCGCGTGCCGATGCCGCCCCCGCTCGAGATCGTGTAGCTGAACGAGACCTCGCCGCTCGCGTCGGTGACCTTGGCCGGGCTGCCGGGCACCTGGACCTGCGCCTCCTTGACCGGCGCGCCGTCGGTCGCGCGCGTGACCCGGGCCTTGAGCGTGAGCGTCTGGCCGATCTGGCCGCTGCCCGGGCCGCTCACCGCGATGTTCACCGGGGCCTTGTGCACCTTGAGGATCCCGCCCTGCGCGTAGAGCTTCTCGACGCTCAGCTCGTCCAGCACGCCGTCCACGTGGGCGTAGATGCTGTAGCCGAGCGCCTTGTCGTCGATCTTGAAGGAGAGCTTCGCGATCCCGCTCGAGTTGGTCGTCGCGGTCCCGAGCGTCTTCGAGGCGATGTGCGGCGCCGCCCAGCGCGCGTCGCGCTCGCGCCAGAAGCGGACGCTCTTGCCGCCGATCCCGTGGTTGGGCAGCGGCGGGTTCGTGGTGCCGAGCATCGCGCTGAGCGTGACCGTCTGGCCCACCTTGCCCTCGGCGCCGCCCCAGAGGAGCCAGGCCTTCACCAGCTTGGGCTTCACGCTGAAGTCGAGCGTCGCGACGGTCGGCACGTAGAGGGCGTCGCCCTCGAACCCGGCCTCGATCTTGCCGGTCTTGACGCCGTAGCCCGCCGGGACCTTGTAGCTGATCGCGAACGCGCCGCTCGGCGAGGTGGCGAGCCGGGTGACCTCCTTGCCGTCCACCTTGACCGGGATCTCGCGGCCGTCGAGGCCGGTCTGGTCGGTGATGCGCACGATCCTGCCGTTGACGTGGACGGTGCCGCCCTCGCGGATGGGCTGGTTGGGGTTCAGCAGCGCCAGCGTCATCTTCGTGGACGACTTGACGACGCCGAGCGTGCCGTCGTCCCTGGCCGCCGTGCAGCTCTGCGTGCCCGCGAACTCCGCCTCGACTTTCCGCGCGCCGAACTCGTTCGGCACCTTGTAGGCGAGCTGGGCGACGCCCTGGCCGTTCGTCTTGTCCGCGCCGACGCTGGCGCCGTTCACGCGGAAGCGGACCGTGTGGTTGGGGACGGGCTTGCCCTCCGCGCGGAGCTTGAGCTCGGCGCGCAGGTTGACCGTCGCGCCGATGGCGCCGATCGTGTAGAGGACCTTGAGCTCGGTGGGCGTGCGGAGCTGCGTGAGGCTCGGCTTGGCCGCCACGACGCCCTCCTGCTGGGCCGGGCCGGCCTGGCCCTGGCGCGCGCCCACCTGGGGCCGCTGCGCACCGATCGGCCCGGGCTGCGCCAGCGTGGTCGGCCCGGCCACCTCGAGGCCGCAGGGCGTCGCCTGCAGCGCGCCCGGCGCGGGCTGCGCGCTCACCGGACCCTGCACCCCCGGCGGCTGGGCCGCCAGGTCCCCCTGCGCCATCACGAGCGCCACGGCGGTCACCGCGGCCGTCACCAGCAGGCCCTGTCGTCTCATGGTCGTCGGCTCCTCCCGGGCGGAGCGGATCCCGCCGTTAGACAAGACGTCGGCGCGGCCGGCGTCCATCGAACCAGGCCCCGCTTCCATCGACCTGATTCAATCATATTGACAGACGTCGATTCATTGGCTACGCTCGGCGGCGAGGGAGGACGCCATGACCCGAACGCTCGGACGACCCCAACCCGCGGAGCGCCGCCGCGGGACGCGCTGCTGCGAGGGCGTGGCGCCGCGCGAGGCGCTCGACGAGGCCCTCGAGCGGGCCGCCGCCGACTTCGACGTGCTCGCGCACCCCGTGCGTCTGCGCCTGCTCGAGATCCTGGCCCGGCGGGGCGGCGAGGTGTGCGTGTGCGACCTCGAGCACGCGCTGCCGGTGAAGCAGCCGACGATCTCGCACCACCTGCGCCTGCTGCGCCAGGCGGGGCTCGTGGACACCGCCCGCAAGGGCCTCTTCGCCTACTACTACGTCGAGCCCGCCGCGCTCGCGGCGCTCCGCGCGCGCGTGGGCCAGGCCCTCGAGGCGCTCGCGGCGGCGCCGGGCGGAGGGAGCGAGCGATGACGGGCGAGCTCGGCGCGCTCGCGTGGTTCGTCGGCCGGGCGGTGTGGGGCGTGCTGCCCGCCTTCCTGGTGAGCGTGGCGCTCGGCGTGCTGATCCGCGCCCTCCAGCTCGACGGCGTGATCCGCCGCGCGTTCGACGCGCGCGCGGGGGCGTCCATCGCGCTGGCGACGGCGGTCGGCGCCTTCAGCCCCTTCTGCTCGTGCACGGTGATCCCCGTGGTGAGCGGGCTCCTGCTCGCCGGCGTGCCGCTGGCGCCGGTCATGTCGTTCTGGATCGCCTCGCCGACCATGGACCCCGAGATCTTCGTGCTGACGGTCGCGACGCTCGGCTGGCCGCTGGCGCTCGCGCGCCTCGGGGCGACGCTCGCCCTGAGCCTCGGCGCCGGCGCCCTGACGCTCCTGCTGACCCGCGCGGGCGTGCTCGGCGCCGACGTCCTGCGCCCCTCGGCGCGCCGGCCCGCGCTCGTCGCCAGCGGGTTGACGCTGCTGTCCGTCGGCGCGCTGCGCCCGGCCGTCGCCGCGGCCGGCATCGCCGGCGGCTCGGACGCGGGGGGCGGCTGCTGCGCCGCGTCCGCCGCCGCGCCGGCGAAGGGCCCCGGCCTGCTCGCGACGGTCGCCCGGCGCGTCGAGTGGCGGAAGCTCACGCGCGACATGGCGGTCGAGAGCGTGCGGCTCGGGCGCTGGCTCGTCCTGGCCTTTGTGCTCGAGGCGCTCATCCTCCGCTACGTGCCCCAGGCCGCGATCGCCCAGGTGCTCGGCGGCGGCAACGCGCTCGCCGTGCCGCTCGCCGCGGCCGTCGGGATCCCGCTCTACCTCAACAACGTGAGCGCGCTGCCGATCGTCTCCGGGCTCCTCACGCAGGGCATGCAGCCGGGCGCCGCCGTCGCCTTCCTGATCGCGGGCCCGGTGACGACGGTGCCGGCGATGTCGGCGGTCTGGGGCGTGGTCAAGCCGCGCGTCTTCGCGCTCTACTTCGGTCTGGCCCTCGCCGGCGCGGTGGTGCTCGGCGTCCTGACCAACCTGATCCTGGCCTGAGCGCGCGCGGGCTCGGAACCGAGGGGTTGACTGAGAGGCCGGGCCACGGTAAGGTGCATGGGTCACCGCGGGGTGGAGCAGCCCGGTAGCTCGTTGGGCTCATAACCCAAAGGTCGCTGGTTCAAATCCAGCCCCCGCAACCAATGACGGCTAGGGGTTAGCGGACGCAGCAGCCGCTAACCCCTTCGCTTTACCCAGGTCTGACCCAGGCGGGTGCGCCGACTTACCGTCCGGACAGGAACTTTTCTCCGTCACGCCTGAGGGCAGCTAGTCGCCAGCTGTCCTCGAACATCCGCCGGAGATTGTCGCGATACTCGCGGACGAGAGCGCCTACCCTCTCGCTTGCCGATGACCCAAGTGCGGGCAGCGGCAAAGCAACTTTCCCAAGGTCCTCGGTTCGGACTCTGTTGTGGGAGGCTGAGGTGCCCGAGGTCAAGCTCTGGATCTGCGCCTGTACGGGTGCTGACAGCAGAAGGAACGCAATCATGTACGGGTCTTCGCCTTTACGTGGAATCATCACTTCGAATTCGGTAGAGCACAGCAGCTGTCGGTCAATGTCGGGGACTACAAGCGCGCGAGGGATTCTCGGGTTGATTTTCGACAGCAGTATGTCTCCAGCTTTCACAGGGATGCCTGGTGTGACCGGTTCGTAACCGAGCATCGAGTCAACGTCGAGCATGCCCTCGCCAAGAACATGCAACACACTGATGAACAGACGATTCTTTGCCCATCGCCTTGCTCCGCGAGAGTCGGCGACGAATTCAACAAGATCAGCGAGGGGGACGAGTCGCAGGTTGCGCCGCTGGTCTAGGGACGCCAGTGCGCGGTATCGCTTGGCGCTGTAGTGGCTCGGAGTCCACGTATCGTCGATAGCTTCAGAATATCCCACGCTCACACACGATGGGGAATCGTTTAGAACCTCCGGCCGAGCCTCGCTCTCCAACGCCGTGTGTTTCTCGTACGAGGCGAAGACGGCGGGAAGGTCATTCTTCCCGGCTGACACCTTCACCGGCACGCCCTTCCGCGATGACACTTCGAACCCCAGGCCTTCAGAGCTCGCGAAGAAGATACGTGATCCGACAGGGCGGGCACTTTCCCGTTTCACAATGTACAGGATTGCCGTGCGCGTCCGCGTGCCCGCCTGAGCGAACGTAACGCTTGGAAGTTCGATAACTCCGCGTAATTCAGCCGCGCTACGTAGGCGTTGCCGCAGCATCGCCGCCGTGCCCTTCGCTGACACAACGCCGTCTGGTACGACGATCAACAGCCGACCTCCGTCTCGCAGGAGCGCCAAGTCTCGGTCGACGAACAGTAATTCGGAGTCGAGAACGGCACACTTCTGCAACACCGGAAAGAACAGAGGGAAATTTTGAAGTCCGTGCTGTGCAATCTCGGCCGGGGCGAACCGTGCGCCGAAGGGGGGATTCGTGAGGATTAGGTCTACCTTACCGTTGTAGGCAGAGATCGCTGCATCACGCGCCAGCGAGTTCCCCGCCGTTACCTCATAATCGAGCGAGTCGAACAACGCCATATTGATGACCGTCAGGCGGACCATCCGGTCAACTTTGTCTTGGCCGACCAGCTTAATGTGCCGATTGCGGAATGACTTGCGCTGAATCGCCTTTCGGTAGAATGCCGTGAGAAACGAACCCACGCCGCAGGTGGGGTCGGCCATCACGAAGGGCCCAGATGTATGCTTTTCTTCCCGCTCAAGGTCGCAGAGAGCGATCTCCGCCGCGAAATCGACGACCTCGGGCGGGGTCATGAACTGTGCGTCCTCGGTGTTGTTTCGGAAGTTGTCGCGGACGAAGTGACCGAAGGCTTCGTTCACGATGTCGAACGGTTTGCCAATCTCCTTGTGGTGAAAGGCGACATCTACCGACTCGCGTACGAGAACGACTAGCTTGCGGGCCAACTCGTCATCGCCTTCTTTCAACGCGAGAGTCGGCCTCCGCCCGAAAATCGCCAAGCCGTCGTGCGTGTGATAGCAGGGCAGCTTCGCTGTCTCGGCGAAAGCGCGTTGTAACGACGGAATCAGCGACTTCTCATCTCCATCCGGGAAGGACGAGACAAGCTGTCTCCGGTATGCTACGTAGCTGGCGAGCAGCTTCACCACTTCATCTAACTTCGCGTTCGAGTCGTCGAATCGCCCAGCGCGATGAAACAGTTCTCGAAGATCCGAGAGAGCCTTGTAGACCCTGGCGTAGCTGGTGGCGGTCGCGTCCTGGAAGAGGTCGCGGGTGGTCTGCCTCACGGCCGGAGATCCTATCATGGTTTTTAGATTAGTATCAAGACTGTCGTCTTCGGGCGGTAGACGTTGGTTCCCACGCCGTCCAGAATCCTCCTGTGTCGCGCCTCACCGGTAAGCTCGGCGCGGCTGTTCGGGCTCGTCGGCTCCGACTTGGGCTCTCCCAGGAGGCCCTCGCGGCGCTCGCTGACGTCAGTCGGACCCACGTGAGTGAGGTGGAGCGAGGTACCGCCAACGTCTCCATCCTGACGCTGGAACGTCTCGCCAAGGCCTTGAACGTCGAGCTTTCAGATTTGCTGAAAGGCACATGACCAGCACCGACGCGGGTGGTACCCCCGTCGAACGCGCTCTCGCGCTCCTCGCACTTCACTACAGGTCTTTTCGCAAGGCGGTCCCATTCGCGCGAAAGACCGGCCATCCGGTGCCAAGCGATACCCGAGGCTGGTCGCAGATCTTGGTCAGTACCCTAACCGGGATCGATGGTCTGAAACGAAAAAAGGGCACCGACCTCGCTGACGGTTCTGACGTCAAAGCGGCCAACGTCTGGGAAGCAATCGATACTCCGCGGTTCAATGGCGTGTTGAAGGCGGGCACGAAGGCGAAGACTGCGGGCACGATTGAATCACTCGACGCCGTGCCGTACTTGTTCTTCGTCCTTTGGGATCATGAGCCAACACACAAAACTCCTCGGTGTCGCATCTGGTGTGTTCGGCCTAAGCACGACACTGCCTTCAACGGCATGTGCAGGGAGTGGTTCGCTCTCCGGGACGGAAAGAAAATCGTAAGCAACAACTTTCAGCTGCACCCGCCGCGCAACAAAAATAGCGACGTCTTCCGCAACAAGTGCGGCAATCTCGAGTACCCACTGCTGTTCTGTGCGGAGCGTCGCGAAGGTACTTGGAAGAGTGTTGTGTTCCGCCCTGAGGTCATGAAGAAGGGCCTCTGTAAGTCGATCATCGGCCCGAAAGGCAAAGCCGAAATCTAGGGCCTCTTGGCGCGGACGTCTGACGGCCACCTCGCCCACGAGCACCCCGTTCCTGACGGGCTTGTCCCACCAGACGTACCGCGGGGAGGACATGGCCCGAGCATCATTGTTGTTGGGCCGCCATGCAAGAGTGGATTATCCGATACGGCGCGCCAGCTCGGCGGCGACGGGCCCGATCCTAACCCGCAAGATTACAGACTCGATCGTGTAGTCGGTAGGGTGTCCACGTACATCGTCGTCTTCTGAGCCGCCATTCGGAGATCGTCCTCGCTGACGATGTTGTAGCGGTCGAACATGCTGCGCGTGACGTGGCCGGTGATGGCCATGGCGACACGCTCGGGGACACCCGCGCGCACCATGTTCCGGGCGGCGGTGCGGCGCAGGTCGTGGAACAGCTTGTCGGGCACCCCCGCAGCCCGGCAGGCGGTCGCCCAGGCCTTCCCGAAGTCACCGACGGGCCGACCGTTTCGGTGGAATACGAAGACGGAGACACCCGGGTTACCGTCGTTCGTAAACAGTCGGGCCCCCCATCGGCGGTCGATCAGTTCGGCAAGATCGCCGTCCAGAATGACCATGCGGCCTCGGCCCGTCTTGGCCGCTTCAGGCCGAAGTCGGATGACACCGGCATCACGGTCCACGTCGGTCCACCTCAGGGAGATGATCTCCCCCTTCCGCCAGCCCGTGAGGTAGGCGAACCGGGTGAAGTCGCGCAGGTAGTCCGGCAGGGCGGCGACCACAGTTTCGAGGTCGGGCCTCTCGAAGAATCCCTGCCTGTGCTCGGCTTTCGGCACGAAGCGCATGAGCTCCTCGTAGCTGAACGTGCTCGGGTGCTCGCGGAACTCGGTCCAGGCCTCCTTGAGCGCATCGTCGCGCCGGCCGAGTTTCGTGAGCAGCTCGCGCTTCAGCTTCGCAAGGTCGTACCGGGCCATCGAGCCGTGCGGGGGCTCCCTGTCCACGGCGAGACCGCGATCCACCCAGGCGAGCGCCTCGTTCAGGTGGCGCTTCGCCCTGAGCATGGTGGCGACGACGAGGCAGTCCTGGGCGGAGAGCTCGGTCTGCTCGCAGAGGGCGACGTAGGCCCGCACGTCGCGCCGACGGGTATAGACCGCGCGCAAGACGCCGCCCCAGCGGCGGCGCAGGTACGCGGCGTCGCGCCGGTGCGCGTTCTCGGAAGCCTGCTGGGCGGGTTCGATCGCCTCGAAGCGGGCCTTCACCTGACGCTCGAAGGCGGCGAGGCCGTCCCTGTGCATCACTTGCACGGCATCGCCCGTGAGGGTGGACGCGAAGCCGTACGGGTCGTGCTCTATACGCTCGAGCAGACGCCGCGCGGTCGCGTCAGCATCCGCTCGGGCCGCCTGCCGCGCCTTGATCCAGCCGCAGTAGAGGCTCACGACGAACGTCCCGAAGGTGCCGCCGAGTCGTCCAGCTCCTGGGCTTTCTCGTAGCAACCGGCGAGGAAGGTCTCGTAGAGGGCCACGGCTCGCTCGGGCTCGGCGTGGACGAGCTTTGCGAGCTGACCGGCAACGCCTTCGAGGCTCGAGACGAAGTCCCAGCCGGCCCGGTACGCGATGAACCGTCCTGGCTGGAGCGCGCCCTCGATCGCGGCCTCCAGCAGGTCTCGCCGGCGGGGTCTCCGGGTCACCGAGGCAGATGCTTTCTGGCGATGGCGAGCCAGAGGTTCTTCCGGCGGGCGTGCGGGCCAGCCCACCCTTGCACCACGCACCGGTACGCCGCGGAGTCCAGCTCGAAGACGGCGGCGAGCCACTCGGCGCAGTCGTCGTAGTGCGAGCCGGTCGCGCTCGCGGGGTCCGGCACCAGCCTCGCCACGTGACGCCGCCAGAACTCGAGCACCTCCGGAAAGAGATCGCCGACCCCCAGACGCTCGACCCAGCGGCGCCGCGATGCAGTGACGGCAGGCTCGCCTTTGGGTCGGGTCGACAGGAGCCGATGGAGCGTGGGCGACGTTCGGCGCAGCGTCGAGCCGACGTCGAGGTCGAGCGTCAGCGTTCCAAGCGCGTCTCGAGATTTCTGGAGCGTGGCCGGCGTGCGCCTCGTCTCGTCCAGCCACTCCCGCACGACCCCGCGGAACGACGCCGCGCCATCCGCCCCCGCGCGCGCCGCGTCCACGAGGGCCTGGACCCAGACGGAGCCGGGCGGCTCACGCTCGTCGGACTGGCACTCGAGGGTCGCCTCGATGACGAGCGACCGCCAGTCGGCGAAGAGCCGGTCGCGCAGGCTCACGAACCGCGGTGATCGAACCTGCCGGAACGCCTCGAGCGCCGCGTCGCCGTCCGCCCATCGCCGGCCGACCGCGACCTGAAGCTCGAGCGCCGAGGCCAGCTCGTCCTGGCCGAGTCCCGTGGCGACCTTTCGCCAGCTCTCGAGGAGGCGGAACGCGTCGGCAGGCGAGTCGCTCCCGTACCGCAGCACGGGGCGGGAGATGAGCAGCGTCTCCCGCGGGTCCCACGTCTCTCCAGTCTTGAGGCGCAGCAGCGCACGCACGGCGGCCTCGATGAGAGGGCTCGCCTGATCGAACGACTTCCGGCGGAGGAGGTCCGCGACGAGGGGGAGCGCGAGCTTCCAGTCCTGCGCGATGTTCTTGCGGCTGGCCTCCTCGAAGAGCGCGGGGTCCCACCGCCTGGCGAGCGCCTGGTGGATCTTGAACCATCCCGAATGGGCGGCTCCGAGGACCGTCGACCAGTGGCTCGCGCTCCGGTGCGAGGCGATGCCAGTCA
>Ga0209342_10001007_pt1 | contig 31985 bp, 36 predicted proteins | sample RifCSP16_2_FD_184023 | JGI IMG/M metagenome (GOLD analysis project Ga0209342, IMG submission 184023) | Soil microbial communities from Rifle, Colorado - Rifle CSP2_sed 16_2 (SPAdes) (version 2) | ecosystem: Environmental > Terrestrial > Deep subsurface > Rock core/Sediment | place: Rifle...
CGAATATGAGCAACAAGTGCGCCAGCGCGAAGTCGCGCATCTCAAAAAGAAAGCGGCTAAACTCGGATTCACGATTGTCGAAACACCTGCCTAAGCTCAACGAGACGCAAGTTTCTGAGCAGGAGCGTCGTTTGCGACGAAGCAATCTCGGCCGCCATGAGCGCACATGGCTGTCCGTGCAGGAGATTGCTTCGCAAAAAGCGCTCGCAATGACGCGGGCTGAGCAGTTACGCGGTGAGACAAAATCGATAGCGCGAGACGACCCCATAGCGGATGGCCTGCAGAGCGGGTATAATCCTGTGCGTCGCGCGAAGCACGGAACATTGAATCAGAGGATACGTATGCCTCGTCTGACACGTATATACACCGGCAAAGGCGATCAGGGCACGACCAGTCTCGTCGGCGGGCGGCGCGTGGCGAAGGATTCGCTGCGCGTCAACGCGTATGGCTCCGTCGACGAGCTGAACTCGCAGATCGGCCTGGCGATCAGCCTGGGCCTGCACGAGGATCTCGTCCGCATCTTGAAGACGGTCCAGAACGATCTGTTCCACCTGGGCGCGGACCTTGCGACGCAGGAGGAAGACAAACAGCGGGTCCGGGTTCCGCAGATCGAGCCGCGCCATGTCGACGCGCTGGAGCAAGTGATCGAGCGGTTCACGACGGAGCTAGGCCCGCTCGAGAATTTCATCCTGCCCGGCGGCTCGCCGGGCGCGGCGGCGCTGCATGTGGCGCGCACCGCCTGCCGCCGCGCCGAACGAGAGTGCATCGCGCTCAGCCGCGCCGAGCCGATTGGCGCCCACGTCCTGGCGTATCTCAATCGGCTGTCCGATGCGCTGTTCATGATGGCGCGCTACGAGAATCACGCGCACGGCGTGAGCGACGCCTACTGGGACAGCCGCGCGTGAGATGAAGTGGCCGGCACCTCCAAGGCGCCGGCCACTTGATTAACCTAGTTGACCATGCTACACTTGCATCATTCGCGGGAGATTCGATGGCACAGGCGCTTTATCGCAAGTGGCGGCCCCAAACGTTCGACGATGTCGTCGGCCAGGAGCACGTCGTGCAAACGGTGCACAACGCGGTCGCTTCCGGCCGCATCGCGCACGCTTATCTCTTTTCCGGCCCGCGCGGCACGGGCAAGACGACGATGGCGCGCCTGCTGGCGAAAGCAGTCAACTGCCTCAACCCCGATCCCGCGCAGCGCCCCGACGACACGTGCGCCATCTGCGCAGCGATCGCTGAGGGCCGCCTGCTCGACCTGATCGAGCTGGACGCCGCGTCGAATCGCGGCATCGACGAGATTCGCGATCTGCGCGACAAGATCAACTTCGCCCCGAACGAAGCGCGCTACAAAGTCTACGTGATCGACGAAGCCCACATGCTGACCGAGCCGGCGTTCAACGCATTGCTCAAGACGCTCGAAGAGCCGCCTCCGCACGCGATCTTCGTCCTCGCCACGACCGATCCGCAGAAAGTCCCCGTGACCATCGTGTCGCGCTGCCAGCCGTTCGCCTTCCGGCGCCTGACGCTGGACGAGATCGTCTCGCACTTGCAGCAATTAGTCGATGCAGAGGGGCTGCACGCCGACTTGGCTGCGCTGCAAATGATCGCCCGCCAGGCCACCGGCTCGATGCGCGATGCGATCAGCTTGCTCGACCAACTCGCCGCGGGCGGCGAAGCAATCACCGTGGAGCGGGCGCAGGACGTGCTGGGCGCAGGCGCGCTCGAGCACGTCATGGCGCTGGCCGACGCGCTGGTCTCCGGAGACTCGGCCGGCGGGTTGAGCGCGATCAATGCCGCGATCGACCGGGGCGCGGACGCGCGCCAGCTCGCGCGACAGATCGTCGACTATCTGCGCGGGCTGATGCTGATCACGCTCGGCGATGCCTCGCAAGTCAGCGTCGCGAGCGAGCAGCGCAAGCGCATGGAAGAGCAGGCTGCTCGTCTGGAAGTAGATCGCCTGATCCGGGCGACGAAGCTGTTCAACCAGGCCGCGTCGGAGCTGAAGCCGGGATGGCAGCCGCAGCTTCCGCTCGAATTGGCGCTCGTCGACGCGCTGAATCGACCGGCGCAGCCGGCGCAAGCGGCGGCGCCTGCGCCGGCCCAAACGACTCGCGCGCCGGTCCCGTCCGCGCCGGCGCGATCTCAGGCGGCCGCGGCGCCCGCTGCTTCAGGCTCGCCCGATCCGATCGAATCGACCCCGCAGGAAACGCCTGCGACAGGCCTGGCTTTCGGCGCTGTGTCGGATCAATGGCTGGCGCTGCTGGCCGAGCTGCGATCGCGCAGCGTGCAGACGTGGGGACTGATGAACTCGTGCCAACTGATCGGCGTCGAGGGCGATACGATCGTCCTGCAGTGGCCGTCGGCGATGCTGCGCGACAAGTTCGACAAAGGCAAAGACAAGCGCCTGGTCGAAGATGTGATGAGCGAGATGATCGGCCAGCGCGTGCGAACACGCTGCATCGTGGACGACGATCCCGTCGTCCAGGAAGCGCGCCGCCTCGGCGCACAAGTCCGATTAGTGTCCGACTAACGGGCGAACGTGCGGAACAGTGTCTATTCGGGACAAAGAGGTTAGAGATTAGAGATTGGCGATACGCGATATGCGATACGCGATACGCGATATGCGATAAGCGATACGCGATACGCCACAGGAGAACCCAATGAGCAAAAAAGGTGGTTTCCGAATGCCGCAGGGCGGTCTCAACCCCGCCAACCTGATGTCGCAGCTCCAGAAGCTGCAGGACGAAATGGCCAAGACGCAGGACGCGCTGGCCGACGAGACGATCGAAGTCACGGCGGGCGGTGGCGCGATCACAATCGTCATCACCGGCCAGCAGCGTCTCAAATCGATCAAGCTTTCCCCGGAAGTCGTCGATCCGAGCGACGTCGAGATGCTGCAGGACCTGATCGTCGCCGCCGTCAACGAGGCGATCGAGCGATCGCAGATGTATGCGGCGGAGAAGGTCAAGGGCCTGACGGGCGGGCTGGGCCTGCCGCCGCTCCGCTAAAATGGACACCACACCCAAAGCGGTCACCCGACTGATCGAAGCGTTCGCGCAACTGCCGGGCATCGGTCCGAAGTCGGCCTCGCGGCTGACGTACTTCCTGATCAGGGATGCTTCGGGCGTTGCCGAGTCGCTCGCCGATGCGCTGCGCAATCTGAAGACGAGCACGGTCTTTTGCTCGACGTGCTTCAACATCGCCGACGCCAGCCCGTGCGCCGCGTGCGCCAGCGAGGAGCGCGACGGGACCACGATTTGCGTCGTCGAAGAGCCGCTCGACGTGCAGGCCATCGAGCGCACGCGCGAATACAGGGGCCGCTATCACGTGCTGCACGGCGCGATCTCGCCGATCGACGGCGTCGGGCCGGACGATTTGCGCATTCGCGAGCTGCTCAACCGGGTGGCTACAGGCGCGATGCGTGAAGTCATCCTCGCCACCAATCCCAGCCTGGAAGGCGAGAACACGGCGATGTACGTTCAGAAGAAGCTGGCCGGGATGGGGGTGAAGGTGACCCGCCTGGCGCGCGGGCTGCCCGTCGGCGGGGACCTGGAGTACGCCGACGAGATCACGCTGGCGAGAGCGCTGGCGGGCCGCAGCGAGATGTGACACACGGATTTCCCACGGATTACACGGAATGGACGACACATCCGTATTCGACAACCTTTCAGCCGAACCGCGTGATATGTCCGGGTTATTCGATCGTATCGAGCGGGCGCGGTCGTCGCTGCAACAGACCTATGCTCACCTCAACGATGCTCAAATGGTTGCACACGGGCCGGACGGCGGTTGGTCGGTCAAGGATCACCTGGCGCACCTGACGACGTGGGAGGCCGGCATCGCCGCGCTGCTGCGGCGCGAGCCACGCTGGGCGGCGATGGGGCTGGACGACGCGATCGTGCGTCAGAACGACGAGGCGGGGGTCAACGCCATCATCGACCAGCACAACAAAGATCGCGCGCTGCCGGACGTGCTCGCCGATTTCGAGCACACGCATCGTGGCCTGGTGGCTGTGCTCAAGCAGTTGACCTTCGATGACCTGCTCAAGACCTACTCATACTATCAGCCAAATGAACCCGGCGTGGACAGTGGCCGGCCGATCCTGGCGTGGATCGCCGGCAACACTTACGAGCACTACGAGGAGCACGAGAATTGGGTTCGAGCCGTGGTTGAGCACGTGACCGGGGGAGGTCAGGCCGGATGAAGAAGCAGGAAGCGAAAAAGATCGCTGGCATCAGCGATGAGGCGGTCAAATCAAAGACCGGCAAAACGTGGTCCGAGTGGATCAAGGTTCTCGACAAGGCCAAAGCCTACGAGATGCCTCACAAGGACATCGCCATCTACCTGAGTGAGAAGCATCAGGTTCCCGACTGGTGGTCCCAGATGGTCACGGTTGGCTACGAGCAGGCGCGCGGCCTGCGCGAGAAGCACGAGCGGCCTGAAGGCTATCAGGTCAGCGCGAGCAAGACGCTGGACGTCCCGGTCGCGACGCTATACGCGGCCTGGACGGACGAGGCCATGCGCGCGCGCTGGCTGAAGCGCAAGTCGCTTGCCATTCGCGGCGCGACGCCGCCGAAGACGATCCATATCACGTGGACAGGCAAGAGCAGTGTCGAAGCCCGCTTCTACACCAGGGGCCAGGCCAGAAGCCAGGTGACGGTGCAGCATAGCAAGCTGGCGAGTGCGGAGGAGGGCGAGAAGATGAAGGCATATTGGGCCAGTGCGCTGGACAGACTCAAGCGTGTGCTGGAGGGGTAGACTCCTCCCACCAATCGAAGGCAGCAGGAACAATGCGCACCGGGAAAAGTGCCGATAACCAACCACCCCCCGACGAGCTAGACGAGTTCATCCGTGCTTATCTGCGCGGCGCCGAACTGCGCGGCGCTTTCCTGGGCGGCGCCGATCTCTTTGACGCAGACCTGGCCGGCGCAGATTTGAGAGGCGCAGACCTGGGCGGCGCTTTGCTCAGCGATGCCAACCTGTGCCGGGCCGACTTGAGTGGGGCTAACCTGGTCGGGACGGATCTGAGCGAAGCGAACCTGTGCGGGGCGTATTTGCGTGACGCGAATCTGAAAGGGGCAGACCTGAACGGCGCCCGTTACGATCGTCGCACGGTTTGGCCCGAAGACTTCGACCCTCAGTCAGCCGGCGCAGTCGAGGTCGCAGATGTCTCATAGGATAAACATTCAAGCCACGACCTCAATTACCTATCTGTCGTGGGGGCACATGGAAGTCACCGTTGACGGTCATACCCACAAGTTTAAGGACTGCAAAGTTTGGCCTGGCGGCGCGAAAGCGTGGGATTGGACTATTACGGGCACACGACATCGGCCAGGTATCCAACCCGCCGACATCGAAGACATCATAGACCAGGGTGTCGAAGTGATGATCTTGTCGCGGGGTATGCAGCTCATGCTTCACACCTGCCCGGAGACGGAGCAACTGCTTCGCTCACGAGGAATTGAGTATCATATCGAAGAGACCGGGCGAGCGGTAGAGTTGTTCAACGACTTGATGAGGCGAGGCAAGAAGGTCGGCGGCGTGTTCCACTCAACCTGTTGAAGAAGTCTTCAGGATGGCTCAACACTTCTCGGCAAAGATATACAAACAGGGGATCAACCCTTGCGTGGACGTCCCGAAGCGAGTGAGTCAAGCCTTTGGGCGCAGGGGATATGTCCCGGTCGGCGGATAAACAGATGGCTTGAGTCTTCCTGAAGGAGACATCGCATGAGACTCCCACGAAACCTCGGAACACTTTTGCTGGCGATCTGGCTGCTCTTGATGGGCTTATCAGGTTTCATCAGCCTTGGCGATCTCAACAAGGTGTTGGACATTCTAGCCATCGCAGCAGGAGTCCTACTTCTGCTTTCACGTTAACCACGCACGGCTTCATGAACTTCTTTGACCCGAAGTCAGCCGCCAAAAGATATGCCAGAGGGCGCCCCTTCTTCCACCCCCTGGTCATCAGCCGGATCAAGTCGTATCTGTCCCTCATCGAACCGGTCTCACGCGCCATCGATGTCGGCTGCGGCACGGGTCTATCCACCTTCTGGCGAGGTATCCAAGCCCGCCGCGCGCACGCGTCGGCTTTGGCGCGGAAGACTCCGAGAAAGTGGGCTTTCATTTCGTCGGCCAGGAAGACTATCAGAACCTGGTCAAATTCACGGTCGATACGCTCGTAGACTATTTGGTGACCCAGAGCAATGTCATCGCAGCCGTTGAAGGCGGAAACGAGCAAATCGACGACGTGAGGAACTGGCTGGCTGAAAACATCAAGCCATTCTTCGGAGATAGGGTCGAATCCACTTTCAATTTTCGAGGGCCAATCTGGTATTTGAGAAAAGCTCAATGACCGGATCGAACCTGCTGCTGCTGCACGGCGCGCTCGGGGCCGGCGATCAGTTCGCCCCGCTGTGGCTGCCGCTTGCCGATCACTACAAACTGCACGTCGTGGACTTCGAAGGGCACGGGCGCGCGCCGGGTCGCGGGCGCCCGTTTCGCATCGAGCACTTCGTCCAGAACGTCGTCGAGTACCTGGACGCCCACGGCATTGGGAGCACGAGCATCTTCGGTTACAGCATGGGCGGTTACGTGACGTGCTCCCTGGCCGCCGGTCACCCGCAGCGGGTCGAGCGCGTGGCGACGCTCGGCACGAAGTTCTTCTGGGATGCCGACATCGCCGCGCGCGAGACGGCGCTGCTCGATCCGCATAAGATCGCTGCGAAGGTTCCACACTACGCCCGCGCGCTGGCCGAGCGACACGCGGCTGCGGGATGGGAGACCGTGCTGAAAGAAACTTCCGGCCTGCTCTGGTCGCTCGCCGAGCGCGGCGGCTTCGCGCCGGACGATTTAGCGCGCATCGAGCAGCGCGTGCGCATCATAGTGGGCGACCGGGACAGCACGGTGAGCATTGCAGAGTGCGTGGAAGTCTACCGCGCTCTTCCTCGCGGCGAGCTTGAAGTCTTGCCCGGGACGCCGCATCCGCTGGAGAGGATTTCGCATGACCGGTTGGCGCGCTCGCTGATCGAGTTCTTCAGATCGAAATAGCGTCACCATGTCGCGGCGCATCTGGGAGTCACCTTGTGGAAGGCAAAGTCATCCTCGTGACAGGGGCGACTGATGGGATCGGCAAACAGACGGCCCTGGAGCTGGCTCGCCTGGGCGCGACGGTGTTGGTGCATGGACGGAGTCTGGAGCGGGGTAGAGCAGTCATCGAAGAAATCCGCGCGGTGACCGGCAATGGCAAAATCGAGCTTTTCGTCGCCGATCTATCCTCGCAAAGACAGGTTCGGGAACTGGCGGCTGCCGTGTGGGCAAAGCACGACCGGCTAGATGTGCTGATCAACAACGCTGGCGTCTACATGAAGGAGCGCCGCCTGACGGAAGACGGCTTTGAGGTCACGTTCGCCGTGAACCATCTTGCACCCTTCCTTCTGACGAGCGTCCTGCTCGACCTGCTGAGAGCGAGCGCGCCTGCCCGTGTGGTCACCGTCAGTTCGGTCGCGCATCAGCGTGCTAGCGTCGAATTCGATAATCTGCAGGGCGAGAAGCGATACGACGGTTACGACGCATACGCGCTTTCGAAACTGGGAAACGTCCTCTTCAGCCACGAGCTGGCCGCGCGCTTGGACGGTACGGGAGTCACGTCGAACTGCCTGCATCCAGGCGTGATTAGCACGAAACTGCTGCGCACGGGATTCTACAAGTCGGGCGACAGCCTTGAGGCCGGCGCGGCGACGCCCGTGTATCTGGCCTCCTCGCCCGTCGTGGCGACGGTGACCGGGAAGTACTTCGTCGATAAGCGCGAGACGCGTTCCGCTCCGGCGACATACGACAAGTCGCTGAGAGCCAGGTTCTGGCAAGTCAGCGCGCGTTTGACAGGGTTGGGGGATTAATGACCATCTCGAAAGACGTAGTGACGACTTCAGTTGTTGTGCAGGCGACGATAGTCGCCACGACCAGCTATCTTGAATACTCTTGGCGACTCCGGTACGTTTGGGAGGTCTAGTGGATACAATAGACCTGGCGGCATATCGAGTCAACCCCGTGCGCGGTTTCCTGCCCGCCGAAGATCCGCTCGAACGGCTGCCCGCCGACTTCGACGCGTGGGAGCGCATTGCGCCGGACGTGCCCGCGCTGCTGATGACCGGCCGGCTGCGACCGGCGCTCGAGGCGCTCCCGCTGCTGAACGTCGAGCCGCTCCAGGATGAGATGCAGTTGGAGCGGGCAATGCTGCTCCTGTCGGTATTTGGCAACGCTTACGTCTGGGCCGGACCCGAGCCGGCGCGCACGATGCCGCGCGCGGTGGCCGTGCCGTGGTGCCGCCTTGCCGAAAGGCTGGGACGCCCGCCGATCGCCGCCCATCCTTCGACTGTGTTGTTTAACTGGCGGCGGGTGGACAAAACCGGCCCGATCGAGCTGGACAACTTGGCCACGCTGCAATTGTTCCTGGGCGGCATGGACGAGCAGTGGTTTTATCTAACAGCGGTCGTCATCGAAGCGAAGGGCGCGCCTGCGCTGGGAGCGCTCGTCACGGCGCAGCAGGCTGTTGCCGGAGGCCGGGCGGACGACCTGGCGGCGCGCCTCGAAACGATCGCGTCGGCCCTGGCCAGGGTCTATGAAGTGCTCGAGCGCATACCGGAGAAATGCGATCCGTACATCTTCTACCACCGGGTAAGACCATACCAGACCGGCTGGCCGGAGCCTGGCGTGATCTACGAAGGCGTGAGCGAAGCGCCGCGCATGTGCACGGGCGGCAGCGCCGCGCAAAGCCCCCTCATTCAGGCGCTAGACGCCGGCCTGGGCATCAAGCACAGAGGCAGCGAGACCAGCCCGTTCCTGATGGAGATGCGCAACTACATGGTCACGGGGCACTGCCGCTTCATCGAGGCCCTGGAAACGGGTCCTTCTGTCCGGCAATTCGTTCTGGATCGGGCGGCGCAGTGTCCCGGTCTGGTCGATCGGTACAACGCGTGCATCCGCGAGCTGGATCGGTTCAGGAAGAAGCACATGGAGCTGGCCGTGCGGTACATCTCTCACCAGGCGCCGAACCCCGACGAGGCGAAGGGCACCGGTGGCACCCACTTCGTGTCGTTTCTAAGCAAGGCCCGAAAGGAAACGGAGGAACACACGATACGGGAGTAACGGCGGAAGTTGCCCTGCCCCTATTCCCGGCGCCAAGAAACGGGCCGGCTGCGCCTAAGCCGGATCGCTCAAGTCTGATTTGCCGAGCTGTCCAGCCAGCCACGCTTCCAGCGTCAAAGTCCGCCCGCTGCCACCGTGAACCTCGCTGCGCAGGTCGGCGAGCGTGCCGCCGCGCTCGGCGAACACGTCGTGCTTGTGAATCGTCTCTAGGTTGACCTGCCGCGCCGCGAGGTAGGCGCCATCCGGCAGATCGGGATACATCTCGACGAAGTTATTCAGCATCTCGCGCACGGCGTCTTCCACGAAGCGCGGGTGACGATGAGCTTTCTGCACGACGAACAGTTCGTCCGGGCGCTTGAGCAGATCGTAGTTCTCCGCGCTCATCGATGCCTCGACGATCTCGACGAGGTCCTGAGCGCGGACGGCCGGCGGATCGGCGGGGCGCATCGGGTAAGGCAAGCCGACCAGCAGCCGGCCGCGTCCACGCTGGTTATGGGTGGCCAACGGCACCAGGTCGAGCACGCGCTCGGCCATCGCCTCGTCGATGCCGTCTTCGAGCAAGCGCTCACGCGCCGCCGCGCGCACCATGTCCTGCGCACACGGGCACGCCATCATACCCTCGGCTTCCACGCCGATGACGCCCACGCTCCGATCGGGCGTGGCGGCGGCGATGCCGATGAGCATGTAGATCTCCTGTGTCCGCTTTCCCGACAGCGGCGCGTGCTTGTACATCGGAAAGTGGGCGTGGATTTCGGCGTCGGCGCGTCGCGCGCGCTGGTCACTCACCACCTGGCGGGCAATCCGCTCGGCCAGCGATTCGACCGTCGCGGCTTCCGTGCCGCCGAACTCGTCGATGATCTCTTCGAGCGTGTCGCTGAAGCGCGACATGTGCGCGCCCTTCTGTTCCGGCCCCAACTCGACGGACAGACTGACGCGTGCGTGATACAGGCTGCCTTTGGCGGTCGATAGCCGAAGGACGCGCTGCAAGCCGGTCACGCCGACCCGATCCAGTCGCAGCAGCGCCGGCGGCTGCTCGGATTGCACGTCGCGGTCGAGCCGCGCGGTGAGGCCGTGCGCCAGGCGCTTCACGCCGTCCGATCCGCTCGAGCCGTCGAGCAGTTGGCGCGCGCTGCGTCCCAGCGTTGGGTGCTTCCACTCGGGCGCGATCTCGTCGAGCGGCGCCAGCACGTGGGCGTGGCCGGCCAGGGATGGATGCGGCAGCGTTAGCCCATCGCTCGACGCGACGCGATCGTCGTAGCTCAGCAGGTCGATGTCGATCGGGCACGGCACATGCCGGTCGGGGCGGACGCGCCCCAGGCGGCGCTCGATGCGCTGGATGAAGCGAATCACGCCAGCGGGTTCGAGATCAGTCGTGCCCTTCACGGCGACGTGGAGAAATACGGGCTGATCGGCGGCGTGAGCCGGGCGACTCTCGTAGACGGACGATACCCGCTCGATCTGCACGTTGGCGCGCAGACTCTGGATCGCCTCGATCAGGTTGCTCTGCCGGTCGCCCAGGTTGGATCCGAGCGAGAAATAGACGGTGTGCGGCTCGCTCATCTCAGTTCCACTCCTCGCGGTAAATCGCCCGCTGGCCGGGCGATTCTTCGACTTCCACTTCTATGGATCGGATGCCGCGCGTATCGTAGGCGCTCAACGCCTGGCGCAACTGCCCGCAGATCCACGCGGCCAGCATCTCGGCGGTGGTGTTCGGGATAGGCAGCACGGCGACGTCGCCGCGCGGAAACACGTAGCGCTTGTGCTTGCTGGGATAGGCGACTTCCACCGACTCGTCACCGATCCGAACCTGCAGCCTGGGATTGTCTTGCGGCAGCAGGGTCTTGTGGTCAAGCTGATCGACGACGCCCTTCAGCGCGCGCTTGAGCGGCACGAAATTGAACACGTAGGCGTTTTCGTCCAGGTCGCCCGCCAGGGCGGCGGCGGCGCGGTAGTTGTGGCCGTGCAACTGCTCGCACTCGTGGCCGTCGTAGGTGATGAAGTGCGCGGCTGAGAAGACGGTGTAGTCTTTTTCGACGCGGATGTGGTAGTCGCCCATGACCATAGTGATGCGATTATACCGCGTGCCGGGCGTCGCTGCACGCTGCGCGCCCATCACGCGGTATAATCAGGGGCACAGTGGACCCATCCGAGCCTGGTGACGCGTGGTTATCACGAAACAGTTGACGCTGCAAACGAGAGGCGACGGCGATACGCACGACCTGACCCATGCCGTCGAGCAGGCGGTGAAGGAGTCGGGCGCGCGCAGCGGCGTCGTGACCCTGTTCGTCGTGGGCAGCACGGCCGGTCTGACGACCATCGAGTTCGAGCCGGGCGCCGTCGCCGACTTGCAGACGGCCTTCGAGAGGGTCGCGCCGCGCGACGGCGTATACCAGCATCATCTTCGCTGGGGAGACGACAATGGCCATTCGCACGTACGCGCGGCCCTCCTGGGCCCCTCCCTCAGCGTGCCGTTCGCCGAAGGCCGCTTGGCGCTGGGGACGTGGCAGCAGATCGTTCTCGTCGATTTCGACACGCGGCCCCGCCGGCGCGAAGTCGTGGCACAGATCGTGGGTGAATGACGCGGTTGGAGGCTGGAGGTTAGAGGTTGGAGGTTAGAGGTTGGAGATTAGAGAAGGGGAACTCGGAAATGCCTGATGACATTCGGCAAACGTTGATCGCGCGTGCGATGGCGGCGCGGGCACGAGCCTACGCGCCATATTCTAACTACCGTGTCGGCGCAGCATTGCTGGCCGATTCGGGAACGATCTACGACGGCGTGAACGTGGAGAACGCAGTCTATCCGGTAGGACTCTGCGCCGAGCGCACCGCGTTGGTCAAGGCGGTGTCGGAAGGCGAGCGGCGATTCGAAGCGATTGCCGTCGCCACGCACAACGGCGGCTCGCCGTGCGGCATGTGTCGCCAGATGCTGTCGGAGTTCGGGCTCGATTTGAAAGTATTCCTGGTCGACGGCGCAGGCATGGTTGTCCACGAGACGACACTGCGTGACCTGCTGCCGCGCGCATTCGGTCCGGCGGATTTGAAGGATGAAGGATGAAAGGCGCAGACCGCGCCACGGCATTCTGCGCGTTGCGACGCTGAACATCCTCGTCGACCTGCACCGGTGGCATGAGCGTGCGCCGTTGATCGTAGAGGGATTTCGGGCAATCCAGCCTGACCTGATCGCGCTGCAGGAAGTCGCATTGCCGGCAAACAACGCGCAATGGATTGCGGATCAGATCGGCGACTATTCCGTGCATGTGTGCCCTAAGACCGGCGCGAAAGGGCGGCGCGAGGCGCTGGCGATACTCAGCCGCTGGCCGGTCGAAGAGCACTTCGCGCTTCCACTGATTACGCAAGATCGGGTGGCGCAGCGGGTGACGGTTCGGCACAACGGTGCGCCCTTCGTGCTGGTGAACACGCACCTATACTGGAATCCTCTCGATGATGCGCCGCGTCTCGAGCAGGCGCGCCGCATCCTCGACTGGATTCCGAATCACACACCGGCAGTCGTGTGCGGTGACTTCAACGCCGAACCGCACTTCAAGAGCATAGCCGAGATAAAGGCGCGTTTTGCATCGGCTCACGCGCTTGCGCATGGGCTGGAACCGGAGTACACCTGCCCGACGCCGCTCGCTCGTGGACGAAGGATGAATGCGGTGGCCTGGCGCATGCTCGAACGGCTATCGGGATTACTGTTGAAGCGCACGAACGACTCGTGGCGCGGCACGGTCGACTACATCTTTGTCGATCGCGCCGTGAGAGTGGAGCGGTGCGAAGTGGCCTTCAACCGGCCTTCGCCGAACGACGAGCGGCTGTATCCATCCGACCACTTCGGATTGGTGGCCGATATTCGAATGGAGTCGAAATGAACAACGTCACGGGATTCAGGTGCACGATCTGCGGCACAGAGTACGATCCGGGCGAGGTAGAGTACGTCTGCCCGAAGCACGGCGATGCAGGCGTGCTCGACACCGTCTACGATTACAGGGCGATCGCCCGGCAAGCCTCGCCTGGCCAACTGGCAAACATGCAGACGTCGGCCAGTCTCAACATGTTTCGCTACAAGCCGCTGCTCCCGATAGACCTGGACTCCGAAGGCCTGCCGCTTCACGTCGGATGGACGCCGCTGTACCGCGCGCCGCGCCTCGAGGCGAAACTCGGCCTGCTCGAAGTCTGGCTCAAGGACGATGGCCGCAACCCGACCGCTTCGTTCAAGGATCGCGCCAGCGCGCTCGTCGTCGTCCGGGCCGTGGAGGAGCGGCGGCGCATCGTGACGACGGCGTCGAGCGGCAACGCCGGCGCGGCCCTGGCGGGCATGGCCGCTAGCGTGAAGATGCCTACGGTGATCTTCGTGCCGCAGTCCGCGCCGCAGGCCAAAGTCGCGCAACTGCTGATCTACGGAGCGAGGGTGTTCCTGGTACGGGGCAATTACGACGCGGCGTTCGAGCTGTGCCTGGAGGCTTCGAAGGCGTTCGGCTGGTATTGCCGCAACACCGCCTACAACCCCTTCACGGTCGAGGGCAAGAAGACTGCGGCGCTCGAGATATGCGAGCAGCTCGCGCTTTCCAAACTCCAAACTCCAAACTCCAAACCCCAAATCTGGGATACGCCGGATCGAATCTTTGTGTCGGTAGGAGATGGCAACATCATTTCAGGTCTGCATAAGGGACTGGTCGATCTCGCCGAGCTGCGGTGGATCGACGGGATGCCGAAGCTGATGGGCGTGCAGGCCGAGGGCGCGGCGGCGTGCTACAGAGCCTGGTCGGCTGGCGCGGACGACGTATTGGCCGTATCGGCGCACACGATTGCCGACAGCATTAGCGTCGATCTGCCGCGAGATGGCCGCCGCGCCATCAGGGCCGTTCGGCAGACGGGCGGAGGGTTCGTCACGGTGAGCGACGAGGACATCCTGGCCGCCATGCGCGAGCTGGCGCAGGAGGCCGCCGTGTTCGCCGAGCCGGCGGCGGCGGCGGCGTACGCCGGGCTGGCATCGGCGGTCCAGGCCGGTCAAATTGGGCCGGATGAGCGGGTGGTCGTCCTTCTCACCGGCAGCGGCCTCAAAGATGTGCCGGCGGCCGTCAAGGCAGCGCCCTCCGCGCTTGTCATCGACCCCCACCTTGATGCGGTACGACAGGCAATAGGGGAAAGCTGATCGGGCCGGGCGTGGCTTTTTGCGGCGTCCGGTGTTGTATGCTGTACCGCTAGTAAACCTTAACGCACAGGGGGGGAATTATGCTGAAAATCATCTCCGATACGACGACGGGCTTGACGAAAGAAGTCGCCGCGCAGCACGGCGTAGACTTGATCTCTCAGGTCGTCATGTTCGGCTCGGAGACGCTGCGAGACGGGATCGACATCACGAATGAAGTTTTCCTCCAGCGGCTCAAGGCGTCGAAAGCGTTTCCGACCACGTCGCAGCCGCCCGTGGGCGACTTCCTCGACGTCTTCAAGCCGCTCCTGGACGCCGGGCACGAGATTCTGTGCATCACGGTGTCCAGCCACTTGAGCGGAACGTACAACTCGGCGGAGACCGCGAAGAAGGAGCTCGGCAGCGACATGATCACGCTGGTCGATTCGAAGACCGTCGCAGCGGCCGAGGCGCTGCTCGTTCTGGAAGCCGCGCGTATGGCTCGCGAAGGCAAGCGGGTGACCGAGATTGTCGAACGTCTCAACGCGCTGATTCCGAGAACGAACCTCGATTTTGTGCTTGACACGTTGGAATATCTGGTGAAGGGCGGGCGGGCTAATCGAATTCAAGGTATCATCGGCACTATGCTGCAGATGAAGCCCGTCCTGTCGATCCGCGACGGCACGGGCCAGATCGAGGCCCTGGAGCGCATCCGCACGAGAAGCAAGGCCCTCGCGCGGCTGCGCGGCATCGTCGACGAGGCCTTGCAGGGCAAAAGCAAATTCCAACTGGCCGTCACGCACACCGGGTTACGCGAGGAAGCCGTTGCACTGGCCCAGGAGTTTCGCTACAAATACAGCCTCGGTGACTGCATGGTGATCGAAATGCCGCCTGCGGTCGCGGCGCACGCCGGGCCGGGCGCGCTCGGCGCGGCTTACATCGTCGAGGATTGAAGGGGACAAGTTGGCCAGAACGAAGATTGTGTGCACGATTGGCCCGGCGTCGGACAGCGTCGACTTGTTGCGGGCGATGATCCGCGCCGGCATGAGCGTGGCACGCATCAACTTCTCGCACGGCGATCACACCGCGCACATGGCGCGCATTGCCGCGATCCGACAGGCTGCTCTGGTGGAAAACGCAGTCGTCGCCATCCTGGGCGATCTGCAAGGGCCGAAGCTGCGTGTCGGCGCGATTCGCGGTGATTACGTGATGACCCGTATCGGCGACGAAATTGTCTTGACGACGCGCGACGTGCCGGGCGATCGGGGTGAGGTGCATTTGCCCCATGCCGAGCTGATCCGTGAAGCTCGCCCCGGCCAGCGCCTGCTGCTCGACGACGGGCAGTTGGAGTTCGTCGTGCTCGAAACCACGAGCACCGACCTGCGCTGCCGCGTTGTCACGGGCGGGCCGCTCCGCTCGTATAAGGGAGTCACCGCGCCGGGCGCCGACCTGTCGCTATCGGCCTTGACGGACAAAGATCGTGATGATACACGGCTTGCCGTGGAGCAGGGCCTGGACTTCTTGGCGTTGTCATTTGTGCGCAGCGATCACGATGTGCGCCAGTTGCGTGATTGGCTGGCAAATCTGGATGCGCGAATACCGATCGTCGTCAAGATCGAGAAGCCGGAGGCCATCGCTGCATTCGATGACATCCTCGCGTGCAGCGATGCGGTCATGATCGCTCGGGGCGACCTGGGCGTCGAGATGCCTGCGGAGCGCGTGCCGTTCGTTCAGAAGGATCTGATTGCGCGCTGCAACCGGGCAGGGGTTCCGGTCATCACGGCAACTCAGATGCTCAGTTCGATGGTCGACAGCCCCCGCCCGACGCGCGCCGAAGCCAGCGACGTGGCGAACGCGATTCTCGACGGCACAAGCGCGGTCATGCTCTCGGCCGAAACGGCGACCGGCGAGTATCCCCTGGAGACGGTGCGGACGATGGCGCGCATTGCCGAAGTGGCCGAAGCGCACCTGCCATACGAAGAGACGATCCGGCGCGCCCGACTGGAGCGTGACCAATCGCCGGCTGCGGCGATTAGCCAGGCAACCGTCGAGATTGCCTACGAGTTGGGCGCGAAGGCCATCGTCACGTCGACCTACACGGGCAGCACGGCGCGGTGGGCGGCGAGCTACCGTCCGAGGACGCTGGTGCTGGCGATCACGCCTCGCCCAGAGGTGCAGCGCCAACTCGCGCTGGCCTGGGGAGTGATGCCCGTGCTGGTACCGTATTACGAGACCACGGACGACATGCTCGCGTACGCCGCGCAACTCGCGGAGGAGTCGGGATTGGCCGGGAGGGGGGACACCATCGTCGTTACGGCGGGCATTCCGGCGGGCAAGAGATACCAGACGAATATGCTGAAGGTGCACGTGATATAGAAACCTCCCGCCGCCCCAGCCTGCGGGAGGTTTCTAAGAGCGCGTCTTAAAACCCGTAGAACGGGCATCCCTATGCCCGCTGTTGACGCATGGGGATGCGTCAACCACAGGGGTTTTAAGACAATCTCTATGCCACTTCGCTGCTCTCTTCGCGGCGCACGGCCATGCGTTGTGTCGTCTCCGCCGTTTCGGCTGTTGGGGCGTGGACGGGCGCTGCGCTGCTGATCTGTGGCGTGGCGCAGTACGGGCACACGTTCCAGCGCAGATTGATGGCCCGACCGCACGAGCGGCAAGCCTTCTTCAGTTTGGTGTTGCAGGAAGGGCACACCAGATAATCGGAGTGGACGCGACTGCCGCACCCCGGGCAGTGTTCGACGTCCTCGATGCTTTGCAGGAGCGCCTCTTCTTCGAGCGAGCGCTCGTAGGCTTCGGCCAGCGTCTCCTTCGGGCGCAGAATCAGGTAAATCAGCAACCCCGGCAGAGTGAGCACGGCGACCAGCAGCGCGGCGAGGATCTGCGCGAAGATGTCGCGCGAGCGCGAGCGCATGTCTCGAAAAGTCCAGATGATCAGCGCCAGCCACAGCGCTGCCAGGAACGCGCCGCTGCACGCCAGGAATGCCAGGACGATGCTCTGAAAGTCCATGTCGATAGTCTCTCCCTGAGACTAAGCGCAAACAGGCGCGATTATACCACCAAAGGAAGGCGCGTGCTTGACACGCCAGGGCGAAGTAAAGTATAGTCCGCGCGGAAGGAGGACAAGGCATGACGGAGAAGGTCGAGTACGGTTCGACGATCAAAGACATGCCCACCGGCGATCGCCCGCGCGAACGGCTGGCGCATGCCGGCGCGAGCGCGCTATCCAATGCCGAGCTGCTGGCGATCATCTTGCGCGTGGGCACCGGCGGCGAGAACGCGATCAACCTGGCGCAGCGCCTCCTGAACAAGCATGGGCTGGCGGGCCTCGCCCGCAGGCCGGTCGTCGAACTTTCGCAAGAGAAGGGATTGGGCCAGGCCAAGGTCGTGCAGATAAAGGCGGCCTTCGAGCTGGGTCGCCGCCTGCTCGCGTCCGCGCCCGAAGAGCGTCCCCAAATCCGCACGCCTGCCGATGCCGCGAACATCCTTCTATCCGAAATGGCGCTCCTCGAGCAAGAGCACTTGCGCGTGATGCTGCTCGACACGCGCAACCGCGTGCTGGCGACGCCGACGGTGTACGTCGGCAGCCTGAATACGACGTGGGTGCGGGTCTCCGAGGTGTTCCGCGACGCGATCCGGCAGAACGCCGCGGCGATCATCGTCGCGCACAATCATCCGTCTGGCGACCCGTCGCCTTCGCCTGAGGATGTGGCCTTGACGCGCGAGATCATCAATGCCGGTAAGTTGCTGGACATCGAGGTGCTCGATCACCTGATCATCGGCCATCAGCGTTTCGTGAGCTTGAAGGAGCGGGGCCTGGCATTCGAATGACAAACAGCTTGACTTCTCCGCCAGCGGCGGATGCGTTCGGAATATTATCGGCGCAGGCTCGCGGGCTATGCAGCCTCCAGGGAGAGGAAAAATGACCCAGCGTCAAAGCCACATTATTCTTCTGCCGCAGGGCGCCGCTTGGGAATGGTACGAGGCGCTGCGCGACTACGTGCTGCGCTTCCGGCCCACGGTGACGCACAGCGCCGACGATGCGGTGAGCTTTCGCGGCGACGCGCACACCGTCACCGTCGTCAACCCCGCCTCGTGGAACAAGCCCGGCGCCCCGCGCCAACCGGATCAAGAGGACGACATCATCGCCTGGCTGAAGGATGCTCAACAAGCCGGCGGCGCTCGCTTCGACATCGATGTGATTCGCGCGAGCGAGCCTGACACACTGCGAGTTGCGCTGGCCGGGCGCGTGCTGGAGTCGGATCGGTACGGCACAGGGAAGCCGGCTGCCGGCTCGCCTCCGTCGGCGCCGCCTCCCCCTTCAGAGCAAATTGCGCCTGCTGTGCCGCCGGCGACCGTGGCCGGTGCGCAGCAGAAACTGGCGCTCGTGTGGCCAACGGACTTCAAAGTCTACACGCAGAAATTCGGCGCGCGGCCGGAATTCTACGGCAAGTTCGGGCTTCCCGGTCACGAGGGCGTCGACATTCGCGCGCCGACTGGCGCCAACGTTTACGCCTGCGCCGACGGCGTCGTCACGCTCGTCGGCTGGCGCAAGGCTGGCCATCCGTATGGCTACTCGGTGCGCCTCCGTCACAAGCGCAGCGACGGCGAGTACGAGACGGTCTACGCGCATTTACAGGAAGGCTCGGCGATGGTCAAGGAGGGCGACACGGTGAAAGCCGGCCAACCGATCGCGCTGGCCGACAATACCGGCAACTCGAGCGCGGCGCATCTCCACCTGTCGCTGAAGAAAATCGGCGCGAAGAACGGGGGCTACGGCGAGATCATCGATCCCGAGCCGTTCTTCGTCGATGGGCCGAAATAGACCTGGCAGGTCTGCGAGATACGGCTTGCGGCTCACCCTTCGGCTTCGCTCAGGGCAGGCTCTGTGCGTGCGAGACCTGCCAGGTCTGTAGATCAGGCGCGTCAAGCACGGGCAGGACAATCAGTCCTGCATCAGCAGTTCTACGTCGATGATCGCCGATCGGTACGAGTGGCCGGAGGCGTAGAAGGTGATGCGCGTGATGCGGGTCGGTTTGAAGCCGTCGGGTGTGGTGAGCACGTCGATCAGGTTGCCCGAATCGTAGGAGACCCAAGTATTGCTGAGGACCCGCTGGTGCTCAAACCGTCGCGTGCAGTTATCGCAGAAGGGTTTGTTGAAATTGTTCCGGTCATTTACGGCGTAGAACCCGCGCAGCCACTCGCGATTCGCGCCGGAGGTATCTCGATAGTCGATTTTCACCATCATCGGGCATTCGGTGCCCACCGAGCCGCACACCGGCACATCCTGAAAATTGACCAGGACGGCAAAGTGCAAGGTGAGCGAAGCGGCGTCGGTCACGTCGCGGTTAAGATCCTGCACCAAGCGCGTTTCGGCGTGGCTTGGACCGGTGCGCTCGAACACGGCCGCGCGCCGGCCGACGATGGTCGTGGTGATGACGCTGCCAGGTGGTTCGGTCTCGTCCTGCGGGCCGTGCTCGATCCGCCACGCCGGGTCAAGCGGCGCTGTAAAACTGCCGTTGACGATCAGCGGCCGTTCGCCGGCCAGGCCGCCTTCCGGCGGTTGTCCCAGGCGCACTACGGCCCGCTGCGAAGGTTCGATTGTGACGGACGAGCCCTGCGCGCTGACCGTCGCCTCGCCTTCGCGCGCCGTGATTTGAAGTTCCTCGTTGGTGACTTCCATCGCGTAGGTGCCCGGGGTGAAGATCACTTCACCTTGCGGTGAACGCGCCGTCGCCGTCACTCCTCGATTCGTGCCGTTTAGCACGTTGATGCGAACCCGCCCGGTGGTCACGAACAGGTCGAGCCGATGGGGGTTGGGACTGACGCCGAAGCGTGGCGAGCTCGCCTGCTCCAAGGTGACCTCGGTGTTGGCGTAGAGCTGGACGACCACGCGATTCGTCACCAGATCGGGATCGCGCATGGTCAAAATGGCCTGGGTGGCTTGATCGGCGCGAATGATGGAGCCGTCAGGCACGTCAGTTGTCTGGTCGGGGACCAGGATAAAGTCGCTGGAGGCCGGCCGCTTGAGCAAAACAGCCCCCTGTTGCACGTCCAGCACCAGGGGGGCAGGGTCGGTGGTGTTCGTCAGGAACGATTGAATTCCCAACGGCACGCTGATGGCGAGGGCCACGCACATGCCAAAGGACAGCAGCATTACGGTCCAGGCCAGTCGCTCGGGGTTGTGGTTCATTTAGCCGGTGACCTGGAAGTGGGTGAATTGACCGGTCGCCTTCAGCCACTCGACGTCGACGCGATCGACCTGCGCGTGGCTGGGGCCGTGGCGCAGAAAGTCGAGGAACTGGTCGAGCGCCGAACGTGCGCCTTCGGCCACCACCTCGACCGTGCCATCCGGCCGATTGGCGACCCAACCGGTAAGCTGAAGCGCTTGCGCCGTGCGCTGGGTATAGTAACGAAAATTCACGCCCTGCACGCGGCCATGAACAGTTGCGTGGAGGCTCTCGGAGGCTTGTTTCATACCGGCTCGCAGGAGACGAGCGCGATAATACCATCGAGGGTAGGGGGCGTCAAGGAAGATCGGCGCGGGAAGGGGTAAAGCGAGCCTGTTGTCCTATTGGCACGCTTTGAGCCACGTGAGTATAATCGAGTCGCCTGCCATGTTGGAGCTTAAGGATTTCTTTCACCTCCCCGAAGTGGACGTGCTGCTGGCACAGGCGGTGGCGGATTCGCGCGGCATCACCGTCGTCGCCGGGCGTGGCTCGCGCCTGGCGCAAGTCGGTTCGGCGGGCGCCGTCGAGCCGTCGATGGCGCAGTCCGGCCGTTCGACGATCGCGGCAATTCTCCTCCGGCAGATCCTCGATCGCCCTGCCAGCAACCGGCCTGTGCAGGCCGTGGTCGTCGGCCCTGATCGAGGCGCGGTGCGCGTCGCCAATCACCAGCGCAAACAGGTCGAGTTCGTGTCGGCGCCGAACGATCAGGTGGATGGCTTCACCACCGGCCTGCAGCGTGCGGTGATGCGCAACCCCGATCTGCTCGTCGTCGATCGATTGAATACCGTCACGGCGCAGGCGGTATTCCACGCGGCGGCGACCGGGCGGCGCGTGCTGACGCAGATCGATACGGCGCTCGTCGGCGGCGAGGTGCTGCAAGAGATCGTCGGCCTGGGCTGCAGCCCCAGCCAGACGTCGCTCGTGTCCTGGGTGGTTGCCGTCCAGCGCGTCCCGGCGCTGTGCACGGCCTGCAAGATGCCCCACCGGCCAGGCGCGGCGCTGCTCGACGTGATGGCCGAGCGTCACGGCATCGAACGCGACGCGACGTACTACGCGGCTTCGGGTTGCGAAAACTGCGGCGGCACAGGCTACTTCGGCGAGCTGACGGCGTTCGACATCTTTCGCGTGCACGGCGGCGTGACCAGCTTTTCCGAGCTGGTGTCGACGCCCAGCCTGCTCCCTCTCGAAGGATACCTGGCGCGCCTGGCCGAGCGGGGTTTTGTGTCCCTGGAAGATGCCGCGCGCGCAGGCCCCTCGACGCTGCGCCACGTGCAGCAGTTGCTCAGCGCGCGAGAAGACACGCTCGACGAGACGAAGCGCGCGCTCGAGCGCAAGCTGGCCGAGGTCGAGGCGGCGAATAAGGTGTTGGCTCAACGCACCGAGGCATTGATCGCGCTGCAAGACGTGAGCCACGCGCTCAGCGCGTCGACGGAACTAGATGACGTCGCCCGGCGCGTCGTCCACTACGCGCGCGAGCTGTGCGGCGCCGACAGGGCGGTGCTGTACCTGATCGAGCCGCCAGACGAAGGCCGCGTGCTCTCCGTCGAAGGATGGGACGCCTCGGCTGTAGGGCGGACGGCGCGACTGCCGGCGTCGATGACGGAGCGTGAAGGTCCCGGCTCGGTAGTCGGCGCGCCGCCGGCTATCGACTTGCCGCCCGAGCAAGTGCGCACCCTGCAGGCCGGCCTGCGCGTGCCCCTCGTGGCCGAAGACACGCTGGTCGGCCTGCTCATCGTCAACAGCCTGTATAAGACGCGCTTTGCGCCGGGCAGCGTCGCGCTGCTCCAAACACTCGGCAGCCACGCGGCCGTGTCGATTCAGCGCGTGCGCCTGTTCGAAGCGCTGCGCGACAAGATCGTGCAGCTCGAAGAGGCCAGGGCCGAGCTGATCACGAAGGAGCGACTCGACCGCGAGCTTGAGCTGGCTCGCGACCTTCAGCTTCGTCTCCTGCCCGATCGGTTCCCGGCGATCGACGGCGTGCAATTCGCCGCAGCCTACCGGCCCGCGCGTGAGGTCGGCGGCGATCTCTACGACGTGATCGATCTGGGCCAGGGACGGTTGGGTCTGTTGATCGCCGACGTGTCGGATAAGGGCCTGCCCGCTGCGTTTTACATGGGCATGGTCCGATCGTTGATTCTCTCGGAAGCCCGGCGCACCGATTCGCCGCGCGAGGTATTGAGCAACGTCAATCGCATCCTGCGCCAGGCCAGCCGCGCCGACATGTTCCTCACTGCCTTTTATGGCATCTACGACGTGGCCGCGCGTCGCCTGGCCTATTGCCGCGCCGGGCACGATCAGCCCGTGTGGCTGCGAACCGACGGCCACGCCGTGCGGCTAGGCGCGCCGGGGATGCTGCTGGGCATGATCGATCCGGACGAGCTGGACTTGGCCGAGGTCGAGGTGTTCCTCTCGCCAGGCGACACACTCATCCTCTTCACCGACGGTATGACGGACGCGCTCGATCCGTACGGCGTCGAGTTCGGCGCGGCACATTGGGTCAGGCGCGCCTGGGAAAACGCCGGTCTGCCGGTCGAGCGCCTGTGCGCGGCGCTCTTCGACGAAGTGTCCGCCTTCCAATCGACCGCGCCACAAATGGACGATATGACGCTGCTCGTCATGCGCGTGGGCGACTTTCCCGCCGAGGATGGGTTGGGACGCGGATGAGCGCAGACCCGACGGGAGCATCAATCAGTGAATCGGTGAGTCGAGCGGCAGATATTCGTTGATTCGTTGCTCATTCGTTGACACCGACCATATCTTCGTCGCAAATCCTCGAATAAAATACCGGTCGTGTACGACCGCCAAGGCCGTCCCCTCGAAACTCGCCAGCGCCTGCTCGAACTGCGTGCGCGACGGTATGTCCAGATGATTGATCGGCTCATCTCGCGCGACTTGGCCTTCTTCGCCACCTTCTTGGCGATTCGGCGCACGTTGAGCTGCCGCGAGGTCGTCTTGCGTTCGACCGAACGCGCCTGCTCGAGCGTGCGGGCGATGTCCTGCTTCATGCGGCGGATCTCGGCTTCCTGGGCGCGGTATTGATCCCACTGCCGCTCGCGCTCGGCCAGGCTTTGCTCCAGATAGTCGGTGTAGCTGCCGGCGTAGGCACGCAGCGTGTGCGAATGCAGATCGATGGATAGAATGCGATTGACGCTGCGATCGAGGAAGACGCGGTCGTGCGAGACGATGAGCGCCGCGCCCGGAAACGCCCGCAGCCAGCCTTCCAGCCAGACGAGCATAGGCAGGTCGAGGTGATTGGTCGGCTCGTCGAGCAGAAGCAGGTTCGGTTCGGATAGCAGCACCCGGGCCAAGCCCAGGCGGGTCTTCTGCCCGCCGCTCAGTGTGGCGATAGGTGTATCGGGCGGAATGTCCACCAATCCCAGGCTGGACAGAACGCTGGCGCGCCGGCCTTGATCGGGATAACCGCCCAGCGCGTCGAGCCGATCGATGGCCGCCTGGTACGCGCGCATCCGGCCCGGATCGCGGGCGAGCGCCTCGGCGAGCCGCTCGACTTCGGCTGCGGCAGCCGCACGCGGATCGCGCAGAACCTCGGCCATCGTCGCGCCTGGCGGATATTCGAGACCCTGCTCCAGGTAGCCGAGGCGCACTGCCGGATCGATAAGCACGCTGCCCTGATCGGGCGTTTCAAGACCGTCGATCAGGCGTAGCAGCGTCGTCTTCCCACAGCCGTTCGGCCCGATCAGGCCGACGCGTTCGCCGGGGTTAAGGTTGAAGCTGACATCGCGGAGGATGATGTTGTCGGCGTAGGATTTGGAGAGGTTGCTTACGGTCAGCATGGTGAAACTCCGGAGTGAGACAAGCAAAGGCCGAGGGAACACGCCCTCGGCCATGATAAATGCAGCATGCATCCTGAGCCTTGTCCTGAGCGAAGTCGAAGGAGGAGTGAAGCCCAGTCGAAGGATGCGCCGCTTCGCTGAACGGGTCGCTTTCCCTGAAAGTATCGAAGGCTAGGCGATTGGGGTTCTCACCGGAGTCTCTCCTGCTGATGAACAAAGCATATTATAGCATACTGGAAATTCATTGCGAAGCGGAGCAAATCGGCTGCATGCCGTGGTTGGGACGCCTGCTTGATGCCATGCGCCACGACGACCTACTTTAGCACCAGGCTTGCTCCGAGTTGTTGAGCCAGCCCTAGTCGGTCCGCGACAAACCAGCCTTCAGCCACCTGGCCGTGGACAATACGAAGCAAATCAAACCCAAACCACGTTGCGTGCTTGCCCGACGCCGGCAAGCCAACGAACTCGCTCTGATGCGTACCATGGGCGGTGTACCAGAAACCAACATGATGGACGACATCACTCATCAAGCATTTAGTGGCAATTACTGGACATACCCTGACTTAATTGCTGCCAAAGCGGCCCAACGAATGTTGAGTCTTCTACTTCTTTTTCTTCTTCGCCTTTGCTTCGGCTCTTCTCAGGTTATCCTTCACCCTAAGCTTCACAATCTGTGTTATCAAGTCGAAGGGAATGGGCTTGTCCAGGGGGAATCTTACCGAGCTCTTGGCTGCCCGATAGGCGGATAACGCCTTGTTGAATTTCCGGGATCCGGCTGGCGCAGGATAGAGCCCGATATGCTTCTTGTAGGCAGCAAAGGAAACCAAGAGGCCCTTCAGCGTGAAGGTGGGGATTCGATAGCTAATCGTTTCTTCCGCGTCCGGCGCCGCGTTTCTAATCGTCGTCCTTATCTTTGTGAGGATCTCCTGAACATCGGCTGGAAAGCCCGCGATGTATTCGTCGATCGTCGTGGGTGTCATTTCAGTGGTTCTCATATTGGTGCGTTCGTGATCTCCGGCAAGGCGGCCTGATCCGCCTAACGGTTTGCGTTACTGGCGCTGGGGCGGGCGTGGATAATGTTCGGGAGCAGAAAAAACACGAAGCCAGAAAAATGTTTGAAAATGCCGCAGAATCCCCAGCGTCCAGTGCACGCTGTGTTGGGCGGTTTAATTTTTTATTACGCCTTTTGTAGTTCGGCGCACGATGGTGCGCGTTCTCGTCACGCGGGAACGCCTCGTCCCGACCGACGATCCGGCCTAGGGCGGGGGCCAGTGGCGAGATCAGTCCTCAGCTCACCGCTTTCTTCACGAGCGCGCCGATCTTTGCCTCTTCGGCGGCGGTCAACTCCTTCAGCGCGAAGGAGACCGGCCACATGGCGCCTTCGTCGAGGTTCGCCTCGTCGCTGAAGCCGAACGACGCGTACCTCGATTTGAACTTCTGCGCGCTTTGGAAGAAGCAGACGACCTTGCCGTCCTTGGCATACGCGGGCATCCCGTACCAGGTTTTCGGCGAGAGGGCCGGCGCGCTGGCTTTGATGATCGCATGGAGCCGCTTGGCCATGGTGCGCTCCGATCCTTGCATCTCGGCGATCTTCGCGAGCACGGCGCTTTCCCCGTTCGCCTTGTCCGCGCGCGGGCCGCGGCGCGCTTCCGCCTTCAGCTCTTGGGCGCGCTCCTTCATCGCAGCTCGTTCCTCGTCCGTGAATCCCTTGGACTTCTTGTTGGTCGCGGTGGTGCTCTTGGCGGACTTCTGCGTGGCCTTCTTGGTGGTGCTCTTACCTTGGCTCATGAGAATCTCCTTATCTGTAGTTGCTGGATTACCATTCTGTCAAGACAAGATTCGTCCGAGTTTACTTCCCATCATACGCCTTTTGCGGGTCGGCGACGATAATCTTCTGCATCTTGAGCATGGCTTGGCATAACCCGTTGCGACTTTTCAGAGTCGGGGTCGCCCATCAACTCGCCCAACTGCTTCGGGACGATTTGCCACCACAGCCCGTATTTGTCCTTGCACCAGCCGCACATGGACTCTTCGCCTCCGCGAGCGTGGTTCGTGCATTGTTTTGCGATCCCCTCGATTTCACGACTCTTGAGCCGCCTGAGGCGGCCAGTTGGGCGTTTCAATACCGAATTGCTGGGCGTACTCCGCGTTCAGCCGCTGCCAGCCGCTGAACTTCATCGCCTCGCCACCAACGATGCGGCCGATGGGAGTTCCGCTGAGAAGGTGATCCAGAACATCGAAACAAATGTGCCACCCGGCAGCACCCATTGAGATGAAGCGGCGATCGATGTTGGTCCACAGCGTCAGACGCGTGCCGCCACCGAAGGCCTCGAGTTCCCACCGGATATCCCCGTCGCCCCAGTTGTACTCAAGCACCTTGGGAGCGTCGGCTCGCGTCACGGTTGTTTCGGAAACATGCGGCGTGGGCGCTCCCACCGTGGTGAGCTTCACCGTGGTTCCAACCGTAGCCAGGCTCCCATCGGCTTCAAAGGGAGCCCACTCGCGCAGATGCGCTGGGTCGGTAAGCGCCTGCCAGACTTTTTCCGGCGAGTGGCGCAGTTCTCTGACGAGAATGAGCGTCCACTTCTCTCCGTCCTTTCGTATCTGCGCCCCGCTGGCCGGACCCGGTGTGTACTGCTCGCGAATGGTCATCTTCTCCTTGTCTTCCTTTTCGTTGGTGTTGATTGATCCATGCGGTCGAGGTGGCGTTCGAGAGCATCCACGTGAGCGGACCAGAACCGGCGGAACGGAGCCAGCCAGGCATCCACCTCCTGAAGCGGTTCTGGCTTCAATCGGTAGAGGCGGCGCTGTGCGTCCACCGTGGACTCCACGAAACCGGCCTCGCGCAGCACTCGCAGGTGCTTTGACACGGTGGGCTGCGGCATACGAAGCTGACGCTCGATCTCTCCAACCGACTGTTGTGACGAGACCAGGAGGCTCAATATCGCGCGGCGGTTCGGCTCCGCAATGATTTCGAACACAGATTCCACGCTCTTATTATACTCCACAGAGCATATGCTTGTCAAGGCATATAAAGATAGGGAGCCCAGGCAACGGTTTCAGTCGAGGGGTGCGGACTGATGCCGAGGGCCTAAGAATGTCGTTCCGCCCACTGAGGCGGAATGGCGTCCAGCGCAAGCGCGGAACCGCAGGCCAGGCAGTGCAGGCCAAGGCCCAGCAGTCGACGGTCGCGGCCACGATACGTTTCGTAGCGAACATGTAGCTCGCCCCCTGCAAATTGGGCACTCTTGTCGTCTCGGGAGGTGGGAACATTGCCGCGGGAAACTTCTGGAGCAAGAGCTTCGAGGGAGTCGGGCGGCGAGGGGCTCATTGGGCTCGAGACAGCGGTGGTCGACCGCCCAGTCCGTAGTTGAATTGGCGTATGAGGCGGTAGTGCCCGCGGGTGACGCGGATGAAGAGTTCCGAATTCCCTCCCGGGTTGCCACGGGCGTGCTTGGGCAGGAACGCCCTATGTGTCCCCGCAGAAAAGCCAGGGCACGCTCTTGAGAAGTCATCCGCTGCAAAGGGCTCAGGCAAGCGGTCCGAAAGCACCGCCCTAAGGATCGCTCTGTAGACCTTGTGCGCTATGGTTCACCGTTCGCGATGATCGGAACAGGCCGCCTAACGGCCTGCGCTTCAGCCGCCGCGCCCTCCACCCGAACACCACGAATGGAAATGAGCGCTTGAATTGCGGCACCTTGGCGCGGTCGGCTGGAAGCGCGTGTTGGGCGGCTTCTTCCCGCTGGGTGCCCCCATGGACCGGGTGAGCCTCCGGGCGGGCTTGGCGCGTCCTCAAGCCCCTCAGGGCTCGGAGGAGGCGACGTGGAAGATAGTCCATTCGGGTTCGCCGGCGAGAATCTCCGGAAGCAGGGCAAGCGTCTTCTGGACCACGGGCAACGACTCCTGGCGGTCGAGCGCCGCCCGATCCGCGAAGACCTCGAAGGCGAGGAAAGAGTCTGGGTCCGTAATGTCCCTGCCCATGTCGAAGTGGATCGCACCATCGAGTGGTCGGCTCGCGGCAACGATTTCCCTGAATAAAGCCAGCGCCTGGTCGGTTTTCTCTGGCTTGCACTTCACTTTGAAGCGTCCGATAATCATAGTTCCTTTCTCCTTTCAAATTATCCAAAGTTATCGACGTCACTCACAATGTCGCCTGTGAGATGCGCCCGACCATTGTCGGTGATGTAGTCTTCCTCGCTGCCGTGCCATTGCCCGCAATAGCCTACAACGGCGTGAACGGGTTGCGGCTCTTTGGAAGCCATTATTGAAGAACAGCGGATATTCTCTACCCGTCTGTCATTTCTTGCTCTCGCGAGTGGCGGCCATTAGTCATTCTCTCTGGCTCGTTTCGTCGTCGAACAGCGAACACTCACCTGAAGGGACCTGCGCCACTCTTGGCACATTGCCCGCGATTAGCCATCACACTGCATTCAGCATTCACCTCCTTGTTGAAGACGGGCCGCCCAACTTGTTATTAGGCTGCGTTCGCCGCGAGGCGGAGCGCGGGTTGCTGACGGTGACACCGCCCGCCCGTCAGGGCAGCTGCCTGATGACCGTGGCCCTGAATGGTGCCGCCAACATCTCCAACAGAGGTGCGTAGGCGCCGCTGGCCGCACTCTCCTGCATGTGCGCCACCCGCGCCTCGGCTGACTCCCAATCGGCGATCTCAACCAGCATGTCGGGGTTATCAAGCACCTCGTAGCGCGTGCTGCCCAGGAAACCGCGCTGGCTCGGTCCGTGTTGCGCCACCATGCTCTCGAGCAGACTCTTGAGCTCAGCCCGTTTGCCTGGTTTGGCCTGCAGCTCGACGATCTCCTTGATTGCCACTTCATCCTCTCCTTTCCACTGTACGTCAGCGATGCTCCTGCACATGCTCCTGGCAGCCTAACGGTATGCGTTACTGGCTGCGGGGTGGGCGTGGACAATGTTCGGGAGCAGAAGAAACTCGAAGCCAGAAAAATGCTTGAAAACGGCGACGAATCCCCGCCGTCCAGTGCACGTTTTGTTATTAGAATGTAATCACTCGCGCAGGTGGCGCGGGGTTGAGAGCGGGCCCGGTCGGTGGTATCCTGAAAGTGATCAGCAGACGGGAACGCACCGGGGGCCGGGAGCGTGCGGGCGAACCGCAGCCGCCTATGGAACGGTCAAAGACCGAATCCGTGTTGTTATTTGGTTCCCCCGTCGGAAGCTCTGATCTGAGACAGCCCAAGTCAGGCTGAACTCGCATCGGTAGTTGAAGTTCTTAGCCCGAAAATCTGGGCCCGCTCTCACCGTTCATGATAGCACAGGAGACACGAAAATGAGTACCTCGATTTCACTCCCGATCGAACGCTATTTGGGCATCGACCTGCATAAGCACTATCTGGTGATCGGCGGCGTCAACGCCAAACAGGAAGTCGTCTTGCCGCCGCGCCGCGTCGAGCTAGGCGACTGGCCCAAGTGGGCCACGACGCATCTCCGGCCGACCGATGTCGTCGTGGTCGAGGCCACCACCAACGCGTGGGACTTCTATGATGTGACCAGTCCGCTCGTCCAGCGCGTCATCGTCGCCAACGCGGCGAAGATCGCGTTGATCGCCAGGACGCGCACCAAGACGGACAACAAGGACGTGATGGTCCTCGCGCGTTTGTTGGCGGCTGGCCTGATTCCCGAAGTGTGGGTGCCGCCGATGGAAGTGCGCGAACTGCGATCGTTGATCAGCCATCGCCGGCGCGTGGTGGGCGCGCGCACGTCGCTCAAGAATCGTCTGCAGAGCGTGCACGCTTCGCGCCGGCATCACCTCGTCCTGCCCAGTGGCGATCCGTTCTCCGCGATCCATCGCGCGTGGTGGGACACGCTGCCCGTCTCGCCGACCGAGCGCCTGCATCTCAAGCACGACCCTTCGACTTCGCTCAGGGCAGGCTTTGGCGACGGTGGCCCAACTCGATACGCAGATCGCCGAGATCGAAGACGAACTGCGCCGCCTGAGTTGTGTCGCGCCGTGGGCCGCGCCGGTAACCTACCTGATGCAGTTGCCGGGCATCGCGCTGATCACGGCGATGACTGTGCTGTCGGCCATCGGCGACGTGACGCGCTTCGCGCACGCCAAAAAGTTGGTCGGCTACAGCGGTCTCGGCGCCAGCGTGCACGATAGCGGACAGACGCACCGCACCGGTCATATTACCAAGCAAGGCCGCAAGGAGCTGCGTACGGTGCTGGTCGAAGCGATGTGGCGCGCGGTCGAGTGCAGCGACTACTGGCGCGCCGAATTCGAGCGGCTGACCCGCCGCCTGGACCCGCAGAAGGCCATCGTCGCGCTCGCGCGCAAGCTGCTCGTCGTGATCTGGCACGTCCTCACCGAGCAGGCCGCCGATACGCACGCCGATGCCGACCTGGTCGCCTTCAAGTTCATGGTCTGGTCGTGGAAGCTGACCGACGCCCAGCGCGGCGGGCTGACCACTCGTCAGGCCTGCCCTGAGCGAAGCCGAAGGGTCGTGCGCTATCAACTGATGCACTTGAAGCTGGGCGACCATCTGACGCACGTCGTGCGCGGCGGCGCCAGGCATCTCATCGCGCCCGCTGACGAAGTGCTCGCACTCAAGCCGGAACTGGCAGCCGCCAGCTGAGCCATGCCCTGAGCGAAGCCCGCCCTGAGCGTAGCCGAAGGGTCGAAGGGCGGGCCGACTCGTAACCACACATCGCACGCTCACCCCGTCGCCAACAATCGGGCGACGGCCGGTCGATGGGGTGTTGTTAAGGTTCGGGCCTCACTTGCCACGGGCGGGCATTCGAGTTAAACTGAGCCTGACCCCAAAGGAAGCGGGAGAGGTCGATGGCTCATCCATCGTCTTCTCTCGTTTTCATTGGGCGGGGTAACATCTGGGCCAAATTTGCCTCTTGACTTTTCAATTCATTGGTAGGCGGCTTCGATCATCGGCGGTGGGATGGAGGCGGACTAATGCAGACCTATCCAGCCGAGCACGGTGGCCGGAATGAGGAGCGCGGCGGGCACCCACATGAACGGGGGCAGGTCTCCGAGGGTGACTGGTATTTGGGCCTGGAAGTAGGGCAGGAGGGCAAGTGCCCAGAAGCCGACTGCTAAAGCGATTCCGACCGCGAGAGTGGCCAATGCCCAAGGGTGGCCCTCCCTGAGGGCAAACCACGCGACGGAGACGACAAGGACGCCGGCCACAACGAGCAAACCGGAGATGACTGTAAGGAGCAAGGTGCGGAGTTTGGCCAGAGCGGATCCTGGTGGGGCGAGCTCGGATGGAATTCCCCCGAAGTAGGCAGTGTCGGTGGGTGTGGACACGAAGAGATAGTCAGGGTTTGCCCGCTTGTGAAGGGGGACAGCGAGGAGCCCGATCACGATCCAGAGGGCGCCGATGGCCATGAAAAGGAGGACGCTGACACCCAGCGGGCTGGTCCAGCGGATGGGTTCGGTCATGGTATGCATCTCCTGGGGGCCTCTGGGGTCGCGACGCGAAGACGCCCAACGGCTCGCGTTACCCGCAAGTGGGCGGGACGTGGATTCGGCTTGAGAGCAGGATAAGCCCGAAGCCAGAAAGATGGCAACACGGCAAAACTAGCACATTAAAGACTGGGTAGGCGAGATGCTGTAGTCCAATCGACAATCAGTTGCTGGAGGGTGCCAGGCAGGTCATGTTCAGAATGGTATACATCCCGGAAGGCCTCCTG
>Ga0209342_10001010_pt1 | contig 31895 bp, 34 predicted proteins | sample RifCSP16_2_FD_184023 | JGI IMG/M metagenome (GOLD analysis project Ga0209342, IMG submission 184023) | Soil microbial communities from Rifle, Colorado - Rifle CSP2_sed 16_2 (SPAdes) (version 2) | ecosystem: Environmental > Terrestrial > Deep subsurface > Rock core/Sediment | place: Rifle...
CAATCGAGCCCGCGCCCTGGCCCGAAGTTGCTCTTCAGCTCGGCGTCGCAGATCTCCTCGAACGTGTAGTGGCGGTCGCCCTGCAGCCGGAATTCGGGCGCGAGGTTCATCGAGGCGTTGTAGGCGGCGTTCAGGTCGGCGCGCATGCCGATGCGCTCGGCGAGCTCGAGCAGCACGTCCTGGAAGCGGCGCTGCCCGCCTTCGGGCGCGAGCACCGGCTGGCGGATCGGCCAGCACCACTCGCCCATTCCCGCGGGCAGGCTGAAGATGAACGGGAAGTTGGAGCGCGAATCGAGCGTCTGCAGGTAGCTGCAATCTGGCAGCACGATGTCGGCGAAGCGCGTGGTCTCGGTCTCGAACAGGTCGATCGAGACCATGAATTCGTACGCCGCGAGCGAGCGCGCCACGGTCTCGCGGTTGGCGATGCTCATCAGCAGGTTGGCGCCGAAGTTGAGCATCATCTCCGGGCGGTAGCCGAGCTCGAAGCGCTGCCACAGCTGCTCGCGGTCGTCGGAGTCGAGGAAGGGCGAAGTCATGCCCAATGCGAACAGGTCCTGCAGGCCGAGGTTGCGCGGCATGCGCGGCTCGGCGATCGGGTAAGGGTAGTGGTAGCCCATCCACATGCCGACCGTCATCAATCCGTCCGGCCCGGCGCTCGGCACGTAGCGCGGCCGGCCGGTCTCGGGAAAGCCGCTGCAGGCCGGGTTGAATCCGAGGCACGAGCCGACCACGTCGGCCGCGCCGACCAGCTGGTTGAGCAGCTCGATGGCGAGGAAGTTGTACACCGAGTTCTTGTGCCCCTGCGCGCCGCGGAAGGCGATCGCCGCCACCGGCCGGTACGGGAGCGTCACGCCCTCGACGACGATGGTGCTGCCGATGCGCGCCTCGCGCGCGAACTCGCGCGCGAGGCGGCGGATGGTGGTCGCCGGCACGGTGCTGATCGCCTCGCCCCATTCCGGGGAGAACCGGCGCAGGTGGTCCTTGAGCTTCTGGAACGCCGGCTGGCAGCGCACGCCGTTCGCCTCGAGCTCGCCCTCCAGGGCCGTGTCTGCCGGCCTTGCGTCGGTATAGGGCCGCGCGGCGCCGGCGGCCTTGTCCCACACCAGCGGTTTGCCGCTCGCCGGATCGCGCACGTAGAGCTTGTCGGGACCGATCAGGTAGGGGGCGTTGGTCTTCGCCTGGAGGTAGGCGGCATCGTAGATGCCCAGCTCGTTCGCCATCGTGTTGCACATCGCGAGCGCGAGCGCCCCGTCGGTGCCGACGCGCAGCGGCACCCATTCGCTCGCCTTGGCCGAGGCGAAATTGCACATCGGATCGACCACCACCAGCTTCATGCCGCGCGCGCGCGCCTCGGCAGCGAGGCCCATGTTGGAAGCGGAGGCGTGTCCGGCGCCGTGACCCTTCGAGGCGCCGAAGTAGATCGCGTAGTTGCAGTACTCGAAATCGGGCACCACCGACCACGACGCGTGCATGATCCCGGAGAGCAGGTGGGCGCCGTTGCCGCAGTGCAGCCCGCCGCCGGCGGTGGAGAGATTGGGCGTGCCGAACGCCGCCGCGAAGGTCTGCATCGGCAGCCGGCTCGCAGTGACCGTGGTGGTGCGCTGCATGACGAGCTTGCGCGAGTCCTCGGCGCGGATGCGGCGCAGGCGCGCCGCGATCTCCTCGAGCGCGTCGTCCCAGGTGATCTCCTTCCAGCGCGGATCCTCGTCGAGGCCTTTTTTCGGGTTGGTGCGGCGCAGCGGCGTTTTCAGCCGGTTGGGATCGTAGTGGGTCATGATGCCGCCCGCGCCCTTGCCGCACAGGCGACCTTTCCCGACCACGCTCTGCGGATTGCCCTCGACCTTCACCACCACGCCGTCCACGCGGTGCGCGAGGATCGAGCAGGAGCCGTAGCACAGCGCGCACGAGGAGGGAATCCAGGCGTCGTCGCGGATCGGAGTGGCGAGGTCGTTCATGGCGGGTCAGCCCCCTTCGATCGCGGTGAGCAGGATGATCTCCACCCGCGCCGGCGAGGCCCGCGGCGCGATCGGCGCGCCCGCGTCTTCGATCGGCAAGCCATCCACGAACACGCGGCAATCCCTCAGTCTCCCGGCGTTCGCTCCGGTCAGCGGCGCCAGGGCTTCGTCGTCGCAGCGGCGCCGCAGCTCGGCGATCACGTCGCGGACGCAGAAAGGGTTCGGCAGCGCCAGGCTCAACGGCTGCTTTTGCGCGGCGCGGGCGAGCCGCCCGAACAGCCAGACCTGCGCGGCGAGGGGCGCGCCCGCGGCGCCCGCCGCGCCGCGCTCCGGCTCGCTCCAGAATCGGCTGCCGCCCGCCGCTGCGTCCCAGCGCACCGCCATGCCCGCACCTCCGTGGCGCCCGTATTCGATCAGACGTATGATCGTTTACACGCTAGGCGCCTGGCGGGGGGAGGACAGTGATCTAGGTCAAGTCTCCCGGCCCTGGCGCAGGCGCAAATTGAGAACCGGACTCATTGCCGCCGGACAGGCACTTTGCGCCTGCCGCGGGCGATGCGCGCAGAGCCCCAGCCAACGGCGCCCACGCGCTCGCCGTAGCGCTTGCGTGCGAGCGCCGCGCCCGCGGCGAGCGCCCTGAGCTTCGCCAGCGCCACCTCGCGGTCCATCGGCGCCATGCCGCAGTTGGTGCAGGCGATGAGTCTCGCCTTCGGCACGTACTTGAGCGCCCGGCCGATGGTCGCGGCGACCTCCTGCGGCGTCTCCACGCGCTCGGTCGCGACGTCGATCACGCCGACCAGCACGTCCTTTCCCTTGAGCAGCGCGAGCAGACTGAGCGGCACTTTCGAGTTGGCGCATTCGAGCGAGACCTGATCGATCCTGCTTTTCGCGAGCGCAGGAAAGATCTCCTCGTACTGGCGCCATTCCTTTCCCAGCGTCTGCTTCCAGTCGATGTTCGCCTGGATGCCGTAGCCGTAGCAGATGTGGACCGCGGTGGTGCATTTCAGGCCCTCGATCGCGCGGTGCAGCGCCTCGATCCCCCACTTCTTCACGTCGTCCATGTAGACGTTGAAGGCCGGCTCGTCGAACTGGATCACGTCCACGCCGTCCTTCTCGAGCGCCCGGGCCTCCTCGTTAAGGAGCGCCGCGAACGCCATCGCCAGCTTCACCTTGTCGCCGTAGTGCCGGTCGGCGATGGTGTCGACGATCGTCATCGGCCCCGGCATCGTGATCTTGAGCTTTCTCCTGGTATGCGCGCGGGCGAGCGTCGACTCGATCTTGTGCACGCGGCCTTTCAGCCTTAGCGGCCCGGTGACGACCGGCACCATCGCCTCGTAACGGTGGTCGCGGATCCCCATCTTCACCTTGTGCTCGAAGTCGATGCCCTCGACCAATTCGAGGAAGCCGTGCACGAAGTGCTGGCGCGACTGCTCGCCGTCGCTGACGATGTCGATGCCGGCGTCCTCCTGCTCCTTCAGCCAGAGCAGCGTGGCGTCGAGCTTCGCGTGCTCGAGCTCGGCGCCCGAGGCGCGCCAGGCGGGCCAGAGCTTCCCCGGCTCGGCGAGCCAGAAGGGTTTGGGAAGGCTGCCGGCGATGGTCGTCTCAAACATGGTCCCTCCTACGCAGCCACTATCATAATGAGGGAGGTGTCCCATGAACACGACGCGCTGGCTACTCGCGGCCGACGTGAGCCGCGCTGGTATACAGCCCATGGGCCGCGTAAGATTTCAAGCATGAAAATCGCAACCGGAAAGGTCATCGGCGGCAAAGTCGTCGTTGAGGGGGATTCCTTCGCCGAAGGCTCCGTCGTGACGGTGGTTGCCCGGGATGACGACGAGCCATTCGATGTCTCTCCCGAGGACGAGAAGGCGCTGCTTGCCGCCATGGTCCAGGCCGACCGCGGCGAGGTCGTGTCCTGGGAAGATCTCCGGGAGCGGCTCCGCCCTGTGCGGGATTAAGTCCTTCTACGTCCCCAGGTCCCACGGTCGCGAAGATGACGGTGCGTCCCTTCGATGGAGCGAACTGGGAGGCGCACGCGGCGAAGCTCGAGCCGCTCGAAGACTGAAGCGGACTGCAAGGGAGGATCGTCTACAAGCGCGGCTGAGCCGCGTCTGCGGTTTTCGTGTCGCGAGCCGTCAGCAGCCAAACGGCGGCGGCCGCCTGCGCGGCGAGCAGCAGGCCGAAGGCCGCGAGGTAACCGTCGGGGTTGTAGCGGCCCTCGAGCGCGGGCCACAGACCGAGGATCGCGCCCACGCCCCACTGCGCGCCGAACGAAGCGAGAAACAGCAGCAGGTTCGACGCGGTGGTGACGCGCCCGCTCTGCGCGACCGGCACGATCTGCGTGAGAAGCGAGTACGCGATCATCGCGGCGATGCTCGCTGCGGCGAAGAACGCAAGCCACGCGAGCAGCGCCGTGCGCGCCCCGAGCGCGAGCGGCGCGAAGCCGGCGGCGGTCGCGATCATGCCGGCCTGGTAGACGCGCAGCTGCGAGATCCCGCGCCGCGCCAGCGCCTCGCTCAAGGAGCCGAGCGCGAGCGAGGCCACCATGTAGGCGAGCGCAGAGGCGAAGAGGTAATCGGCCGCTTCGCCGCGCGTCAACCCGTGCACGTCGGCGAGCCAGGGCGCGAACCACAGCCCCTGCAGCGCCTGGAAGCTCGCTTGCGCCGCGACCATCGGCGCGGCGAGCCGCCAGAACTCGAGCTGCGCGAAGATCGTGCCGACCACCCGCCATTGCTCGCCCCAGGACTCGGCGCGCCCCGGAATCTCCTTTTCCGGCACCACAAGGTAGATAAGGGCCGCGGCGGCAAGGCTGAGCGCGGCGAGCGCGAAAAAGAGCATGCGCCAGCCGAGCGGCCCGAGCAGCGCCTCGGCGGGCGCGGTCGCCGACAGCGCGCCTACGCTGCCGACCGCGATCATCCAGCCGATCAGCGCGGTGAGCCGCTCGCGCGGAAACCACAGCGTGAACGCCCGGATCGAGCCCATGAGGCCCGCCGAAACGCCCAGCCCGATCAGCGCGCGCCCCGCGCCGAGCGCGGCGAAATCCGGCGCCAGGCCGAAGGCGAGCGCGCCGGCGGCGGCGACGCACATCAGCGCCGAGTTGCAGCGCCGCGGCCCGTAGCGATCGAGCAGCACGCCGAGCGGTACCTGAAACAGGGCGAAGGAGAGGAAATAAGCGCTCGTGAGCAGCCCCAAGTCGCCCGGCGCGAGGCCGAACTCGCGCGCCAGGTCCTTGGCGATGACCGCGTTGACGTAGCGGTAGAAGAACGACAGGAAGTAGCCCGCGGCGAACGGGCAGAACACCACCAGCATCAGCTTCGCGGCGGGCGCGTCGTTCCTGTCGTCCTGCACGGCGGGATTCTAATCAGGTAGGCTTGCGTCCATGGCGAAACGCCTCATCGTCGGCATCACCGGCGCCACCGGAGCGCTCTACGGCGTGCGGCTGCTCGAGCGGCTGCGCGCCCTGCGCGGCTGGGAGAGCCATCTCGTGCTTTCGGACGCGGGCGTGCTGAACGCCTGGCAGGAGCTCGGCGTCAAGCGCCGCGACATCGAGAAGCTCGCCGACGTCGCCTACCACCCGAAGGACATCGGAGCGGCGATCGCGAGCGGCTCGTTCCTCACCGAAGGGATGGTGATCGCCCCCTGCTCGATGAAAACGCTCGCCGCGGTGGCGCACGCGCACGCCGACGACCTCGTGTCGCGCGCGGCCGACGTGGTGCTGAAGGAGCGCCGGCGCCTGGTGCTGCTGCCGCGCGAAGCGCCGCTCAACCTCGCGCATCTGCGCAACATGGTGGCGGTCACCGAGATGGGCGGGATCGTGTTTCCGCCCGTTCCGGCCTTCTACCAGAGGCCGAAGACGATCGACGACCTCGTCGAGCACACCGTCGCGCGCGTGCTCGATCTGTTCGGCGTGCGCTCGCCGAAGCTCAGGCGCTGGGCAGGGATGAAAGGAACTCCGCCAGAGCGCGGTTGAACGCTTCGGGCTGCTCCAGGTTCGAGATATGGGCCGCCTCGCGCAGCACCACCAGCTTCGATCCCGGGATCTTTTCGTGTATCAGGCGCGTGCCGGGCAGCGCCACGTCCGACTCGCCGGCGATCGCGAGCACCGGGGCCTTGATCTCCTTCAGGCGCGCGGTGAGATTCATCCCCACGATGGCGCGGCCGCAGCCGACGTAGCCCGCGACCGGGGTCGAGGCGATGAGCGCGCCGATCTCCTTCACCACCTCGGGCCGGCTCTTGCGGAAGGGCTCCGTGAACCAGCGCTCGAGCGTCGGCTCGACGAGCGGCTGCAGACCCTTCGACTCGGCGATGCGGATGCGCTCCTCCCATTGCGCGAGCGTCTGGGGGCTCTGGGCGCTGTTGGTGTCTGCGAGCACCAGCCCGGCGAAGATTCCGGGATGCCGGAGAGCGAACGTCTGGCCGATGGCTCCGCCGATCGAAAGGCCGACGAAATGCGTGCGCCGGATGCCGAGCGCATCGAGCAGGCCCTTCAAGTCGTCGGCGAGCTGCTCCATGGAGTACGGCCCGGCGGGCGCGGCGCTCGCGCCGTGCCCGCGCAGGTCGTAGACGAGCACGCGGTAGCGGTCGCCGAACTCCGCCACCTGCGGCTCCCACATGCGCGAGCTGCAGGCGAGCGAGTGGCTGAAGACGAGCCAGGGCGCGCCTTCCCTGCCGTGGAGCTCGTAATGGGTCTCGATGCCGTTCACGGTCGCCTTCATGCTTCCTCCACGATCAACGGAATCATCATCTCGTCCTCGCTGGTGCCGCCGTGGTTGCCGATGTGCAGGTGGCGCGGCTCGCCCGGCGTCCAGTCCTTGACGGTGTAGTGCCCGCGCATGACGAGCGCCACGTCGCCGATGCGCTCGGCGATCGCCGGGTGCGGGGTGCCGGGGCCGAACCAGCCCTCGGCGAGGAGCTCGCGGCTCGGCCGCACGTCGGCGCGCTCTCCGAGCCAGTCCTTTGCGCGGAGAATGAATTCCTTCTCCGAATGCACGTGGCAGTACGCGACGCGCCGTTCGCCGCACAGCGGAAAGCGCAGCATCGCCGCGAGCCCGGGCGCGTCCTCGAGCGCGAGCGACTCCTCCGGCGTGACGTCGATGAAGCCGTGGTCCGCCGTGGCGACGACGATCGATTCCGTGCCGGCGAGGCGCGCAAGCAGTCGCCCGAATGCCTCGTCCACCTGGGCGAAATGGTCCGCGGCCGCGGCGCTTTCGGCGCCGTGCTTGTGCGAAAGCGTGTCGTACTGCGGCCAGTAGGCGTATACGAGCTTGCGCTCGGGCCCGGATTTCACAGCCGCCTCGCACTCGGCGACCAGCCCCTCGAGCGTGTCGCAGGCGCGCCGCTCCGCGCGCCCGCAGTGATGCACGTTGTAGTCGGAATCGACGATCTTGCGGTCGGTCACCACGATCGGGCGCACGCCGAGCGAATCGAACAACGACGGCGCCACGTATACGTTGGAGGGCGCGACGCCGCGCAGCCGCAGCGAGACGTTCTCGCCGCGCGAGCGAAACGGCAGCGCCGCCGCGACGCACCCCGCCGCGCCGAAATACGTGAACCAGCCGGTGAGTCCGTGCTCGAGCGGCGTGCACCCGGTGTACGAAGTGGTGATGGCGCTCGCCGTCGTGGAAGGGAACGTCGATGTGATCGCCGCGCGGCGCCGGCGCCCGAGCTCGCCGTCGCGCGCGCGGCGCTCGAGGTAGCGCTCGCCGAGGCCGTCGATGATCAGGAGCACGACGTTGCGCGCCGCGGCGAGCTCCGATGCGGGGAGCGCGCGCAGCGCCGGGTGCATCGGTCGACCGGCACATCCCTCGACGATCGATGCGATGAGATTGACCAGACTGCCGCCGCGGTAATCGGGTAGCATCGGGAAGGAGGGCGGATTCATTTTAGCGGTAGAATGCTTCGCTTCCCTCCTGAGGATTTCGCCATGCGGCTCGAAGTCCACGTCCACGCCGATATACCCATCCTCGAAGGCGTCTCGCGCCGGCAGATCGAGCAGGCGCTCGCGCCCTGGCTCGAGTACCTCGACGCCGACAGCCTCGCCGATGTGAAGAGCCTGGAGGCCGACGAACCGGGCATCAAGTACGACGACAAGGAGCTGATCCTGTACATGTGCTGGACCGGCGAGATCGGCCGCAGCTTCCATCCGGCGCTCGAGGCGGCGCTGGAAAACCTCGGCCCGTACTGCCACGAGGCAGTTGAGGTCGATATGACGCTGTACCACGAGAACGGCGAGCAGGAATCGAAGCTGCTCTTCGTGGGGCCGACGGCGCAGGCGGTCCACGAGGCGCAGCGCCGCTGCATGATCGAGGACCTCGCGGCGATCCTGGAGCGCCAGTTCGAGAAGGACAAGGTGGCCGAGGTGACGGCGCTGGTGAACGAGCTGTTCGACCGCGACTGGAAGGAGAAATCCGCGCAGCCGAAGAAGCCCGAGCGCGCGTTCGAGAGCTACACGCGCCCGAGCCGGAAAAACCTGCACTAGGCGCGCCACCCCGAAACGCCCCTCCGGGAGGGCGCTTGGCGCAGCGAAACGCCCTCCCGGAGGGCGTTTTCATTTGAGGCAAGCCCATGGCCGCACCCAAATATCCAGGCTTCGACACGCTGGCGCTGCACGCCGGCCAGTCGCCCGATCCGGCGACCGGCAGCCGCGCGGTGCCGATCTACCAGACCACGTCGTACGTGTTCCGCGACACCGAGCACGCCGCGTCGCTCTTCAACATGGAGCGGGCGGGGCACGTGTATTCGCGCATCTCGAACCCGACCGTGGCCGTGCTCGAGGAGCGCGTCGCCGCGCTCGAGGGCGGAGTCGGCGCGATCGCCAGCGCCTCCGGCCAGGCGGCGCTGCACCTCGCGGTCGCGACGCTGATGGGCGCGGGCGGCCACGTCGTCGCTTCCACTTCCCTTTACGGAGGCTCGCATAACCTGCTCGGCTATACGCTGCCGCGCTTCGGCATCTCGACGACCTTCGTGAACCCCCGCGATCTCGATGCATGGAAGCGCGCGATCCGGCCCGAGACGCGGCTGCTGTTCGGCGAGACGCTCGGCAACCCCGGCCTCGACGTGCTCGACATCCCCTCGGTGGCCGCGATCGCGCACGAGGCGAAGCTGCCGCTGCTCGTGGATTCGACCTTCACCACGCCGTACCTCATGCAGCCGTTCGGGCTCGGCGCCGACTTGCTGTACCACTCGGCGACCAAGTTTCTCGGCGGGCACGGCACGGTGATCGGAGGGGTGCTGGTCGATTCGGGCCGCTTCGACTGGGAGGCGTCGGGAAAATTCCCGACACTGACCGCGCCCTACGAGGGCTTCCACAAGATGGATTTCGAGGAGGAGTCCGGCACGCGCGCCTTCCTTCTGCGGGCGCGGCGCGAAGGCCTGCGCGACTTCGGCCCGTGCATGGCGCCGATGACGGCGTTCCAGATCCTGCAGGGGATCGAGACGCTGCACCTCAGGATGCCCCGCCACGTGGAAAACACGAGGAGGGTGGTCGCGTATCTCGCCGCGCACCCGATGGTGGAAAACGTGATGTACCCGGAGCTCTTCTCGCACCCCGACCACGCCCTGTGCAAGCGGCTGCTGCCGAAGGGAGCCGGAGCGGTGTTCTCCTTCAACATGAAGGGCGGCCGGCCGGCCGGGAAGGCGTTCATCGAGGCGCTGCGCGTGTTCTCGCACCTCGCCAACGTCGGCGACGCCAAGTCGCTCGTCATCCATCCCGCGACCACGACCCACTACCGCATGTCCGACGAGGACCTGAAGAAGTCCGGCATCACCGCCGGCACGGTGCGCCTTTCGATCGGCCTGGAGGACCCCGAGGACCTGATCGAGGATCTCGGCCGCGCGCTCGCGGCGGCGCAGAAGGCGGTGAAGTGAACTTCGAGGTCGACGGCAGGCGCGTCTTCGCCTACGCGGCGGCGCACGAGCTCGATCCCGGTAGGCCTAAGATTGCTTTCGTGCACGGCGCGGGGCTCGACCATTCCTGGTGGGGACTTCAAAGCCGCTACTTCGGCTACCACGGATTCAATGTCCTCGCGGTGGATCTGCCGGGGCACGGCCGCTCCAGTGGGCCGCCACTTGCGTCGGTCGGCGCCATGGCCGACTGGCTGATGCGGCTGCTGGACGCGGCGAGAATCGAGAAGGCAAGCGTCGTCGGACACTCGATGGGCTCGCTCGTCGCGCTGGAATGCGCGGCGCGACGCCCGGAGCGCGTCGAGCGCATCGCGCTTCTCGGCACCGCGTTCCCGATGAAGGTGACCGACGAATTCCTCGACGCCGCGCTCAGGAACGACCACGCCGCCTACGACATGGAAACCATCTGGGGCCACGCTCCGCAAGTGCCGCTCGGCGGCAATCCCAATCCCGGCATGTGGATGTACGGCGACACGCTCGCGCGGCTCGAGCGCCTCGCGCCGGGCGTGCTCCACAGTGATTTGAAGGCGTGCAACGACTACGCGAACGGGCTTGCGAGCGCGGCGAAGGTGAAGTGCCCTGCGCTTTTCATCGTCGGGCGGCGCGACGTGATGACTCCGGCAAAGGCCGCCGCGACGCTCGCGCAGGCGATCCAGGGCTCGCGCACCGTGGAGCTGCCGCCCTCGGGCCACTCGCTCATGGCGGAGGCGCCGGATGCGACGCTCGACGCGCTGATCGAATTCTTCCGGCGCTGAAGAATATACTGGCTCCCGGCTAGGTCACGGGGAGGTCGAGATGAACGTCAACGAACCGGAAGCGAAGGCCGGCTTGCCGGGCGTCCTGCGCGCCATCGGCGCAATCGCCGTCACGATCGTCGCGCTCATCGGCGTGCTCGTGGTGCTCGAGGTCATCCCGCGCGAGGCGTTGCAGGAATGGTTCACCAAGCTCGGGCTGATCGCGGCGATCGTGGTCGCCGCTGCCGTCGCGCTCGCGTTGCTGATGCGGACCGGCGGAAAGTCGTAGGCGCGATCCAGCGCGTTCCTCGTGCGCTCGCCCCGGGAATTTCCCGAATTCAGGGACTGGTTCGGCGAGAGCAAGATCGTCGAGCGGGACGGGACTCCCAAAATCGCGTATCACGGAACCGTCAGGGATTTCACGGCCTTCGAACACAAGAAAGCAAGGCGGCGGGCCTTCGGATTTCACTTCGGCTCCCTTACGCAAGCCGAGTGGTTTGCGCAATGTTACGGGCCCGAGCCGCCGACGACCGGGAGCAACATGAGGCCGGTGTATCTTCGAATCACAAAGCCTCTCCGTATGCCGGATGTCTTTGTTCGGGGCGGCCGAGAAAGTGCCGACAAGGTCGTGGAATGGCTGATCATCAACGGCGTGGTCGCAAAGCCCGAGGGTGCAAGGGCGGTCGGCGCGAGGTCCATCCGAGAGCTACATGAGCGCGTGGTGCAGCTGATCGAGGCAGCCGGCTACGACGGTATCGTGTACGAGAACGAACACGAAGGCGGCACGGCGACGACCAACGAGGACTCCTACGTGGTCTTTCGGCCGGAACAGATCATGTCGGTCTACGAGATCGCCCCTTACTGCAGCAATCGTTCGAGCCGCACGAGCAAGTTCGCGCGCACCCAAAGCGCCGCGAACCAGCCAAGCAGCACGCCGAGCGCGTTGGCCAGCATGTCGAACTCCTCGAAGCTGCGGTACCCTAGCGCATCCTGCGCGAATTCCAGCGCTACGCCCATCGCCGCGAATCCCAGACCGTAGCCGAGCCTTGCGCGGCGCGCCGCGTAGAGCTGGCAGAACCAGTACATCAGGGTGCCGTAGCCCACGAAGTGCCCGAGCTTGTCGCTTTCCTTGAAGTCCAGGGTCGGCGGAGAGGGCGTGAGCGAAAGCCACACGACGCCCGCGACCATCGTCCAGCCCAGTGCTAGCCAAATCGATCGCCAGCGAAGGGGACGGACTTCGGTACCCAGGATCTAGGTCGCGCGGCGCAGGGTGCCCGCGTCGAACTCGTATAGGTCTGCGCTGCGCTGTGCCACGAGAGTCAGAACGTCGTCGAGCACGCTCGCAAGAGACACGGTCTTGTGCGCATCGCCGACGCGATACGTTCCGATCGAGACCGACCTTGGCGAAGCGTCAAGCAGCAGCAGATACAGCCTCTCGAACTGTTCCTCGCGTCCGGCGGGATCGTTCCGGTCGGTAAAGAGCTGCAACCGCTGATGCGCGTTGAGAAAAGTCGATCGTCGGCGAGACGTGCCGTCGCTCTCGGCGCCCTTGTCGAGGAAGAACAACCCACAAAGCACAGCGTACGGAAAGCGGCGGTGCAGAGTGACCGCTTCCATCAGCATGTCGCCGCGGCGATTGATCAGGTTCTTCTGGAAGTTCTTGGTCCGCTGGTCGCGAAAGTTGATGGTCTTCACCGATATCGCGAGGAGCAGACCGGCTTCTTCGGTCGACCACGTCACGTCCACTTTCTTTGCGCCCAAGCCGCCGGCCATCCGCCGCTCGGCTCCCGATTCGCCGGTCTCCTTCGCGCTGGCAGGCCTGCACCCGTCGAGGCCGCGCGCCCGCAGCTCCTCGGAAAGCATAAGCGCGACGGCCGCAGAAATCCTCTCGCTGTACCTCTTCTTTTCGGCCTGACTTGCCGAGTCGGCCGGCTTGCGCGGCAGCGCCTTGAGCGCCTTCGCCAGAAGATCGTCAATGCGCGCCATTCTGTCCTTTGGCGCGCGCCATGCGGCGCTGGAACAAGAAACTACGGGCCTGGCGGAACCGCTCAATGTCGCTCATTGCCATACCAAGCTCGTCTCTCAGGAGTGCCCGATCGACCTGCTCCATAGCGAGTCTTGCGTCCTGCGTCGAGGCGCGGGTGTTGATTGTCTCGCCACGCGATCGAAGCCTCGTCGCGGCATTGCGCAGGGCGTCGAGGGATGGCACCGGCAGCAGGTCCGCCTCCTTCGGTTCGAGCTTCAGAAGTCCTCCCCCGTAGGAGCGGCCCACGATCTCCGCCCCGAGCAACGTCACGCTGTTGAGAAATGCCAGGTGCAGGAGCTCCTGCCCGAGCCTTCTTCGTTCGGCGTGCAATCTTACGCCGTACAGGCTGTTCAAGATGTGCGCGCCCGCGTTGTTGCGCACCAGCCGCGGGTGATCGTGGTTCATGTAGGTGAGCAGGAAATCGGGGCGCGGAACGAGCGGCACCCGCCACCAGGGTGTTCTGACCCGGCACTTGTACGCCTCTTGGATGTGCACCCGCTCGCCCTGCGCGATGTAGCGCCGCCCTGCGGCCGAAGGCCGGCCGCGGGGCGCAAAGAGACAGCACGGTTGATTGTCCGACGCGAGGCGCCGCCAATCCTGCGTGGAGAATTCGATTCCCTGCAGATGCCGCGACCCGGGAGGAACGATTCGCAGCAGCTCTCCCAACGGCAGCCGCAATTCGCGCGCTTTGGCCTTTGAAATCGCGAAGTAGTCGTTGCAACCCGTTACCGCGCCCAGGTAGGTCTCGCCCCAATCGAGCAGGACCTCGAACCCGGTTCCCCCGGTGACTTGGCGATACAGCGTCAAGGTGTCAATCGGCAGAAGGGCGGAAGTCCATTTCTCGTGATCGCGCGGCGCATACGGGGTCCATGCATTGCCTGCGATCCCGACCAGGTCCGACATCGACTTCGCCTGGAAGACCTCGAACCGATCCGCGCCGCCCGACCCTTCGGCAAGGAGCACCACAACCTCCTCCAGGACGCCCGGAAAGACGAGGTCCTCGAACAGGACCAGCCGCACCGTCCCGAATCGGCGTAGGAGGAAGCGGCGGACTTCCGCAGCGTAGTTGACCGACATCAGCTCCGCCGGAAGCACCAGGCCCAATCGGCCTTCCGGCTTGAGAAAGGCTGCGGCATGCACCGTGAATGCCGCCCAAGAGCTGGCGAGACCGTTCAACCTCACGCCCTGCCGCAACGCCGCCTGGAGCGCGCAGGCGCGCGCATCGCCCGAGAAGCTCTGGTAGCGGATGTACGGCGGATTGCCGATCACGGCATCAAATCGCTTGTCAGGCGGATCCAGGAGGAAGAAATCGCCCGATGCAAGTTTCGATTGTGCCGACTCCTCGGCGAGCGCCTCGCGGGCCAGGGCCACGGATTCTTCGTGGATGTCGATGCCGAACAACCGTCGCGGAACGCCCGCCGGGGCACCCAGACCCCGCAGGCGCCTTGCCGCGGCGACCAGAAACGCAGCTTCGCCGCAGCTCGGCTCAAAGACGCGATCCTCGGGAGAACGGACTGCCCAATCGGAGATGAAAGTCGCGAGCTCGTTCGGAGTGAAGAACGCGCCCCGGGCCTTTCGCCCGGCGAGCGCCGGCTCAAGCGCGATCTGATTCATTGTTGTTTTGGCCAATGCGATTCTGCCACGACCACCTCCATCACAACAGTCTCATCTGACCGCCCTGCAAAGGCGGTCGGAAGCGCGAGCAATCGAGCTCGCGCCGCGCCACGGTGCCGCGCTCCTCGCCGTTCAGCCCCAGCCGCCGGCAGGCGATCTCGAAGCGCCGCGCGATCAGCTCGGCGTACTCGCCTGTTCCGGTCATGCGCGCGCCGAACCTCGGGTCGTTGTCGCGTCCGCCGCGCGTCTGGCGCACGATGCTGATCACGTGCGCGGCGCGCTCCGGGTAGTGCGCGGCGAGCCATTCCTTGAAGATGTCCTTCAGCTCGTTCGGAAGCCGCATCAGGGTGTAGCCGGCCATGGTCGCGCCCGCTTCGGCGCCTGCCTCGAGCGAGTGCTCGATCGACTTGTCGGTTAGCGCCGGGATGATCGGCGCCACCATCACGCCGACGGGAACGCCGGCACCGGCGAGGGCGCGGATCACATCCACGCGCCGCTGCGGGCTTGCAGCGCGCGGCTCGAGCTTCCTCGCGAGCACCCGATCGAGCGAACCGATCGAGACGAACACCTTCACGAGGTTTTTCCGCGCCATCGGGCCGAGGATGTCCAGGTCGCGCTCGACCAAGGCCGACTTGGTGACGATGGTGAACGGATGCTCGCACTCGGCGAGCACCTCGATGATCGAGCGGGTGATCTTGTACTTCCGCTCGATCGGCTGGTAGCAGTCGGTGTTCGCTCCGAGCGAGATCGGGCTCGGCTTGTATCCAGGCTTAGCCAGCTCCGTGCGCAGCAGCTCGGCGGCATTCACCTTGGCGAAGAGCCTGGTCTCGAAGTCCAAGCCCGGCGACAGCTCGAGATACGCGTGGCTGGGCCGGGCATAGCAATACACGCATCCATGCTCGCAGCCCCGATACGGGTTGATCGACTGCTCGAAGGGTACGTCGGGCGAATCGTTCCTCGCGACGATCGAGCGCGCGCGCTCCTCGGTGACTTGCGTCTCGAGCGGCGCCGCAGCTTCGTCCTCGCGCGTCCAGCCGTCGTTGAACGGCTCGCGCTGCACAGTCTCGAACCGCCCCGGCGCGAACGAGCGCGCGCCGCGCAGGTGAAGCATTTCACGGTTTCGATCGTCTGCCATGCTGCGGTGCAGTAGAATCGTCCTTTTCCACCCAATACTGTATACATGAACAGTACCCGCCGCAACGTCGGCCTGCTCGCCGCCTGCCAGGCGCTGCTGTTCACCAACAATTCGACCCTGATCGCGATCAACGGCCTCGCCGGGCTCGCGCTCGCCCCCTACCAGGGGCTCGCGACGCTGCCGGTCACCTTCTGGGTGCTGGGCGGGGCGATCTCCACCATGCCGGCGTCGCTGCACATGAAGCGCGTCGGGCGGCGGGCCGGGCTCACCGCCGGGACGCTGTGGGGCGTCGTCGGGGCGCTGATCTGCGGTGCGGCGATCTGGGTGCAGAGCTTCTGGCTGCTGTGTTTCGGCGCGCTCGTCTTCGGCGTGTACAACGCCTACGGCCAGTACTACCGCTTCGCCGCCGCCGACGTCGCGAGCGCCGATTTCCGCGCCACCGCGATTTCGCTGGTGCTCGCCGGGGGGCTGGTCGGCGGCATTCTCGGTCCGAACACCAGCCGCTTCACGGTCGATCTGCTCGGGCCGAAATTCATGGGCGCCTACCTGGCGCTCATCGGCTTCGCGCTCGCGACCATGCTGCTGCTGCGCTGGGTGCGCGTCCCGACCCCGAGCGCGGCCGAGCAGGCGGCCGCCGGCCGGCCGCTCGGCGAGATCGTCATGCAGCCGAAATACGTCATCGCGGTGCTCTCCGCGGCGATCGGCTTCGGCGTCATGAACTTCCTCATGACCTCGACGCCGATCGCGATGCAGGCCCACCATCATCCTTACGGCGAGGCCGCGTTCGTGATTTCCTGGCACGTGGTCGGCATGTTCGCGCCGTCGTTTTTCACCGGGCCGCTGATCAGGCGCGTCGGCGCGCTGCCGGTGATGTTCGCGGGGGCGCTGCTGAATTTCGCCTCGATCGGGATCGCGCTCTCCGGGGTCGCGGTGCCGCACTTCTGGTGGGCGATGGTGGTGCTCGGGGTGGGCTGGAACTTCCTCTACATCGGCGCCACCATGCTGCTCACCGAGACCTACCGGCCCGAGGAGCGCGCCAAGGCGCAGGGTGCGAACGATCAGGCGATCTTCGTGATGATGGCAATATCCTCCTTCACCTCGGGCATGACCGTGACCACCGCCGGCTGGGAGCGGGTGAACCTCCTCGCGCTGCCGCTCGTCGCGACGGTGGCGATCGCCATCGTCTGGTTCGCGCTGCACGAGCGCGCCCGGAAGGCGGCCGCCGCGTAGCCATGCGGCCCCCGGCGCAGGTCGGCCAGCCGCTGGAGGAGGTCGACACCCCGGCGCTGGTCCTCGAGCTGGACGCGTTCGAACGGAACCTGCGCGCGCTCGCCGGCGCGGTGAAAGGCCGCAAGGTGCGCGTGCGTGCCCACGCCAAGACCCACAAGTGCCCGGAGATCGCGAAGCGCCAGATCGCCGCCGGCGCGATCGGCGTTTGCTGCCAGAAGGTTTCCGAGGCCGAGGCGATGGTCGAGGCGGGAATCGCCGATGTCCTGGTGACGAACGAAGTGGTCGGCGAGCCGAAGCTCGAGCGGCTCGCCGCGCTCGCGAAGCGCGCGCGCATCGGAGTGTGCGCGGACGACGCCGGCAACGTGCGCGACCTGGAGGCCGCCGCGGCCCGCGCGGGCGCCGCGCTCGACGTCTACATCGAGCTCGAAGTCGGGATGCGGCGCTGCGGCGTGGCGCCGGAGGAGCCGGCGCTCGCGCTCGCGCACGAGATCGCGGGCTGCCGGCACCTGCGCTTCGCGGGTCTGCAGGCCTATCAGGGCCGCGCGCAGCACCTGCGCGCGATGTCCGAGCGCCGCGCGGCGATCGACGCCGCGGCGGTGGCGGCGCGCACCACGCGCGAGCTCATCGAGCAGGCGGGCATCCGCTGCCCGGTGGTGACCGGGGCGGGCAGTGGCACGTTCATGCTCGAAATCGAGTCGGGCGCCTGGGACGAGATCCAGCCCGGCTCGTACATCTTCATGGACGCCGACTACGCCAGGAACGAGTGGGTCGCCCCGCTGCCGCGCTTCGAGCATTCGCTGTTCGTGCTCGCAACGGTGATGAGCCGGCCGGGCGCGGGGCTGGCGGTGGTGGACGCGGGCCTCAAGGCCTCGAGCGTCGATTCCGGCATGCCGACCGTCTGGCAGCGGCCGGGGCTAGCCTGCACGCGCATGTCCGACGAGCACGGCTGCCTCGAGATCGGTCCCGGGGCCGCAGTGCCGCGCCTGGGCGAAAAACTGCTCCTCGTGCCCGGCCACTGCGATCCCACGGTCAACCTGTACGACTGGTATGTTTGCGTCCGCGGCGGGGTTGTGGAGGCGATCTGGCCGATCACGGCCCGCGGCGCGGTCTACTGAAGGGGGGAAACCATGCGCAAGCAGTACCTGAATCCGAAGGAAATCCACGAGCCGCGCTTCTACACACACGCGGTGACGGTGAGCGGCGGCGCGAAGCTGGTGTTCGTCGCCGGCCAGGTGAGCTACGACCGCGACGGCGTGGTCGTCGGCAAGGGCGACATGCGCGCGCAGAGCGAGCAGGTGTTCAGGAACCTGACGCACAGCCTGCGCGCCGCCGGCGCGGGCTGGGGCGACGTCGTCAAGATGAACGGCTACATGGTCGGGATGGGGCCGGACGCGGTCAACATGTTTCGCGAGGTGCGCGCGCGCTACATCAACGCGAAGCAGTACCCGGCGAGCACGCTGGTCGGCGTCGAGCGCCTGGTGCACGAGCACCTGCTGCTGGAACTCGAGGTGGTGGCGGCGGTGGCCGATAGGCCCAAACCGGCGGCGAAGCGCAAGAAGCGGCGTTGAAGCGGCTGCTCAAACGCCTGCGCGGCGCGCCGGCGCTGGCGGTGAGCGAAGCGCGCGGAGTGCGCACGCTGCACGTCGGCGGCGAGGCGATCCAGAGCGCGATGCGGCTCGAGGACCCGTGCGCGCTCGCGCTCGACTATACGCGCTGCATGATGGCGTTCCTGCTGTTCCATCCCGAGCCGCGCGAGGCGCTGATGATCGGGCTGGGGGGAGGCTCGCTCGCCAAGTTCTTCCACCGGCGGCTGCGCGGCACGCGCGTGCGCTGCATCGAGCTCGATCCGCGCATCGTCGCCGTGGCGCGCGCGCAGTTCGTGCTTCCGCCCGACGACGCACGCCTTTCGGTCGAGATCGGCGACGGGGCCGAGGCGCTTGCGCCCGAGTGCTGCGACGTGCTGTTGGTCGATGCCTACCAGGACGAGGAGCACGTGCCGGAGCTCGCCAGCCAGGAGTTCTACGACGCGGCATTCCTCGCCCTCGCCGAGCCGGGGGCGCTGGTGGTGAATTTCATGGACGACGACCCCAACCTCGACCGGCAGCTACAGCGCCTGGGGCGCTCCTTCGGCGGCGCGGCGCTCGCGCTGCCTTCGAGCTACGACCCGAACGTGATCGCGTTCGCGCTGAAGGGGATTCCCGGACCGTTCGCCTGGCAGGCGCTGCGCGAACGCACCGAGGCGCTCGAGGCGCGCTACGAGCTGCCCTTCCGGCGCTTCGTGAACGGATTCAAGCGCATGAATCAGTGCACGGCGCAGCATCTGCTGGTTGGCGCGTAGCCGCCGCGCGCCTGAAAGATGAGTGCCTCAATGTTCCGGCGGCGATCGCAGAAGTCGCGCGCCCAGCTTGAGCCGGCGGGCGGCGCGAGCGAGCGCCGCATCCGCGGTCAGAATGGGCACGGACGCTGCTCCCGCTACGGCGAGGTGAAGCGCGTCGAGCGTGCGCAGCGGCGTATCCATTCGCGCGAGCCAGTCTCGCGCCCGGGCGAAATGCTCGCCGTCGATCGGCGCCATCTCGTAGAGCCCGGCGGCGACGTGCGCGCCCAGTTGTTCGAGGACGCGCCGCGCGTCCGCACGCCCCATCAGGCGCGAGCGCACTTTGCGCGACAGCGCAGAGACGACCTCGACTTCGCACAGGGTACTGATCACGGGCCGGCGAAGGCGCCGCAGCGCGGCCTCTGCGCGCCTCGAAAGCGGCTCCGGGCAGTAGTAGGCGACGAGGACCGAAGTGTCTATGTATGCGCTCACCGGCGCGACGCGTCGCGCTCTGCGACGACCGTGCGGCTGAGAGCCTCCCCGCGCACCCGGATGCGCGCACGGAACTCTGCGAGCCGGGGAAGGCGCTGCGCGCGCCCGCGCGCGGGCAGCGGAACGATCTGCGCGGCGCGTTTGCCGCGGCGCAGGATCGTCACGCGCTCGCCGCGCGCGACGCGCTCTAGCACATCGCGCGCGCGGCTGCGCAGTTGCTTGACGCCGATCTCCATCGCTCGCCTCTCCGCGCCAGTGTACACCGGAAAGGTACACTTCGTGAGGCGCATGGTGAACCGCTCTGGGCCGCGCGGGCCGTTGCTCGCGCCCGCGGCTTGAGCGAGCTGCTCGCCGGGCACTGGGAGCTCGCGCTCCTGCCGCCGATCGCGTTTGCCGGGGCGCTCGTCTTCGGCGTCACCGGCTTCGGCGCGGCGCTCATCACCATCCCGCTCGCCACGCACTTCGTTCCGCTGGAGTTCGCGCTCGCGCTGTTCGCGGTGTCGGATTTGTCGATGGGGCTGCGCGTCGGGCTCGAGAACCCGAGGAAGGCGGTGCGAGCCGAGTGGATCCGGCTCGTGCCGACGATCGTGGTCGGCACCGCGCTCGGGGTCACCGTGCTGGTCAATCTGCCGCGGCAGGCGGGGATGCTCGCACTCGGGTGCTTCGTGGTCGTCTATGCGCTCTACAGCCTGGCGGGGCGCGAGGCGACGGGGAGCGTCGGCAAGAGCTGGGCCTGGGTGGCGGGGCTCGCGGGCGGGATCACGAGCACGCTGTTCGGCGCCGGCGGGCCGCCGTACGCGATCTACCTCTCGCAGCGGGGGCTGAGCAAGGAGCAGTTCCGCGCCACCCTCGGCTTCGCGGTGCTCACCAGCATCTCGCTTCGCGTGACCGCGTTCCTGGTGACCGGGCTGCTGCTCGATTTGCGGGTGTGGGTGACGCTCCTTGCGGTGGTGCCTGCGGCGCTGCTCGGCATCGCCGCCGCGCGGCGGGTGTTTCTCAGGATCTCGCGCGCGGCGCTGGTGCGCGCGGTGGCGGTGGTGCTGCTCGCGACGGGCGGCTCGCTGATCGCGCGGGCGCTCGGCTAGCGCGCGGCCAAAGCGGAACGCTCCCTCAGAGCGGCCAACTCGTTGCCCGCAAGCGCGCCGATGACGATCGCGCCGCCGGCCAGTGTGGCGCCGGCGGGCACCTCGCCGGCGCCGAGCCAAGCCCATAGCGGCCCGAGGATGACTTCGAGCAATCCGAGCAGCGCGATCTCGGGCGCGAGCAGGCGGCGGCTCGCCAGCACCATCAGAATGCAGGGCAGCCCGAGCTGGAAAAAGCCGAGAAAGGCGAGCAGGCCGACGTCCCTGGCAGATGCCTGAAGAGGCAGGGCGAGGGGCAGCGCGATCAGGCTCGACAGCGCGGCGCCCATCATCACGGCAGGAACCAGGTCGAGGCGCGCAGCGACGGCACGCAGCGTGATGACGTTCGCCGCGGCGGCGAGCGGGACGAGGAGCGCGACGAGCATTCCGGCGACGTCCTCCGGGCTGCGCACCGAGAAGCCGAACATCCACGCGATGCCGGCCGCCGCAACCGCTGCCGCGACCCAGGTGCGGAAGGGCACGGGCTCGCTCAGGAAGAACAGCGCGAAAAGCGCGGTGGCGAGGGGCGAGACGCTCATCACGACGAGGGTGTTGGCCGTGCTGGTGAGGGAGAGCGCGAGCACGAAGGCGGTGAACATCACTGCCCACATCGCTGCGGAGAGCGCACCCGGCCAGCCGGCCCCACGTACCGCGCGCAGGGGACCTTCTCGGCTGGAGAAAAGCACGGTTCCGGCGACAAAAATGCAGGCGAACAAGCTGCGCCAGAAGACCTGCTCGAACGCCGTGGCGCGCTCGATGTGGCGGGTGACGACGCCGGCGGTGCTCCAGAGCACCGGCGCCGCGATCATGAGGGCGAGCGCCACACCGCGGCGCGGTGGCGCGAGTCCGAGGGTGCTTTTCATCCCAAGAAACTAGGCCTTGCGGGCGAGCACCTCGATCGGGATCAGCCGCCCCTCCTTCTGGCCGCGCGCGGTGTTCGCCGCCATCCGGGCGGCGATCTCGCCGTGCACCAGGATCACCGCGCGGTGCGGCGGTTTGTCGCCGCGCGCGACTGCCGAGCGCGAGCGCTCGCCGTACTCGCGCGATTTCGCGAGGGTGTCGTGTAGCTGGAGGACCTCGAACCCGGCTTCCTGCAGGCCGCGGCGCGTTTCCTCGGGCGTCGCGAGGAAGCTCGTGCGCGCGCTCTCCGCCCAGGGCGTCGGATAGTCGGGCTCGCCGCTGTCGCCTTTCGCGACCTCCGAGAGCGCGAGCCACGCGCCCGGCTTCAGCACCCGGTGGATCTCGCGGTAGAAGGCGACCTTGTCGGCGATGTTCATGGAAACGTTCATCGAGTAGGCGCCGTCGAAGGTCGTGCCGGCGAACGGCATCGCCAAGGCGTCGCCGACCTTGAACGCGACCCTGTCCTCGACGCCGAGCAGGCGCGTGAGGTGACGGGCGACATCGCAGAATTCGGGCGTCAGGTCGATCCCGGTGACCTTGCAGCCGAAGCGCTTCGCGAAGAAACGCGCCGGCCCGCCGATACCGCTGCCGATGTCGAGAAGGTGGTCGGCCGGGCCGGCTTGGATCATTGCGGCGACTTCCAGCGTCGCCTCCAGGCCGCGGCCGTGGAAGTGGTCGTAGGGCGCGAGCGCCTCCATGCTCGGGCGGTCCGGGTCGGCGCCGTCGTCCTTGAGCGCGGCGTTCAGGTGGGAGAGGAGGTCGCCCCTGCTGTAGTGGGCGGAGACGTCGCGGTCAGTGTTCGTACATCCACTCCCGCGTCCACGGCAGCGGATTCGCCTTCGGGTTCGAAGCCTTCACCCCCAGCGCCTGGTGGATCGTCACCCACCCCTGATCGAACGCATGCGCGCACCCCGCGAGATAGGTGCGCCAGATACGCAGCCGCTTCTCCCCCGTATACGCGCGCGCCTCGTCGAGCTTCGCCTCGAGCCGCGCCGACCATTGCCACAGGGTCTTCGCGTAGTGCAGGCGCAGCGTCTCGACGTCCATCACCTCGAGCCCCGCGGCGCTCATCTCCTTCAGCGCGAGCGAGATATGCGGCAGCTCGCCGTGCGGGAAGACGTACTTCTCGATGAAGTCGGCTGCGCCGAGTCCCACCGAGCGGCTCTCCGGATCGACCGAGGTGAGTCCATGGTTCATGGCGATGCCGCCGTCCTTGAGCAGCCGGTGGATGGCGCCGAAGTAGACCGGCAGGTTCTTCAAGCCCACGTGCTCGAACATGCCGACCGAGGCGATCTTGTCGTAAACCCCGTCCCCCGGCTCGTCGCGGTAGTCGCGCAGCAGCACGCGGCAGCGCTCCGAGAGCCCCTCGGCCTTGATGCGCTCGTTGGCGAGCGCGCACTGGTTCGCCGACAGGGTGATGCCGGTGGCATCCGCCCCGTAGCGCTTCGCCGCCCAGCGCACGAGCGACCCCCAGCCGCAGCCGATGTCGAGGAGCTTGTCGCCGGGCTTCAGGCGCAGCTTCCGGCAGATGTGATCGAGCTTCTGCTCCTGAGCGACGTGGATGTCCTCCTCGCCCGTCTTGAAATAGGCGCACGAGTAGACCATCTCGCGGTCGAGCCACAGCGCGTAGAAATCGTTCGAGACGTCGTAGTGGTAGCGGATCGCCTCGGCGTCGCGCTTTTTCGAGTGGAAGTTCCACAGCGCCGGCCGCCGGCCCTTCTTGGCGGCGCCGAAGTGCTGCGCGAGATGCTCGGCCGCGCGCAGCGCCTCGGCGATCGGACCTTCCACGTCGACCAGTCCCTCGACGTAGGCCTCGCCGAGCTTGCCCAGATCGGGGTTGAGGAAGTAGCGCAGCGCGTCGGCGCGCTGGATCCTGAGGGTCACCGAGGTGCGCTCGGCGAGCGCGTAGCGCTTGCCGTTCCAGAGCTCGATCGCGAGCGGCAGCGCCGCGCGCGCCTTCAGCTCCTCGATCGCCTTTTCGACGCGGGCGAGCAGCATGGCATGCTCCTTAGGCCGCCTTCTCGCGCAGGGTCACGAACTCCTCCGCCACGGTCGGGTGGATGCCAATGGTAGCGTCGAATTGGGCCTTGGTGGCGCCCAGCTTCACCGCGATCGCGACTCCCTGGATGATCTCGCCCGCGTCCGCGCCGATCATGTGCGCGCCGACGACGCGCTGGCTGGCGCGGTCCACCACCAGCTTCATGAAGGTCCGCTCCTGCTTGTCGGTGAGGGAAAGCTTGAGCGCGCGAAACGAGGTCTTGTACACGTCCACGGCGCCGTAGCGCTCTCGCGCCGATTCCTCCGAGAGCCCCACGACGGCGACATTGGGATTGGCGAACACGGCGGTCGGCACGTTCTCGTGGTCGACCGGCGTGGGCTCGCCGCGAAACAGCGTCTTCGCGAGCCACATCGCCTCGGCGGTCGCGACCGGCGTGAGCTGCATCCGGTTGGTGACGTCGCCGATGGCGTGGATGGAATCCACCGAGCTCCTGGAGAAGCGGTCGACGACTACCGCGCCGTCCTCCGCGAGCGCCACCCCCGCCGCGTCGAGACCGAGGTTCGCGGTGTTCGGCGTGCGTCCGGTGGCGAACATCACGAGATCGAATTCGCCCTCGGATCCGCCCTCGAACTGCACGCGCAAGCCGTCGGCGGCCTTCTCGATTCCGGACGGATTGGACTCGAGCCGGATCGCGACGCCCTTCTTCGCCATCTCCTCGGCAAGGTGCTCGCCGATCTCGCCGTCGAACCCGCGCAGCAGCCGCTTTCCCCGGTAGGCGAGCGTCGTCTCGACGCCCAGTCCGTTGAAGATCGAGGCGAACTCGACCGCGATATAGCTTCCACCGACCAGCAGCGCGCGCCGCGGCAGCTGCTCGAGAAAGAACGCCTCGTTCGAAGTGATGGCGTGCTCGCATCCGGGAATCGCCGGCAGCTGCGGCCAGGATCCCGTCGCGACCAGAATGTGCTTCGCGCTGTAGGCGCGGCCGTCCGCCTCCACGGTGTGCGCGTCGCGCACGCTGGCGCGGCTGCGCAGGATGGCGACGCCGGCGTCCGCGAGCAGCCTCTCGTAGACGCCGTTGAGGCGGGCGATCTCGCGGTCCTTGCTGGCAAGGAGCGTGCGCCAGTCGAAGCGCGGCTCACCCGCCGTCCAGCCGTAGGCGCGCGCGACCTCGAACTCCTCGCGCCAGTGCGCGGCGTAGGAAAAGAGCTTCTTCGGGATGCAGCCGACGTTGACGCAGGTGCCGCCGAAGCGCCCCGGCTCGGCGATCGCCACCCGCGCGCCGTAGCCCGCAGCGATGCGGCTCGCCCGCACCCCGCCCGAGCCGCCGCCTATCGTGAACAGGTCGAAATCGTATTTCAGGCTACTTGAGGTTGGGGAGATTGATCTCCACCAGCTCAAGCTGCGCCGCGAGCGCCTTGTGCTCGGGCTTGTCGGCGAGCCACTTGAGGGCGTTCCTTACGCGGCTCTCGATCTGCGCGCGCGGCATCCCCTCGATGCCGACGAACATCGACGCCAGGTCGGGGAGGTTGCTCGCCTGCGCCTTGCCGCGCATCTCGGCGAGCCGCGCTTCGATCGCGCCGCGATCGAGGTTGGTCACCAGCTTCAGCGTCTTGTCGTGCTCGCTCATCGCGCGATCCTCCCTGTGCGGGGCATACTAGCCAGTCGGCGGGGATTTTACCAGCGCGAAGCGCCCGTCCTCCTCGCGCACGGCGCCGTCGGCGATCAGCTTGTCGAGGTGCGCGGTGAGCGAGCGCGCCGCCGCCGGATGAAGGCGCGCCGGCACGTCGTCGTACACCGCCGGCAGCAGCTCGTCGAACGAAGGCCGTCCGATCCACGCGATCTCGGTGCGCAGCTTTTTTTCGCGCGCCAGGCGGTGCGCGACGAGCCGCCGCACCTCGTCGTGCGGCGCGCCGATGAGGTAGCCGTGGCCGGGAGCGAGAATGGCGAGATCCTCGGCGAGCAGCATTTCGAGCGAGGCGAGGTAGGCGCGCATGTCGCCGTCGGGGGGATTGATGACCACCGTCGAGCCCTGCATCACGTGGTCGCCGGTGAAGAGCATCCTCGTTTCCTCGAGCAGGTAGCACAGGTGGTTCGAGGCGTGCCCCGGAGTGTGGATCGCGCGCAGCGTGAATGCGGGGAGCATCAGCCGGTCGCCGTGCGAGAGCACGCGATCGGGCGCGAAGCCGCGGTCCTGGCTGCCGTGCTCGGGCGCTGGGCGTCCGATCAGGACCGCGCCGGTCGCCGCCTTGAGGGCCGCCGCGGCCGGCGAATGATCCGGGTGCGTGTGCGTGCACAGCACCCAGCGGATGCGCCCCGCGCCTGCCGCGAGCACCGCTTCGACGTGCGCGTCGATTGCCGGTCCCGGGTCGATCACCGCGAGCTCGCGCTCGCCGACGAGGTAGGTGTTGGTGCCGGGGCCGGTCATCATCCCGGGGTTGGGCGCGATGATCCGGGTCACCAGGCGGTCCAGGCGCTTCGGCACGCCGGGCACCAGCTCGTAGGCGCTCTGGCCGGTCTCTTCCGGATCGCTCCAGTGGATCTCGAAGTACTGCGGGTCGGCGCGGCGGAACAGCCTGGGGCCCTCGCGCCCCTGCGCCCAGCAGGCGCGATTGGTCTCGATCTCGGGGAGATCCCGCGCATGCTCGAATGCGCGCTGCGGATCGGGAAAGCGCGCAAGGTCCGCGAGCGTGTGGCGGGTGGCGAACACCAGCTCCATCTCGCCGCGGTCGCCGCGCTCGAGCGCTTCCCGGGGCCGCAACCAGGCGTGGTGAACGATCTCCGAGGCGTCGTGCGAGCCGTCCTGGCCCGCGGGCGCGCGCGCCACGAAGAAGCGCGCGTCGAAGCGCCGCGCGCGCCCCGGCGCGGTGATCCAGTGGCCGTAGTAAGCGAGCGCGTCGGCCGGCAAGAGCAGGCGCTCGGCGTCGAGAAACTCGGCGAACGCGAGCTTTCCGGCGTTCAGCGGCTCGCGGTGGCGCGCGAGCTCGGCCGCGCGAGCGGCGCTCAGCTCGCCGCCGCCTTCCTCGCGCGCGAGCAGGATTCCCGCCTCCTCGAAGCATTCGCGCACCGCCGCCACCCAGTAGGCGAGGCCGCCGCGAGCCAGCCCGAGGCGCGCGCTCGCAGCGGCATCGTCGAGCCCGACGACGCGGCGAAGCACGCGCGCCTCGCCGTCCGCCGTGTCGAGCGCGCCGCCGGGGAACACGTATGCGCCGCCGAGAAACGCCGCCGCCTGCGTGCGCTGCAGGAGCAGCGCCTCGGGACCGCCGGGACCCGCGCGCAGCAGGATCACCGTCGCAGCCGGTCGCAGAACCAGCGCCGCCGTCATGCCTTCACGCGCTGCGTCCGGCGCGGTCCTTGTCGTTCTGGGCCTTGATGAGCGCGCGCATTCTCTCCCAGTCGGCGTCGGTGAGCTTGTCGAGCTCGAGGTAGTAGGCGGCCGCGCCGGTACCGAGGTAGCCTGCGCCGTCGATCGCGATCGTCTCGCCGGTCAGCCACTCGCAGCCGTCGGCCATGAGAAAGGTGACGAGATTCTGCAACTCTTCGGTCCGCCCGACGCGCCGCATCGGATTCATCTGCGACTCGTCCTCGAAGCGCCCTCCGGGCCGCAGGCGCTTGGTCGCGCCCTCGGTCGGAAACGGTCCGGGCGCGACCGCGTTGAGCCGGATGCCGTAGCGGCCCCACTCGACCGCCAGCGATTTCGTCATCACGTGCACGCCCGCCTTCGACATCGCCGAGGGCACCACGTAGGGCGAGCCGGTGTGCACCCAGGTGACCACGATCGAGATCACCGAGCCCTTGATCCCGTCGGCGATCCAGCGCCTGCCGACGGCGTGGGTCACATAAAAGGTGCCGTGGAACACGATGTTGGCGATGGCGTTGAAGCCGTTCGGCGACAGGTCCTTGGTCGGGCTGATGAAGTTGCCGGCGGCGTTGTTGACCAGGCCGGTGATCGGCCCGGTCTCGTCCCAGATGCGCTGCACCATCGCGTCCACCGCCGCGGCGTCGCGGATGTCCACCGCGTGCGTGCGCACCGATCCGCCGTGGCGGCCGGTCAGCTCCTTCGCGGCCGCCTCGAGCACGCCGCCGCGCCGGCCGCAGATCCACAGCTCGGCGCCGAGCTGGAGGTATCTCGCGGCGATTTCCTTTCCCAGGCCGGTGCCGCCGCCGGTGACGAGGATGCGCTTACCCTTGAGCAGGCCTTCCTTGAACATGGGAGCTCCGTGATTGGAGTCGCCATTTTACGGCGCGGAAACGCAGCGCCTGGAACGCGTTCGCGAACATCCGGTGCAGGTGCTCCGCCCGCAGCTTGCGCGCCTCGGCCACGAGAGAGTCGCGCAGTTGCTGATCCATGAGATAGCGCTGGTAGGTGATTTTCACGGTCGTTCCTTTCAGTTGAGCGTGACGGAGGCCTCGCCGAGGGCCTCGATGACCGCGACTCCGGCGTGGTTGAGCCGGTAGCACGCAGGGGCCTTCAGGACCACGTCGCGCGGGCGGTTCTCTTCGGTGATCCACAGCGTGCCGTCGCGCGCGCAGATGGTGCTGCCCGCGCCGTCCACGATCCTCAGCGTCTGTCCGCGGGAGAGCCGCAGGGCGCCGGATTTGAGCTCGATTCGCATCGGGGTCTCCTTGCTTTTTGCATGCGCAGAATGCATCCTTCTGGCGGCGGGCTCAAACGGTAAATTCTCAGGACATGCATGCCTAACAGGAATGTCATTCCCTCGCTCGACCTGCTGCGCGGCTTCGAGGCGGCGGCGCGCCTACTGTCCTTCACCAAGGCGGGCGAGGAGCTGCACCTCACGCAGTCGGCGGTGAGCCGCCAGATCAAGGAGCTCGAGGACCAGCTCGGCGTGGCGCTGTTCCAGCGCCGCCATCGCGCGCTCGCTCTCACCGAGGCCGGGCAGCAGTTCTACGCGGCGTCGGCTCAAGTGCTGACCACCGTGCGCGCCGCGGCCGACCGGATCCGCGCGCTTGGCGGGCGCCGCACGCTGTCGGTCACCACTACCCAATCGTTCGCTTCGCTGTGGCTGATTCCGCGCCTTGCGGGCTTCACGCGCGCGCATTCCGATGTGGACGTGCGCATCAGCGCGGACTCCCGCGTGCTGGACATGGAGCGCGACGGCCTGGACGTCGCTGTCCGTCACGGTCCGGCCTCGCTCGCGGGGCCGAACGCGGTGCGGCTGTTCGGCGAGCGGGTGATTCCGGTGTGCAGTTCGAAATTGCTCGACGACCCGGCGCGGCCGCTGCGCGAGCCCGGCGACCTCAGGCACCATGTGCTGCTGCAGTACGACGACCCGGACTGCCGCCATCCCTGGCTGCACTGGAAGACTTGGCTCGAAATCGTGCGTCTGGCCGATCTCAGGCCTGCAGGCAGCCTCACGTTCTCGGGCTACGAGCAGATCATCCCGGCGGCGATCGCGGGGCACGGCGTCGCGCTGGGCCGCCTGCCGCTGCTGCGCGACGCCCTTGCCTCGGGCGAGCTGGTCGCGCCGTTCAAGCGCAGCGCCGACCCGGCGCGCGCCTATTTCGCGATCGTGTCGCGCCGCGCGGAAGGGCGGCCCGAAGTCGCGGGGTTTGTCGACTGGCTCAAGCGCACGGCGGCGAGCGAGGAGGCTAGAGCGTGAGCACGAGCTTGCCGATGTGCTGCGAGGTCTCCATCAGCCGGTGCGCATCGGCTGCCTGCGCGAGCGGGAAGGTCTTGTAGATTTCCGGCTTGATGCGGCCCGCCTCGATGAGCGGCCAGATCCGCTCGCGCAGGTTCCTCGCCACGTAGCCCTTGAACTCGACCGGGCGCGGCCGCAGCGTCGAGCCGGTGACGGTCAGGCGCCGGCGCAGCACTTCGCCGATGTCGAGCTCGGTCTTCGAGCCGCGCAGGAAGGCGATGAACACCAGCCGTCCGTCGTCGGCGAGGCACTTGATCTCCCTCGGCACGTAATCGCCGCCCACCATGTCGAGGATGACGTCGACGCCCCTGCCGCCGCTCGCGGCCTTCACCTCGGCGGACCAATCCTGGGTGCGGTAGTTGAACGCCTTCTCGGCGCCGAGGCGCACGCATGCTGCGCATTTTTCGTCCGAGCCGGCGGTGGCGAAGACGCGGTTGCCGGTCGCCGCGGCCATCTGGATCGCGGTGACGCCGATGCCCGAGCTGCCGCCCTGCACGAGCAATAATTCGCCCGGCGCGAGCTTCGCGCGGTCGTAGACGTTGCCCCACACGGTGAAGAAGGTCTCGGGGAGCGAGGCCGCCTCGACGAGCGTCAGACCCTTCGGCACCGGCAGCGCCTGCGCCTCGGGCGCGACGCAGTACTCCGCGTAGCCGCCGCCGTGCACCAGCGCGCAGACCTTGTCTCCCGGCTTCCACATGGTCGCTTGGCTTCCGCAGGAGACGACCTCTCCCGCCATCTCCAGCCCCGGCAGATCGGAGGCGTCCGGCGGCACCGGGTAGTTGCCCGTGCGCTGAAGCACGTCGGGACGGTTCACTCCCGCGGCGGCGACCTTGACCAGGATCTCGTTCGGCTTCGGAGAGGGCTGCGGCCGCTCCACGAGCTTGAGAACTTCGGGACCGCCCGGCTTCGTGATCTCGACTGCGCGCATGCAGGCGGATATTATGTCCCACGAGGAGGAGCGACCCGATATGAGAATCAAACCTGTTCTGTTCGCCGCGGCGCTCGCAGCTGTTGCGCCACCGGCGAACGCCGATTTCAACGACAACAAGCCCGTCACCGCGACCGTCACCGGCGCGACGCCGAGCGGCTACCCGAGGACCATGGTCGAGGGGCTGAACGCGGTGGTGCGCGACGCCTATCCGGGCTCGTCGGTGTCGTTCAAGCCGAACTCGCCGGGCGGCGGCGTCCTCGCCATTTCCGAGGGACAGGCCGACTTCACCGCCACCTCCACCGGCACCGAGATCCGGCTGGCGAACGAGGGCAGATTTCCCTTCAAGCAGCCGCTCAAGGGCAAGTTCAGCTACGTGATGCAGCTCTACGACAACCAGTTCATCCACTTTCTTATGACCAAGGAGTGGGCGCAGTCGAACGGCATCCGCTCCTGGGCCGACATTGCGGCCAAGAAGCCGAAGATGCGCCTCGCCATCAACCGGCCGGACAATCCGCAGACCACGATCGGCGGGCCCTACGAGGTGATGAGGGCGCACGGATTCTCCATCGAGGACGTGGAGAAATGGGGCGGCAGCTACGTCCTGGGCAACAGCTCGATCGGGCTCGCCGCGATCACCGACGGCAAGGCCGACGTGTTCATGAACGCGCGCAATCTGGGCGACTCGCTGGTCAAGGACATCGCCGGAAAGCGCGATCTGATGTGGATCGACGGCGACCCGGCGAAGGTCCAGCAGGCTTCGGCGGTCTTCAGCAACAAGATGGACATGGTGCCGAAGGGGACCTACCCGTTCATGGAGAAGGATTACCCGACGGTGCGCATGTGGGTGTCGCTGCTCGCCGGCGCGCACGTGTCCGACGAGACGGTGTACAAGTACGTGAAGGCGATCGCGGAAAACGAGACCCGCGTGCAGGCGATCGGCGGCTCGCTGAAGACTTCGTTCGAGACGAAAAAGATGGCCGCCAACCCGGCCAATATGCCCTTTCACCCCGGGGCGCTGCGCTACTACAGGGAAAAGGGACTGATGAAGTAGGCGCCGGCAGCGAGCCTTGCGGCTGCTGAGGGAGGGCGTGCGGCACCGCCCCGGCGGTGCCTGGTCGCTGCTGATCAAGGCCGGCTCGGTCGCTGCGGCGCTCTACGTCCTGTGGATCGGCGCGCTCGCCACGATCACGGGGAACGCCGCGCTGTGGCTCGCGGCACAGCTCGCGGGACTCGGCCTCGCGCATGAAACGGTGGGGGCGTTTGCCACCTGGGCGCGCGCCTACACCGCCAACTGGCACCTCGACATCTCGGTTTTCATCGCGATCACCTTCCCGATCGCGTTCCTGACCACCACCGCGCACCGCGGCCGCGACCGGCTCGCCTGGACCGACGTCGCGCTCGCCGCGGCTTCGCTCGCGGTCGCGGCCTACTACATCGTCCTCAACGACAAGTTCCTCAACTGGAGCCGCGGCTTCTCGCAGCCGACGCAGGCCGACATCGTCGTCGGCTTCGCGCTGCTCGCCCTGGTGATCGAGCTGTGCCGGCGCTCGGTGGGCTGGGGCCTGACCGCGCTCGTGCTCGCCCTGCTCGCCTTCACCGTGTTCGGCAAGTGGATGCCGGGCCCGCTCAAGCACGAGAACTTCGGCGTGCCGTACTTCATCGAGATGATGACCATCATGGAGAACGGGATCTACGGCGCGCCGCTCGAGGTGGCGGCGACCTACGCGTTCCTGTTCGTGCTGTTCGGCAGCTTCTACGAGAAGTCCGGCGGCGGGCAGCTGTTCTTCGATCTGGCGGGCGCCGTGACGGGGCGCATGCGCGGCGGCGCGGCGAAGGCCTGCGTCACCGCGAGCGGCCTCTACGGCTCGGGCTCGGGCAGCCCGAC
>Ga0209342_10001011_pt1 | contig 31890 bp, 34 predicted proteins | sample RifCSP16_2_FD_184023 | JGI IMG/M metagenome (GOLD analysis project Ga0209342, IMG submission 184023) | Soil microbial communities from Rifle, Colorado - Rifle CSP2_sed 16_2 (SPAdes) (version 2) | ecosystem: Environmental > Terrestrial > Deep subsurface > Rock core/Sediment | place: Rifle...
ACCCGAGCTGGAGTTCTTCAGGCCCGACAGCATCCCGTGGGAGCCCGTCGCCGCTTCCCCGACCGTCGGCGTCGGCGGCGCGGGCGTGCGCCAGAAGATCCTGAGCCGCGACCCGGAGACGGGCGACCTCACCCGCCTGCTCCGCTTCGACAGCGGCGTCGAGACCACCGAGACGATCGCCCACGACTTCTGGGAGGAAGTGTGGATCCTCGAGGGCGAGCTGCTCGATCTCGGCAAGCGCCAGACGTTCACGGCGGGCATGTACGCGTGCCGGCCGCCGGGGATGCCCCACGGCCCCTACCGCGTGCCGACGGCGTGCACGACGCTGGAGATCCGGTACCGGAAGTAGCGCGCCGCCGCCGGCGGCTCAGCCGGGCCGCGCGCCGTCCGCGGGGACGAGCAGCACGCGGGTCCGCCGCACCGGGATCCCCTCGGCCGGACCCCGCGCGCCGAACGCGACCACGAGGCGCAGGCCCCGCCGCCCGGTGACGAGCACCAGCTCCGCGTCGCCGGGCCGCACGAACCACGCGCGGTCGCCGGGCCGGAGCGAGCGGCTCACGCGCAGCGCGACCGGCCCGCTCACCGGGCGCCAGCGGACGCGCGCCGGGCGCGCCAGCGCACCGGCCCCGACGCCGACGGCCGCGAGGGCGGCGAGCGGCACCGCGCGCGCGTCCGGGACCACGAGGATGAGCGCCGCCCAGAAGACGAGCCACGCGAGGAGGGCGTCGAGCGCGCGGAGCCAGCCGAGGCGGCGCGTCCAGCGCGCGACGTCGTCGGGCAGCGGGGCGAGCGGGGTCCGCACGGCGTGTCGGCTCAGCTCCGGGGACGTGAAGGCATCGGGCCCACGCGGTTCCGTTCGGGGTGTCGGAGGCGCGCGCCCCCGACGCCGGCTTCAGCCGAGCCCGAGCTGGCGCACGATGGCGTGCCGGAGCGGGCTCGCGGGGTTCAGGAACTCCCCCATGATCGAGAAGTGATGGAGGCCCGGCAGGTCCAGGACGTCGCAGACGAGGCCGCGCGCCCGCCACGCCGCGGCGAGGTCGTCGGTCTGCCGGTGATACTCGCGCCCCTCGAGGCCACCGACCGCGAGCGAGAGCGGCCCGGCGCGCGCGGGCACGCCGTGCACCGGGCTGTGGCGCCTCGCCGCCTCGGGGCTGAGCCCGAGGATCTCGTTCAGGTAGCAGAGGCGGATCGGCTCGAGGTCGTACAGGCCGCTGATGCCGCACCCCGCCTTGAGCACGTCGGCGGGCGCGCCGAGCGCCGTCCAGTCGGTCGACATGAGCACCGCGACGAGGTGGCCGCCCGCCGAGTGGCCGGAGACCGTGATGCGGTCCGGATCGCCGCCGAAGGAGGCGGCGTTCGCGTGGACCCAGACGATCGCCGCGCGACACTGGCGCACCAGCTCGTCCATGTCCACCGTCGGGATCAGCGCGTAGTTGATCGTGCAGACCGCGGCGCCCGCGGGCACGAGCCCGCGCGCCACGAAGCTGAAGTCCCGCTTGTCCATGCGGTGCCAGTAGCCCCCGTGGACGAAGACGTGGACCGGCGCCGGCCCGGCGCCGGGGGCCGGGAAGACGTCGAGGGTCTCGCCCGGCCGGTCGCCGTACGCGACATCGAGGCGGCAGGCCAGCTCGGCGCGCGCCGCCGCGCTGTCGCTCGCGTAGCGGGCGAGCCAGGCCCCGGCGTCCGCCACCTTCTCGCGGTTGTTGTACTCGCGGTCGAGCGCCTTCTGGTCGTAGCCGCCGAAGACGGTGCCGGCCACGCCGCTATGTGTCCTTGATCGCCGCCTCGACCTTCTTGGCGATCTCCGGCGGGATCGCGGTCATTCCGTGAGCGGTCTTGGCGTGCTCGGCAATGTCCTTGCCTTCCGCGACGAAATTGCACCCGGGCATCAGGTCGCCGCACCGCAGGACTTTTGCCATGACGGACCTCCTCGGAGAGGGTCGAACGAAGGGATTGTAGCCCCGACGCCGCGGGCGTGCCAGCGCGAGGCCGCGGCCGGCGCCGCGCCGTCGGTGACGCGCCGCATGGGCTAGAATCAGGGGCCATGCGGGTCGTCAGCATCGGCGGCGGGCCGGCGGGCCTCTACTTCGCGCTCCTCATGAAGAAGGCCGATCCGGCGCACGAGGTCACCGTCGTCGAGCGCAACCGGCCCGACGACACGTTCGGCTTCGGCGTCGTCTTTTCCGACGCCACGCTCGAGGGCTTCGCCGCGGCCGACCCGGAGACCCACGCGGCGATCACGCGGAGCTTCGCCCACTGGGACGACATCGACATCCACTACCGCGGCGAGGTCGTCACCTCCACGGGCCACGGCTTCGCCGGGATGTCGCGCCAGCGGCTGCTCGACATCCTCCAGCGGCGCTGCGCCGACCTCGGCGTGAAGCTCGAGTTCCAGCGCGAGGCCGCCGACCTCGCGCCGTGGGCCGACGCCGACCTGGTCGTGGCCGCGGACGGCGTCAACAGCCTCGTTCGGAACCGCTATGCCGAGCACTTCCGGCCGCACGTGGACTGGCGCCCGAACCGGTTCGTCTGGCTCGGCACCACGTTTCCGTACCGCGCGTTCACGTTCCTCTTCAAGGAGAGCCCGCACGGGCTCTGGCGCGTCCACGCCTACCGGTACGACGCGTCCACCTCCACGTTCATCCTCGAGGGCACGGAGGCGACCTGGCGGCGCGCGGGGCTCGACCGGGCCGACGAGGACGCGACGCTCGCGTTCGCCGAGCGACTCTTCGCCGAGGAGCTCCAGGGGCACCGGCTCCTCGGGAACCGCTCGCTGTGGCGCAGCTTCCCGACCGTCCGGAACGCGTGCTGGCACCACGGGAGTGTCGTGCTCGTCGGCGACGCCGCCCACACCGCGCACTTCTCGATCGGCTCGGGGACCAAGCTCGCGATGGAGGACGCGATCGCGCTCGCGGGCGCCCTCGGGCGCCACGCCGACGTCGCGACGGCGCTCGCCGCCTACGAGGCGGAGCGCCGGCCCGAGGTCGAGAGCCTGCAGCGCGCGGCGCAGGTGAGCCTCGCGTGGTTCGAGGAGGCCGAGCGCTACCACGGCCGGCTCGCGCCACTGCAGTTCGCGATGAGCCTGCTCACGCGGAGCCTGCGCGTGACGCACGAGAGCCTCCGGGACCGCGACCCGGCGTTCGTCGCGCGCGCGGACCGATGGTTCGCCGCCGGGGCCGCCCGGCAGAGCGGCGTCGCGGTGACGACGACGCCGGCGCCGCCGCCCATGTTCACGCCCCTCCGGCTGCGCGGGCTCGTGCTGCCGAACCGCGTCGTGGTCTCGCCGATGTGCCAGTACTCGGCCGAGGACGGGACGCCCGGCGACTGGCACCTGGTGCACCTCGGCAGCCGCGCCGTCGGCGGCGCCGGCCTGGTGATGACGGAGATGACCGACGTGAGCCGCGAGGGGCGCATCAGCCCCGGCTGCACGGGCATGTACAGGCCCGAGCACGTCCCCGCCTGGCGGCGCATCGTGGACTTCGTCCACGCGCACTCGCCCGCGAAGATCGGGCTGCAGCTCGCGCACGCGGGGCGCAAGGGCTCGACGCGGCGGCTCTGGGAGGGGATCGACGAGCCGCTGCCGACCGGCAACTGGCCGCTGATCGCCGCCTCCGCGATCCCGTACCAGCCGGGGAGCCAGGTGCCGCGGGCGATGGACCGGCGCGACATGGACGCGGTCCGGGACGACTTCGTCCGCGCGGCGCGCATGGCGGAGGAGGCGGGCTTCGACCTGCTCGAGCTGCACTTCGCCCACGGCTACCTGCTCGCGAGCTTCCTGTCGCCGCTCACGAACCGCCGCACCGACGCCTATGGCGGCCCGCTCGCCAACCGCGCGCGCTGGCCCCTCGAGGTCTTCGACGCCGTCCGCGCGGCGTGGCCGGCGGCGAAGCCGGTGGCGGTGCGGATCTCGGCCACCGACTGGGCCGAGGGCGGCACGACGCCGGAGGAGGCCGTCGAGCTCGCGCGAATGCTCGCGGCGCACGGCTGCGACGTCGTGGACGTCTCGGCGGGCCAGACCGTGCCCGAGCAGCGGCCCGTGTACGGGCGCCTCTACCAGACGCCGTTCGCCGACCGCATCCGTCACGAGGCCGGGATCGCGACGATGACCGTCGGCAACATCGGCTCGTACGCGGACGTCAACTCGATCCTCGCCGCCGGGCGCGCCGACCTCTGCGTGCTCGCGCGCGCCCACCTCTACGACCCGTACTGGACGCGCCACGCCGCCTGGGGGCAGGGCCTCGACGTGCCGTGGCCGGACCAGTACGTCTCCGTGAAGGGCTTCACCCCCCGGCTGCGCTGAGGCGCGACGGCGCCAGAGGAGCGACACGCCATGGACTGGACCGGACTGGGCGACGAGGCGATCGACCTCCTGCGCCGCTACCTCACGATCGACACGACCAACCCGCCCGGCGGCGAGATCGCGGGCGCCCGCTTCCTCGCGGAGGTCCTCGCGCGCGAGGGCCTCGCGAGCGAGATCGCCGAGTCGGCGCCCGGGCGCGCGAGCCTCGTCGCGCGCCTGCCGGGCGACGGCGCGCTCGGCGGCGTCGTGCTCCACCACCACATCGACGTCGTCTACGCCGACCGCCGCTACTGGTCGGTCGACCCCTTCGCGGGCGAGGTCCGCGACGGGTTCCTCTACGGGCGCGGCGCGCTCGACATGAAGGGGATCGGCGTGCTGCAGCTCGCGGCCGTGCTCGCCCTCAAGCGGTCCGGCACGCCCCTCACGCGGGACGTGATCTTCCTGGCCACGGCGGACGAGGAGGCGGGCAGCGCCTTCGGCGCCGCCTGGGTCGCGGCCGAGCGGCGCCACTGGCTGGCGGGCGCCGAGTACGCGCTGTCCGAGTTCGGCGGGATCATCACCGACGCGCGCTGGAGGACGGCGGTGGGCGCGATCCACGTCTCCGAGAAGACCGCCCTGGCGCTGCGGCTCACCGCGCGGGGCGAGCCCGGGCACGGCTCGATGCCGTGGCCCGACACCGCGCCCCACCGCCTGATCCGCGCCCTCGCGCGCCTGCTCGCCGCCGAGCGCGCGCCGCGCGTGCTGCCGGAGGTCCGGGAGTACTTCCGCCTGCTCGCCCGGGCGCTCCCGTCCGACGCGGCGGCCGGGCTCGACGATGTGGAGCGCGCGCTCGGCGACCCCGCCTTCCGGGCGCGCTTCCTCCAGAGCCGGCACTGGGCGGCGCTGGTCCGGACGACCTTCGCGGTGACGATGCTCCACGGCAGCGAGAAGCGCAACGTCATCCCGCCCGAGGCGACCGCGGACATCGACTGCCGCATGCTCGCCGGCGACGACCCCGAGGAGATCCGCGGCTGGGTGGAGCGGACGATCGGGGACGGGCAGGTGCGGGTCGAGATCACGAAGCCGCCCTGCCTGCCGAACCTCTCGCCGCCCGACACCGCGCTCTACAAGGCCCTCGACGCGGCGCTGCGGCGGCGACGGCCGGACGCGGTGGTGGTCCCCGAGATCCTGGTGGCCTTCACCGACAACTGGGTCTTTCGCCGCTCGGGGCTCCACGCCTACGGCTTCAGCCCCTTCGTGGTGGACGAGGGCGAGCTGCGGCGCATCCACGGCAACGACGAGCGCGTGTCGCTCGACAACGTGCGCGCCGGCGCCCGCGCGTACACGGAGATGCTGCTGGACTTCGCGGGCGCCTGAGCATCGCCCGCCCGGCGCTCACGATCCGCCGCGCCACCCGGCGCGACGTCCCGGCGATCCTCGGCCTGATCCGCGGCCTGGCCCGCCGGTCCCGTGTTCGCACCAGCGAATTGAGGCGTCCGCCCCATTGTCGCGTGAAGTGAATTCACTTAGATCTTCGGCATGGCGCAGGTGTCCGCGCGGGGCGTGGCGACGCGGCGGCGGCTGCTGGAGGCCGCCGCGGCCGACCTGGTCGCCCGCGGCGGCACGGCCGAGGTGGCGTCGATCGCCGCCCGCGTCGGGGTCTCCCCGGGGCTGATCTACCGGCACTTCGGCTCCAAGGCGGGGCTCCTCGCCGCGGTCGTCGAGGACTTCTACGACCGGCTCGACGCCGCGGTGTTCGCCGTCGACCCCGCGCCCGGCGGCGACTGGGCCACGCGCGAGCGGATCCGGGTGGAGCGCGACGTCGCCTTCCACTACGCGGAGCCGCTCGCGCCCGTCGTCCTGGGCCGCCTCGGCCGGGAGCCCGAGGTCGCCGCCGTCGAGGCGCGCTCGATCGCGCGCGAGATCGAGCTGGCGGCCCGGAACCTCGCGCGGGGCCAGCGGAGCGGCGCGCTCCCCGCGGACCTCGATCCGGGCCTGACCGGGGCGATGGTGCTGGGCGGCATCCGCCAGGCGCTCGGCGCGGTGCTGAGCCGTCCCGAGCCGCCGCCCCCGGCGGTGGTGGCCGAGGCGCTCTGGCGCTTCGTCGCCGCCGCCGTGCGCTGCGCCCCGGCCGGCGCGAGGCGGGCGCCCGCGTGACGAAGGCGGGCAGGAGGGCGAGGACATGGCGAGGCGCGGGAGCGATGCGGAGGCCAGCATGACGCAGGGGCAGAGCCACTCGGGGATCCCGCTCAAGCCCGTCTACACGCCCGCCGACACCGCCGGACTCGACTACGCCGTCCGGCTGGGCGATCCCGGCACCTACCCGTACACGCGCGGCCGGCGGCCCGCCAGCGCCGGCGGCGGGGGCTGGATCCAGCACGAGCTGTCGGGCGAGGGCGCCGCGCGGCGCTCGAACGAGCAGTTCCGCTACCTGATCGCCCACGGCGCGACGGGCGTGGACGTGATCGGCGACACGCCGACGATGGCGTGGCTGGACCCCGACCACCCGACCGCGCGCCACGCGATCGGCACGCAGGGAGTCTCCGTCTGCCACCTCGGCGACTACCGCGACCTCTACGAGGGGCTCCCGCTCGACCGGATCACCCTCTCGCACTCGCTGCCGGCGCCGTTCGCGATCGCGGGCCTCTACCTCGTCGCGCGCGAGCGGGGGGTGGACCCGGCGGGGCTGCGCGGCTCGACGATCCAGGTGCCGTTCTACTGCGAGGACTGCAGCTACGCGACCCACATGCCGTTCGCGCTGCGGCTGCGCCTGGCGGCGGACTCGATCGAGTTCGCGGCGCGCGAGATGCCGCGGTTCCACGCTTTCCTGGAGGACACCTACTACATCAGCGACGGCGGGCTCGACGCGGTGGAGGAGATGGCGCTCGGCTTCGTCGAGATCCGCTACCTCGTGCGCGAGCTGCTGCGCCGCGGGGTGGCGATCGACCGCTTCGCCCCCCGCATCGCGATCCTCGTCAACTGCCGCATGGACGTCTTCGAGGAGATCGCCAAGATCCGCGCCACCCGCCGGATCTTCGCCCGGATGATGCGCGACGAGTTCGGCGCCCGCGACCCGCGCTCGCTCGCCGTCAACGTCACCTCCCACACCTCGGGGCTCACGCTGACCGCCCAGCAGCCGGTCAACAACATCGTGCGCGGCGCCGTGCAGGCGCTCGCGCTGGCGCTCGCCGGCGTGCAGGCGATCGAGATCTCGGCCTTCGACGAGGCGTTCCGCACGCCGAGCCCGGAGGCCCACCTGGTCGCGCTCCGCACCCAGCAGACGATCCAGGTCGAGACCGGCGTGACGAAGGTCGCCGACCCGCTCGGCGGCGCCTACTACGTCGAGGCGCTCACCGACGAGATGGAGCGCCGGATCGTCGAGCTGGCGGCGCGCATCGAGGCCAAGGGCGATCCCGGCGCCCTCTGCGACGGCGGCTGGTTCCGCACGCTCTTCCAGAACGCGATGGAGCGCCATGCCCGCGAGCTGCGCGAGGGGCGGCTCGGCCAGGTCGGCGTGAACGTCCACCGCATGGCCGAGGCGGACGACACGCTCCTGCGCGAGGTCGCCGAGCGGAAGTTCGAGCCGTGCCGCGAGCGCGTGGACGAGCTGCGCGAGCTGCGGCGCGCGCGCGACGCCGAGCGGGTGCGGGCGACGCTCGGCGAGCTGCGGCGCGTGGCGGCCGCGAAGACCGGCAGCCTGATGACGCCGCTGGTGGCCGCGTTCGCGGCCGGCGCCACGATGGGCGAGATCACCGGCGTCATGCGCATGGGCTACGGCGTGCCCTACGACCCGCTCGGGCACACGGAGGCGCCGGTGTGAGGCCGCTCCGGGTCCTGATCGGGACGCTCGGCCTCGACCAGCACGAGGTCGGCGCCATCGCGGTCGCGCGCCAGCTCCGCGACGCCGGCATGGAGGTCGTCTACCTCGGTCGGTTCAACCTGCCGCCCGCGATCGTCAAGGCGGCGGTGGACGAGACGGTGGACGTGATCGGGCTCTCCTGCCACTCGTGGGAGTACCTCTACTACGTGGACGAGCTGCTCGGGCTCCTGCGCGAGCGCGGGCTCGACATCCCGGTCGTCCTCGGGGGCTCGGTGATCACCGCGGCCGACGCCCGCGCGCTCGAGGCCAAGGGCGTCGCCGCGACGTTCGGCCCCACGACGGTCGCCGAGGAGATCCCGGAGGCGATCCGGCGCCTCGGCGCCGCGCGCGCCGGCTAGAGCGCGAGCAGCTCGTGGCGGAGCGCCTCGTCGTCGCGCAGGCGCGCCGCCGGGCCGCTGAAGCGGATCGCGCCCTTCTCGAGGACGTAGACCCGGTCGGCCAGCTCGAGCGAGAACGCCACGTTCTGCTCGGCGAGCAGGATCGTGAGGCCCTCGCGCCGGAGGCGCGCGATCTGGTCGCGGAGGTGGTCGACGACGAGGGGCGCGAGCCCCTCCGAGGGCTCGTCGAGCAGCAGCAGCTCGGGGCTGCCCATGAGGGTGCGGGCGATCGTGAGCATCTGCTGCTCGCCGCCCGAGAGGAACCCGCCCTGGCGCCCCGTCAGCTCGCCGAGCTTCGGGAACAGGTCGAAGACGCGCTCGATGCTGAACCCGCCCGCCCCGCCCCGCGCCGCGCGCACCGCCACGTCGAGGTTCTCCCAGACCGTGAGGTCGGCGAAGATGCGCCGGTCCTCGGGCACGAAGCCGAGGCCGGCGCGCGCCACGCGGTACGGGGGCCAGCCCGTGATGTCGCTGCCCTTCCACAGCACGCGGCCGGCGTTGGGCGGCGTGAGGCCCATGATCGAGCGCATCGTCGTCGTCTTGCCGACGCCGTTGCGGCCGAGCAGGCACACGCACTCGCCGGCGTGGACCTCGATGGACACGCCGAAGAGCACGCGGGAGAGCCCGTACGCCGTGTGGACGTCGCGCACCTCGAGGACCGGCGCGGTCCCGCTCACCGCCGCTCCCCCAGGTAAACGCGGCGCACCTCGGGGTCGCTCCGGACCTCGGCGGGGGCGCCCTCGGCGATCACGTGGCCCTGGTGGAGCACCGTGATCCGCTGGGCGATCGAGAAGACCACGTCCATGTCGTGCTCGGTGAAGAGCAGCGTGAGGTCGCGCTCGCGGGCGATCCGGCTGATGAGGCGGATCGTCTCGTGGGTCTCGGTGGCCGACATGCCGGCCGTCGGCTCGTCGAGCAGCAGGAGCTTCGGCTCGCTCGCCAGCGCGATGCCCAGCTCGAGCTGCTTCTGGGCGCCGTGCGAGAGGAACCCGCTCATCTCGCCCGCGCGCTCCAGCAGGCCGAGCGAGGCCAGCAGCGCCTCGGCCTCGTCGCGGTACAGGCGGTCCACGCGGCTCAGGAGGTCGAGGCCGCGGCCGCGGTGCGAGATGAACGCCGCCTGCACGTTCTGGAACACGCTGAGCCGGGGGAAGATGTTGGTGCGCTGGAACGAGCGGCCCATCCCGAGGCGGCACACCTGGTGAGGCGGCAGGCCCGTGATGTCGCGGCCCTCCAGGAGCACCGCGCCCGCGTCGGGGCGGAGGTGGCCCGTGACCAGGTTGAAGAGCGTGGTCTTGCCGGCGCCGTTCGGGCCGATGATCGCGGCGATCTCGCCGCGGGCGACGGCGAGGCTCACGCCGGCGACGGCCTGGAAGCCGTCGAAGGCCTTCTGGACGCCGCGGACCTCAAGCACGCCGGAGCCCCGCGAGGCGCCGGCAGCCGGCGTCGAGGGCGCCGACGATGCCGCCGGGAAACGCGAACAGGAGCACGATCAGGATCGTGCCGAGCACGAACGGCCAGTACTCGGTGTAGGACGTGATCTGCTGGTTCAGCACGAGCAGCACGAGCGCGCCGACGGCGGGGCCGTAGAAGTAGCCCATGCCGCCGAGGATCGTCATGATCAGGACCTCCGAGGACTTCGTCCAGTAGACGAAGTCGGGGAACACGCCGCGGTTGAAGATCCCAAAGAGCGCGCCCGCGAGGCCCGCGAACGCCCCCGAGAGCACGAAGGCGAGCAGCTCCCAGCGCCGGACGTGCACGCCGATGAACTCCGCGCGCTCGGGGTTCTCCCGGATCGTCGTGAGGATGCGGCCGAACGGCGAGCCGACGATGCGGCGGAGGAGCCAGAAGCACAGGGCCACCACCACCACCGTGAGCAGGTGGAAGTGGTCGCTGGTGCGCAGGTCGCCGACGACCGGCAGCCGCTCCATCCACGCGAGGTCCGGGTAGGGGATCTCGGGCATGCCCTGCTCGCCGCCCGTCACGTCGTTCCACTTGAAGCAGATCGCCCAGACGATCTGGGCGAAGGCGAGCGTCAGCATCGCGAAGTAGATCTTCGTCAGGCGCACGCAGAAGAAGCCGAAAACGAGCGCGCAGAGGCCCGCGAGCACGCCCGCGGCCGGGAACGCGAGCAGGAACGCCACGCCGGCCTTCTTCATGAGCAGGCCCGTGGTGTACGCGCCCACGCCGAAGTAGGCGGCGTGGCCGAACGAGACGAGGCCGGTGTAGCCGAGCAGGAGGTTCAGGCTCACCGCGAACAGCGCCATGATCGCGACGTCGGTGGCGACGAAGGTGTAGAAGCGCGAGCCCACGAGCGGGACCGCGAGCGCGGCGACCGCCGCCAGGAGTCCCCACGGCGCGCGGCGGAGCGCGCTCATGTCTTGAGCGGGCGGCCGAGCAGGCCCCAGGGCCGGAGGATCAGGACGACCGCCATCAGGGCGAAGACCGAGAAGATCGAGAAGCGGGGGAAGATCAGGATGCCGAACGACAGGACCTGGCCGTAGATGAGCGCGCCGAGGAACGTGCCCCAGAAGGAGCCGAGGCCGCCGATGACGACGACGATGAACGCCTCGACGATGATCTCGACGTCCATGCCGGGCACGATCGCCTTCACGGGCGTCACCAGCGCGCCGCCGAGCCCGGCGAGGAACGAGCCGAGGACGAAGACGCCGGTGTAGAGGCCGCTCACGTTGACGCCCAGGGCCCCGAGCATCTCGCGGTCGAGCGCCGCGGCGCGGATGAACCGGCCCCGGCGCGTGCGCGTGAGGGCGAGCCAGAACAGGAGCGCGATCGCCGGGCCGAGCAGCAGGATGAAGAGGTTGTAGTAGGGGATCGTCGTGCCGAAGAAGCGGAAGGCGCCGGCGAGCCCCGGCGGCCGCGACACGGAGAGCTGCCCGGTGCCCCACAGGACCTTCGCGGCGTCGGACAGGATCAGCACGAGCGCGTAGGTGAAGAGGAGCTGGTACAGCTCCTCCTTGTCGTAGAGGTGGCGCAGCAGCAGCCGCTCGACGACGCCGCCGAGCACGGCGACGCCGACGGCCGCGCCGAGCGCGGCCCACCAGAAGCTCGACGGCTCGCGTCCGAGCCACCGCACGACCTGGAACGCCATGTAGGCGCCGAGCATGTAGAAGGATCCGTGGGCGAAGTTGAGCACGCGAAGCACGCCGAAGATCAGCGTCAGCCCCGAGGCGATGAGAAAGAGGAACATCGCCGCGGTGAGCCCGCTGAGCGCCTGCGCGAAGAGGAACGAGGGATCCGGCACGTGATGGAGAGGCTGGCGGCGCGGAGGCCTCGGGCGCCTCCGCGCCGCCGGACGGGACTAGTCCATGAACTTCGTGGGATCCACGTACGTGACGGGTCGCAGGATCGCGAACGGGTACTTCGGATCCCTCGTGGTCTTGCCGTAGAGCTGCCCGCGGTTGGCCTGGTGGTCCTTCTCGCGGATCGTGAGCTTGCCCGCGGGCGTGTCGACCGACAGGCCGAGGAGCGCCTTCGCGACCGCGTCGGACTTCGTGCTGCCGGCCTTCTTGATCGCCTCGGCGAGGAACTGCATGCCGATGTACCCCTGGATCGACCACGAGGACGGATACTCGCTCTTCAGGAACTTGGAGAGGCGCGCGATGAACGCCTTGTGCGCCGGCGGCGCGTCGGGCCAGTAGAAGGCGTCGTACGTGTTGCCCCAGATCCCGAACGGGTAGTCGGCGCCCATCGCCGACGTCGTCTCCTGGCAGCCGCCCTCGCCGGCGTCGAAGAAGTTGTACTTGAGCGCGTCGAAGTAGCCGAGCGGCTTGGCCTGCTTGGCGAAGTTCACGAAGTGCCCGCCCCAGAGCGACGAGAACGCCGCGTCCGGCTTCTTCGCCAGCTGGGCGTTGATGAACGGCGTGTAATCCGCCTCGCCGAGCTTCGGCCACTGCTGGTCGACGATCTCCATCTGCGGGGCGATCTTCTTCAGGTGCTCGACGAACGCCCGGGTCACGTCCTGGCCGTAGGCGTAGTCGGGGCTGATCGTGGCGATCCGCTTGACGGGCCACTTGGCGATGATCTCGGCCGCGCTCCGCCCCTCCATGGTCGTGTTCGCCGCCACGCGGAAGACGTAGGGATGCAGGTTCTCCTTCGCCGTGAGCTGGTCGGTCTTCGGGATCGGCGCGATGAAGACGATCTTGTTCTCCTTCGCGACGACCGAGACCGCCGGGCCTTCGGCGGACGTCAGCGTGCCGACCAGGAAATCGACGCCGTCCTTGAGGATCAGCTCGCGGGACACCCGGACCGCCTCGTCCGGCTTGCCCTTGGTGTCGCGCGCGAGCAGCTCGAGCTTGCGCCCGAGCACGCCGCCCCTGGCGTTGATCTCCTCGACGAACATCTCGGCGCCCTTGAGGGCGGGGGTGCCGAAGAGCGCGCCGGGGCCGGAGAGGATCATCGGGAAGCCGACCTTGATCGGCTTCTGGGCCTCGGCGCCCGGGGGCAGCGCGAGCGCGAGCAGCAGGAGCGGCAGCAAAATCAGGAGCAGGCGGCGGTGCATGGAGACCTCCTTGGGCGATGTGCGGTTAGGCGTCAGAACACCGGCCGGCCCGGGGTCGTGGTCCGGATCCGGTAGAGCGACGTCGAGGCCGTGATGAACAGCGACCGGTAGTCGTCGTCGCCCCAGGCGAAGTTGGCGGTGCGCTCGGGCACCTCGATGACCTCGAGCAGGCCGGCGTCGGGGTCGAACACGTGGATGCCGCCGGGGCCGCAGCAGTACACGTTGCCCGCGGCGTCGAGCTTCATGCCGTCGGGCGCGCCGGGCTGGTCGCCCTTCGTCTCGGCCCAGAGGCGGCCCCCGCGGAGCCCGCCGTCCGGCGCGACGTCGAAGACCCGGATGTGCTGGCGCGCGGTGTCGTTGACGAACAGGCGCCGCTCGTCGAGCGAGAAGCAGAGGCCGTTCGGGCGCTCGAAGTCGTCGGCGAGCAGCTCGGGGGCGCCCGGGTCGGGCCCGACGCGGTAGACGCCCTGGAACGGGAGCTCCTGGGGCCGCTCGACGCCGTAGTACTTGGCGCGGCCGTAGGGCGGGTCGCTGAAGTAGATCGCGCCGTCGCTCCGGCAGACGACGTCGTTGGGGCTGTTGAGCTGCTTGCCCCGCCAGTGGCTCGCCAGCGGCACGATGCTGCCGTCGGGCTCCGTGCGCGTCAGCCGACTCGTGGCGTGCTCGCACACGACGAGCCGGCCCTGCCGGTCCCAGGTGAGGCCGTTGGACATGTCGCACGGCCGGCGGAACGTCGTGACGCCGTCCGCCGCCGACCAGCGGCGCAGATGGTCGCCGGGCATGTCGCTGAAGAGCAGGAACCGGCCCGTCGGGTGCCAGACGGGTCCCTCCGTGAACAGGAACCCGGTGCCCAGCGTCTCGAACGCGTAGCTCACTTCTTGACGGGCTGTCCGGGCTTGCCGGCCACGTACCAGTCGGCCGGCGGGACGTCCTCGAAGACGACCCACACGGCCTCGCGCGGCAGCTTGCACACCTCGGCGATCGTCTCGCTCACGCGGCGGGCGATCTCGTCCTTGCGGTCCTTCCCGTGGCCCTCGTACAGGCGGATGTTGACGAATGGCATGGCGGCCTCCCGCGCCGGGGTGCCCGACGCGCCCGCCGACCCTAGCACGCGGCGGCGGGACCGGGCAAGACGCGCCGCCCCGGGAGGCGCCCCCGGTGCGTTCGGCCTAGTGATTCCCGTCATTCCCACTGGCCGGGGGCTGGGCCGGGCGGTTCTTCGGCGTTGACCGGCGCCGCGCCGGCCGGATATAGTGACTTTCGCAATCTATGAAATATGGAATCAATGGAAAGAGATCGCGGGCCCGTCCGGCGGAGGCCGAGGAGGCCGTCTACGTGCTTCACGCCCGCGTCTGCCAGACGCTGGCGAACCCCACGCGGCTCAAGATCCTGACCTGCCTGCGCGACGGCGAAGTCGCGGTGACGGAGCTGGCGCGGCGGATCGGGGCCACGCTGCCCAACCTCTCCCAGCACCTGGCGATCCTGAAGGAGCGACGGGTGGTCCTCGCGCGGCGCGAGGGCGCCACCGTCTACTACCGCATCGCGAACCCGAAGATCCTCACGGCTTTCGACATCATGCGCGAGGTCCTCTTCGAGCGCTTGAGCGAGGAGCAGCGGCTGTTCGCGGAGTACACCTCGCGCCGCCGGGCGGTCCGGCGCGGCGCCACCGGCGCGGGCCGGAGCGGTGCGTCGTGAGCGCGCGGCTGACCTTCGTGCTCGCGGCCAGCCCCTACTCGGGGCAAACCGCCGCCACCGTCCTCAAGCTCGCGGCCGCGGCGCTCGAGTCCGGACACGCGCCGGTCATCTTCGCCACCGCCGACGGCGCCTACGGCTTCGTCAAGGGACAGAAGGGCGCGGGGGCGTTCGACGTCGGCGCGGCCGGCGAGGCCTTGCTGGCGCGCGGCGGCGCGGTTCACCTCTGAGGCTCGTGCCTGCGATTCAGGGGAATCGCCGATGAGGACCTCCTGCCTGGCGCGCACGTGGGCAGCATGTCGCGCCTCCTGACGCTTCTCGAGGAGAGCCAGGTGGTCCTCAGCTTCGGAGGGTAGGAGCCCGTCATGCCGAGCCTTCTCTGTCTTGTCGTGGAGCACGGCCCCTACGGGAGCATCAGCCCGGCCGAGGCGATCCGACACGCCGGCGGTGCGCTCGGCAAGGGCTGGGAGGTGGTGCTCGCCTTCACCGGGCAGAGCGTCTACACGGCCCTGCGGGGGCAGTCGCCGCCAACCGGCGAGTGGCTCTCCCTCTCGGCGGCCCTCACCAAGCTGCTCGCCGACGGCCGGGGCCGCGCCCGCGTGCTGGTGGATGGCCCCGCCCTCGATGTCGCCGGGCTGGCTGCCGGCTCCCTGGTTCCCGGCGTCGGACGGGCCTCGCCGGTCGAGATTGCGCGCGCCCTGGTCGAATGCGACCGGACGCTGCTCTTCTGAGGATGCGCGTGGCGTCGATTCTCATCGCGCTCAGCAGCGCTCCCGCAAGTCCTGCCGGCCGGCATGCGCTGAGGCTGGCCGAGTCTCTCGCCGCCGAGGGGCATGCGCTCACGCTCTGTTGCCTTCAGGATGCCGTGCTCCTCGCGAGCGAAGGCGCGCCGGGAGAGGCGCGAGCCGCGCTCGACGGCCTTCTCGAGCGCGGCGCCCGATGCCTGGTCCTCGGCGAGGATCTGCTCCTCCGGGGCCTCCGACCCGCGGAGCGTGCGCTGACGGTGGACCACGCGGGCCTGATCGCGGCCCTGACCGCCGGCCACGACCGGGTCGTCGGCGCCCTGTGAACAGGCTCAAGTTTTCGCTCGTTGACTTTTCCGTCCGGCACCCGAAGCTGGTCGTCTCGCTCACGATTCTCCTCACCCTTGCGTTCATGACGCAGTTCCCGAGGATGAGGACGGATACGAATCCGAAGAACATGCTTCCCGCGACCTCCGACGTCCGGGTGTGGAACGACGAAGTGGACAGGACGTTTGCGCTGTACGAGGACATGATCGTGCTCGGGATCGCGAGAGAAGGGGGGGTCCTCAACCGCGAGACGCTCGGCAAGGTCAGCCGAATCACCGACCAGCTCCTCGCGGTCAAGGGGGTTGCCGCACGAGACGTCACCAGCTTTCCCACCATCACCAATGTGACGTCCGAGTCGGGGACGCTGAAAGTGGCCCCGCTCATGCCGGAAGTCCCGAAGACGGATCGCGACATCGAGACCCTGCGCACGTCGCTCTTCGAGAACCCCCTCTTCGTCGATCGGATCATCTCCAGGGACGCGAAGACGACGGCGATCTACGTTCCCCTCGAGAAGGGAGCCAACGGCAAGGAGGTGGCCGACAGGATTCGCGAGATCGTGAAAAAAGAGAAGGGGGACGAGAACTACTACATCGCGGGCGATCCGGTCGCGCGGGACACGTTCGGCGCCGAGATGTTCACGCTCATGGCGATCTTTGCGCCGATCGCCGGGATGGTCATGCTCGTCGTCAGGTACCTCATGTTCAGGGACGTCTTCCTGTCCATCACGCTGATGATGGACGCGATGATCAGCACGATCTGGAGCATGGGGCTTCTCATCGGGCTTGGATTTCCGATTCACATCATGAGCTCGATGGCGCCCGTCTTCTTGATGGCCATCGCGACCGACAGCATCCACATCTTCAACGAGTTCTACTTCCGGTATCGCGAGCGCAAGGACAAGACGGCGGCGATCATCGAGACCATGCATGCCGTCGGTCGCCCCGTCCGCTACACCGCCCTGGCGACGGCCGCAGGCTTCGCCGTGCTCCTGTTCATGAGCATCGTTCCCGTGCAGGTCTTCGGGGGCCTCGTGGCATTCGGCACGGTGGCTCTGAGGGTCTTGAGCTTCAGCTTCATCCCCGCCATGTTCACCTTCGTGAACGACAAGAACATCGAAAGGGCGGCACAGGGAGAAGACGTCTCGCTGAGCAGGTCATCGCAGTTCCTGAAACGGCTTGCGGGAGTCGGTGCCTATCGACCCAGAACGACGGTCGTCGCGGGCCTCATGCTGGCCGTGGTGGCGATCGTCGGGATCACCCAGATCGTCGTGAACAACAACATGGTGGAGTGGTTCAAGAGCGGAAGCGACATACGGGTGGCGGACACGGAGATCAACAAGGCGCTCGGGGGCACGTCCATCGGCTATGTCGTGGCGGTGTCGAAAGACGAGGACTTCATCAAGCATCCCGACACGCTGCGATATCTCGTGAGCCTCCAGCGGCATCTGGAGACACTGCCCGTCGTGGGAAAGACGTTCTCCGTCGCCGACTACGTGAAGAGGATCAACCGCGTCCTCCACGACGACGACCCCGCGTTCGATGTCGTCCCTGAGACCAAGGAGGCTGTCGGCCAATACCTCTTTCTCTTCAGCATGTCGGCGAAGCCCTCGGACCTGAACAATGTGGTGGACTATCCGTTCAGCCGAGCCAACATCTGGGTGCAGCTCAAGACGTGGGACGCGCGGGCGATGGAGGGCGTCGTCCGGGCCGTCGACGACTACCAGAGGGCGCATCCGATCCCTCTGGAGCTCAAGCCTGCGGGCATCGCCTATTTCAACCTCGTCTGGAATCGCGAGGTCCTCTGGGACATGGTCAGAGGGTTCCTCATGGCCCTCGTCGTGGTCTTCGTCATCCTCGTCTTCAACTTCCGCTCCTTCAAGTGGGCGCTCGTCGGCTACGTCCCGCTCCTGTTCACGATTCTCCTCATCTACGGCGTGGTGGGATTCAGCGGCAAGAGGTTCGACATGCCCATCTCGGTGCTGTCATGTCTTTCGTTGGGCATGGCGGTCGATTTCTCGATCCATTTCATCGGCAGGTTCAAGCAGAAGCTGGGGGAGAGCGCGGTGCGCGGCGCTCGCAGCAGCGCCGACCTCATCACCGAGTCATTGCTGTGGACGGCCGCACGACCCGGCAAGGGCATCGTGCGGAACGCGGTGCTCTTCGCAGCGTCCTTCGCGGTGATGATGTTCGCGCCCCTGACGCCCTATGTCACCGTCGGCGCGTTCATCGTGAGCATGATGATGCTGAGCGCGCTCATGACGATGATTTATCTGCCCGCCCTGATCGTGTTGCTGCAGGGGTGGCTGTTCAAGGAGGGACTGCAATGGTCGCGGTCATGACGAAGGCCCTGCCCAGGGCAATGGCGGCTGGGCTCCTCGCTCTGCTGGCGGTTCCGGGGCTGGCCCGGCCGGCGGCCGCCCCGCCATCGGCGGACGAGATGATCGCGCGCGCCCACCTGGCGATGTTCTACCCCGGGGAGGACATGCGGGCGCGGGTCACGATGCGCCTGGTGTCCCGCGCCGGCGGCGAGCGGCGCCGCGAGCTGACCATGACGCGGCGGGACCTGCAGGACGGGGGCGAGCAGCGCTACTTCATCTACTTCCACCGCCCGCCCGACGTCCGGGACATGACGTTCCTCGTCTGGAAGTACCCGGGCAGGGACGACGACCGCTGGCTCTACGTCCCCGCCATCAAGCTGGTGCGGCGGATCGCCGCGAGCGACAGGCGATCGAGCTTCGCGGGCTCGGACTTCAGCTACGAGGATATCTCCGGCCGGGAGCCGGAGGAGGACACCCACACGCTGGTCAGGGAGGAGAAGACGGGAGCGCGGGACGCCTACGTCGTGGAGAGCGTCCCGAAGGACCCCGGCAGCGTGGACTTCGGGCGGAAGCTCTCCTGGATCGACAAGGCCACGTGGCTTCCGCTCAAGGAGGAGTACTACGACCGCCGCGGCGAGCTGGCGCGCGTGTTCACCGCCGAGGAGGTGAAGGCGGTCCAGGGCTTCTGGACGGTGACGAAGCGGCTCATGAAGAACGTCCAGACCGGGCACTCCACGGAGGCGGTGCTCTCCGACGTCCGCTACAACCTGAAGCTCGCGCCCGACCTCTTCAGCGAACGCGCCCTCAGAGCGCCGCCCGCTGAGCTCACCCGGTGAAATGCAGCCTCTTCGTCGTCGCGGGGCTCCTCGTTACCGCCGCGGCGGGGGGCGTCGCGGCGGAGGAGCCGCTGCCGATCCACGGCTTCCTTCAGGCCGCGTCGGCCTACCGGCTGCTCCGGCCCGATGCCTGTCCGCGCACCCAGCGCCTGGCGTGCGAGGAGGAGTTCGTGCTCGGCGAGGGGCGCGCCCGGCTGGAGGTCGAGCCGCGCGGCGAGCGCTGGGGCCTCACGGTCAAGGCGGAGCTCATCTGGGACGCCGTCGCGGGCGAGGTGGACGGGGACCTGAGAGAGGGCTACCTCGACCTCCGGTTTCCGGCGCTCGATCTGCGCGCCGGGCGGCAGATCGTGACCTGGGGGGTCGGCGACCTGGTCTTCATCAACGACGTCTTCCCCAAGGACTGGGTGGCGTTCGTCTCCGGGCTGCCGCTCGAGTACTTGAAGAAGGGCTCGGACGCCGTGAGCGCGACCGGACACTGGCGCGGGACGTCGGTCCAGCTCGTCCTGACCCCGCGGTTCGAGGCGGACACGCTGCCGGAGGCGGGCGGCCGACTTCGCTTCCACGATCCGATGGCCGCCATCGAGGCCCGGCGGACCGACGACCCCTCGCCCTCGCTCGATCACCTCGAGTCGGGGCTCAGGGTCTTCCGGAACCTCGCCGGGTGGGATCTCTCGCTCTACGCCTATCGCGGCTTCTTCCGGGCGCCGGCCGCAGAAGTGGAGGCGGGACCGCGGCTCCGGTTCTTCTTCCCGCCGCTCGACGTCTGGGGCGCCAGCGCCCAGGGGGCCGCGCTCGGCGGGGTGGTGAGCGTGGAAGCGGGATACCACGATTCGCGCGCGGACCGGTCCGGGCGGAATCCCGCCGTCGAGAACTCCTCGTTCCGGTTCCTCGCCGGCTATCAGCGGGAGATCGTGCCGGACCTGACCGCGTCCGGGCAGTACTACGTTCAGGCGATGGAGGACCACGCCGCGTACCGGAGGACCCGCGGCCCGGGGATGGCGAGGCGGCCGGCCCTCCGCCACGTCCTGACGCTGAGGCTCACGCGGCTCCTCTGGCATCAGACCTTGCGACTCGGCGTCTTCGCCCTCGCGAGTCCGAACGAGGGCGACTGGTACGTGGGCCCCGAGGCGCGCTACCAGATCACCGACGCGTGGTCGGCCACCGTGGGCGTGAACGCCTTCGGCGGCCCGCGGCGGAGCGAGTTCGGGCAGTTCGAGGGGAACGCGAATCTCTACGCCGCCGTCCGCTACGCGTTCTGACGGTCATCCTCGGCGGGCACGCGAGGTCACGCGATGATGCCGATGGGATCGATGATGGGATCGTCGGGAGGGTGGGACATGGGGTTTGGCGGGATCTTCATGCTGCTCCCCTGGGTCGTGCTTGTCACCGCCGTCGTTGCGGTGATCCGATGGCTGTCGCCGACCACCGGCACCGCATACGCGTCGGGCGGCGGCGACCGAGCGCTCGAGATCCTGAGGGAGCGCTACGCGCGGGGCGAGATCGGCAAGGAGGAGTTTGACGCGAAGCGACGTGACCTCGGCGGGTGACCCGATCGATACGCCCTTCGGGAAAAGGGAGTGACGGAATGACGACGCTCTACATGGAGCAATGGCTTCGGCTGCTGGGGGGCATCATGGTGTTCGGCAGCGTCCTGCTCGCGGTGTTCCACAGCTCCCAGTGGCTCTGGCTGACCGGTCTCATGGGGGTCAACCTGACCGTCCATGCTCCTCCTGCGGGCCGCAGGAGTGAAGGAGCAGGGGACGCGGTAGCGCGAGGGAATGCGGGGGCTGAGCTCGGCGCCGGGCGGACTCGACGCGGGCGCCGGCGCACGACGCCTGGTGCGAGGCGCCGCGCCGGCGCTCACGGGCAGCATCGCGCGCGCCGGCTGCGAGCACTGCCTGGCGGCCCGCGAGTCCGTCGAGCTCAAGTCATTGCTCGCCGAGGCCGAGCGCGAGGCGATCCGCTGGGCCCTCAGGCGCGCCGGCGCCAGCCAGGCGAAGGCGGCGCAGCTGCTCGGCATCCCGCGGACCACGTTGCGCGACCGGCTCGCCATCCTCTTCAACGAGGAGCCGGCGACGACGCTCACACGCTGACCGGAATGCGCAGTCCCTTGCCGCCGAGGGTGATCGCGAGGCGCAGGGCCTCGCGCCGCAGTCCGTAGGGGCTCAGCCACCAGCGCTCGAGTAGCACCTTGCCCCAGTGCCAGGTCCGCCCCAGTTGCCGCAGCTCCACCCGCGGCGACGGTTCGGCGAAGAAGTTGCCGTAGGCGAACCCGGCGAGGTCCTCGCCGGCTTCGAGCATGCAGTAGCCGTCGCCGCAGAACACGTCGGCCGGGCTGCCTCCGGCGATCTCCGCGGCGATGCGGCGGGCGACGATCTCGCCCTGCTGGTGGGCGAACACGCCGGCTTTGGGCAGGACGAGCGGCACATCCGGCTTCCACCGGCCGGGGATCGGGATCGTCGTCACGTCGCCGATGGCGTAGACGCGCTCGCGGGTGGTCGCGAGCGTGGCGCGGTCGATCGGAATCCAGCCGGCGTCGTTGGTCAGCCCCGCGTCGCGGGCGACGCGCGGGCCGCGGTGCGGTGGGACGGCGACGAGCAGGTCGTACGGGAAGGACGCGGCCCCTCGCGCTCCGCCGCCCGCCTCGAAAGCCACCTCGCGCGCCGAGGTGTTCACGACCGTCAACCTGTGTAGCGGGTGAAAGTGGACACCCGCCGTGGCCAGCATGCGCTCGACGGCCTCGCCCAGGGCCGGGCCGGCCACCGGCATCGGCTGAGGCTCCGGCGTGAACAGGTGCACGTCCACCCTGTCGCGGATCCCGCGCCGGCGGAACGCATCGGCGATCAGCATCGCGCCTTCGTGCGGCGCGCCCGGACACTTGTACGGCACGGCGGCGATGACCACGGCCACCGTTCCACCCCTGAAAGCCGCCAGGGCGTCGCGCAGTCGCGCCGCGCCGTCGAAGGTGTAGAAGGTGTGGGCCTCCTCGGCGAGACCGGGGACCGCCTCGGGCGCGAGCTCCGCACCGAGCGCCACGATCAGGTGGTCGTAGCCGTGGGTCTCGGACCTGCCCGTCGTCGAGGCGCGAGTCCGCACCTCGCGGCCGTCCGGGTCGATGGCCTCGACCTCGGCCAGGACCACGTCGATGCCCGGGCGCACGAGCTGGCGTACGTCGCACGAGATCTGCTCGGGCCGGCGATCGCCCACCATCAGCCAGAGAAACGACGGGGCGAACGCGTGCCGCGCGTTCCTCTCGATCAGCACGACGCGGTGCTCGGCCGGCAGTCGCCGTCGCAGCTCGTTGACGGCCACCAGCCCGCCCACGCCACCACCCAGGACCAGAATCGTCTTGCCGCTCATCGCCCCGGCCTCCCCGCCGGCATGATAACCTGCCCGCGAGTTGACCAGCCTCCGTCTTTCCGCTGGCCGGAGTCCGTCATCGTCGCATCGCCGTGATTCTCGGCGCGCGCCCATCGGGCGCGCCGGGCGCTCCGCGATCGGCCCGGATCTCCTCGGCCTCGATCTTTCCAGGTGCATCGGGTGCCGGCGCAACCACGACTACCTCGCCGAGGGAGACGTCGTCGTCGAGTCCGACCCCGACGCCGATCTCACCGGGATCGGGAGAGACGACAGGATCGCTGCGGCACCGGATTCCACAGCGGCCCTGCCTATGCTGGGGCGTCTGGCGGGCACCAGGGGGGCGCGACGAGCCGGCGCCGGCCGTCGCGGGCGAGCGTGACCGCGGGGTCGCCCGGCGCCAGCTCGCGGTCCCAGAGCTTGCACGTCACCTGCTTGTGGCGCTGGTCGAGCCCCTCGCAGTAGTTCGTGTACTCGCAGCGGCGCACGAGGTGCCCGAGGCCGAGCCGGACCTTGCGGAACCAGTCGGGGTCGGCGAGGGACTGGCGCGCCGCCGCCACGAAGTCGGCGTCGCCCCGAGCGAGGAGGCCCTCCGCCAGCTCGAAGCTGCCGATCCCGCCGCTCGCGACGACGGGCGTCGCGTGGCCCGCGGCGCGGACCGCGGCGCGGATCGCGGCCGCCAGCGGGGCGTTGCGCCCGAACGGCCCGCGCGCGTCGGCCCACACGGTCGGCATGCACTCCCAGCCGGACTCGCCCGTGTACGGGTAGACCGCCTCGCCGACCTTCGGCTGCCGGGCGTCCTCGAAGCGGCCGCCCTTGGAGACCGAGAGGTAGTCCGCCCCGGCCTCGGCGAAGCGCACGCCGAACCACACCGCGTCCTCGAGCGGGCTGCCGCCCGCCACGACCTCGTCGCCCAGGTAGCGGATGCCGACGACCCAGTCGCGGCCGACGCGCGCCCGCACCGCGGCCAGGACCTCGAGCGGCAGGCGCAGGCGCTCGGCGAGCGAGCCCCCGTAGCCGTCGGCGCGCGTGTTGAGCCGGGAGAGGAAGGAGGCCAGCGTGTAGGCGTGCGCGGCGTGCAGCTCGACCCCGTCGAACCCCGCCTCGCGCGCGCGGCGCGCGGCCTCGGCGAAGAGGCCGGGGAGCACGCGCGGCAGGTCACGGATCCAGGACCGGTGCGTGTCCCACACGCGCTCGCGGTAGCCGTAGTCGAGCGCCTCGAGCTCGCGGTCCGTCAGCACGGTCTCGAGCGTCGGGCGGTCGGCGGATTTCAGGTACTCGCGGACCTCGGGCTCGTCCGCCTCGCGCCAGCGCCGGTCGTCGAGCCAGAGCGCGAGCTGGGCGCGGAGCGCGTCGGTGACCTCGAGGTGGCGGTCGAAGAACCGCGCGGGCTCGGGCCGGCGGCGGACGGTCAGGAAGTCGAGCACCTGGATGAACAGGCGCGTGCGGCCCCGGCTCCGCGCGCGGACGACCTCGACCAGCTCGCGCAGCCCCGGCACGAAGCGGTCGTCGCCGATCCTGAGCAGCGGGCCGCTTGGTATATCGCGGATGCCCGTCGCTTCCACCACGAGGACACCTGGCTGACCTTCCGCAAACCGGGCGTACCAATCCAGGACATCCCGCGTCACGTATCCCTCTTCGCTCGCGCGCCAGGGGACCATCGCCGGCACCCAGGTGCGCTCGTGGACGTGGAGCGGGCCGAGCGCGAGCGGCGAGTAGAGGCGCGCGCCCGCGGCCTCCGCGCGCGTCGGCCAGCGCGCCGGGGGCAGCGGGTGGCGGACGCGCGCGCCCTGGCCCCCGCTCACGCGCGCTTCGCGGGGTCCCAGGGGATCACGTCCGCCTGGCGGAGCACGAAGCGCTGGATCTTGCCCGTCTCCGTCCGCGGGAGCCTCTCGACGAACTCGACCGCGCGCGGGTACTTGTACGGCGCGAGCTCGCGCTTGACGTGCTCCTGCAGCTCGGCGACCAGCTCGGCCGACGGGGCGCGCCCCGCGGCGAGCACGACGAACGCCTTGACGATGAAGCCGCGCGTGGCGTCCGGCGCGGCCACGACCGCCGACTCGGCGACGGCCGGGTGCTCGTCGAGCACATGCTCGATCTCGGGGCCGGGGATCTTGTAGCCGCCGGAGACGATCATGTCGTCGGAGCGGCACTGGTAGACCAGGTAGCCGTCGGCGTCGCGCACGTACACGTCGCCCGTGACGTTCCAGCCGCCGAAGCGGACGTACTCGGCCTGCCGGTCCGGCTTGCGCCAGTACTTGCAGCCGGTCGGGCCCTTGATCGCGATGAGCCCGGGCTGCCCCGGCGCGACCTCGCGCCCGGCCTCGTCCACGACGCGGCAGTCGTAGCCGGTCACCGGCAGGCCGGTGGCGCCCGGCCGCACGCGCCCGGGGAGCGAGGAGACGAAGATGTGGAACATCTCGGTCGAGCCGATGCCGTCGAGCAGCTCGACGCCCGTCGTCTTGCGCCACGCCTCCCACGTGGCCGCGGGCAGCGGCTCGGCCGCCGACACGCCGAGGCGGAGGCTCCCGAGGTCGAAGCGCCGCGTGAGGTCGGGGACGCCGAGCATGAGCCGGTAGGAGGTCGGGGCGCAGAAGGCGAGCGTCACGCGCTGGCTCGCGAACGTCTCGAGCATCGCCTCCGGCGCGAAGGGGCCGCTCAGGACCGTGGAGGCGCCGAAGCGGAACGGGAAGACCAGGAGGCCGCCGGTGCCGAACGTGAACGCGAGCGTCGGGTGGCCGCCGAAGCGGTCCTCCTCCGAGGGCGCGAGCACGTGGCGGGCGTAGGAGTCCGCCGAGGCGAGGATGTCCCGGTGGACGTGGACGCAGCCCTTCGGCACGCCGGTCGAGCCCGAGGTGTAGGCGATCATCGCCAGCTCGTCGCGCTCCGTGTCCACGGCCGTGAAGCGCTCCGACTCGCCCGTCATCAGCCCGGCGAGCGTCGTGTCGCTCGGGCGCGCCTCGCCGGCGACGACGAGCCGCTTCAGCACCGGTGCCTGCGCCTGGGCCCGCTCGAGCTCCTCGCGCAGCGCCCCCCACACGATCGCCGCGCGCGTGCCGGCGTCCGCCGCGATGTAGGCGAGCTCCCGGGCGCGCAGCATCGGCATCGTGCCGACGCTCACGATGCCGAGCTTCTGGCACGCGAGCCAGGCGACGATGAACTCGGGGACGTTCGGCAGCCGCAGGAGCACGCGGTCGCCGCGGTCGAGCCCCATCGAGCGGAGGCCGTGGCAGAGCTGGTTGACCCGCTTCGCCAGCTCGCCGTAGGTGAGCGTGCGCGGGCCCGCGAGGACCGCGGGGCGGCCGGCGCGCCCGCCCTCGGCATTGCTGTCCAGCAGCTCGGCTCCGACGTTGAGCCGGAGCGGGTAGCGCAGCTCGGGCAGCGTGTAGACACGGTCCGGCATGAGCTCCGGCGCCGGCAGCGACTCGGCGACGCCGGGGATCATGGCAGGCAGGCGAAGCCGTCGATCTCGAGCAGGCACCCGTCGGCGGCGTCGTAGAGGTCGCGCGCGCCGACGAGCGTCATCGCCGGGAAGTGCCGGCCGAAGTACTCGCGGTACACGGCGCCGATCGCCTTGCCCTGTCGCTTGTACTCGTCCGCGTCGAGCACGTAGATCGTGAGCTTGACGACGTCGCCGAGCTGGCCGCCGGCCGCGGCGACGACCGTGCGGAGGTTCTCGCACACCTGGCGGAACTGCGCGACGACGTCGCCCTTGCCGACGGTGCGCCCGTCCTTGTCCTTGGCCACCTGGCCGGCGAAGAACAGCAGGCGCCCGCCGCGGGTCTCGACGCCGTGGGTGTAACCGACCGCCTTCATCAGCCCGGGCGGGTTGTGGAACTGGAGCTCGCGTGCCATGGAAGCCTCCTGGGCGGGGGCGCCGCCGTCGAGCACGATCGCCTCGCCGTTCCTCGCCTCGTCCCGGACGAGCGCGAGCGCGACGGCGGCGACCTCGGCCGGCTCGATCAGGCGCCCCCCGGGGTTGATCCGCGCCATCGACGCGACCGCCTCGTCGAACGAGCGGCCCGTCTTCGCCTCGATGTGCCGCGCCGCGCTCCAGACGAGGTCGGTCGCGACGTACCCGGGGCAGATCGCGTTCACGGTCACGCCGCGGCCCGCCACTTCGAGCGCGAGCGCGCGCGTGAGGCCGACGAGCGCGTGCTTCGAGGCGGCGTACGCGGTGACGTACGGCGCGCCGTGGAGCCCGACGAGCGAGGCGATGTTGATCACGCGCCCCCAGCGCCGCGCGAGCATCGCGCCGAGCACCGCGCGGGTGACCAGAAACGGGCCCGTCGCGTTGATGCGCACGTGGCGGTCCCAGACCTCGGGGGCGGTCGCGAGGAGGGGGGCCGACTCGGCGATGCCGGCGTTGTTCACGAGCACGTCCACCGGCCCGAGCGCGGCCTCGGTCGCCGCGACCGCGCGCGCGATCGACTCGCCGTCGCCGACGTCGAGCTCGAGCGCGAGGGCGCGCCCGCCGAGCCCGCGCGCGGCCGCCGCCACGGCCTCGACCTGCGCGCGCGTGCGCGCGGCGACCGCGACGTCCAGGCCCGCGCGCGCGAGCGCCAGCGCGATCTCGCGACCGATGCCGCGGCCCCCCCCGGTGACCAGCGCCACCCGACGCGGAGGGGCCGCCATCACGGGCTCTCGACGCAGAACAGGAAGAAGAGCGGGCGGGTCCCCGCCGCAGTGTCCCGCGCGCCCTCGCTGAGGCAGCGGACGCGCGGCGGGCTCGAGGCCGCGGGGGAGGAGCCGGCGGCGCCGGCGCAGCCGGCGAGCAGGAGCAGGAGCGGGAGGACGAGCCAGAGCCGTCCGCGCGGGCGCCGATTCATGCGGCCATTCTAGCGCGGCCGGGTGTATACAGGACCCGCGATTCATGCCGCGCGCGTACACGAAGGCCTCGCTCGCCGATGCGGTCGGCCGTCTCCGGCCGGGCATGCGCGTGCTGCTGCCGCCGGGGTGCGGCGAGCCCGCGGCGCTCGTCGGCGAGATCTGCCGCCAGTCGGAGCGGCTCCGCGACCTGACGCTGCTCGGCGGCATCCATCTCGGCGACTACCCGTTCGCGCGGCCCGAGCACGCGGGCCTGCGGCTGGCGACGTGGCACATGTCGCCCCGGCTCGAGGACGCGCGGCGGCGCGGCCGCGTCGAGTTCGTCCCGATGCGCTACTTCGACCTCGTCACCGAGTTCGCGGCCGGCGGCGCCTGGGCGCCCGACTGCGTGCTCGTGCACGCGGCCCCGCCGGACGCGCGCGGCTGGCTGAGCCTCGGCGTCGCCGTGGGCGTGACGCTGCCCGCGGCGCGCCGCGCGCCGCTCGTGATCGCGCAGGTGAACCCGGCCATGCCGCGCGCGCTCGGCAACGCGTTCCTCCACGCGAGCCAGATCGACGTCTGGGTGGACGTGGACGAGCCGCTCACGCCCTATCCGCCGACCGTCGTCGGCGAGGTCGAGCGGCGGATCGGCGCGCACGCCGCCGCGCTCGTGCCCGACGGCGCCACCGTCCAGGTCGGCGTGGGCGCGATCCCGCAGGCGGTCCTCGAGGCGCTCGCCGACCACCGCGACCTCGCGCTCCACTCGCTGCTGGTGGACGCCTCGGTGGCGCTGGTCGAGCGCGGGGTGGTGACGTGCGCCGCCAAGGCCGTGCACCGCGGGCGCATGGACATCGCGGAGGCGATGGGGACGCGCCGGCTCTTCGACTTCCTCCACGAGAACCCGCGGGTGAACATGGAGTCGTCGGGCTTCGTCCACGACCCCGAGATCGTCGCGCGCCTCGGCCGCTTCGTGGCGATCAACTCCGCGCTCGAGGTGGACCTCACGGGGCAGGTGACCGCCGAGAGCCTCGGGCCGCGCCAGGTGGCGGGCATCGGCGGCCAGTTCGACTTCGTGCTCGGCGCCTCACGCGCGAGCGGCGGGGCGTCGATCATCGCGCTGCCCGCGACCGGCCGGAACGGGACGGTGTCGCGCATCGTCCCGCGGCTCGCGGCCGGCGCCAACGTGACGAGCCCGCGCGTCCTCGCGGACTGGGTCGTCACGGAGCGTGGCGCGGCGCGGCTCCGGGGACGGGGAGAGCGGGGACGGGCCGAGGCGCTGATCGCCGTGGCCGAGCCGCGGTTTCAGGAGGAGCTGGCGCGCAGCCTCACGTCTTGAGGGCGTCGAGCTTCTCGAAGATCTCCTCGTTCGTGGGGAAGCGATACGTGGTCTGGTTGGAGTAGACGACCGTGTCGTCGATCGACACCTCGAAGATGCCGCCCGCGCCCTCTCTCAGGCGGGCGGTGATGCCGTACCGGTCCTTGATGGCGGCCTGCAGACTGGAGGCCTGGGGCAGGTAGTTTCACTCCCCGCAGTACAGGATCTCGACGTCCATCGCGCCCTCCTCCTCTCACGACCCTGGTCGTATCTTAGAGTATGATGCCTGCGGGGTGTCGGGAGATTCCTTGATCCCCGTCCTGATCGACACGGACCCGGGCATCGACGATGCGCTCGCCCTGCTGCTCGCGTGGGGTTCCCCCGAGCTCGGCGTGGAGGCGATCACCACCGTCGCGGGCAACGTCCCCGTCGCCGCCGCGACCACGAACCTCCTCCGGCTGCTCGCGCTGCGCCGGCCCGACCCGCCGCCCGCCGTCGGCGAGGGCGCGTCGGGCCCGCTCGCCCGCGCGCTCGTGACCTCGACCGGCTACCACGGCGAGGACGGTCTCGCGGACCTCCCGGACTGGCCGGAGCCCGAGCGGACGTCGGTCCTGCCGGACGCGATCGAGCTGATCGTCGAGGCGGCCCGGCGCCTGCAGCGGCTCCTCACCGTCGTCGCCCTCGGCCCTCTCACGAACCTGGCGCTCGCGCTCAAGGCCGACGCCGGCGCGCTGCCGCTCGTCGGGCGCGTGGTCGCGATGGGCGGCGCGGTGGACGTGCCCGGGAACGTCACGCCGACGGCCGAGTTCAACTTCTACGTGGACCCCGAGGCGGCGCACCGCGTGCTGGCGGCGGGCCTGCCGCTCGACCTGGTGCCGCTCGACGCGAGCCGCCAGGCCGTGCTCCCGCGCGCCGGGATGCGCGCCGCGCTCGCCCGGGCGCCGGGGCCGCTCGCGGCGCGGATCCAGGCGTTCAGCGAGCGGGGCTTCCGCATCGACCACGCCGGCGGCGCGCAGGGCATGGTGCTGCACGACCCGCTCGCGCTCGCGGTCGCGCTCGACCCGACGCTGGTCGAGTGGGAGCCGGTGCGGCTCCTGATCGGCGGGGACGGCGAGACGCTGCGCGCCGCCGGCGAGCCGAACTGCCGCATCGCGCGCGGGGTGGACAGCGATCGCTTCCTCCGGCTCTTCCTCGACCGCCTGTGCCTCGCGTCCTGATCGTCGGTTCGGCGAACGTGGACTTCACCGTGGCGGCCGCGCGGCTGCCGCGGCCGGGCGAGACGGTCTCCGGCGGCTCGCTGCTCGTCGCCCACGGCGGCAAGGGCGCCAACCAGGCCGTCGCCGCCCGGCGGCTCGGCGCCGAGGTCCGGCTGCTCGCGTGCGTGGGCGGCGACGCCTCCGGCCGCGCGGTGCGCGCAGCGCTCGCGGCGGAGGGCATCGGGGTCGCGGGGGTCCACGTCGCCGCCGGGGCGGCGACCGGCACGGCGCTGATCGTGGTGGACGCCGAGGGCCGGAACCAGATCGCCGTCGCGCCCGGCGCCAACCGCCTGCTGACGCGCGCGATGGTCGAGGCGCGCCGCGAGGACGTCGCCTGGGCGGACGTCGTCGCCTGCCAGCTCGAGACGCCGCTCGAGACGGTCGCCTGGGTGCTCGCCGAGGCCCGGCGGCGCCGCGCGGCCACGGTGCTGAACCCGGCGCCCGTGCCCGACGCGCCGCTCGACTTCCTCGGCGCGGTCGACTGCCTGACGCCGAACGAGGGCGAGGCGGCGCGCCTGGCAGGCGTGCCCGCCGGCGACGCGGCCGGAGCCGCCCGGGCGCTGCGGGCGCGGGGCGCCCGGGCGGTGATCGTCACGCTGGGGGAGGCGGGCGCGCTGGCTTGCGCCGAGGACGGCGAGACGCGCGTTCCAGCGTATCCTGTAGCCGTGCTGGACACGACGGCGGCGGGCGATGCCTTCAACGGCGGGCTGGCGGTGGCGCTCGCCGAGGGGCGGCCGCTCGCGACGGCGCTGCGCTTCGCGAGCGCGGCCGCGGCGCTCGCGTGCACGCGTCGCGGGGCGCAGCCGTCGCTGCCGACGCGGGGCGAGGTGGAACGGCTGCTCAACGACCCGAGAGCGGAGGACGAGCGATGACGGAATCGACAGACGCAGTGATCGCAGGCCGCCTGGAGCGCCTCGAGCGGGAGAACCGGCGGCTCAAGCGGCTGGGCGCGGCCGCGCTGCTGGTGGTGGGAGCGGTCGCGCTGATGGGGCAGGTGCAGGCGCGCCGGACGCTCGACGCGCAGGAGTTCCTGCTGCGGGACGCGGCGGGCCGGGTCCGGGGCGCCCTGATGATCGGCGACGACGGCGCGCCCAAGCTGGAGCTCCGGGACACCGCCGACAAGCCCCGGGCGACGCTGTACGTGTCCGACCAGGGCTCGGCGAACCTCGTCTTCCGTGACGCCGACGGCAAGCGGCGCACGTGGCTCTACGCGACCGGGAGCGGCGAGCCGGGGCTGAGCCTCCGGGACGGGCAGGAGCAGATCCGGAGCTGGTTCTTCGTGGCCGAGGACCGGCCCAACTGGCAGCTCCGCGACAAGGACGGCAAGCGCCGCGCCTGGCTCTCCGTCGAGAACGACGGCACGCCGAACCTCACGCTTCGCGACAAGGACGAGAAGGTGCGCGGCCGGCTGACGGTCTGGGACGACGGGCGGCCGGAGATCTCGCTCGCGGACCGCAACGACAAGACGCGCGCGCGCTTCTACATCGCCACGAACGACCAGCCGCAGATCGTGCTCCAGGACAAGGACGCCAAGCGGCGCGCGTGGATGTACCTGACGGCCGACGAGACGCCGATCCTGACCATGCGCGACAAGACCGAGAAGGCCCGCATCTGGCTCTACGCCGACCAGGGCGGGCGGCCCCACCTCACGATGTACGACGACAACGACAAGCTGCGGATCCGCTTCGAGGTCACGGAGAACGGGCGCCCGATCCTGACCCTGCGCGACAAGAACGAGAAGATCCGCACCTTCCTGTCGGTCGAGACGAACGACCAGCCGAGCCTGACGTTTCGCGACCAGAACGAGAAGATCCGGATCGGCGCGGGCCTGACGGGCGACGGCTCGCCGACGCTCAACATCCGGGACGCGAGCGACCGGGCGATCTGGCGGGCGCCCTAGTGACGTGGGGGGCCCCGACATGGCCCCCCACACCCCCCAGCGCTCGGAGCGCCCCGGCGAAGCCGTGGCGCTCCTCGATCACGTCGACAGCGTCCCGCGACTGGTGACGTGGGGGGCCCCGACAGGGCGCCCCCCACACCCCCCAGCGCCCGAACGCGCGGGCGGCGCGCTACGGCGCCAGGCGCGCCCGGAGCGCGTCCACGTGCGCCAGGGCGGCGGCGACGCGCGCGGGGTCGAGCCGTCCTCGCGCGAGCGCCCGGCGGAGCGCCGCGAGCGTGGCCTCGGGCGC
>Ga0209342_10001012_pt1 | contig 31864 bp, 33 predicted proteins | sample RifCSP16_2_FD_184023 | JGI IMG/M metagenome (GOLD analysis project Ga0209342, IMG submission 184023) | Soil microbial communities from Rifle, Colorado - Rifle CSP2_sed 16_2 (SPAdes) (version 2) | ecosystem: Environmental > Terrestrial > Deep subsurface > Rock core/Sediment | place: Rifle...
GTGATACTGGCGGCGCGCTTCGTCTTCGGGCCACGCCGGCTGGCGGCGGGCCGCACCGGCTCCCTGCCCCCCTATTCCGATCCCGGCGAGCGGGAGGAACTCAGTCTGGTTCTGGGCGAGCAACATCACCCGACTCGCGTCGCAGCCGCGGAAGAGCCGAGCTGGATCGCGATGCACGAGCGAGGGCTCTACTGCGGCCTCGCGATCTTGGGAGCCATCGGGACCGGCAAGACCCGATCCGCGATCCGCCCCTTCGCCTGGCAGCTCTTCTCGTACCGCTCTGGCGATCAGGCCCGACGACCGTCGGGCCTGATCCTCGAGGTGAAGGGGGACCTTTGCCACAAGGTGCGCGAGGATCTGGTGGCGGTGGGGCGGGGTGACGACTACGTCGAGATCTCCCTCCACGGCGAGTGGTGCTACAACCCGCTCAACAACGACCTCGACACCTACTCGCAGGCGTACGCCATCGCGTCCATCCTGAACAACCTGTACGGCCGGGGGAAAGAGCCCTTCTGGCAGCAGGCCTACGTCAACCTGCTCAAGTTCGCCTTGCTCTTGCATCGACTGGTCGACCGCTACGCGACTCTCGTCGATCTCTACGAGTCGTGCATCAACCCCGAGAAACTCCGCGAGCTGCTGCGGCGAGGCGACGAGATCCTCCACCGCGGCGACCTGGTCGTCGTCGAGCAGGAGGTCATGGACGATCCAGCGATCGCGAAGCACCTGGTTCCGTTCGGGTTTGCTTGGGACGGCGAGCGATACAGCGCGCAGTCGAGCCCCCAACTCGCCGCCGTGCTCGAGGGGCAGGCCGTACCCTTTCGGATCGAGGAGCGAGCGGGGCGCTTTTCCGCGGCCGAACGGGACGAGTTCGCGGCCGTGCGGCGCTGGTTCGAGCACGATTGGAGCCGCATCGAAACGCGCTTGCGCACGTCGATCGTTGAGGGCATCTCCGTCTTCTTGTCGCTCTTCGACGCGGACAGCCAGGTGAAGCGGATCTTCTGCCCCCCGAAGGAAGCCTACGACCCGTCGCTCAACACCCCGGACGCTCAGGGGGTCTACAAGTACGGTCGGCCACTGCCACCGTTCGGCGAGCTCATCGAACAGGGGAAGGTCGTGGCGGTGAACTTCCCGAGCGCCATGAACCCCGGCTTGGCGCGCGCCATCGGCGTGCTGCTGAAGCTCGACTATCAGCGCGCGACCCTGTTGCGCATTCCCAAGATGGCCGACACGCAGCGGCACTTCCGACCAACCATCTTCGTCTGCGACGAGTACCACGCTTTCGCGACCTGCGGCGAGGGCGACCCCACCGGCGACGAGAAATGGCTGTCCCTGTCCCGGCAGGCACGCGTGGTCCCGATCGTCGCCACCCAGAGCGTCGCTTCGCTCAAGAGCGCGCTGCACGGCGACAGCTACCACACCCTGCTCCAGTGCTTCGGGACCACTCTCGCCTTGCGAACCAAGGACGACCTCACGGCGCGCTACCTGGCCGAGCTGAGCGGGAAAGAGGACAAGCCCTTCATCTCGTACAACCTCTCCGAGAACGCCGGCGACGCCAGGGTCTCCCTGCTCTCGGGGCGGACCGTTGGCCACAAGGGGTCGGTCACGACATCGAAGAGCTATACCCACAGGCTCCTCCCGCGATTCGACGAGAAGGCGTTCTTCCAGCTCCAGGACTCCCAGGCTATCGTCATGGGCTACGACGGCAGGGAGCCGATCGCGCCCACCCTCTGCTACCTGAAGCCCTTCGACTTGGATCCCCAGCTCACCTGGTTCGAGCAGAAGCGAAGACATCTCCTGTGAGCACCTGGAACCTCATCGCGCCGTTCCTGCGCCCGATCGAAGGGCTGCTCCTGGACCCGGAAGTCTCCGAAGTCCTGGTGAATCCCGGGCCACGCGTCTTCTTCGAGCGGGACGGCGTGCTGCAGGAGACCGCGGCGGCGGGTCTCACCGAGGACCAGCTGCGCGTTGCGGTGAAGCACATCGCGCGCGTGCTGGGCGACGACGTCTCGGAAGAACAGCCGATTCTCGCGGCCCGCCTACCCGACGGCAGCCGGGTGGCGGCCATCCTTGGCGGGATTTCGGTGGGCGGGTTGGTGGTGGCCATCCGCAAGTTCACCGCCAACGGCTTCACCATCCAGGACCTGGTCGCGCGCGACTCCATGCCGCAGGCGGTGGCCGATCTGCTGGTCGCGCGCGTCCGGGAGCGGCGCAACATCCTGGTTTCCGGGGGCACCAGCACCGGCAAGACCACACTCCTCAACATCCTGACGGCCTACATCCCGGACGACGAGCGGATCGTGCTGATCGAGGACACCGCGGAGATCCAGATCGCCAAGCCTAACCTGGTAAGACTCGAAGGCCGCCGCGAGCACCCGGGCCTGCCCGCCGTCACCATCCGCGACTTGCTCCGCGCCACGCTGCGCTTGCGCCCGGATCGCATCGTGGTGGGGGAGATCCGCGGTGTGGAGGCCTACGACTGGCTGCAGGCCTTAAACACCGGCCACAGCGGCTCACTCTCCACCATCCACGCGAACTCCGCGCGCCAGGCCCTGCAACGACTCGCCAGCTGCTGCATGCAGAGCGACGTCCAGATTCCCTACCGCGCCATCAAGTCGTCCATCGCCGACAGCGTCGAGCTGGTGCTGCAGATCGAGCGCTCGCACGGGCACCGCCGGGTGGCCGAAATCATCGAGATTCGCGGCTACGACCCGGAAACCGACAGCTACGCGTTGGAGACGCTCTACCAGCGTTCAGGAGGTCACATGCACGCCACTGGCCGCACACGTCTCGAGGGCGATCATGGCTCGGCTTAGACTCCGCTCGACCCCGGCGCCCTCGCCGCGGGCGGTGCTCGTGCTCAGTCTGGCCCGGCACGCCCAACAGCTCGCTCGGTGGGCCGACGACGGCGTGGAGGGGGCCAGGCACGCCAGGACCGTGGTGCAAGCCCTCGCCACCATCGCCCACCACGGGGCCTGGGACGTCTTGCCCGGCCTCGCCCAGGCCGCCACGTCGACGTCCGCGGGTCTCGACCCCGTTGAGGTTCGAGAGACGCGCGCAAGCTCCGGCCTCCTCGACTCCGTCTTGCCGCCGGGACCCAAGCGCACCGTGGTGTTCGTCGCCGTCGCGGCGTCTCTCTTCATCCTCACCCTGGTTGCGCGTTTCGTGGCGCGGACCTAGCCCCATGCGCAGGCTCATCTGGCTCCTCGTTCCCATCTTCGTCGCCCGATGCGATGGGGGATCCGTCGGCGATGCCGTCCTTGGCCCATCCGCGCGGACCCAGGAGGTTCCGCCTACGCCGCCTCCGGCGCCAACCCCCACACCGGAGCCGCTTCCGACACCGACACCGGTCCCGGAGCCGGCACCGACACCGGATGACGATCGGATCCCCGACGACATCCCCGACAACACAAATCCCGTCGCGCGGGTGCTGGCCAAGCTCTACTACATCGAGTGCGGAGGGCAACTAGCGATTGAGCCGGCCGTGGGGTGCCGCCTGCATCTCGACGCTACCCCGGTCGATGCCTACGGGAAGCACACTCAGTCCCGCGCTGGCATCTCCTGGAGCGCTGCCGGGCCGGTGGTGCCGAACGGTGGGGGAGCCTTCACGCCCGCGTACCGGGTCTTGTCGGCGGGGGAGGCGGCGTTCCTGGCCACCGTGGACGGCGTGGTTAGCAACACCGTACGGGTGCGGATCCCATGACCCCCGTCCCGACCTCCGGGAGGGGGGGGCAAGAACAGGAAGGCTCTCTGCGCTACCGCGTCTTCGTCGTTAGCCCGCCGCGGCTCCTCATCGAGGAGCCGCAACTGACGCACCACGTGGTTGGGAAGGCGATCGACAGCACCTTCAGTCGAGGGCCGAACCTGGGGGAGGTTGACTCTGTGGAAACTCGGCGGCTCCGGGACGGTCGACTGCGCGTCGAGGTCGCGCTGTCTCGGGGGCCTAGCGTCAGCAGAGCGCCTACATGGGTCCGCGCGGCAGTCGCCCGCAATCTGGACGCCGCGGCCAAGGCCGTGGAACGAGACGGAATCACCTACTTCTTCCCCGGGGTGCCACTCCCGCGGGCCCTCGCGCGCCGCCCCGAGCTCCGCGAACCGGTCGTGAGGGGTGCCATTGAGCGCGCCTTCCCCGAGGTCGTGGGGCGGCCGTACCGCCTAGACCTCGACCTCCGGCGCGCGGTCGATCCACTGGCGGCGGCATCCGACGATGTTCTGGACGTCACGCTGACGGCGAACGCACGGAGCGGCCTCGAGGGGCGCGATGACGACGCGCGGTATCTGGCCTTCGACCGGCACTTGGCGGACAGCGCGAGGGGGTGCGAGACGCTCTGGCGCGAGCCGAGCGACGGCACCGAGGACCGCGAGGACGAGGACGGCGGCACACCCCGGGTCTGCGTCCCCATCGCCGTGCCTCTCGGGCGGGAACAGGTGCGGCCCTTGTTGGACGGTGGCGGACGCGTGCTCGCCGCTGCGGCGCTGGAGCGCACCTTCCCGGAGCTACGCGACGCGGAGTACGGCTTCGACTACGGGATCGGTGAGGGTTTCCTCCAGATCACCCTCAGCGCCGAGCCTCGACCGGCGGTGCAGCCAGACGCGGAGGCTTGGCAAGTCTCCCTCGGGGCCGCCGCGGCCGTGCGAGCGGCCGCCTTTGAGGCCCACCTCGGCGACGTTGTCCGTCAGGCGGAAGGCGGCGACCGGGCGCGCGATAGGGCGTTCTCCCGATGAGGGTGTTGCTGCGCCGGCGGGCTTGCTGATGGCCGCTGATTGGAGCGAGCTCGGGCGGCTCTTTGATGCGCACCAGCGCGAGAGCCGGCTCGCCCTGGCGGTGGCGGCGCTCACCGGCGTCGACCACCTCCTGGCCGGGGTGATCGACTCCGGCGACGACCTACTAAGAAACGTGCGGGGCGCCGCCTTGAGGGCGGCAGAACTCCGGCGCCAAGCGTTGCAAGCCGTCCGGAAGCTCCCTCCCATCCCTCCACCGGGTACGGTGCGGGGGTGCACACCCACCAGACCAGCCGGCTCCCCACCGGGGGCTTCCGCGCCCCCCGAGCTGGGCGAGGGGGGCGCTCTTGGCTCCTCGGGAGGAGGCCGGCCGTGATCGTTCAGGTTCGCTACCGCATCGACGCGCACAACTATGACCGCAACCGGGGATGCTGTCCGGATAGCTGCAGATCCTGTCGACTGGAGCGCACTGCTTGGCCTAACCCTGCGGCCGCGATCGCGGCCCAGCCCGCCGCAGAGGCACTCCGGGAGGATGGCGAGCAGGGAGCGCTGGCGCCGCCGGCTCGCCGCTTCGAGGTGGTGGTCGTGGACTTCGTCGGGGATCCGCCGGCGGCCGGACCCGGCGTGGCCGCAGGGCGTGGTATCAAAGGCTTATGACCACCGAAGTGCAGCTGTTGGTCGTCGGTGTCATCTTCGTGGTGGCCGTCCTGGCGGCGTTGGCCGCGGTGCTGGTCTTCATGTTGATCGTGGCCGCGGTCCTCTCTCCTCATCCTACCGCCGCCCGGCCACTGCCCGACTTCGTGTGCCCGATGTGTCGAACGCGGGCCAGCCCGAGGGCCGAGACCCGCGTCGCGCCCGTCGGTTGGGTCCTGTTTGCGACGCTTCCGCTGCTTGCTGCGCCGCTCGGCGGCCTGGTGCGCGAGCGGTGGCGAGCCTGTTCCCACTGCGGCTTTCGTTTCGTCGCGGCGTAGGCTCGTGGCGCGCAGGCCCAAAACGAAGGGGCCCGGTTTCCCGGGCCCTGGAGCGTAGCTCACCTCTCTAGCCGCACCGATTCTATCTCGCAGCCGCCACGCTTCTCAACGGTCCCCGCCCACCCACCACCGCCCCAGAGGGGCTCCCCCCACGACGCAGGCTTGACCCGGGCCGCTACGTCATGGCCACGCGGGCGTAGCTCAACCCGCTAGAGCACCTCTCTAGCCAGGGGGTAGATGCGGGTTCAACTCCCATCGCCCGCTCCCTGTCATTGTGTCGGCCCGCCTCAAGCCATGCGCTCACGAAGCCCAGCAAGGGCCCCGGGGCGCTGCGCCCCCCGCCCCCCCGCCTTCGAAGCCCGACCCCGGCTGGGGCACCTTTCAGGCGGCGGGCGGCGGCACGGTCACCAGGGGGACCGAGCCGGCTGTGCTCCTGCGCGGGCGCGCCAGGCCCTACGGGCCCGCTGCGCTCTGGCACGCCTGCTCGTCGCGACGCCGGCTCGGTCCGCACGGATCAGCGGGTGAGGCCTGCGGCCCCGTTCTTTTGTAAGCCCTCTCCTCCCCCCCTGGTTCTGGCGAAGGGGGGGAGGTCGAGGGAAGTCGTTAGGGAACACACCAAGCGGCCATCACGCGCCCGGGCCTACGGCAAGCGGGCGCTCCTTCCGGGTCGGGATCCAGACCCTGGCGCTTGCTTCCCGCGGAGTGGGAGAACGAAAGACAACCACCATGCGCGTCGCTGAAATCCTCCGAGATCGGATCATCGCCCTCATCGACAAAGGGATCATTCCCTGGCGGCGGCCGTGGAGTGTCGCCGGGTCGGCACGCAACGCCGCCGGGCGGCCCTATCGCGGCATCAACGTCTGGTTGCTGAACGGCACCCGCGAGGCCTCCGGCTACAACCGCAACGCTTGGGCCACCTACCGCGACGTCGCTGCCCGCGGGTGGACGGTGCGCAAGGGCGAGCATGGGACGCCGGTGCTCTTCTGGAAGGTCAACAGCTACCTCAAGACGGTGAAGGACAACGCGACCGGAGAGCAGCGCGACGAGACGGCCCGCGGCTTCGTCATGCGCTACTACACGGTCTTCAACCTCGACCAGACCACCGCGCCCGAGGACTTCGCGGGGGTGATCATGAACCAGAACGAGACCCACGCCGACGCGCAGTCCATCGCGGACACCTACCTCGGGCGGGAGGGCTCGCCGGCGCTTTCCCACGGGGGCGACGTGGCCTATTACGACCAGGTCGCGCATGCGGTGCGAATGCCCGAGCTCGGGCGCTTCGACGGAACCGCCGCCTACTACGCGACCCTGTATCACGAGCTCGGCCACAGCACGGGCTTGGCCTTGGGACGCCCCATGATCCCCGCCGACCGCCAGGCCTACTCGCGCGAGGAACTGGTCGCGGAGTTCACGGCCACGCACCTGTGCTCACTCGCCGGCCTCGAGTACTCGCTTGAGCCGGCCGCCGCCTACATCGCCGGTTGGCGCGCCAAGCTCCAAGAGGAGCCGGAAGCGCTGATCTTCGCCGCGGCACAAGCCGAGAAGGCCGTTCGGTTCATTCTCACCGGCAGCCCCGAGGAACCGGAGCGCGAGCACACCACGGACGCCGCCAGGGCGCGATGGCAAGAGTACGTGCATGGGATCCGCAACGACGCCAAGCGGGAGTACGCGATCGCTTATGGCCGGTATCGCTTTGGCTCCGCGCCGCACCCGGAACCGCCGGAGGGTTTGGGGTGCATGGGCGCGCAAGCCGTCCGCCTTGAGGCGGAGAGTATCTACCGCGCCCACGTCGGAAAGGAGCAGACGCAATCAGCCGCCTAACCCGGCGGTGAGCCGCGGCCCCGGACTGCCGGGGTCGCGGGACCTCTTCGGTCCCCGCGTCGCCGCCCCCCGCCTTCGAAGCCGATCCGGTGACGCCTAAGGAGGCCCTGGGCGGGCTCCTCCTTGCAGGCGACAGGCGCCGCCCGTGGGCCTGCTGCGGGCGCGCCAGCCCCCTTCGGGGGTTCGCTTTGCCTGGCACGCCTGCTCGGCCCCCGGGGGCCCGTCGCGGACGCACCGTGGCAGGCTTGCGCGATCAACCCCGGTCCTCGTTCTGGTCGCCCCTCCCGCCCCTGGCCCCGGTCTCTGGCGAGGGGCCAGGAGGCTCCCAAAAGGAGGCGACCATGCAACAGACGACCAAGCAGAGCGATCCCGAGAACGCCTGCGCCCAGTGCGGCATCTACGAGGACGTCGGCGAGGCGGTCGAGCTCACGCGGGTGGAGAACGGCTACCACCGCGGCCTCTACCTCTGTCCGAACTGCCTCCGTCGGGGTTAGACGCAGGGAGCGCGAGCGCCTGTGCGCGCTGGGCCCGGGGGCCACCGCTCCGGCCGCGGGGGCCTTACCCCCGCACCCCCGCCTTTGAAGCTCGGTCCTCGGCGTGGGGGGGTTGCCGCGCCAGGCCTTCGCCGGACGCCTGCGGAGCAGCCTGCGCTCGGTCTGGCTCGTCAGCTTGGCCCTGGTGGAGCACAAAAGGCCGTCGTGCGCCTTTCTTCGTTGGCGGCGGTCCTCACACGTGGGAAGGCCACCCGTCGCCCTCCAGGCTCTTCGCGGGTGCCCGGCTTTCGTCCGGTCCTCTCCTGAGCGCGGCCCCATCTTCGTCTGGCCCGTTACCGCTTCCCCGGCATCCTTGACTGCTGGTCAACCGGCCCCTCCCGCGGCCCCTCACCTGGGCGCCACCCCCAACCCCGCTTCTGGCCGTTGCACGCTTCGGCCTAACAACCCGCGCCCGGCGGCTCTTCGACGCCTTGCCTCGGGCCTTGTGGGCCCGCCCTGACGGGTTTCGGGTGATGCCCCTCCGGGCTTCGCCCGGTGTCCCCGAAAACGCGTCCTCTCGACCTTGGGAGCGGGCGACCTCCGCCGCTTCGCGCAGGGTGCCAACGGCCGACAGCGGGGCGCAAGGGGCGCCACCCGGATCGGCCCCAAGAAGGAGCCTCAAAATGCCCAGCACCGACGTCAAGATCACCTTCGTGAAGCACGAGAACGGGCCGGAACGTCTCCTCTGCGACGCGGATCTCCAGTTCATGGAGGGGACCCTGGCGGGACTCAAGCTCGTGGGCTTCAGCCTTTGGAGCACGCCCGAGGGCGACGTCTTCGTGACCTTCCCCTCGCGCGCCTTCGGCGCCGGATCGGACCGCCGCTACTTCGACTACCTTCGTTCCACGGACGGCACGCCGGCGGCCACCAAGGCCATGAAGGCCACCATCCTCGCCGCCTACAAGGCGCAGGCTGCCGAGCAGGTCGCCTGACGCGACGGCTTGAGGCCGGGGCCGAACGCCCGGGCCTCAGGGGTTGTTCGTTGACAGCCCCGAGCGTGAGGAGCCTACTGATGCACGTCGGCGCCACCGGGGGCGCGCCTGGACGCGCCGGCGACGGGTGCGCTGGGGGTCGGCCGAGGCCTCCACGCTTCGCGGGCCTCGAAGTAGCCGTCCAGGGCCGAGCCGTCTCTGCTCCTGCGCGGGCGCGCCAGGCCCTACGGGCTCGCTCCGCTCTGGCACGCCTGCTCGTCGCGCCGGCGCCCCGGCCCCCACGAATCAGTCGATGGGGCCTGCGGCCCCCCTCTTCCGTAGGCCCTCTCCTCCCCCCCTGGTTCTGCGAAGGGGGGGGTCGAGGGAAGTCGTTAGGGAACACACCAAGAGGCCATCACGCGCCCTGGCCTACGGCAAGCGGGCGCCGAGAGGGAGAGCGAGCATGATGGACATGTACGAAGAAGACATTCCGGAACGCCTAGCGATCGATGCGCACCGAGGCACCTCATGGACGCCAGCCGATCGCGCGCGGCAAGAGCGCGCCGCCTACGCGGATCTTCTGCGGGCGGATCATGCGCGCCTAGATGCGCTCGCGGACACGCCCGCGAAGCAAGCCGTTCTGGAAGAGGAGTGGCAACGATACCGAGCGGCTTTCCGGGCTCGCAAACGACGCCAGCTCGCGAGCCGATCCCGGTGCGTGTCCTGGGCGATTACGGGGTCCTCGAACTTCCCGACCCGACGCGCCGAAAAGCACAACGAGATCGAGCGCCGGCGGGCCGACGAGCTCGAGGCCTTCCGCGCCCGCGCGCTCGCGCAGATCCGCAAGCGCTTGTGCCCGGAGCTTCGCCCCATCATGGCCGGCGACGACAACGCGACGGAACGTCTGCGGGAGGAGATCGCTAAGGCCGAGCGCAAGCAAGAGGTCATGCGGGCCGCCAACCTCGCCATTCGCAAGCACGCGAAGGCTGGCGCAGACGCCCAGGTGATGGCCTTGCTCGCCGGCGGCCTCACCGAGAAGCAAGCGCGCGGCCTTCTTGTCCCCGATTGGTGTGGGCGGATCGGCTTCCCCGACTACGCCCTCAAGAACAACGGTGCGAACATCCGTAGGCTGAAGGGACGGGTCGGCGACGTCGAGACTGCCAAGGCGACGCCGGACCGCGTCACAGAAGGCGCCGGCGGCGTTCGCCTCGAGGACGCTCCCGCCGACAATCGGGTGCGCCTGTACTTCCCGCACAAGCCGACGGCGGAGACCCGAGAGGGCCTGAAGGCCCGGGGGTTCCGTTGGACTCCGACGCTCGGGTGCTGGCAGGCTTACCGCAACAGCTCTTCGCTTGCGTATGCTCTGGCGGTCACTGGAACGGGCGCATAACCCGGCGACCGGCCGCGGCCCGGATCCCCGGGGCCGCGGGGGGACAGACCCTCACCGTGACGGCTCGTGATCCCGGTTCCGGTCCCGATCAAACTCCGTTCCCGCGCACACGCGATCCACCCAGGGTTGCGTGTCCTCGGCGCGCGTGACGACCCGCCCCTTTTCCGTCGAGAGCTGCCGCGTGCGGGCGCGGTGGTGTGGTGTGTTGTCGTAAACGTCGACACGATCGAACTGGCGCAGGGCGCCCCGGAGGTTCTCCAGGCTGCGCTTGTAGATGTCCCGGATAACGTCCGCCGACATGTCTCGGCCACCTCGGGCCTGGCGGGTCGTCGCACGCCGGACGTGGATCTCCGGATCATCCGTCGCAACGTAGACCATCTCGGTCCGGAACCCCGCCCTGGCGGCCACGGCGGCTTGCTCGATGGCGATCGTGGTCCGCAGAGTCGTCTCCACCATGTAGGAGCGGCTCTCGCGGATACAGTCATGCACGAACTGCTCGCACTCTCGCTGCGCCTGACGAATTATCTCTGGGGGGAGCTTCTGGTACGATCCGCCGTTCAGCTCGGCACAGCGGTCGTCGACGTTGAAGGTTGCCAGGTCCTCGGTGACCAACAAGTCGCGAAAGATGCCCGTTTTCCCGCTGGCGACCGGGCCGGCGACCACAACCGCACGGGGGCGCAGGGCCCTAGCCCCAGCCGCCGAAGCTTCCGCTCGGGGAGCTGGGGTCGTCGCTGTCGGGCTTCTTCAGGAGGTTCCCCCTCTCGTCGATGATGCCCAGCCGGACGCTCTCTGCGCACTCCTCGTCCACACGCTTGGCGACGCGCTCCATCAGCGCGTCCATGGCTTCGCGGTCGCCGACGTGAGTCGGTGGGCCGGCCTTCTTTCCCTGGCGGCCATGCGGGCCGTGCGGGCCGCCGTAGGTTGCGGGATCCACCGCCGTCTTCGTTGCCATGCCTCTATTCTACGCCCGGCCGCAGCCAGTCCGGGTCCGCCGATCGCGGCGTCTGCAAGGCGGCTGCTCGCGGATGGCCGTCGGGTCCAGGCCCGCGCGACCGACGCCCGCCTGCAATACCTCGTCAGCGAGGCCGAGCCACAAGGCGAAGATGAACTCGGGTGAGGCGCCTGACGTCGGCCGGTTCGAGGTTCGGCCGGCCGGTCCGCGGGATCCGCTCGAGTGCCTGACGCTTCGCCTGGTCGTAGGCTGCGGTCACGCCCTGGTGGTCCGCGTACACGCCCAGGAGCGGGTGCCGTTTCAGGCGTTCGATGGCTTCGAGATCGTCTTTTCGGGCCCAGGCAGGAAACCCGCCAGGGAGATAGAGGTAGTACAGCATGGGTCGCGAGGATAGCCGCTCCGCTACGGCCGGCGCCGACGGCCTGTGACGCTTTCGGCGACTGTCACAAGGCACCGCCACGACGCCACTTCGGGCGCGGCGTCGTTGACGCCGGCATGGAGTCAGAAGTCCCGACCACGCTTGGACCCCTGCCGAAGAGCAAGGCCCTGCTAGACTGACGGCCAAATGAACACCCTCTACTACGGGGACAACCTCGACGTACTGCGCCAGCACGTGAAGGGCGAGAGCGTTGACCTCGTGTACCTTGATCCGCCCTTCAACTCGCAGCAGAACTACAACGTACTTTTCGCCGAGCACGGGACGAGAGCGGCGGCGCAGATCAAAGCCTTTGAGGACACGTGGCAGTGGGATGAGAGCGCTGCGCGGACCTACGCGGAGACGGTCGAACGGGACGGGGGCGTCTCCCAGGCCTTGCAGGCATTTCGAACCTTCCTGGGCGAGAGCGACATGCTCGCGTACCTCGCTATGATGGCCCCCCGACTCCTGGAGCTTCGGCGCGTCATGAAGCCGAAAGCGAGCATCTACCTTCACTGCGACCCCACGGCCAGCCACTACCTGAAGATGCTCATGGACGCCGTCTTCGCACCGGAGAACTTCAGGAACGAGATCGTCTGGAAGCGGCACAACGCCCGTAGCACCGAAGGCCGATGGGCCCGCATCCACGATGTCATCCTGCTCTACACGAAGACCTCGACCTTCTTCTTCCAGCCGACGCAGGTCAAAGCAGACAAGGCGAGACTGCCCCACACGCTGATCACCGTCGGGGATGTGAAGTATCAAACCTTCGAACTCACCGGCGCGGGAATAACCAAAGAAGGCGAGAGTGGTAAACCGTGGCGCAGATTCGACCCGGCCGGGATGGGCCGCCACTGGGCCAACGCCCACGCCCAGATGGACGAGTGGGACGCAAAGGGCCTGATTCACTGGCCGAAGCCCGGCACCGCCGGCGGATTCCCCAGGCGGCGGGCCGCGGAACCTTTCGTCGAAGAGGGCCGGGTCATCACCGTGGGCGACGTGTGGACCGACATCGACCGCATCAACCAGGCCGCCAAGGAACGGTTGGGCTACCCGACGCAGAAGCCCGAGGCCCTCCTCCTTCGCATTATCCAGGCGAGCTCGAAGGAGGGCGACACGATACTCGATCCCTTCTGTGGATGCGGCACGACCATCGCCACCGCGCAGCGGCTCAAGCGACATTGGGCCGGCATTGACATCACCCATCTTGCCATCGGGCTCATCAAGCATCGTCTCCGCGACGCCTACGGGCCGAGCGTCGAGAAGACCTACAAGGTCATTGGTGAGCCAACCACTGCCGACGGCGCACGCCAACTCGCAGCCGAAGACAAGTACCAATTCCAATGGTGGGCGCTCGGACTCGTCGGGGCGCGACCCGTGGACGAAAAGAAGGGCGCCGATAAGGGGATCGACGGACGAATCTACTTCCACGACGAGAGCACTAGCGGCAAGACCAAGCAGATCGTCTTGTCGGTCAAGGGCGGGCACCTCAAGGCGACCGACGTGCGCGACCTGCGAGGCGTCATCGAACGCGAGAAGGCTGCCCTGGGCGCCCTGATCTCGCTCGACGAGCCGACCTCCGCCATGCGGAAGGAAGCGGCATCGGCGGGCTTCTACAAGTCGCCTTGGGGGCAGCACCCCCGCCTACAACTGCGCACGGTGGCCGAGCTGCTCGCCGGGAAGCGCATCGACCAGCCGCCGTCAAACGTCACCCACAAGAAGGCTCCGAAGGCCCAGGCGGGGGACCAGCTTTCGCTGGGCGCCGGGGGCTCGCCACCGCACGACGACGAAGGTCCAGACTGACGCGTTTCGGCGGAGATCGTTTCCTCGCGCTTGAGAACTGACTCGCGCCTTGGGGGCTCGCCGGGAAGGCCATGCGTGTGATGAGGCGCGCGTGGCCCGCCGGAATGTCGAGGGCGCGGTGCCGCTCGCGAAGGAGGTCCGCGACTACCCGCAGGAGTACCTCTCGAAACGAACGGGCTCGATCACCGTCACCCGCCTAGCGAACCGCCATCCGCAGTGCGGTCTTAAGGTTCTTCAGGGTGACCTTCACGGGGCGATCCGGCTCGAACCGGATGTCCGTGCGCCGCGCGCCCGGCCGGCGCGCGTGCTGGATGAGCATCGACAACTCCTCGCGCACGGCGTCGAGCATCGCGCACTTGACCTCTTCGAGGGCGAGCACGCGTCCGAGGGAGAGACCAGCCAGGGTCTTGTCTTCGATGATGCCGCGCATGTAGCCGGCACCGTCGCCTCCGAGGCGGATCCGCCAATTCACTCCGCCCCTCGCTGATCGGGAGACCTCTTCCCACTCGAACTCGACAGAGGTGTTCTCGATCGTGAGCGTGTAGCCCAGCTTCTCGAACGCCATGCGTACCTCCGAGCGGCGCACAAAGACGCCTCTTCTTAGTGTTGGGTCCGTGGCTGCCAGGTGAGGTCCGGCCAGCCCGAGGGGGAGCCTCGGTGGACGGGGACGTGATCTTCGAGGCGTACGCGCGAGGGGCCCGTTCGTCGAGTTCGCCTCCCGAGCTACAGGAGGCGGTCGGCCCGACACGGGATCGCGGCCTCACCCTCTCCGGACCGCCACCGCGTGACGTCCAGACTCAGCCGGATCTTCCTAAGTGCATCCCCCGCAAGGGGGGGACTGCTGTCACTTCTCACGGTTAGTGCGACTACGGGCCGTCAAGAGGCTCGATTCTCCCTGAGTTCTTGCGACTCCTCACCAGAGATCCTGCGAACGAGTTCCATTTGAACCAGGGATTGTGCGAACGTCTGACGGTCGCGCAATCCCCGACTTGGCCCGCGGCCAAGCAGTCGGCACGTCCTTCGGCGCGGTCGGCCGACGACGGCCACCAGTATCCCCCCGGTCGGGGTCGCATCAACCGAGGGAGATTCGCAACAACTCTGGGAGAGTCGCAACAACTGTGGGAACTGACAACCGGCCTTGAGGCCATCAGCCGGGACCCACGATAAAAAGGATTATCGTGGGTCTTTCGGACCTCCCTTGGCTACACACCCGTGGCACCATGCCCCATGGAAAACGGACCCCGCTACCTCGACATGAGGACCAAGACCCTGGGCGCTCGAGGCTGGGTCGACTGCAATTCCGGCAAGGACACCTGGCGGGTCCTCGATGTCGCCTCCGACGGCTTCCGTTACGACGGGCCCGGCTTCTTCGCCCCGCGCTGGAAGTCCTTCGCCGACCACTTCCCTGAAGCCTGGGCCCGGTGGGCCTCCGGGGCGAGCGCGGAATCATGAACGCCACCGACATCCACCCCGGGGACCGCCTGACGTGGCTCCACACGCCGCGAGGCTGGTACTGGGGGCCGCGCTCCTGGCCCGTGCATGTCGTCGTTGTCCGCCTGGGACCCAAGCGCATCCTCGTCGAGGCCCCGCTCGAGCACGGTGCCACCAAACGCGTGTGGGTCTTGCCTGGCTCCCTCCGTCCTCGAGCACAAGCCACGGAGCAGAAACATGGTGCGTGAGCAGGACCTCGTTGTGGTCGCGTCGATCGACCGGAGGATCTTGTTCTTTCGGGGGCACAGGGTCATCCTCGACCAGGACCTCGCCGTGCTCTACGGCGTCGCGACCAAGGTCCTCCTCCAAGCAGTCAAACGCAACGCCTTGCGGTTCCCAGGGGATTTCATGTTCCAGCTCACGGCCGAGGAATTCGCGCTCTTGAGGTCACAAGTTGTGACCTCAAGATCGTGGGGCGGACGTCGCTATCCGCCCTACGTCTTCACGGAACAGGGCGTGGCCATGCTCTCCAGTGTCCTGCGCTCCGAGCGTGCGATCCTCGTCAACGTCGAGATCATGAGGGCGTTCGTCCGCCTGCGGCAGATCCTCCAGGTGAACGCCGAGCTCGCCCCCAAGCTGGTCGCCCTGGAACGAAAGTACGACGCCCAGTTCAAGGTGGTATTCGACGCCATCCGGCAGCTCATGGCCCCGCCCGCCCCGGCCCGCAGGAGGATCGGGTTCAGGGACGCCGATGCTCCTCCGGCGAGGGCGAGGAGGTCGTCATGAAGCAGCGGGCCGGCGTTTTCCTGTCGCTGGCCGGGCGCAGAGAGGGGCGCAGAGAGCTGGGGGCGAGTATGACGCGGTGCGGCAAGCGCGACGGCCACGGGAGGCGCTGCCCGCGGCCAGCACGGCCCGGCGGGAAATCATGTGGGCGATGTTTCGCCACGCGCAAGGCCTGGGAGCGCTCGCGAGTTGTCCGCGGCCTCTGTCGGCACTGTCCTGCGCGGGCCGAGCAGCCGCCGCTCTGTGAGCGGTGCAGGAAGAAGCAAAGGCGAAGGGCGCGGACTCGCTACAACCCAGAGCTCCGCCGCGCCAAGTATCTGGAGACGCACCCCCAGGCGCCGCGGAGGCCGGATGTCAGCGGTGCGCGCGAGGTGATCGCCGCCGTCGCTCGACACGGGAGCTACGCGGCTGTCGCCAGGGCGTGGGGAATCACGCGACAGGCCGTCTGGTCCAAGGCGCAGTGGGCAACGGCTCTGCTGGCGAGCCTACCCGCGCAGGAGCGCGAGTGACCATATCGAGGCGCGAATGACCAACACAGGGCTTGGGTCGCTCTGCGCCTTGCGCGGTCGGGCGCGAAGAGGGAGGGCGAGCATGACGGACACGTACGGCGGCGGGACGGGTGGCAAGCGGCGGCAACTAACGCGAGACGACCTGGGGCGGGCCCTCTGGGGCGGGATGCCGCTACCGGTGGGGATGGACTACCGGGGGACGGTGCGGAGCGAGCACGGCAACCCGGTGGGGGCGTTGCTGCTCAGCGGGGGCGGCATCAACGTCCTCGGGACGGGTGGGGTGGCCAGCAGTCTTGATCAGCGAGAGGCGCGGATGCTCGACGCGACTACCACGCCGAGCTTGGTGAGGGGTGCGGGTCGATGACCGAAGGCGATGTCCAGGGCGGCGCGGTGCCGCCGCGGCCGCGGGCGCACATGGCCGCGATCCGTCAGCTCTACCCGCAAGTGTGGAGCCAGGTCGAGGACTTCCGCCGGCAGCGTGGGAAAGGCCTGCCGGCGTGGCCCGAGTGGTGCTATCTGCCCCTCGCGGCGGCGTACGCGATCGTCTCCGGCGGCGGAGAAAACAAGGTTTCTCTGGACCGCTCCCTGGACATCGCCCGGATAGGCGCTCTGGCGGCCTGGCGCGTTTCGCAGGGGATCTATGCGTTCGACGCGGGCGTCCTTGACGGGCTCTGGCAGACGCCCATCGACGGCGAGATCCCCGAGGAGATCCTCTACCGGCTGCCCGAGTGGTGCGTCTACGTCGAGACGCCTGGCAGGACTGTGCGCGGCATGGGGCCGGAGGCGATCCCCATCCACGGGTACTACGCCCACCTCGAGTGGGATCCGAACGACGAGCGCCGGGAGCTGCGGCTGCTCCTCGACGCGACCGCTGAAGGGCAGGACTATTTGCTCCCCATCATCCTGCATCTTGGTCACGGGACGCTGGACGCGGCCCTGGGCGCTGCTCACGCGGAGGCGCTCCGCGTCGCCCGCGCCCACGGCGAGGGCGCCGTGCGCGTGGCCGCCGAACTGGCGCCTCCGGCCGCGGAGCTGGCGCAAGACACGGCGGCGCTCGTCTCGGCGTTGCTCTACCTCTGCTCGCAGGCTGCGGAGATCACACAGGCCGGGACCTCGATCCCCCACCCTCATCGGGTGCCCTTGCGCTTCCCGAAAGGGCCCACAACCTGGGATGTCGCAGTTCGGCTCGGGGCGGCGATTCGAGAGGCGCACCGTCGCGGCGATGAGGCCGCTGGCGGCGGCTCCCACGCCAGCCCGCGGGCCCACATTCGTCGCGCCCACTGGCACACGTACCTCACGGGGCCGAGAGAGGGAGAACAGCGCCGGGAGCTGCGGTGGCTTCCGCCGATTCCGGTGAATGTGGACCTCGGGGATCTGGTCCCCACGATCCACCGGGTGCACTGACCCCGACAAGGAGAGATGAATGGCACGGGTTCATTTCCGGGTCGCAGGCCCCCTCGACCTGGGGCGTCCTCAGGAGGGCACCGTCACGATTGACCGAAGGACCGGGCTTCTCGCGGTCCGCCCGCTTCGCAGCCGCCGCGAGTACGCCCTGCCGCTGGCCACGGTCGCCGCCATGGTCGTGGCCCGGGTCGTGAAGGCCGAGCACGTGTGGCAGGCCCCTGCGCGACCCAGGGGCCTTCGGCGTAGGGTATGAGCAAGCCTTCGGCGCTCGCGCTCGACGCTCCAGGAGGCGGCCAGGCTCTTCTGGTTGCCCTCAAAGCCATCCCCGAGGAACGGCTCTGGCTCGAGGGCCAAGACAGCCCGAACACCAGGGCCGCCTACCGAAACGATGTCGCCGGCTTCCTCGCGTTCCTGGGGATCCGCACGACCGACGAACTGCGCCAGGTCGACCGGGCGGCCGTGGTCGCGTTCAAGCGGCACCTAGAGGTCTCCGGCGCCAAACCGGCGACCATCCGCCGCAAGCTGGCGGCGCTCAGCTCCCTCTTCGCCCACCTGGTCGACCACCAGCTCCTACCCACCAACCCCTGCCGCGACATCTCCCGCCCCAAGGTGAACCGGCGACACGGGACCACGTCGGCCTTCTCGGCCACCCAGGCCCGGGCCATTCTCGCCGCCCCCCCTCCAACGACGCTCCGCGGCCTGCGCGACCGCGCCATTCTCTCGGTCGGCCTCCAGGCGGGCGCTCGGCGGAGCTCGATTGTGCGCCTCCGCGTCCGAGACCTCCACACGGACCGAGGCTACGACTGCTTGCGCTTCCTCTGGAAGGGTGGCCACGAGCACGCGGTGGCGCTCCATCCCCAGACCGCCCAGCGCCTGCGCGAGTACCTGGAAGCCTCCGGACACGGAGGGGATGAACTCGGCCCCCTGTTCCGGCCGATCTCGCACACCTTAAGCGTTAGGCGACAACTGGGGGCCGACCAGGTCGGCGCTGTCCTCGCACGTTACCTCAAGAAGCTCCGCATCCGCGGACGTTACTCGGCCCACTCGATGCGGGCCACCTTCATCACAAGGGCCCTGGAGAACGGGGCCTCCCTGGAGGCTGTGCAGGAGGCCGCCGGCCACGCGGATCCCAGCACCACTCGTCTCTACGACCGGCGTGGGTACAACCCGGAGAAGAGCGCGGCGTTCTTCGCTAGCTACTAAAGTCCCTCAACGACTTCCGCGGTTCCTTGGGTACGACCGAACGCCGCGCCGAACGCGGCGGGTTACGGTGTCTGGAAGCCGTCCCTGAAGATCAGATCAGCGGGCGGAGCGTCATCGAGGGCGAACGTTCTGGGCAGCCCAGCCGCGACCACCTCGTTGGGCCCTTGGCTCACCTGCCCATCGGCCGAGGCCGCGAACGTGGACTGCCCGTCGGTCGCGATCTTGATGTTGCCCACGGAGAAGCCCGCGAAGCTCGTGAGCGGACCGGTCGGCGAGCCTTCCTCCGTCTGGAGGACGAACGCCGCCGGGACGGTGATGCAGGCCGCGCTGGCGTGGAGCACGTTCTCCAGGACATCCATCCGTGGAAAATTCCAGTTGGAGGATTGGCCGGCTCCTGTAGCGATGATGGCCACCGCGGGTTGACTGAGGTTCATCCAGTTGGCGTTGGTCGAGCTTTCACTGCCGTGGTGGTTGACGTTGAGGACATCGATGCCACCGGCAGAGATCAGCGGTGCTCCCCCGCCTGGAGAGATGGCCTGGATCACGTGCGTCTCCACGTCCAGCTGAGACGTGGAGCGGCCGGTGCAGGCGTTGTCGTCGTCACCGCCGCCCAGGTCGCTGGCCCAGAGGTAGTCGAACCCCCCAAACTGAACAAGGACCGCGATCGAGCGATCGTTCTCGTCCACGACGGCCACCCAATCGCCACCCAGGACAGAGCCGTTCACGGCTACGGCGGTGAGCTTGGCCCCGTTCCCGAGCGGGATCTCGTGCCCCAGCGGCATGGCTTGAGGCACACCAGCGCTGGTGCCGCCAGCGGCGGCCTCCCAGTCCGCGACGCAGCTCGTGGAGCCGGCGACACCGTTGTAGTAGTTGGCCCCGCGGACGTCGTAGCCGGCCTGGACCACCTCGTCCATGCCACCGACGTGGTCGCAGTGCTGGTGGCCGACGATGGTGAAGTCGAGGCCGTCGGCGGGCTGGATGCCGATGGACTGGAGGTATGGCACTACGCGGCCAGTGCCCTTGCCGTTGTTCCCGGCCTCCATGAGCACTGTCGTGCCATCGGGCCCTTTGACGAACACCGAGCTGCCCCAGCCGACGTTGATGTAGTGGATTTCGAGTTGCTGGGCGGATGCCAAGCCAGCCGCGCCAAACACACTCGCTACCAGGACGGCGAGTCGACGAAGTCGCACGTGTCCCCTCGCTTCCAAGTGCGATTCTATGGGTGCTGCAGAGGAACAGGCAAGACGAGCCGGGCCGCGGGGGGGGACATCCAGTCTGGCGCTAGACGATTCGGACGCCGCAGCGCGGGGCCGTCCACGACGTTCGCGTCGCCTGGGCGTAGGCCGTGAGCCGTGAGCGCCCCAGCAACGCGCGCGGTGCAGCCACTCCCGCGGGTCCGGCGGATCACGCAGTTCAGCGGACATAGATCTCCCGCCCGCCAGCACCGCCGTGAGGATGGTGCTGACCTTGCCCGCGCTGCGCACGATGTCCTCCGGGGTCACGACCACGATGTCCACCGGAACCGGCACGCCGAACAGGTTGGCGTAGATCTGTTGGGCGAGACGGCGGCGATGCGGGACGCCGGACTTGACGATGAGCAAGTCGATGTCGCTGTCCGCTCCCATGTCGCCCCGCGCCGCCGAGCCGAAGAGGATGATGCGGTCGGGGTTGGCGACCTCGACGACGCGGCGGACGATCTCGGCAAGCACGGCCGGGGGTGGCGTAGTTTCCGTGCTTGACACGGCGCATCCCCTCCCCGAGAACATGATCGCATGGGCGGGCGGCGGCGCTACTACCTGGCACACGCGGCGCAGTCCGTCAAGCTCTCAGCCCGGAGACGATCACGTCTGCCTCGTGCATTAGCTGATCAATGGTCCGGGGCGGCACAACGCACGCATAGAGGTCGGCGATCGCGGCGCGATCGTAGAGAACCCAGTCCAGTAGGATCAGGTGTTTGGTCAGACGGAAGAACTGCTGCAGCCAGAAGGGCTCCCGTGTCCGCCAAACGACGTCTTGCAGCGCAGAAACAATGCGGGCCGCCAGCTCGGAAACGCCGCCGCCAGCGGCCAGGAGCTTTTCAACTATGCCCCGCAGCTCCCGGGGCCCGTCTGCGAGAGTCGCTTGGGCAGCAACCACAGAACACCTCCTCCGCGACACGACTCCTTCTTCACGCCGGCCCGCGGCGCCTATCGGCAAGGTTCTGCACCCTTCGAAGGAGCCGGGGCCGCAGGCTTGCCGCCCACGCTCACGGCTTTGTCGGCGGGCCCGGGACGGCTTTCGCCGTCTTCTCCCGTTCCTCTTGCTCCCGCTCCGCTTGCGACTCTCGCATGAGCGCCCACTTCAGGTCCCGCAGTGCCAGCGCGCCAGCGGTCTTCCCATCGCGCCGGGTGATCTCCCCCACCGACTCTCGAACCTCGGACTTGCTCATTGAATTCCTCCAACCGCTTCCCGAACGGATCTTCGAAGTGTAAGCGCGCCCCCTGGCCCGCCAGGGTCCGCACCAGAAAAGGTACACCCGGTAGCGTCGGTGGGGCGAAGCCGAACCGACGCTCGTAGGCCTCGGGATCTCGCGCCAACGGGCGCACCGCCTCCTTCACTGCCAGAGCCTCGATGTGGAACTGTTCGCCTCCGCCTCGGGCCACGTCCAGCGCGCCACGCAAGATCTCGGCTTGGGTGAGTAGGCGTCCGGTGTCGGGCATCCGCACGAGCCCGACCAAGGCGTCGGGGTTCCTCACGCTGGCCGCGGCTATCGCGGTCGTGAGTTGCAAGTCTGCTCGTTGTCGATTGAGCGACCGGGCGCCCTCGGACGACAGCGGATACGCGGCCTCTCGCGTGAACGACACTCCCCTGTCGGGGCCCGATGTGTAGGCGAGACGACGCTCCACCCGGTGACGCGCGAGCTCGCACTGGATTTGGCCCACGACTTCGCGGCGCGTCTCCGGGGGAAGGTTCGCACGGACAGCTATGCCCACGACCTCGGCCCGCTCGACTTCGTGATGGCGCTCGCGCCACCAGGCGAGCAGCAGCTCGCGCTCTTCGGGCGTCTCGCGGTTGTGCTGGTAGGCGTGCGCGACCTCGCGCAGCTCATCGGGAATTCGCACAGGCGTTCCGCCTGCCACGATCGCGCCGGCATCGATGACGCCCGAAGGCGAGCGCCACACGACTGCGAATCCGTCCACATCGGACCCTGAAGAATTGAGCGTCGGGTAGTTCGTCATTCCTGGCTGGGCGTCGTTCATGTACCCGTAAGCGTCGTTCAGATGCTCGATGGCCTGCTCGCGGATGCGCTCCGAGCGACCAGGGTCCGATATCGTGCTCAGGATCTCGCCGCGAGAGCGGATGGCACCTTCTCGGGGGGCTCCCTCGATGAGGAGCTGTTGATACTCGCGCGTGAGCCGGCGGGCTTCGTCCTGCCGGTGCCACTCCCGCGGGTCCATGGCTGCGCCTAAAACCGCAGCCGGACTCCCGCCGCCAGCACCGGCTGGGTGTGACCGAACATGGCGGCGACATCGAATCGCCACGAGCGCATGACCACGCTGGCTCCGGCAGCGGCGAGCTCGCGGCGGTCGGCGGTGTTTCCCCACGCCGCCACCTCGCCGGCGTTGGCGCCGACATAGCTCAGTCCCCCGCCGGCGATGCTCGCCACCCCGAAGCGCAATTGAGCCGACACGCGGCTCATCACTGGCAGAGAGACCTCGAGGCCAAGGCGGCCCTCGAGCGCATCCTCGGACTGGTAGGCTGAGGGCGGCTCATCGCTCGCCCCTGGTCGTACGACCAAGGCCGAGCTGATCTCTGAATAGCGCACGTAGTCGGCCTGGCCGACGACCAGGAGCTTGCTGGCGGCGGACCACGCGATCGACGACGACACCCGGCTCGGCTGGCGCAGCTCATACTCCGAGCCGGCGTCGAGCGGAAGGGCGCGTGAGGGGTCGTTCGCGGTACGGCTCACCGTCCAACTACAGCCAGGCTCGACGACCAAGCCCAACCGTAGGTTGCGGTCTGGCTCCAAGAACACTCCAGCGGAGGCGGTGATCCTGGTCTCGCCCGCCGCGGCGCCCGCCTCCAGGGTCGTAGCGCCACCGCTCTCGCGGCGAAGATACCCCTCGAGCTGCAGATGGCTCGCAGACAGCCGAATCCCCGCAGACAAGCGATCTCGAACACGATAGGCCACGGCGGCGCCACCCTCGATGACCTGGGCGTCGAGCCATCCGGTGTAGGCGGATCCGCCAACTGAAGTGCTTGCCAGGGAGAGCACGCCGCCTTGAACCTGACGTAGGTAGCCTCCGGCGGCCAAGCGGCGGGTGAGGATGGCTGCCCCACCGACATACCCTGGACCCGACCAGCTCCCGCGCGCGTCTTGCACACGACCGCCTGTGCCCGATCCGACGCCCAGGGCCGCGAGGGCCAGCTCGCTCTTCTTGAGTGTGGTCATGCTGGCGGGGTTCGCGACCAGCGCCGTCGCGTCATCTCCCAGAGCCGAACCGGCGCCCGCGAGACCTAGCGTGCGCGGGGAGCCCGGGAAGCCTTGCCACGACCACGAGCGGTAGAGTTGATCGCTGCTTTGGGCGCGCGCGGGCGCGGTCGCCGCACACAACACCAGTGTCGTGGCCAAGATCCTGCTTGTCATGTGCCCTCCTTAGATCCCATCACCATGGGGGTAACAACGGCGCGAACAGTTGATCCGTGCTTTCCGCGGGTGCATGCGCAGTGCCTCCTCCGCTGCTTCTTCGCTACCGCCGCCGATACAGCTCTACCGCCACGGAACCGTCTGGGCGCTGATGGCGGCTCAGCAATTCAAGGCTTGGGTCGGATGATGGGGACGGGCGCGGCGGGAGAGCCACCAACTCCTCGCCGCCGCTGGCTCTTCGGTCTTCGTCTATCGCGGACTCTACTAGGCGCACATCGTCGAGGGCGCGCAGGTACGTCCGTAGACCCAGAAAGACCGCACGGCCCTCGCTGTGAGCGGCAACCACCAGGAGCCCGCCGGGAGTGGCGGAAGCGCGTTGTTTGACGAACTGCGCGGCTTCGCGCAGCCCGTAGCCTGACGACCATCCGGTTACATATTGCTCACGCTCTGCGGCCGGTAGGTGGGCAGCCGCCGGGTCCGTGAGCAGGGCGACGTCCAGCCGCAATGCCGGATACGCGGCGACCAAGAGCGCGATCGCCCATAGCCGGCTACGGTGGATGCACCAGGCTGCGCCGGCACCCGCGAGAGCTGCCGCGGGGGGGGTGGCGAACAACAGATATCGCGGGTACCAGGTCTGCGCGAGGCAGGCTACGAATGCAACCGGTGCTACTACCGACCATAGTGCCGCATGCGTTGCGATTCGGTTGTGACGGTGGGCCGCCAGTAGCCCTATGGCCGCCAGGCCCGCCAGTCCCCAGGTCCACCACTCCGCCAGCAACGTCGCCTCTTGCGACACGTTCCCGACGACGGCACGGAGGTAGCCGGCGTCGACGGTGAGGGCCTTCCCGGTTTCGGAAGACTTCCGCACGAAGAACCAGAGGGGCCAGCCGGCCACGACCGCCGCTACGCCGTATGGCAGCCAGAGCCTGCGCCATGTGCGCAGCGGCGCTCGCGCGAGGGCCAGCACGAGCGGCGGCGTGAACAACAAGACCACGCCCAGCGTCTTGCTCAAGATCGCCAGCCCAAGCGCCAGTCCGAGCAGAATCCAGTGACGTTGGGCAGCACTCTTCGACGAACTGGACTCTGCACTCACACGCAGGCTGGCGACCAACACCCACCCCGAAGCGGCAGACAGGAACACGTCGCCGACAGCCAGGCGATCGTAGAAGAACGCATAGGGGCACACGAGGTACCACGCCGCGCCGAGAAGCCCGGAGCGCGGGCCGAACCACCGCTGGCCAAGGGCGTAAACGCTCCCAAGGGCTGACGCACCGGCCGCCGTCGAGAGAACCCGTAGAGTCCACAGCGGATCAGAGAACCACGGAACGATCAGTGAGCCCAGAAACAGCGGGAGCGGTTTCCCGGACCCCAGCACGCGACGCCAATACGTCCAGGCCTCCAGCGACCAGGAGATGTACAGCGACTCGTCGAGAAAGGCCGGCAACGCGCCCAACCCGTACAGACGCGTTGCCGCGTACGTCACTAGCAGCGGCGCGAGCGCCAACCAGGCGCCTCGTGAGGATCTACTGGACACTTTGCACGACGCACCCTATGGGGGGTGGGCTCGTGACGCCCCACGGGTCACGGACGTACATGTAGACGACGCCATAACATCCGTTGGGTAACCCCTCTGCTGTGCAATTGCGGCTACGAACCGTCGCCGTGTAGCACCCATCGCTAAGGATCTGGACCAACTCCGGCGCGGCCGACGAGGCCTGGCAAACGTGGTTCTCGTCGTCGTCCGCGATCGACCAAGTGATCGTTACCTCTTGCCCATAACCCACAACCTTCGGGCACCCTTGATGACTTACGGTGGGTGTCTGGTTCACCCCGGACACGGTCACATCACCGTTGGCGGTGCCCCCGCGACCGTCGCTGACGGTCACCTTCGCCAGGTGTGCGGCCAGGCTTCCCACGCTGCACGTGGCGGTGGTGCCGGACCCCGAGGCGCATCCCGACCAGGAAAACGTGAGCGAATCGCCGTCGGGGTCCCTGCCCGTGGCGGTCACCGTGACGCCGCATGGGGTACTGGGCCGGGGGTGGCACGTGGTTGACGCGGCGGACACCGTCACCGTTGGGGCGTGATTCCCCGGAGGAGGTGTTGGGGTTGGGGTCGGTGTTGGAGTGGGCGCCGGGCCGGGTGTCGGGGCGGGACCCGGGCCCGGTGGTGGGGGCGTGGTCACCACCGAGGAGGAAATTGACTCCGGGCCCAGCGCGAGCGTGGCGGACGAAGCGGTTGAGGCCCCCTTGGTGTCCGTGGCAGTCACGCCCACCGCGTCCGACAGGCCACTGCCTGGGGCCACGTAGGTGGCCGCGCAGGTGTTGGTGGCCGATCCGTCGACCAGCACCCGGCCGGCAGTCGGCTGGTAGGTGCAGCGCACCTGATCGCCGTCGGGGTCGGACACCGTTACCACCACCGGCAGCGACGAACCGTACCCCGCCACGTTGTAGCCTACGAGCTCGATCTTCTTGATTTCTGGCGGGCGATTCACGGCGGTGGGGGCGATCGGGTTCTGCCCCTTGCCCCCACACGCGGCGATAATCACGCCGACTACAGCCGCGGGCGCCGCGGCCAGGATCCATGCCCCCTTACGCATAACCGACCTCCTAGAACAATGATCTCAAGAAGGTGGAGAACCAAGGCGCGGACACGGGGAACTTGTACGTCTCCCCTGCCAGCCGGATCTCCACCCTTGTGTGCTTGCTCACCTCGCGGCGTGGTAGCTGGACCACCACCCGCAGATCCTTCCCGTCTGGTACGACCATCACGTCGAGATCGCCGCGCTCCCACCGCACGCTATCCACCCGCCACTTCGCCCCCCCCGGCACGCGAAAACGCAACCACACGAGTGATGCGCTATGCAGTGCGTCCTCGAGTACGACCGCCGGGCGGCCCGGGAGGCCTTCTTCGCGGCCGATCCGCTGGGGGCGCGCCAGGGCGAGCGCGGCGGCGTCGAAGCTTGAGGTTGCCGGCTGGCGTCCTGTGGAGCCCGCCGCCGGGGTGCCGGTCGGTGGCGACGCGATGGCCTGCGGTGTGGGCGCAGAGGTCGGAGTCGGTGTGGCCACCCACACCGGGCGAAGCACTACCACTTCCGCATCGGCTGCCGGTTCCGGTGGTACCGCGCTTGGCGTCAGCGCGGTTTCGGGGCGCGCGGCGGGCGGCGGCGGCGCTGGAGCCAATGAAGGCGGGACCATGCGCGCCACCGCTCTCGGGACCGCGCGCGCGCTAGTCGCACTCCCTGGCGTCTTGATTGCTCGCGCTGGGACGGTCGGCGGTGCTGGCGAGCTCGCCGCCGGGCCGGGAAGCCGCACCTCTTGGGCCGTCCCGGTCGCGATCGCACGCACCTGCACTCGGAGCGTCGTGGTTGGCCCTTCGAACACCACGAGCGCCTCGAGAGGGGTGGAGACAGGGGCCAGCGAGAGGATGGCCTTGGGCGATGATGCGACCACCCGCAGGTGCAATGCCCGCACCACTGCGGCGGCCGGGGTGCGCAGCTCGATGACCGCCTCCGGGAACACGATGCGTGTTTCCACGCCGACCGGGCACTCGACAGTAGCGTCTATGAGCTGACCATCAGCCAGGGCCGCCAGGGCGCCCAGTAGTAGAGTTGCCGTCATGTTCACCATTCCAGCCTCATTTTCGGGCCAAGTGTCTCCCTTCCGGAACTCCGTAGTCAAGCGTAAAGTTTGTGCTTCTTGATTTACGCCTATAACTATCAGACACACAAAGGCTTAAGCGCTATATACTTTTCTCTTGCGCTCCGGGCGACGGTGGATGTACAGTCCGCACATGAGACTCATGGACAGCCTTTCTCTTGACACTTGGGGCGCGGAGCCGGCTTATCATCTGCCAATGCCCATCAGCGACTCGCCCTTCCCCGCCATCCCCACCGCAGGGCGCGATTACGCCCTCTTGCTGGAAGCGATGGCGCATCTGGTCGACGTCCTCACGTCCGAGGGTGAGCCCCAAGACGCCATGCGGGAGATCTTCGAGGGGGTCGTTCAGGGCTTCGGGGCGGAGAAGGCTCTCATTTTGATCCCGAAGTCGCAAGGCCCGGTTCGTTTCGACGTCCTCGCCTCCACACCGCGGGTCAAGCCCGCACAGATCGCGGCCGTGCGCGCGGGACAGAGTGCGGAAGGCATCAGTTCCAGCATGATCCAGGCGGTGCTGCGCGAGCGCCAGCCGGCGATCGTCGAGCACCCCATGCTCCTGGCCGGGGCGGCGAGGACCGCGGCGTTCGCTCAGCAGGGCAACTACAGCGCCATGTGCGCACCCGTTCTCGATGCCACGCGGCTCGAAGTGCGGGCGCTCTGGTACGTCCAGAACACGGGCCCCGACCTCACGCGCGCCTACAGACACATCGATCTCCGGTTCCTGATCGCGTTAGTCGACCTGATGGGACGGCTCTTCGTCTTCCAATCTGAGCTCAGTACCGCCGCCGGCTACCCCGGCCTGGCACTCCGGGACATCCGCGCCAGGATTACCGAGCGAGTGGTTCGCCAGCGCATCAGGGACTGCGGGGGCAACTACAAGAAGGCGGCGCAGACCCTGGGGCTCTCGCGGGCCGCTTTCTATCGCCTGCTCGAGTTCTACTCGATACCCAACAAGGGCGAGCAGCGACTCATTGACCGAGCGGGGGCGGAGGGCGGGGCGCAGGTCGACGCTGCGGCGGAGGGCGCGGACGGGGAGAACACCGAGGACGACGGCAGCGAGGACGTTGATTGACGCAACCCTACCTCAGCCTGAGCGAGCAGCCCCGGCCGCCGGATTTCTCTCTGGCCGGCGCCGCGCTCCCCGACCAGGCGCGCAGCAATCCGACCTTCGGCGCCCGATACGACGTGGCGTCCTGGGAGCTGCTCGGGAGCGGGGGGTACGCCTACGTAGGCGCCATCCACTGCCGCGACACGGACGAGGGCGTCGCCGTCAAGATCTACTCGCGGTTGATCCCGACGGAGAGGCAGGACCGGGTGCGCGATGAGATGCGCAACGCGCGCTTGGTGAACCACCCCGCCATCCTCCGCATCCACACACCCTTCTTCACCCCGGACCTCCACTGGATAGAGATGGAGCTGGTCCGCGGGCGCACGCTCAAGCAGGTCTTGGACGGGGCGGGCGGGAGACCCCTGGCTTTTCCTGACGCGGTGGCCATCGCCGGAGCTCTCCTGGAGGCACTTCAAGCCGCCCACGATGCGGGCGTTGTGCATCGAGACATCAAGCCCGAGAACCTCATCCTTCCGCAAGCGGGAGGGCCCCCGCTCAAGATCCTCGACTTCGGGGTGTCCAAAGCCGGCGAGGCCGTGAGCCTCACTCCGTCCACCTTCCCAGGGTCGCCTCTGTACGCCGCGCCGGAGTGTTATGCCGGGGCCGTGGTCGGGTCGGGAGCGGACGTTTATTCGGCCGCGCTCGTGCTCTACGAGCTCTTCACCGGCCAGTACCCGTTTCCGTTGCCCCCCGATTTCAGCGTGCTCCACCTGGCTGACATCCACAGTCGGCGCACCGGGATCGCTCCACGGCCGCCGCGGTACCTGGTGGAGGGACGATTTCCGGCCGAGCTCGACGAGATCCTGGTCCGCGCCCTGGCCCTGACGCCGAGCGAGCGACCGAGCGCCGGCGAGATCCTGGGCGTCCTGCAGCGGGTGCCGACCAGTCCGGACCAGTGGGAGATCCCCGCACGGCCCTACCTGCGGCCGGAGGTCGCTGAGGGCGAGGGCGGAGCGACCAATGGTGAAGGGGCGGCTGTGCCCGCCGGGGGGGCGCTCCGGCGCTCCTCGGCCGCCGCCTGGATCGTAGCGTTAGGTGTCGTCGGGCTCGTGGCTGGTTGGTTCGCCCTGCGGGCGCTTCGGGTTCCGGAGCCGCGCTCGAAGCCCGCCAACGTGGTTGCCAGCCTGCCCACTCCCCCACCGCCGGACCCGCGACTGTTTCATGCTACCTGGTTGGGGGAGGGCTCCATCACACTCACCAGCGCGCTTGATCAGCCCGCCAGTATCACGTTGGCGGTGCCCGAAACCCCCTACCGCTGCTGTACTCCGGCCGTTCAACTCGACCCGGGATCGAGCGTCTTGGTGTGGTCAACGCGCTGGCAGCCCTCGCTGCCGGCTTCCCCCCCGCCGCCCGCGATCCAGGTCCTCGGATCCAGTGGCAGCGGCGGGCAGATTCACACCACGATCCCGGTCGAATGACCCGGCCAAGGAAACGGTTGACACCTCTGGTGGGCCTCTGCTACGGTCCACCACAATATCTGGTGGTGTCGAGTTTGGTTAGGCGCGGGCCAGAGGCGGCCCGCGAAGCAACACCAAGGAGGGCGAACCGGAACGAACCGAACTGACCTAATCCGAATCGGGTGAAGGTAGCCCGAGAAACACGAAAGCCGCCAGTTGGCGCTGGCGGCTTCGATGGGGCCCAGAAGGGGGGGCAACGGGGGCGGTGTAGCAACGAACACCCCGAATCTACCCCCCTTCCAGGCCCCTGTCAAGAAGAACCGGGTCACCGGACAGGGGAGGTGTGTCTCTGTCGCAGCCGGCGATCGTCCGCCCTCTGTTACAGACGGCGTCCGCCGACGAACAACGGGCCGAGTACGAGCTGTACGAGTTCCTGGGTCTTGGGCGCCTCGAGACGGGGAGAGAGCGTCTCTCCTTCTGGCTCTCCTGGTTCCTGCCCGAGACCTCAGCTCGTACCGGCCATGCCGTGTGGCGCCCGCAGCTCGGCTGGAGGCGCTTCCCGGGGCGGCCCAGCTACGCGCTGCTCCTGGCCCACTTCCGCGGCGAGCTTGCGCTAGGCGGGGTCTATCGCGGCAGCGCTCACGTCCTCTGCATCGACGTCGACAACCAGGCGGGGAAGTCCCACCTCGCCGGCGAGGCGCCGGCGAGCCCGGTTGATGCCGACCTCGAGGATCGGCTGCTGCTCGCCATTCAGGCCTTCCCCGAAGGCACCACGGTCCGATCTGGGCCCTCGGGCGGCTATCACCGCTGGGTGTTTCTCTCCGAGGACGTGCCCCTCGCTGTCTTGCACGCCGAGGCCCGCCGGCGCCTGCAGCCTCTTGCCAAGCGACACCCCAAGCTCGCCGCCGGCATCGAGGTGCACCCCACCGGCGCCGCCCAATCCCACGGCGGCACCCTGCGCGCCCCCTTCGGGTGCGGTTCGCTTCTCCTGGGCGACGGCTGGCAGCCCTCGTCGGCGGGGCCTGGCGAAGCCATACAGCGGCTCATGGATCGGCTGGCCACGCGGCCGCCGCTGTCTCTGGCGGAGGCGTTCCCGGGCCAGGTCCCCGAGCAGCTGCCTCTCGACGTTGCGGCGCCGATCGGGCCGAGGCCTGTGGTGGCGCCAGCGCCCCGCGCCGGCGACGAGTCCTGGATCGCCCTCATCAAGCGCTGCAGCGGGCTCCTCGCCAAGGAGGACCGGCCCGATCGCCTCACGTACGCCAATGTAATGGAGCGTTTGGCCGCCCAGGGCATCCCCCGCGACGGCGTGCGGCATCAGGCCACCCACCTCATGGCCCTGCGGGCGCGCTGGTTGGGGCGCACCCAGGCCGAGGCCGAGGCGGAGATCGTCGCCTGGGTGGAGCGCTCGGGCCAGCGATCGCGAGACTACCGTCGCGACTCCTGGTCCGTGGTGCAGTCGACACGCCGGATCGTCGCCAACGCCTACCGGCCGGAAGCCCCGAAGGCCTCGACCCTCCCGCGACGGCCTGTCCCGATCCGGGTGGGCGACGCTCGCAACCTCGATCAGCTCTTTCCCGGCGATGGGGAGGCGGTCGCCGTTGCCGCCGGCGTGCTGGCCTACACCGCGGCCAACGGTCAGCCTTGCGGCCCCGGCAGCTGGGCCGTCAGGCTGCCGCTGGCGCGGATAGAAGTGGTCAGCCGTGGCCGGACGTACACCCTCCGCAACGCGCGCCTGCGCCGCGCCTTCGAGCGCGTGTTGCGCTCGCGGTTGCTGGTGCGCATCGGGCCCCGCCAGTACCGCAACCCGGCCGGCCACCCAGACGGCATCCGCATGCACGCCCGACTGTACCGGGTCTTCTGGGAGTTCGCGGAGGGGGGGGCACCCCTCCAGCCCCTGAGGCGGCGCTCTGGGCTCAAGGTCCAACCCGCTCAGGCGCAGTCTCTTAGCGCCAAAAACGAGCAAATACATGAAGGGGGGGTGCAGGGGGGTGTCGGGGGGGAGGGCGTCTCCCTTCCGCAACGTGGGGTAGAGACAAGTCCTGAGTGCCCTGTGGGAGCTGTGGGCGGCGAAGCCGTCCAAGGGCCTGTGGGAGACGCTTCGGAGTTGGGCTTCGAGGCTCGTCTTCCACAGGCCCGGCAGCTTCCACAGGGCCCCACCAAGCACTTGCATGAGACCGAAGGGCTCTGGCATGAGAGGTGGCAGGCTCCCGAGCTCGGGGAGAGGGGGTCCGGG
>Ga0209342_10001013_pt1 | contig 31859 bp, 20 predicted proteins | sample RifCSP16_2_FD_184023 | JGI IMG/M metagenome (GOLD analysis project Ga0209342, IMG submission 184023) | Soil microbial communities from Rifle, Colorado - Rifle CSP2_sed 16_2 (SPAdes) (version 2) | ecosystem: Environmental > Terrestrial > Deep subsurface > Rock core/Sediment | place: Rifle...
CGGATCACCCGAATGGCAATGCGCCCTCTTGCCTGTCGGGGAAGGATCCTTCGTCATCTCTGTGAACAGAGCCCTCTGCAAGAAACTCAAACTTCAATACGGGATGAAAGTCGAGGTCGCTCTCAGAAAGGATGAAACCAAGTACGGCCTCCCGATGCCGGCAGAGTTCACGGAATTGTTGCGGCAGGACAAAGAGGCCCACCGATTGATACACGCTCTCACCCCCGGCAAACTCCGAACACTTCTCTACATTGTCGGAAGAGGAAAGAACTCAGACCAGCGTATCGAGCGGGCAGTCGTTATCGTGAGACATTTGAAGGAAAACGGAGGGAAGATCAACTACAGACAGTTGGGGGAAATGATGAGAAAAGGAAAAACGGGAGGGTAGGTTAGAGTTTGGGTCGCGAGTGTGGAGGTTTAAGGTTCAAGGTTCATGATTCAACTCAGTCCGTTTGACATGTGACGTCTCACCTTTGACCTCTAATCTTTCACTGCTCCCTCAATCACCACCTCCCACACTGAAATCGGTTGCGCCAATCCCTTCACGATGATCGGCTCCAGTTGGCGGGTGGGAACGTGATCCTTTACCAGCTCGTACGTTGCCTGCGAAATCATGATACCCTCAACTGGAGCATTCGATTCCAGTCGCTGGGTAAGGTTGACATCCGCTCCGAGAACGGTGTACGACAGCCTGCGCGCCGATCCCATATTTCCCACGACAACGGCTCCTGTGTTGATCCCGATTCGGATTTTCAGCGGAAATTTCCCCTCCGCCTCCCACTTTGCCTTCAATTCGCGCGTCTTCTGCTGCATTTCGATCCCTGCCTGAACACAGCGAAGTGCGTGGTCGGCCTGCGGCTCGGGATCGCCGAAAAACACCATGAGCCCGTCGCCGATGAACTTGTCCACCGTCCCCTGGTACTTGAAGACGATCTCCACCATCGCCCCGAAGTATTCATTCAGGAGTTTTTGAATTTCATCGGGCGAGAGAGTCGACGAATGAGTTGTGAAACTCTTGATGTCGCTGAACATGATCGTCAGTTCCTTCTTCTGCCCACCGGCCGTGATCATGTCAGGATTCGCCATGATTCGCTTCACGACGGAAGGAGGAAAATAGGCTTCAAACGATCGGCGCAATGCTTCCTTGTTCTTCTCCTCTGTGAAATAATGATAGGCAACAATCGAAAACATGCCGAAGACAATAATGAAGACCGATCGAAGAATGTTGATGATAATACCCGAGGTAAGAAATAATCCGAAGGCAATGGCAAGATAACCCAGGAGGAGTCCGACGGTGATCAGAACAAGAGAACGGGAAGAAACCTGAAGAGCCACGAAATAGAGCACGACAAGAACCAGCAACTCGATTCCCAGCATCGGCAATCCAGTGATTTCATTCAGAAATTGCTCGGAGATGATGCTGTAGATGACGTTTGCATGAAGGCCGCTGAGCGGAAAATTGTTGTCGGTGGGAACCGGCCCCACGTCGGCCGAACCGGTCGCAACCTCCGAAACAACGGCAATCTTCCCTTGCAGCTCTTCTCCAAGGAGTTCAAGCTCGTCCCTGTCGTCGGAAACCCTCAGGATTTCCCCAAAATCGTAATGCAGCATACGCTGCCACGGCCCCGCCCAGCTGATCACCACGCTGCACTGAATGTCGACCGGGATGTGAACATCGTGGGGCTGACCTCCCGGGTGGACTGCATCTTTCAGGATGATCTCTTTTCCGGGATTGACATGAATTCGGTCAGGGGTAACTCCGAGGTAATCGCACGCCACTCGAAAAGCAAAGCTCGGATAGTAGGAATCACCGTACCGCACCAGCAACGGCGCTCTGCGAAAAACTCCGTCCCGGTCGAATCGAAGACTCAAATACCCCAGGCCGCGTGAAACTTCTGCAACTTCGGCCATCGTGGCCGTCGGTTTGCTTGCCCAGAACATGTCATCGGGGCTTCCCTCCATGACCACGTCCCATGATGTCGTCTCGAGGTACTGCAAATCAAGAGGGCGGACGGAACCTGTTTCGATCGGTTTCTCTTCTCCCAGGTTGAATTTCAGGCCGAAGTATGCATTGCGCGCTCCCCTCGTTGCATCAACAAGCGACTGGTCTTCCGTAGGATCTTCGCTGACTCGTTTCGGAAAGATATAATCCCAGACCTGTGCAGCCACACCCATGTCACCAAGATTCCGAACGACCTGGGCATAGTGACTTCGGGAGAGGTAGAAGTTCTGGAGATTTTCGATGGTTCTGTCGCTCAGATCAACATGCACGACCGTGGAGTCGTACATGGGGCGAAAGAGGTCCGACTCCGATCGAAACACAAACAGCCGATCGATGATCTGGGCATTCCAGGGCTGAAAGACCGCAGGGAAAATCCAGAAGAGAAGATGAACAAATAGAAAAGAGGCCACAGCAAGTTGCGCCGTGGCCCATTTCATGCGGGTGTTACTGGTGATCAATGGTGAACGTCTTGCTGTAGAAGTTGTTGGCTTTGATTTCCGTGGCTATTGTCGTTACATCGGGCCGCTTGGCTTGTTCGGCCTTGTCGACGCCGCGAATATTGCCCCCGATGGTGACCGGTCGTTCGGCAAGAGTCGTAAACGTTCTGAACTTGCGCTTGACGCTCCGGATCTCGGTAAGAACCTGATCTGCCACCGAGGCTTTGTCGTCTTTCTTTGCCGAGTTGTAATTCCCGATCAGCGCCTCCAGTTCCAGCAAACGCTCGGATGAAGCCAGCAAATAGAATGTCTCTTTTCCGGCGTTCTTGTCGAGCTCAAACCACCCACGGCCTTTCGGAACGTAGTAGTTCTTCCCTACTTTGTAGTCTCCCGAAAACTGACGCACGTCCTCAGGAAACAGAAGCGCTATCTCTCCCTTTGAGCTGTTGTGTATCAGGTAGACATAGCATTCTTTTTTCAATTCGACAACCATTTTAATCTCATCCCCGGTTTTCAGAGCCGTATCACGCGTGATCGGAACAAATTTCTTTTCCTTCCCCACCAACGCTCCGAATCCCCACGAAAAGGCTACGTTCTCCTCAACACCCTGCTGAGGAGGCGCGATTGAGGTTTTCCCCGGGGAGCCGAATCCCGTCAGGAGGAACACGAGAGCAAGGATTCCGCCGATTGATTTCATAACCATCTCCTTCGATTCATTTGTTGATGACTGACATCGGTAATTCTTTGTCGTACGTTGTCTGGCTTCGCGTGGGATTCTGCGCACCGCGCGTTTTCCGTTTTACCTGTTCCTCCACGTATCCCATCATTTCGTTCACCGTGACGACATAATCGTTGTTCGTATCTGCTGATCCTTTGAGGCCATCAAGCAGGTAGTAGGTAAACACTCCATGGCCGAGTTCCGGAAACTCCTGAGAAACTTCCCCCGCTGCACTTGCGGTAAAGACCACCATGCCCTCCTTTGCCCGTGCGAGTTCGGCCAGATACTGATTGATGGGATTCGAACTTGTCACGTCGAGGCCGCGGGTTGCAACATCGGTACTGATCCCTCCGCTGTGACACGCATCCGAGAGGACCACCACTTTCTTCGCCGCGATCTGCCGTGTGATCACAGTTTGAATATCCCACATCGGAAACGCCGTGGTCCCGAGGCGCGTAGGATCGGCATCGTACGTGAGCAAATACAGGTTCTGCGGCCGAGTGGGATCCGGGGCGCCGTGTCCTGCAAAATAGATCACGACAAGATCCTTATCAATGGCCTGCTGGAGAAAATCGATCATCGCGTCGCGCAGGTTCGACAATGTCGCATCGCGGTTGACAAGGATCTTCATATGGTCCCTGTCAAAGCTTCCGCCCTCCGGAGTCTGCAAGAAAGCAGCGAGTGCTTCGGCATCCTTGTCGGCATAGGTGAGTGCCGGGATACCCTTGTTGGCATATTCCGAAACGCCGACGATGACGGCCCAGCGCTGCGGCCCGGTCGACTCCTTACGCGCACCCGACGCAGGCCTGGGAGCTTCGGCCACTGCGGCGGAGAACTTTCGGTTGACACCGACAAGCTTTGTGAACCGTTCGCCCTTCTTACTGACCACGTTCACGGCAATCTGATTGTATCCGACGATAAGAGGCACCTCTTCTTTCACCACGTCTCCCGGTCTGACCTTCAGAGGCCCCCTGCTTTGAACCAGGTCGATCGTGTTCGCGGAAACCGTGTATGATGCAACGTCAAACCACGGTTTGAATTGAATATCAATCGCTACACCTTCCGTTTCGACATTCTCAGCGGGTGCCAGAATTTCGAGGGCTTGAGCACTCGACAGTCGCTGGATATAAAGGGGTTGAAGCGCGGCGTTGTTACTGGCATCAATTGCTTTCACTTCCACTCTGTTCATCCCTACCGCGGCCAGATTGACCGTCGCACTGAATTCCTTTCCTCTCAGGCCGGCTCCTGCGGCAGTCGTATTCTGGACTTTTGGATCGGTCACCACGGCTTTTTGGCCTCCGACAATGACCTCCTTGATGTCGCTTTCGTCGTACACGAGGCCCAGAACCTCATACTGAGTTGCGTACACCCTCGAAGGCGCGTCTTCTGAATACCGCGTGGGGTGAAGAATGGTCAGAGCCGGAGCGGTGGTATCCGGCGGACGCTCCAACACACGCCACGTCGAGACACGTCCTTTTGAATCGGTCGTCACCATGGCATCCTGGGACGTAAACGCCGTAAAGGTCAATGCGGCATCCGATTCACGGATGTTCTTTACCAAGGCGAGAGAACTCAGATCAGAAACCACGAGAGTACTGTCCGCCGATGTCGAGGAAATCCACCGCATCCCCATATCAAATGAGAGACTGCTGATGCGGCCTCGATGAGGTGAAGAGTTCTGTTTCAATGCCCACGTGTCCGTCGCCCAAAGACTGAGAGACCCGTTGACCCCACCGGCCGCAAGAGTCTTTCCGTCAGAGCTGAACTCCAGCACCGACGCCGGCTCGCGGAGCATCACGGTGACATTTGCCTGAACAAGGGCAGAATCAAAAACAAGCAGTTTTCCCGAATTGAGTGAAACGACACCCTTTTTTCCATTCTGATACCACGCAAAACTCGTGATTCGTTCCTCTCCGAGCGAAACCGAGAGAATTCCCTCTCCGGTTGTTCCGTCAACGATTTTCAAGAGGTTGTCCGAACACGACAATACCAGCTGGCCTTCCGAGTTGATCGCAAAATCGAGTATTCCTGCAGTGTGGCCGGTGAAAGACGATACCATCGACGGGCTGCCGGGCATCCAATAGTTGATTTGACCATCAATGCGGGATGTTACCAACAATCCATCCCGGTTCCAGCGAAGTGAAGAGAGAACATTCGGAAGGACGGGATAGGAAAACCGTTCGGCCATTGTCTTCAGGTCCAGAATCTTCAGACCTTTTTCGGCCGAAGTGACTGCCAGGAGGGATCCGGTCATTCCTCCCCGAATGATGGCATTGTTGAAGACTTCCGTTGTGCGGATTTTCTGTACATAGATTTCCTGCTGTGCGAAGATCGATGACGACGTCGCCAGGCACAACGAGATCAATGCAACAAATAGACGATTCATAGAAACCTCCAGAAGACACTATAAAATATCACGTTGCGGCTTGACGGAGTGTGTCCTCTGTCAATGGAATCATGTGGGCGGTGAATAAAACCTGCGGTACGCTTGAAAAATGTTGCATTTTTCCGGTTGAATGTCAAGCTGCCGATTGCAGCACATAAATCGTATCATTCCTCGCCCGCAGTTATCCGTCCACTGCCATGCAATCCCTTGAAGCAATGAACACCATTATTGGGAAGCGATCCTGACTTCCCCGATGAGAAGCATGTTTACACCTTTTATTGCATCTGCATCACCGTTTTTCTATATTTTTCTCATACTCAATTCGACCACACAGGAGTCCCTCATGAAGTGCCTTACCCTCCTTTGCTCCCTCGCAGTGTTTGTCTCCACTCTTTCAGCGCAGGTTCCCTCGGCGCAGGTCACATACAAGGAAAAGTCGGGATTCCTCGGCATGAGCGGACCCATTTCTATCGGCCTGAGATTGAGCAATGAAACGAATCAGCTTCCCTTGACCGATGAGAACGTCAATGCCGGACAATATTACTATTTCCTCGCTTCCCCGGTCGGTGATTGGGAGCTCGATGAGGATTTTATCGAAGATGAACTCCCAAAGATTGCAGTTATCCAGGGAGAGCAGAAGTTTGCGGTGGAATGGAAAAGGGATTTTGCAGAGGGAGACAGTACGCTCCTCCTTGGATTTGGGAAACAGATCCGCATCGATCAGCCGATCAAGATTGAATTCCGCGAAGGCGAAACGGCCAACGAGGCTGAGATGAGAATTCCGCTTGAACTGTGGCCGAAATCCGGCGTGATGAAGGGTCTGGAATCCCTTGCGGCGGGCGCCTTGTCAGCCCGCCAATATAAAAGCGCCATTGCTGTTTGTGAGCAGATTCTCTCCCAGCCATCACTCACCATATTTCCGACGTTTGCAGCATACACGGACAAGCGGACGGCGGCGTTTTCAAGTTACTTCGACACGCAATGGGGCGGCGTGGCTTCGGCCGTCAGAGACCCGCAGATGGAATTGAAATCCAAGATTGCCGTCATCGATTCGATCGTCCCCGGTTTTCTTTTTGTCCGGGATTCTTTGCCGAATGCGGCGTTGGGTATTACCGGAGAGGCTGCGGGAGTAGCTGCGATTCTCGAGAAGGCACAGAACGCGCTCGCCTGGTCAAAAACGAAACGAGACTCCCTCCAGGTGGCAATGGACGATCAGAACGTCCGATGGATTTTCAACGGCTCCGTCGCCGGTCGGACGGGATTCCTGTACCAGACGATTCTCGAGGTGCTTGCCTACGCATACTCGTCCCTCGACTTCACCGACACAGCCGCCACTTCCCTCTCGTGCACCATTTCAGAGGAGCAGCGGGCAATTCTGGCCAAGAACAATCTCATCGATTCGTATGATACGTTTCTCCGCCAGACCAACGATCGTCAAAAAATGGGGCTCTCACCGTTCCCCCCGGAATTTCTGCCAAATGTTCAGAAGGACACGGCTTCGTTCCGACTGCCGTTCTATTCCATGCTCAAAGCTGTCGACGACTATTACGGCGGCCGGTTTGATGACGCGCTGATTGAAATCTTCAGGATTTTCCGGGTTTCCTATGACGCCGAGATCTCTGCGAGATATGACCAGATGCGGATCATGATTCAGGTTCGGCAGGGAAAATTCCGGCCGGAGGCCTTGCGCCTCCTCCAGGAAGCTGCGGCACAGGAGTCGACCAACCCGGATGAAGCGGGAGAAAAGTACCGGCAGGCTACGATGGTCGCTTCCGATTTCGCTTATGCTTCCTTCTCGCTCGGCAAGTACTACATTCGGCTGAACGACCCAATTCGTGGTCAAACGTTCTTCGAACGCGCGTATCAATCCGACACCTTGTATCTCAGCGCATATCGGGAAGCGTATAACCTCTTTCGCAGAGTGGGCAACTACAAGCCCATGATCGAAGTCCTTTCAAAGGCGCTGGAAAAGGGGAACGACTACTGGGAGACGCATTCGAACCTCGGACTCGCCTACATGGGCGACGGCGACCCTGCCCGTGCCATTCAACAATACGAACTTGCCCTGGCAATCAATCCGAAGAGTTATACTACCAACATTCAGCTCGGTCTTGCCTATCAAACGGTGAAGAACTACCAGAGGGCAAGAGAGTATTTCAACAACGCAATTAACATCGATCCGCTGAGACAGGAAGCAGTCGAGTACCTTTCAAGGCTCAACGAGCTTCAACGTTCGGGAAAATAGACGGAAAACCATCACGTTCTGACCGACTCACCCGGGGTGATGCTCAAACGCATCCGCGCATTCGCCGTTTCTTTGCATTTCAGGCAATCTCTTCCTATATTTTTTTTGTCCTCAGATTCCTCAATCCTGTCTTTTTGAACCGCAGAGCCGACGGGCATGAGGAATATATTCTTGAGGATTTTTCGTTTCATTGAGGATGTCGCGTTACTCCCATGATACACATCTTTATATGAGGGTAGGTGGCGAAACTGGCAGACCTGCCCGCCGCTTGACGGAGTTCGCAAAGCAAATCCATGAGGGTAGATGGCGGAACTGGCAGACCTGCCCGCCGCCCGAGAGAGTTGGCAAATCGAGATCACAAAGGGTAGATGGCGGAACTGGCAGACGCGCTAGCCTTAGGAGCTAGTGGGGCAACCCATGGGGGTTCGAGTCCCTCTCTACCCACGACTAGCGGCAGGCAGGCGGGCGCGCTAGCCTTAGGAGCTAGTGGGGTAACCCATGGGGGTTCGAGTCCCTCTCTACCCACCACCCGCGGCGGTCAGGCGGGCATGGGGTTCTCCCAAACGTATCCCTCTGGTAAGATTGGAGGTTTGAAGGCTGCGGTCTTTGATTTGGAGGAAAGAAAGGAGCTTCTGTGGAAGTAACGATCAACACGTTGTCTGATGTCTCACGAGAGGTAGAGATTGCCGTCAACGCATCGGAAATCCAGCCGCATTTCGACAAGGCATATCTGGACTATCGTCCGAAAGTCGAGATCAAAGGTTTTCGAAAGGGGAAAGCGCCGATCGAGCTTGTAAAAAAGCTTTACGGAGATCTCATCGAGCACGAAACCCTCAACACCGTCGCCAGCGAATTGTACCGTTCGGTTGTAAAGGAAAAAGAACTCAAACCGATCGGTGATCCGGTCATCGTCGATATGGACTACAAACGGGGTGAACAACTTCGGTTCAAGGTCCAGTACGATGTCCGCCCATCCGTACAGTTGAAAGAATACAAAGGGCTCGAGGTTGAAAAGCCGATCCACACCGTCAACGATCAGGAAGTCGAAGATGAAATCCTCCGGCTTCGAAAAATGAACAGCACGACCGAGCCCGCTGATCAGGTTGCCGACGCGGAGCATATCATCGTTGCCCAGGTTCAGGAGCTTGACAAGAGCGGGCTGCCTCTCATCGGCAAGAAAACACAAAACGCGAAATTTTATCTCGCCGACCCGCAACTTGAGCAACCGATCAGGGATGCGTTGAAGCAGGCACAAACCGGAGGTGAGTACCGGATTTCATTTCAGCATCAACACGACAACCACACGCACGATGTGAACCTGCTGATCAAGGCCACGAAGATTGACAAGGTAGTCATACCGGAATTCAATGACGAATTTGTGAAGAAGATTACGAAGGAAAGGGTGAACTCGGTCGACGATTTCCGGAAAGGGCTTCGGGAGGATCTTGAAGCATACTGGAAAGAGAAGAGTCACCGCCAGACAGTCAACGGTGTTGTCGGTGAGATCGTCCGGCGGCACGATTTTCAGGTCCCCGAGTCGTTGATCAGGAACATTCTGCAGAGCCTCCTCGAAGACGTCAAGCAGCAGTACAAAGGAAAGCTTCCGCCGAAGTTTGACGCTGAACAGTTCTATCAGGAAAATCGCGCCTATGCCGTATACCAGGCGAAGTGGGCTCTCATCAGGGAAGAGATCATACGTGACGAGAACATCACGGCCGGAGATCAGGATCTGCTCGAACTTGCAGAACGGGAATCAGCCAAGATCGGAATCGACAAGGATCGGCTGATCACGTACTACAAATCCTCTGAACAGATCAAAGACCGTCTCGTGAGCGACAAGCTCATCGCGTTCCTGCTGGACAAAGCCAGAATCAAGGAAGTGGAGCGCCAGGAAATTGCTGAATAACCAAAAGGAACAACATCCCATGAAGTCTTCGAAAGAAGTCTATAACCAGCTCGTCCCCATCGTGGTCGAACAAACAGGCCGTGGTGAACGGGCTTACGATATCTTCTCCCGCCTTTTGAAGGAACGCATTGTCTTTATTGGCACGCCGATCGACGACACCATCGCAAGCCTGGTCATTGCCCAGCTGCTCTTCCTGGAGTCGGAAGATCCCGAGAAAGACATCAATCTGTACATCAACAGCCCGGGCGGAAGCGTCACGGCCGGTCTTGCGATTTATGATACCATGCAGTATATTCGCCCAGACGTTTCAACGATCTGTATCGGTATGGCGGCGAGTATGGCTGCGGTGTTGCTGGCGGGAGGCGCAAAATCGAAAAGGTCGACGCTCCCCAACTCGCGGATCATGATTCACCAACCGTGGGGCGGTGTGCAGGGAACGGCTTCCGACATCAGCATCCAGGCGGAAGAAATACTGAAAACCAAGAAACGGATCAACGAAATTCTCGCCGTGCATACCGGACGCACGTCCGAACAGCTTCAGAAGGACACCGACCGTGATTACTATCTGTCGGCAGAAGAAGCAAAAAGCTACGGGCTCGTCGACAACCTCATGATCAAGCGAACGATCGATACCAAGAAGGACAAGTAGAACCGTTCATGACGCAAAAACCGAAACAAGGCGAAAAGGTCACCTGCTCGTTCTGCGGACGGTCGCCGGAAGAAGTCAACAGCATTATTGCCGGGCCGGATGTTTACATCTGCGACCTCTGCGTCTCCAGTTCGGTCGACATCATCCGCAATAATCTGGCAGCGATACGCGCAAGGAAACACACCACGCGCGGAACGCTGACACCGCCCGAGATCAAGAAGGCTCTTGACGAGTACGTAATCGGTCAGGAACATGCGAAGCGGACGCTTGCCGTGGCCGTCTATAACCACTACAAGCGGATCGATTCAAACGATCACATGCATCATCTCGATGAAGTCGAGATCGAAAAGAGCAACATCCTGATGATCGGCCCCACGGGAACGGGAAAAACGCTGCTGGCACAAACACTCGCCAGAATTCTGGACGTACCGTTCGCTATCGCCGATGCCACGACTCTCACCGAGGCCGGTTATGTCGGTGACGACGTCGAGACAATCCTTGTATACCTGCTGCAGAATGCCGACTACAACGTTGAAAAGGCCGAGCGCGGGATTGTCTACATCGACGAAATCGACAAGATCTCCCGCAAGAGCGACAGCGCTTCGATCACGCGTGACGTTTCGGGTGAAGGCGTTCAACAGGCCCTGCTGAAAATTCTCGAGGGAACGATCGCCGGAGTGCCTCCCAAAGGCGGCCGGAAACATCCTGAGCAGAGCCTCATCAATATCAATACGAAGAATATCCTCTTCATCTGCGGCGGTGCATTCGACGGGCTGGAAAAGATCATCGAACGACGAGTCAGTCAAAATCCTGTGGGCTTCGGTGCTGACATCAGAGGGAAGAAAAGCTCCACACGGGACCACTACCTTTCCCGCGTCGAACCCGACGACTTACTGAAGTACGGATTAATACCGGAGTTTGTGGGGCGACTGCCCGTTGCGGCGACCCTCCATTCTCTGAACGAGACTGCCCTTTTCAATATCCTCACTGAACCCCGCAATGCCCTGGTGAAGCAGTACAAGAAACTGTTCCTGATGGAAGGCGTGGAACTGGAATTTGAAGAAGCTGCGCTCAAAGCAGTGGTCGACAAGGCCATGGAGCGGGGAACCGGTGCGCGTGCGCTCAGATCCATCATCGAAGAGGTGATGCTCGATATCATGTTCCATCTCCCCAGCCGTCAGAATGTCTCCAAGTGCATCATTACTCGGGACACCCTCCTGAAGACCAAAGAGCCGGTGTATTTGTACGAAGAGAGGAAGTCAGCGTAAATATCAGTTCATCAGCTGATCGGATCATCGGAAACATATGCGTTCTGCAGATGAACCGATGAAACAATGGACCGATGAACAGATCCTAGTAATACACTCCCCTCGCACTCCCCTGTTTCGTTACCTTGATGTCCTGAAGCTGAGGCGCTTTGACGCGGATTTCGAGCCTGTAGTAGCGATAAGGCCCCAGGGGAACCCAAACGAAGCTCATCAACCAGCAATGGAGGTCCCGCGAAATCTGAATGCTCGGAGCCGCAAATTGCTTCTGGTTAAGATCGTAGTTGCCGCTTGCTGAAAACTTCCACTGCTCGGTGAGATTGAACGAAAGCTGCGCCTGAAGCGAAGCAGTGCGGACCTTGAAACGCGGGTCCTGCTGATTTTGTGAGAAGTTGAACTGCAGTCCCAGATTCCAAGGGATGCTGAAATCCGGCGTTTCATCCTGATAGAATCCCCTCGTCATGTCAATTTCCTGCGACGCAATGTCCCCGGGTTCCTCGGCTTGGGGCGACGACGATCCGGCCTTTCGCTCTCCGCTCAATGAAGTCCCCAATGAAAAAGAAACGGAAGTCAGATCGGCCAAGTATCCCTTTTCCTTGATAAGAAACTTGTCGACTCTTCGTTCCAGCGTCCGGTCAAAAACATAGAAACTGTAGACGGTGGTGGCACTGATATCGAGCATGTGCCCGATATTGGTGCGATAATTCACCGACAAATCGCTCAGTTTTCGTTCCGGCGCCCTGAAATTGTAGCTGAGCCCGGCTCCAATGTTCATCAGCTGGATCTTCTGTTCTTTCGATGTGTCGGTTGGCTGGTACTTCATTTCGAAAATATTCTGGACATTCATCGAAGCGTTCAAGGCATACGGGCCGAGTGTTGTGCCATACACCTGTTTGTTATAGCTCACCGAGAACGTGGGATTCACCGTGTGGCGAAATGCTGTCACTCCCCACACATTCGGCTGCATGATTCCGTAGAACCGAGTGCTTGTCGAAATTCCTGCTGAGAGGGCACCTGACGATGTTTTTGGACGCTCGGTCGAGAATGTGACTGTGCTGTCCGCGAGGCTTTGAACAGGAGTCCGACGTTCTGTAAATGTGCGACGGTCCGAGAAGTTCAGTGATGGCGAAAGAATCACCGGGCCGAGTCTTGGAGAGAATGACAGATTGACGTTCTGTCTGATGTTCTGTGTATTCGTTCGCTCAAACTCCTTCACCTCGCCAAAGACACCGGCAGCAGTCTTGACCGAATCAAACGTCACGGAGGTCTTCTGCCGTTGACTCGCCGCATTCGCATTGTAGGACAGCCCAATCGTTTCATACCAGGCTGCATCCGATGCCGACCCCGATTTTCGCCGGAACGGGAAGAATGTCCCCTGATTGAAGGAAATCGAAGGAAGGGTTTCACTGACATCGTCTGATATGAGATTCTGGTCTCTCAGCACGGCCACCGACAGGGAGCGGTTTGATTCAGTCCAGGTCTTGCTGAGGGTTGCGTTCGAAACAATGTTCTGGCGCAGAATGTCGTTAAGGCTCTGGCTGAAATTTCGGTAGTACGTGCCGCTCGTGAAGGTAAAATTCACATCCGCACGCGTGGTCGGATCGATATCCTGGTGATGGGTCACCTGAATATTGTAGTCCTTTCGTTCTGTTCGATCCGGGTCACCTACTTCTCCTTCGTACCTCCTGTTGAAGCCGGCGCTGATGGTTCCGTTGAAGTAGTATTGCAGCTTGTATCGCAGAAGAGAGCGGTTGGCCCATCCTCCGCGCGTGTACCAATCGAATGTCGTCGCAACATCAAAGTAATCGCTTGCGGCCCAGTAGTAGCCGAAATGACTGAAGTATCTCCCGAGCCGTTCGTCCTCGCCATAGGCCGGTGCGATGATTCCCGACCTGCGACCCGACCTGTTTGGAAAAACACCAAACGGGAGCGCGAAGAGCGGCACATCGGCGACATAGAAATAGACCGGTTCGGCCACAACGACATCGCGGGGGATGACCTTCATTTTCGGCGACAGGAAATAGAAATGCGGATGATCGAGGCTGCATGTTGTGTAGCGTCCGTTTTCAACGAAGAGAACGTCAGGTGCGACCTTCTTGATCTCGCCCCCGTGATAGAATCCTTCCTCCATTTCAGTATTGCCGACACTGATTCTCCCTTTCTTCGTTCGAAAATTATATCCGATCTCCGATCCCTCGTACTGTTCTCCTTCATCGTTCAGGATGGGAGCCCCTTTGATTTTCTCCCCTTTCGGATCTGATGTGTCCGGCACTCCCTGTGCTTTCAGCGTCGCGTTGTCCCAGTTCACTGCAATCCTTTCGGCTTGCAGCCCGATGGTCCTGTATTTTATATCACCGGTGCCGTAGAGTTGCATGGTACGAGTGCGGAGTGAATAGGTCACTGAATCCTGTGCACTGTACACCACGAGCGTATCGACACCTGACACCCTTCGCCCTGTCGTATCGCCGGCAGCCGATTGGGCTGCAGCAAGAGTGTCGGGTTGCGTCTGGGAGGAAAGAGGGAAAACCCACAGTGAGAAAAGAAATATGAGGAAAGGAAATTTCACAGAAAGGAATTGCCTTGACCCGGAGAACCTCACAAAACCAGACCTGCCGCTCCAAGGATGCCTGCATCGTTGCCGAGTTTGGCGGGGAGAATCTGAATGTCCGGCCGCAGAGGCTTCAACACGTGTTCCTGCACCGATTTCTTGACTGCATCCATCACGACATCACCCGCCGCGGAGATTCCGCCCCCGATAATGCTGATCCGCAGATCCATTATGTTCATCACAGCGCCGATGGCGACACCGAGTAACATGCCGGCTTCCGCGAGGATTTCTTTCGCCAACGCATCTCCGGCCTGAGCGGCACGTGATATGTATACGGGTTCAATCTTGTCGGGGTTTCCACCTGCAAACTCAAGAATCCTTGAAGATGGATGGTGCTTGAGTTTCTCAGCGGTGCGCTGGGACAGGTAGCGTTGACCTACAAAGGCCTCCACGCACCCTGTTGCTCCGCAATTGCACCTGGGCCCCTTGTAATCGATGCAGACATGGCCGATTTCCCCCGCCCCACCCGAGGGGCCGCGATAAATCGCGCGATTCAGTATGATCCCCCCACCCACCCCGGTGCCCCAAATGACAAAAAGGAAATTCGGGAATTTCCTGCCCGATCCAAATCTTGATTCGGCGATGGCAGCAGCATTGGCGTCGTTCTCAACCCGCACGGGAAGGTTGAACCTGTTGGCCAGAATCGCCTGCAGGGGGACATTGTCGAAGTCGGCAAAATTCGGAGGGGCCTTGATGACGCCATTGTCATCCACCACTCCCGGTGAACCGAGACCGACACTCCCCACGGTTGCGCCATTCCGATGCTCCATTGCATCGCGAACCGAAGCTTCGATCTGCGCGAGCACGACAGCCTGAGGCTGATCTGCCTTTGAATCAAACCGATTCTGATAGAGGATTTTCCCCTCTGCCGACACGACGCCGGCTTTGACGGTTGTTCCACCCAGATCGACACCAATGGCAACCTGTGTATTCATACGGTACGAAATTAGGGAAAAATCGAGAGAAGTTCAGCAGGAAAAAGGAGGGGATTTACCTGCGTTTCCACCACATGATGCTGGTTGTCGCAAAATCGCGCGTCCGTTCTTCGAGCGCTTTCATTTCGGCAGGAGTCATGGGAGCAAACGTCCGGGCAATCTGTACATTCTGTCTTACTTCATCAATGGTCCCCATTCCCACAATCGCCGTGCTGACAGGAAGACTGAACGCGTATCGGAGACTTTCCGGAACATGCTGCGTAACCCGGCCAGCGGCAAGGACCTTCATGGCCACGATCCCAAACGACATTTCCTTCGCCAGGGGAAAAAGGGTTTCGCCAAAATCGTGGATGAGTTTATCGGTTGAGCTGAGAGGAACGAGCGTTGTCTCAAACGGAAATCGCTTCAACGCTTCGGCGATCACTTCAGGACGCGTGTGCCCCGAGATCCCAATATGCGAAGCCATTCCTTCATTTCTTGCACGCAGTGCGGCGCCGAGAGATCCATCCTTCGCCGTGATTCGGTCGAGGTCTTCAAAAGAGTTGATGGCGTGAATTTGAAGGAGATCGACTGAATCCGTCTCGAGGCGCTCCAGGCTTGCGTTGATTTCTTCCCAGGCCTCTTCACGGTCACGTTTGAGGGTTTTCGTCGTAATGATGGCCTCTTTCCGGCGGCGCTTCATCACCCCGCCGAGTTTCACCTCGGCATTTCCATAGCTGCTGGCACAATCGATGTAGTTGATGCCTTCGTCCAGACACGCCTCGATGACCGCGGCCCCTTCTTCGACAGTATGACGGCCGTAGCCAATGGCAACGCACCCAAGCCCGAGAACCGTGACATTGAGCCCCGTACGTCCAAGGGGACGCCTTGGCAACGGCTTTTCACCGATGAGTCCTGGAGGTGAAAACGCTGAAAGGGTCAGCCCGGCACCCACGCCTGCCGCGGTCGTCTTGAGGAAATCTCGCCTTGTGATTCGTTGTGACATCGGTACTCTTATGGATAAAGAACTGGGTTGAGAGGACTCGCCGCGGGTTCACCAGGCCTTTGGCCCGGATGGAAAACTTCCATGTCTACGCGGCGGTGGTCGTTGTCCGGTTGGAGAATACGCGCACCATTGGCGTAGTAGATGATCGTCAAGACCTCTCTGCGACGGCTGCTGCTGTTGGCATGAGCCGAATGGAGAGTCCGGCCCGAATGAAATGTCGCGTCGCCGGCCCTGAGTTCGTAGCTCACATTCCTTTCATGCCGTTCTTTGATGATCCGATCAAAGTATTCCTGCGAAGTATCCGAAATCGGCAGGGTCTGAAAGGAGGAAGTGTTCTGAGATCCCGAAATGAAGCTCATCGATCCCATTTCTCTGGGAATATCGACGAGCGCCATCCACATCGTAATCGTATGTTCAGTATCAAGCGGCCAATAGTAATAGTCCTGATGCCATGGGGTTGCTTTCCCGCCGGGTTCCTTGATGAGCGCCTGATCATGATAAAGTCTCACGCCCTCCACGCCCATGAGTTCAGCTGCGATTCTGGCAAAGCGTCGGGCGAACACGAATGGACGAACCGCTTCGTTCATTCGCCAGACATTCGTCACTTGCGTAAACATCTTGCCGTAGCCGCTGATTTTTCCCTGTCTGTCTCCCTTCGATGCCACGTCATTAACGGCAGAGAGAATTTGCGGTCGGAAAAAGTCCAATTCCCCGGGCGCCGCAATTCCCCGCAGGAGTGTGTGCCCATTTCTTCTATATGAGAGCTTCTGCTCATCGGAAAGAGGGAATATTCCCGCGAGATCAAGAAAAGGGATTGTTGCGGAGTTCTGCATGGGAGAGAATATGGGCATCCCCAAAATGAAATGCAAGATCACCTTCCCAAGGATTCGTCACTCGGAAGTCAATCCGCCCGAACGGAAACCACAATTCTTCCGTCACCGTTCTCAGGATTTCTTTCCTCGCTTTGACCAGAGCCGTTCCAATCGATCCTTGATTTCCTTTTCCCTTCCCATGTCAGTCGGCTCATAATACCGGCGATCCCTGAGATTGTCGGGCAGATACTGCTGGTCGGTGAAGTGTTCGTCAAAGTCGTGGCTGTATTTGTACTCCGACCCGTATCCGAGCTCTTTCATCAGTTTTGTCGGAGCGTTCCGCAGATGAAGCGGCACCGGGAGATTGGGAAGCTTGCGCACATCGTCGAGCGCACGATCAATGCCGAGATACGAGGCATTACTTTTCGGAGCAGAGGCCAGATAGCATGCGGTCTGCGCGAGAATAATCCGCGCTTCCGGCATTCCCACATAATCCACAGCGGTGAAACAAGACGTTGCCAGTGTCAGTGCGTACGGATCGGCATTCCCGACATCCTCCGCGGCGAGAATCACCATTCTCCGCGCAATGAACTTGATGTCCTCTCCGCCGTCGAGCATGCGGGCCATCCAGTACAGAACTCCGTCGGGATCGCTGCCCCGAAGACTCTTGATGAATGCCGAAATGATATCGTAGTGCTGCTCGCCTGTCTTGTCGTAAAGAGAGTACTTTCTCTGAAAAGCCTCTTCGATTTTTCCTTTTGTGATGACAACCGTTCCGTCCTTCGACGGCCTGGTCAATCGGACGGCCGTCTCGAGGCCGTTGAGCAGTCGTCGGGCATCACCTCCCGAAAGCAGCATCAGGAAATTCGGATCCTCGATGGCGATGGTGCTTTTGTTGAGGACATCATCCTGTGTCAGTGCCCTCTCAAGAATGCCGCTCAGTTCCTTCCTGCCAAGCGGTTCGAGAATGTACACGGCTGTCCTTGACAGGAGAGGCGAGATGACTTCAAATGAGGGATTTTCTGTCGTTGCCCCGATAAGAGTAATCGTGCCATCCTCCACGCTGTGAAGGAGAGCGTCCTGCTGGGCTTTGTTGAACCTGTGAATTTCGTCGATAAACAGAATGGTGGAGCGTTTTTGGATTTTCCGGATTCTCTCAGCTTTGCTGATCACCTCCCTCACATCTTTCACACCGGAAGAAACGGCATTCAGTTGAAAGAATTCAGATTTCGAACGAAGGGCAAGGAGGCGTGCCAGGGTGGTTTTCCCCGTCCCGGGCGGGCCCCAGAAAATAATCGACCTCAACTGGTCCTGTTCAACCATCAATCGCAGAGGTTTCTCCGGCCCCACAAGATGCTCCTGGCCGAAGAATTCCCCCAGCGTCCTGGGCCGGAGGCGTTCCGCAAGGGGCAACGGACCGCCGGATGATGTGCTGCTTTCAGGTTCTGCAAAGAGTTCGGCCATTTGTTCCTTCTTCAAGAATGAAAACAAAAAAACCAACGATGGCATCCCATGTTGGCTTTTCCCGTTTTCATCATGTTTCCTGCGGTCGTCGGTGCTGGTGGCTCGATTCTTCCGAAAATCTATGAGCTCGACACTAGTCCTTCTTTACGCGGTAGACCGTTTCGCCTTGACGTGACATTCCATACTTCTCCCGCGCGATCTTCTCAATCGTTTTCTTGTCCCCCTCAAGTGCCTTTTTTTGTACCTGCAAACGAAGCGTCTCCTTTTGGGCCTCCTCCACCTTCTCGACCACCTGCCGTCTCTGCACTTCCAAACTGATTCTCTTGATGATTCCCTTGTTATCGAAAAGCAGATATACGGCGGCGAGCGAACCAGCCAGCAGAATAAGGCCTTTCTTGCGGTTCCTCGTGATTCCCTTCAAGAGAGAACTCAGTCGTTTTTTTTTCGGAACAGACCGGTAGAAGTCGCCTGGCATGAATCAAAGGTACACCGAATTCCGGCGTTTTGCAACACGAGCGACATCATCTCCGTGCCCCTTCGCGCAATCTCGGTGTTCTTCGTGCCTGCACCTGCCTGCGTGCCTTCGGCAGGCGGGCGCAGGCGTGTAATTGCATTCGCCCCTCGGACAAGAACATTACACGAAGGGTACGAAGGAGTCAGGAAGAGAGCGAAGGGGAAACTAAGCGCCGTACCACCGGGATTTGGGTTTGTAGATCGTTTTCAGCTTCTGCCTGGCTGCATGGCGTTCCAGGGCCAGCTGAATGAGCCGGTCGAGAAGATCGGAATAGGAAAGTCCCGAGGCTTCCCAGAGTTTGGGATACATACTGATCGACGTGAATCCCGGAATCGTATTGACCTCGCTGACAACAATGGTCTTCGTATTGCGTGTCATCAGAAAATCGACCCTTGCCATTCCCTCACACCCAAGCACCGAAAACGCCCGCACCGAGTATTGCTGTATCTTTTTGACAACGGGGCGCGGAAGTTGTGCGGGAATAACCGAAGTAGACTTCCCATCGATGTATTTGGCATCGTAGTCGTAAAATTCGTTCGATGGAATGATCTCACCCGGGATCGATGCGATTGGCTCATCGTTTCCGAGGACGCTGCATTCGATTTCACGGGGCGAGCGGACTGCCTTCTCAACCAGAATCTTCACATCATAGACCGCGGCAATCTGAATGGCAGGAAGCAGTTCCTTCCTGTTGTGCACCTTTGTAATGCCGATGCTCGATCCAAGATTGGCAGGTTTCACAAAGCACGGGAATCCTGTTTTCTTTTCGATCGAACTCAGGAGTCCCTTCTGTTTCTTTTCGAATTCCGAGGCGGCGAACCATATCCCGGGCGCCACGGGGATTTTTGCCTGCAGCAAGAGCTGTTTTTGTATGACTTTGTCCATACCGACGGCAGAGCCCAGAACGCCGGAGCCGACATACGGAATGTCGGCCAGTTCGAACAATCCCTGAATGGTCCCATCTTCACCGAACGTTCCATGCAGAATCGGGAACAGCACATCGACCCTGTACACGGCCGGACCGGTAAGGGAAGGATTAAGCGAGACAAGACCCTGCTTCAAGGGGTCAGGGACAATGAGATGCTCAGGATACTGACCGACATGGACCTTTTCCTTGAGAAGTCTGAGCGTATCGCTCGAGCTCAGCCATTTCCCTTCCGGACTGATGCCGATGGGAATAATCTCATACTTTTCCTTATTCAGGGCCTTCATCACAGAAGCGGCGGAGACGAGTGAGACTTCATGCTCTGCCGATCTCCCGCCAAACACAACGCCGACCTTGATCTTGTTTGACACTTTTGTTCTCCGGAAATGGAAATCCTACGCGCCTCTGGTTTTCAGTTTTTCACTCAGTACTTCCCGTATCAGCTGTTTGAGAGTATGTTCTGAGGCATCGACCGCGGTGCTCCTCTCTTCTGAAGAGGTATTTTCATAGCCCATGGTCACTTCGCTCAGCCGCGCCAGTTCCGCTCCCGTCAGGGACTTCTCTCCTCCAAGCATTCGGGCAACGAAGAGAATGTGAGATGCATGCTCCACTTTCTCCAAACGAAAGTACGCCTCTTCGACACTTGTCCCAAATGTAACCACACCATGGTTCGAAAGGAGCACCGCGTGAGCCTCTTTCACAAACGGAGCCAGGGAAACCGGGACCTCATCGGTCGAGGGGGTTGCGTATTCAGCCAAGGGAATGGTACCCAGACCGAGGATGACCTCCGGCAGCAATGCGTCCGGAAGCGGCATCCGGGCGGTGGCAAATCCTGTTGCATACGGGGGATGAGCATGAACGACAGCTTGCACGTCGGGCCGATGCTCGTAAACGAAGAGATGCATGGAAAGTTCCGAAGAAGCTTTTCGGCTGAGCGTCACAGGCGATCCGGCCGCGGTCACTTCCACGAGATCGCTCTCTCCGACCTGGCCTTTGTTCAAAGAGGCCGGTGTTACAAGAATGTTCCCGTTCGGGATGCGGGCGCTGATATTGCCATCGGTTGCAGTCACGAAGCCGCGCCCATACATGCGATGACATGCAAGAACGATCTGAAGAGCGATGTCGGGACGATTGACCATGACGCAGTGATGATAACAAAAAACGCCACGAGGTTCAACGAATCCCGAGGTGGCCGATCTTCCCGCCGTTCCTTGTTTAAGTGGCCAGTTCTCGCTATATTGCTTGTGAAACTGCAATTTTTCGTACGACTGCAAGGGACTACAGTGGTTGAATTTTCAGAAGCCCGGGTCAAAACGCTTTTTGACCAGTTCCATGGAAAACGCATCGGCGTCGTCGGCGATCTGATGCTGGATCGCTATTATTGGGGGTCCATTACGAGAATATCACCTGAAGCTCCCGTGCCCGTCGTCGAAGTGGAGTCACAGTCAATCCGGCTTGGCGGTGCCGCAAATGTCGCCAACAACATTGCCAGTTTGGGAGGAATCCCCCTGATGATAGGGGTGATTGGCGATGACAATGGCGGCAAGAGGCTGCGGGCACTCGTCGAGGAGTCGGGATTCCCGAGTTCGGGACTTGTTGTCGACAATTCCAGGCCCACAACAACCAAGACGCGCGTCATTGCCCACAGCCAGCACGTGGTTCGCATCGACCAGGAAGTCAAACTCGATGTGGGAAAAGAGGTACAGGGAAAGATCTTCGACATCTTACGCAAGGAACTGCCCGCTCTCGACGCCGTCATTCTCGAGGACTACAACAAAGGGGTTGTTGTCAAGGAGCTCATTCATGAGATTTCGGCAATGGCCCGGAAAGCTCGAAAAACTGTGACTGTTGATCCCAAGTTCAATAATTTCTTCGAATACAAGAATGTCACCGTCTTCAAGCCAAACAGAAAAGAAACCGAAGAGGCCCTCGGCCGTCGCCTTACCGACCTGAAAAGCATTGAGGAGGCTGGATGGGACCTTGTGAAGCGGCTTGAGACCGACAATGTCCTGCTGACCCTCGGGGAAAGAGGAATGTCCCTCTTCGAGAGGGGCGGACAGGTCACTCATGTCTCGACACAGGCCAAGCACGTGGCAGATGTTTCTGGTGCCGGCGACACCGTCATTTCGACTTTGACCATGGCAATTGTTGCCGGGGCAACCGTCAGAGAGGCGTCCGCGCTTGCCAATCACGCGGGCGGTGTTGTGTGTGGAGAAGTGGGAATTGTACCAATTCAACTGCAGACGCTCCTGAACGCGGTTCTCGAAACACAGAGGCTTCATTAATCATGGGCAAAGTTGTCGGACTTGAGGAACTTCTTGCGGTCAGAAAGCGTATAAAGAAAGAGGGGAAACGTGTCGTATTCACCAACGGGTGTTTCGACATCGTGCATCGTGGCCACGTGGAGTACCTGCAGAAAGCGAAGGCGTTGGGTGACATTCTCGTCGTGGGAGTCAACACAGACAGTTCCGTCCGCCGAATCAAAGGGCCCGGCCGGCCCGTTGTCGAAGAGAACGACCGTGCGTATGTTCTTGCCGCACTCGTTCCAGTGGATTTCGTCTGCCTCTTCGGCGAAGATACACCCTACGAATTGATTCGGGCATTAATCCCCGATATCCTTGTCAAGGGCTCTGACTGGCCGGTGGAGAAGGTTGTGGGAAAAGACATCGTCGAGGCGGCCGGCGGTTCCGTCCACACCATCGAATACCTCTCAAACCGGTCCACGACCGGCCTTCTCGATCGCATCAGAAAGCACTCTCCCCACTGACGCTGACACTCCGAAAGGCCCAGTCCTTTCATCAAGACATACCATTGTGAAGAGAATTCTCCGGTCGACATATTACACTCTTGTTGTGGTCGTCTTCCTGTTGATTGCCGCTATAGGATTGACGCAGACGCGCACATTCCGCACGTACGTCCGTACCCTGGTTATCGCCCAGCTGCAGGCTCTTTTCACCGCCGACGTCGAGATGGGATCCATTGAGGGTAACCTTGGAACGGGTTTTTACGTCGACAACGTAGGAATAAAAAAGGACGGCCGTGAGGTCTTTTTTACGGAACGGCTTGAGGCGAGGTACGATCCATTGGGATTGCTTCTCCAGCGGGCCTCCATCTCCCGCATAACACTTCTCCGACCCAGGATTCATCTCTGGCGGACCACCGGGAAGGAATGGAATCTGGACCAGATCATGGTCAAGAAAGCCGATGCGGACACAACACCATCCTCCTGGCTTCTGGATTTCAGGCAGATTGAGTTACTGGGGGCCACGGTTTCCATCGTTGACTCAATCTGCCTGAAATCAAGAACTCCGGAAGACTGGGAACGACTTCCTGCACAGGCAATCGACTATTCTGATCTGAAGCTGTCTCAGCTCACGCTGAGGGCCTCTGTAAGAATACAGGGGGACAATACAAGCATTGTCATTCATTCGTTCGATTTTGAATCGACGAGACCACAATTCACAGTGAACCATCTGACGGGAGAGTTCATTCTGAATCCCCGATCAACCGAAATCCGGAAACTCACGATTCGAACCCCTGGAACCGCCCTTGCGCTCGATGCCCGCCTGGATGGAGCCAATCCGTTGTCGATCGGAAACTTGCGTGAACTTGAGAATGCTCCGACAAGCCTCACACTCTCCGTCGACAGACTCGAATTCAACACCTTCAAGCGCTTTCTTCCCGGACCGGTCGATTTCCTTGACAAAGAAGCGTCTTTTGAGGTCAGGGCACATGGTACATTCGGACATCTTCAGGTGGATGAAGTGCAGGTCCGCACGCCGCGAACATTCATCCGAATCGCCGGAACCATCGATAACCTTCACAATCCTAAAAACCTCACCCTTGACCTTCATGGAGAGGATAATATTCTTCACCCGTCTGACGCGGATGAGTTGCTGCCGGGGCTCCGACTGCCTGACCTTCGGACATTCGGTGTTTTGAGCTGCAGCTACACCTTCAAGGGACGGCCTACTCATTTCTCTGCCTCCCTGATCGGCGATGTGGCGGCGGGCCATTTCGAGGCCAACACGACATTGGATCTTCGGCCGAAATCGATGATCTACGATGCATCGTTCGCAACGGGGCAATTCGACCTCGGCACCCTTCTCCGTTCGGAAAAACTCCCGAGCAATCTTAACGTCCAGGGGACGTTTTCGGGATCGGGGACAAGACTTGACGACATGACAGCCATTCTCAGGCTGCAGGCGGACACATCTTCGATCCTTGGGCTGCCTCTCAACAACTCTGTCGTCGTGATCGACATTGCTGACCGGACATTGCGCTCCAACATGCTTATGAATGCAGGTCAGACGCGTATCGACCTCAATGGACGTGCCCGGTTCCACTACAACGATTCGACGGAATATTCGCTGACCGGGAAGATCTTCTCTTTCAATCTCGCCGATGTCCTGAGGGACAAGTCGTTTGAAAGCGACCTCTCGTTCGATCTGAAGAGCGAGGGAACAGCCTATCGCTTCAGCCCGGCCCATTCGCATACGAATATTGAGTTTCTCCGTTCAACATTCGGACAGGAGGTTTTTGAAAACAAAAGCGTGGCCGTGGAATTCCATGGCCAGGATTCTATTCGGCAGACCCTTATGCTGGCGTCCGATCCTCTCGACATCAATGCGGAAGGGATATTCACGACACCGGGGATTGTCGAGGTGTTTCAACGAACCGGGACCATCCTTGCTGAGGCTTTGACGCATCGTTTCGCCACTCTTGATTCGCTTCGCTTCTCCGCGCCTCCCGGAAATCGCCAGGATTTCAGAATACGGACGGGTACTCTTCCCGAGCTCATCGATGCCACAGTGTCTGTTGCCGTAAAGGATTTTCATCCCCTGGGGGTTTTTCTCGGAGAACGGATGCAGGGCGCATCCGATATCAGGATTGAAGCCAAAGGTGGAATGAACGACATCTCACTGAATGGGGATATACAAATCGATGAGTTTGCATTCCGATCACCGGCAGTGAAAATCGGGATTGTCGATGGGAGAAGCACGTTCAGTCTTGGAAATGTCCGCACAGTTCGCACACTCGAGACGCTGCAATCAAATCTCGATTTTACGGCACAGCAGGTCTTCTACGATTCTCTGATGATCAGCGGAGTCCGCGTGTCACACCGTCTTATCAATGATTCATCCTCCTATTCCGTCGCGGGTATTATTGATTCAACCGCGGGAGTGGAAGCGGAAGGCACTTCTTTGTTCGTTCCGAATCTCATCCGATTGAATTTGTCGAAACTTCACGTCGCCGTTGCAGATTACGGGTTCGAGAATTCCGGACCGATCGACCTTGTTTTCGGAAAAGACGGGATCCAGGTCAACACCCTGACTCTGCAGCACGAAGCTGAGGCCCTCACTATGAGCGGCATTCTTGATCCGGGGGGTATTTCGGACCTCAAGTTTTCCGTGGAGAGTTTTCTGATCAAAAATCTTAGAAATTTCTCGCGGGAGGAGTCGTTCGTGGAGAAAGTCAGGGATTTCAACGGAGTTCTTGACGCCACCGGAAGTTTTAGCGGCAACTTCAGTGTGCCGAAATTCGACGTTTCGCTCCTCGCGAGCGGTGTCACGGTTGCAACGGCCGTTTTCGGCCAGGTTTCAGGGCGCGGATCCTATGCAGACGGGTTGTCCGACATTTTTCTCGAGTTCCGGAGTAAGCCTGAAGAACGAAACATAAGCCCCGAACTCCTTGTATCCGGCCGAATGCCATTGAAGCTGGGGTCCGTTTCCCCCGGGCGGTCGGCACAGGGAATGGACCTCACCATTCAGTCCACGGGCTTCAGGCTGGAGTTCCTGGATCCCTTCATCCCGGTTACCCGCAATTTGACCGGCACTCTCCAGGCCGATTTGAAGATGAGAGGAACTCTCTCTGAGCCTTCCTATGAAGGCAGCATGTCAATTCAGGATGCCCGGTTCCTGTTCACTCCCCTCGGCATCGTTTACAGTCTCAATGGCGTTCTGATTCCGAAGGAGCGAACCATAACCTTCCGCGGGCTGACGCTCTCCAATATTCCCGACGACCGTGTTACGGGTCTCATTGACGGATTGGGATCCATGGCTCTTGAAGGAGGTTTTACACTCGAGGGGCTGGAGATCAAGGAATTCGATTTCAGGGCAAGCGGACAGCTCTTGATCATGAAGGAGAGTTTTCGCCTTCAGAACCTGCCCATGTATGGAAACGTCTACGTGGCATCGGGAACCAATCCCTTTCGCTGGTTTGGAACCGGGGACCGCTCCTCTGTCACAGGGGATCTCCTTGTAAGGAATGCCAATATCACGTTTCCCCCCGCCCGCGATGTTGTTCTTGAAAGAACCCGTCTGTTCAGCGTCAACTACGTTGACGACACAACCCGCACGATCAGCGCCGTACCTCAAGCCGGGAACTCAACGCGGAGCCGGCTGAACGGGAACGGCGGAGATGCGACTCCATTGGCCCCCGCCCTCGCTAATGGAGAACAACCCTCACAATCCGAGGAAAAGTCGTTCCTGGACAACATAGTGTACAATCTCACGATTGAAGCTTCGGGGTTGACGCAGGTTCGCTTTGTGTTCAATCAGCTCACAAACGAAGAACTCTATGCCGATCTCAAGGGACGGCTTGTGTTCACCAAGGATCCATCGGCGTCGCGTTTGACGGGAGAGTTGCAGGTGGGATCCCGTTCCTATTACAAATATTTTAAAACACTTCAGGCAACGGGCAAACTGCTTTTCACCGGAGATATCACCAATCCCGAACTCGACATCACTGCAACGTACGAGGGAACGTATCAGCCTGATACTACGAGGATAGGAATCACCGATCAGGACAAGCAGGAACTGAAAGTCGTTGTCCGTTTGACCATCACCGGGACCCGGCAAGAACCAAAGGTCCAAATGGGCTTGGAGGTGTACGACCGCGAGGGCAACAAAAGAGAACAGCGGCCCGATGCGCAATCGGACGCCATCGCATTTCTCGTCAGCGGCAGGTTCAAGGATGAAATGACGCAGTCGCAGCAGACGTCCCTTACGACAAATCTCCTCAGCAGCATTGGAAGTTCTCTTCTCTCAGGGCCGCTCACAGATTTTGTAAGAAGCCAAATCGGGTACATCACCTCCGTTGACGTCGTGTATTACGGAGGCATTAACAGGAGTTTCGGAGAGGCTGCCGACCTTCGGATAACAGGCGAAGTCGGCGATGCGGTCATCCGGCTGGGGGGAAGAGTGTTCTCTGGCGACTTATCGAATGCAAATGTGAGCGTTCAGTTTCCGATGAGCAGCGTCGTAGGGTCCGAAGCATGGCGAAACCTGATTCTCGAAATCGAGCGCAGGGTTGAAGGTGTTGAAAGTATCGAGCAGCGACGGCCATCCAACGGCCTCCGTCTGTTGTACAGAATTACATTCTGATGTCCACCAGTGCATTCACTTCCAAATAAGGGGATTTGACCATCGATCAGCTCAAGAACAAGATTCTCGCATTCCTCGCCCATTATCCGAATCAAATGTTCAAACGGAGCGAACTGGCACGGCGTTTGTCCCTCAACTCGGGGCATGAACAGGAGAGCCTTACTCTGGCGCTTCAGGAACTGGAAACAGCCAACAGAATCAAGCGGGCAAAACACGGGAAATTCGGACACCTCGAGATCCAGCAGCATGTCCAGGGGAGGTTACAGGTAACAAGGCAGGGCTTGGGATTTGTTGCCGTTGAGGGCCTTGAGGAGGAAGTCTTCATTCCCCCCGGTTATCTGGGTACTGCGGCGCACGGCGATACGGTCGAAGTCTCCTTCTTTGCCCAAGGCCTCAAACAGAAGGAAAGCGGAAAACGACGTGAGGGAGAGGTTGTTCGTATCGTCCAACGGGGACGTGAAAGCATCGTCGGGACACTTGAACTGAGACGCCGGGTTTTCGTCGTCGTACCCGACGATCGAAAACTCCCCTTCGAAGTACTTGTCGATCAGGACAATCTTGAGAAGGCAAGGCCCGGAGATAAGGTTGTCGTTCGTGTGGACGACTGGGGCACGAGTCGTCTGAGTCCGGAGGGGCATATTGTTGAGGTCCTCGGCAAGGCCGGAGAGGCCGCAGCTGAGTTGCTGTCCGTGGCACGGGAGTTTCAGCTCCCGCTCTCGTTCCCTCAGGGCATCCTGGACGCAGCTGATGCAATTCCGGAAGCCATCCCCGGAAGCGAGATTGACAGAAGGCTGGATTTTAGGAAGAATGTTTGCTTCACGATCGACCCGGAAGATGCAAAGGATTTTGACGACGCCGTTTCGCTCGAAACCCTGGCAGACGGGAACTACCGGCTTGGAGTACACATTGCCGACGTTTCATACTACGTCCGCGAAGAAGAATCCCTGGACCAGGAGGCCTTGAAGCGTGGAACGAGTACGTATTTCCCGGGCATGGTCATTCCGATGCTCCCCGAGCGACTCTCGAACGACCTGTGCAGTCTTCGGCCGGAGGAGGATCGGCTCACGTACTCTGTTTTCATGACTGTGACTCCGCAGGGCCGCGTGAACGGTCATGAAATCCGTGAATCGATCATACGAAGCGCCCGACGGTTCACGTACGAGGAGGTTGAGGCATTCATTACAGGGTCGCCGGCAAGCGGGTCCGACGCTTTGCTGCTTGAGACGCTTCGCACCATGCATGCCCTCACTAAAACACTGACCAAGAAGAGGATGCGTGAGGGAAGCATCGATTTCGAATCTGCGGAGGCAAAGTTCCGTTTTGACGACGAGGGCATGCCGACGGAGATCATCAAGAAAACGCGGCTGGACAGCCATCGCCTCGTCGAGGAATTCATGCTCCTTGCGAACCAGGCCGTAGCAACTCATATCGGGCTTGCCCGTAAAGAGGAGAATCCAAAACCCTTTCTTTACCGCGTGCACGACAGTCCCGACCCGGACCGCATCCGGGAACTTGCAGGGTTCGTCGAGCAATTCGGCTTCAAGCTCACGCTCGACGGCGGCGTGACGTCAAAGGCCCTCCAGCGCCTGCTTGACCAGGTGAGGGGAACGGAAGTTGAGAATGTCATCAACGAAGTCGCTCTGAGATCGATGGCAAAGGCGGTCTATTCTGAACGAAATATCGGGCACTATGGGCTTGGTTTCAGCTACTATTCGCATTTCACGTCGCCCATACGACGGTATCCCGATCTTGTGATTCATCGTCTTCTCAAGGAGTACGACCGCGGCATCAACGAAGAACGCCGGCATCAACTCGTTCAGCGCCTGCCCTTTCTGGCAAAACACACCTCCGCCATGGAACGAGTAGCCATGGAGGCGGAACGGGCCGGGGTCAAGGTTATGCAGCTCGAATACATGAAACGACATCTGGGTGATGAATTTGAAGGAATCGTCTCCGGCGTCACGCGTTACGGATTATATGTTGAGATCAACGACCTTCTGGTTGAAGGGATGATTCACGTCAGGGATCTCCAGGACGATTACTACGGGTACGACGAGAAGAAGTACGCTCTTGTTGGTAGACGCACCGGCAAACAGTATCGCCTTGGCGACCCTGTCCATTTGAAGGTCGTTCGTGTCAATCCCGAAGAACGAGAAATCGATTTTGCCCTCGCCGAAAGGCCGGGGGATTCGGACAAACAGCCACACCGTACCAGGAAGAAAAGGAACTAAGAAGGAGCAGGAGCCGTTTGTACTGTTGACGAACCGGCGTGGTTGCATTTTCCTGCGTTTTTGGCTACACTTTTTCAGGAGGTTGAGGAAGGTTATGAAACGACTCGTGTTGTTTGCCGTTGTTGCCGCGCTGATGCCGATTTCACTCCATTCACAGAATTCCAGCTTCGGCAAGAACAAAGTGCAGTACAAGAAATTCGAGTGGCAGTTCATTCAAACGAGCCACTTTGACGTCTATTATTCTCAGGACGGCTATGACCTGGCAACGTTCACTGCCGATGCAGCTGAGGATGCGTATGACTCAATACGAAAGATTCTTCGCTATGAGATCACCAACCGAATCTCCATTGTCGTGCACAACTCTCACAACGATTTTCAACAAACGAATGTCATAGGGGAGTACATGGAGGAAGGGATTGGGGGCGTTACCGAACTCTTCAAGAACCGTATCGTCGTTCCCTTTGAGGGAAGCTATCAGCAATTCCGGCATGTGATTCATCATGAGCTCGTGCATGCTGTTCTCAACGACATGTTCTACGGCGGCTCGATTCAAGCCCTCCTCGCAAGCCGCTCACCGTTGATCCTTCCCGGCTGGATGAACGAAGGATTGGCGGAATATGCCGCCCTGAAGTGGGACTCGAATTCGGACATGTTCCTCCGGGATGCGACCATTCACAACTATCTTCCCCCCATCGAGTACCTCGGCGGCTATTTTGCCTATCGCGGCGGTCAATCGGTATGGCATTACATCGCCACCAAGTACGGTGAGAGCAAGATCACCGAGATCCTGACCCGCATCAGGGGAACACGGAACATAGAACAGGGATTTCGAACAACCATCGGCCTTTCGCTCAAAGAGCTTTCCGAACGGTGGCAAAAAGAGCAGAAGGTCCTCTATTGGCCCGATATTGCAAAACGCGAAGAGCCGGGCGACTACGCCAAACAACTGACCGACCACACCAAGGACGAGAATTTCTACAACACGAGCCCTGCAATTTCACCGCAGGGAGACAAGATTGCATTCCTTTCCGACAGGGACAATTACTTTGACGTTTACCTGATGTCCGCCTCAGACGGGAAGATCATCGATAAGCTCGTCAGCGGACAGCGAACAAATAACTTCGAAGAACTTCATCTCCTTACTCCCGGTCTCACATGGTCTCCCGACGGCAAGAACGTCGCGCTTGCCGTCAAGGCCGGCGAAAACGACGCCATCATGGTCATCGACGCGGAATCGGGGTCAGAGGAAAAGATTGCGTTCGACCTGGATGGGATCTTCTCCGTGGATTGGTCCACGAACGGAGACCTGATTGCGTTTGTCGGATTGAAGACGCCTCAATCCGACATCTACCTCTACAATGTAAAGACAAAGGAACTGCGGAATCTTACGAACGACCCTTTTTCCGATTCCGATCCTGTTGTTGCGCCGGACGGGAAGACGGTCTATTTCTGTTCCGATCGCAGAAGCTACACGGACCGCTCAAAGCTGCCCCCCCGGTTTTCCATGAGTGAGTTTCAACTTTCAGGCCGGGATCTTTACTCCGTCTCCACCGAAACCGGCCACATCCGCCGGATCGGCGGGTCCCCCGATGCCGATGAGTCCTCCCCTGTTGTATCGCCGGACGGCAAGAAGCTGCTGTTCATTTCCGATAGGAGCGGAATCAACAACGTTTACGAGCACGACCTTGAAAGCGGCCGTGAACGGCCCATCACGAACTCGCTGACGGGCATCTACCAGCTGTCTATTTCTGATGACGGGTCGAAAATGGCGTTCGCTTCGCTTCATCAGGCGGGGTTTGACGTGTTCCTGATGAGAGCCCCGTTTGAAAGAACGTTGAGCGTCGCGGAACTTGAACCCACCGAGTACATCAAAGACATGCGTAATCTTCCGCGTTCGACGAAGCCTGTCACCACACTTGCCACGACGGCCACGTCATCCGACACTGTTACCGTGATGGACAACATCATCATCATGGCTGACACGGCCAAGGAAGAATCGCAATACGAAGCATCTTCGCGAATCGACCTGAAGAACTTTGTTTTTTCTGACCAGGTCATGCGGGACACTTCGGCCAACGCCAAGCCGTCTCCCTACACCTTCCAGCCGCTTGGGAATGTCGACGCCGATGGAAATTACGTGCCCCATAAGTACAAATTGAATTTCTCGCCCGACCTTGTGTACGGTACAGCGGCCTACAGCACATTCTACGGAGTCGAGGGATCCACATTGATGGCATTCAGCGACATGCTGGGCGACCATCAGATCGTCTTCCAAACCAATCTCCTCTTGGATCTTAAGAACAGCGATTACGGATTGGCCTATTTCTACCTGCCGAACAGGCTGGATCTGGGATTCCAGGGCTACCACAGCGCCCGGTTCCTCTATGTCAAC
>Ga0209342_10001019_pt1 | contig 31710 bp, 34 predicted proteins | sample RifCSP16_2_FD_184023 | JGI IMG/M metagenome (GOLD analysis project Ga0209342, IMG submission 184023) | Soil microbial communities from Rifle, Colorado - Rifle CSP2_sed 16_2 (SPAdes) (version 2) | ecosystem: Environmental > Terrestrial > Deep subsurface > Rock core/Sediment | place: Rifle...
CGGCCATTCTCGTAATTCCAGCTTCGATAATGTCCTTTTTCTCGAAGGTTCTATCCTTAAGCCACAAGGCCTTGGCCTCCTTCATCAATAGTTTGCTCAAGATCCCAGTCTCCATATTAAAGTTTTTCTCGAGGGCCATCGCCTTAGTTAAAACGTTCACAACCTCCGTAATAACAGGCTTGGCGAGGTTCATATCCTCGGTTATAACTTCAATACTACGGGCCTTCCGCGCCATCGTCCAGGCGATCTTAACGTTTGCGGCAAAGACAATATCCGTGGCCAGAAAAACCTTTGTTGCGATTGGAAACTCTTTACTCAAAATCCCGGTTGGAATTTTGACCTTTTTCTCAAAGGTCATATCTGCGGTGAGAGCGCTCTTGGTCACCCTGGCAACAGGTTTTTACAAGTTCGTAGCCTCGATTATCGCTTTTGTCAGACTAGGAGTAGCCGCTGTTATCAAAGGTAGCCTGACTTTTGTTGCCAACCTGATATCTGCCGTGACAGCGTTTTTTGTAGACATCGGGTCAGGAATTACAAAAACAGCCCACTCTGCCAAAGCGGGGATACTGGCAATTTTATCTGCGATAAGGACGTTTTTCTTAAGGACTATTACTGCGGTCAAAAAGTTTTTTGTTGGCGTGATAACTCCCTTACGGGAGGCGGTAAAAGCAACCATCAACGCAGTCGTAGTCTTTATCAAAAACCTTATCTCCGCCCTTGTTAAAGCGGTCGTCGCGATTGGGTCAGGGGTATTGGCTGTATTGACTTCGATAAGGAACTTTTTCCTGAACCTGGTATCTGCGGTGGTTGGGGGCGTTGTGGCGGTTGCAATTGCCCTTAAAAAGGCCCTCCTGGCGGTTATTCGTGCCATTCGAACCTTCGTTACCAATGTCGTATCCGCCATCAGCACGTTTGTGGGGAAGATTGTTTCTTTGATCGTAGCTTTTGTGGCAAAAATAATATCGTTGGTGACCCATGCCTTGATTTCGACAATAACCTTTTTCTTGAAAGTTGTATCCTCAATCACAAAAAACCTGGCTTCGATAATCAAAAAAGTACTTACGGTTTCGGTTTCCGTCACCAAATTCGCGGATTCGACTCTGGCCCGGCTGGCTGAAGGTCAGAAGTACGCCCGGGGGGAGTGAAATTGGCAAAGCCTATATCAGAGGGGGTAGAGGGTTGGGTTTCCGCTCGGTATGCCTCTTTAGAGTAATTATTTCTTTGTATCTTTGGAGCCAAAGGCGTTTTTGAATTCTTTGAACGATTCTCCCAGACCCTTACCCATTTCCGGGAGTTTCCTCCCGCCGAATAGAATGAGGACGATGACGGCGATGATTATTATTTCTGTTGAGCCGATATTAGCGAGTAGTGGCATCTAAAAAGTCACCTTCTTTCAAGACAAATGCGTTTTGAGAAAGACGCGATTTAATATTAGCGTAAGTTCAAATAGGATTACAAGGGGCGCAAACAAAACGACATCGGAAATAAGATCCGGAGGAGGCAGAAGGATGACAAAGATGACGGCAATCAGGTAGGCATATATCCTTTGCCTTTCAAAGAAAGAATGTTTGACCAGGTTCAAAAGCATAAGGACCGTCATGACGATTGGGAAAAGGAAGGCCACACCCATTAAAAGACCGGTCAGAAGCACATTTGACAGGAACTTTTCGATATCCAAGACGTTACCGATTTGCAGGGAAACTGAGGTTCGATAAAAAATCTGAAGCAGAAGTTTCATTACCAAAACTCCATATCCGAATCCTAAGCTGAAAAGAACCAGGGTCAGGGGTAGGATATTAACCAGGATGCGATACTCCCTCTGACGCAAAGCGGGCTTTAAGAAACCCAAGAGCTGAAAAATTATTACCGGGATAACCACAATCACCCCCACGACCAGGCCGCAATTTAAGGCCAGAGTAAAGAATTGGAAAGGCGTCGTAAAGACGATGTTGACGCCCTGAAGACTGAAAAACCCCAGAACCAGGGTGACGATTCTTTGAAATGAAAAAAAGCCGACAATCGCAGCGATGACAAAAAGCGACCCGGCGAATAGAAACCTTTTTCTGATTTCCAGTAAGAAGGGATAAAATTTACTGGCTATCGTTTGGGGTGGGGGATTTGCCACTATTCTTCCTTTGCGCCTTTTTTGAACTCATTCATTGCTTGCCCTATTCCTTTTATAAATTCCGGGATTTTCTTGCCGCCGAAAAGAAGGATGACGATTAAGGCGATAATGATTAGCTCCGGTGTGCCTAAGTTGAACGGCATTTAACTATCACCTCCCGGCTGGTTATTTTTGGCCTCCTGGGGTTTTTGGAGGTCTTCTTTGATCTTGTTGAATTCCTTCTTGGACTGTCTTAAGCCTTGGGCGAGTTCGGTAAATTTCTTGCCGCCGAAAAAAAGAAGAATCAAGACGGCGATGATGATGAGCTCTCCCGAACCGATATTCTTTAAGACATTAAACATTTTTACTTCTTTTTAGGCTTCCGCCTGTTTCTCCGCGTCCCCTTCCCCCTTCCCCTCAAGTTCTTCCTTGATTTTCTTGATTTCTTTGGTGCTTTCTCCTACTCGTTTGGCGAAGTCTTTAAGCTTTTTGTCGCCAAAAAACCACAGGGCAATGATGGCGATAATTATTATTTCCGGGCTCCCCAGGTTAAGCATTAAATTGATTCTTACTGGTCATCCTTGTTGGATGCGTGGCGAAACTCTTTGATGGCTTCCCCGATGCCTTTCATGAATTCGGGAATCTTTCTGCTGCCAAAAAGAAGGACAATAACTAAGCCGACAATGATAAGTTCCGGCGTGCCGATATTTTTAAGCATTTAGCTTCATCACCCCCTCCGCTCATCATAGGAAGAAACCTAGCGCTTTGCAATAATCATTTTGTATAGCCGGCCCTTGATTCGGATTGCGGCTTTGCCATCAACAATTATGATGCGCTGGGCATACTTATTCGGGTTAAAGTTGATAAATTTCTTTACCACCGAATACTTTAAGTTTTTGTCGATTGTTTTAGTCATTGATTCGGGTATAAATCCGCCCCTTTAGTTTGACTGCCAGATGCCCATCAACAATTACCTGCCGTGGTCCGGCATTCTTCGGGTCAAAATCGATAAAGGTGGTAACCAGAGCGTATTCAGAGTTCTTTCTGATTGTTTTTACTCCGCCAGCCGTACCTATCTCATAACTTGTGGTTTTGGTTATATTTTTAGTTGAAGTAGGTGAAATCGCCGCCGGGCTGGGAGATGCGGACGGTGAGAGAGATGGGCTTTCCGCGGCAGAGGGGCTGGGGGAGGCACTGGGGGATACTGAAGGCGACAGCGAGACACTCCCCGAAGGGCTAATTGATGCACTAGGGCTTGGGGTGGCCGATGGGGAGGCGCTGATTGAGGCGCTGGGACTTGGCGTAGGGGATGGCGACAAAGAAGGCGATACCGACGGTGAAAGACTGACGCTTGCGGAAGGACTTGGACTGGCAGATGGTGAGACAGACGGACTTGCACTGGGTGATGGGCTTGCAGAAGGACTTCTGCTTGGTGAAATTGAAGGCGACGCAGAAATACTTCTACTTGGTGAGAGCGAGGGACTTACTGAGGGAGATGCACTGGGACTTGGTGAAGCCGATGGTGAGCGTGACGCTGAAGCCGACGGTGATGCCGATGGACTGGGTGAGGCAGACGGACTTCTACTTGGGGAAAGGGATGGGGAACGTGACGGACTTACACTGGGTGATGCGGACGGTGACGGTGAGGCCGATGGTGAGCGTGACGCTGAGGCCGATGGTGAGCGTGACGCTGAGGCCGATGGTGATGCCGATGGACTGGGTGAGGCAGACGGACTTCTACTTATCGAAACGGATGGAGAAACCGATGGACTTACACTGGGTGATGCAGACGGTGAAGGTGAAGCACTGGGTGAAACAGATGGAGAAACAGATGGACTTGCACTGGGTGAAGGAGAAGCCGATGGTGAGCGTGACGGAGAAACCGACGGAGATGCACTAGGACTCGGCGAAGCCGATGGTGAGCGTGACGGAGAAACAGACGGAGAAGCCGAGACAGAAGGAAGTGTCGACGGAGAAGCCGACGGAGAAACAGACGGAGAAGCCGAGACAGAAGCACTTGGGGAAGGAGAGGCACTGGGAGAAGCCGAGACAGAAGCACTAGGGGAAAGTGACGGACTTGCACTGGGTGATGCTGACGGTGAAGGCGAAGCGCTTGGTGAGCGTGAAACACTAGCACTCGGCGAAGCCGATGGACTTGGCGAGGCGGACGGAGATGCACTTACCGAAACTGATGGAGAAGCACTTGGGGAAGGAGAAGCCGAAGGTGATGCACTTACCGACGCAGAGGGTGATGCACTTGGGGAAGGCGAACGGGACGGAGATGCACTTACCGAAACGCTGGGAGAAGCAGAGGGCGAAACTGATGGCGAGGCACTTGGGGAAGGTGACGCAGAAGGTGATGCACTTACCGACGCAGAAGGTGATGCACTGGGCGACGGTGAGGCAGATGGAGAGGCAGACCGCGAAGCGGATGGAGAAACACTGGGCGAAACAGACGGTGAAGCCGAAGGTGACGGGCTTGCCGAAGGTGATGCACTTACCGACGCAGAGGGTGATGCACTGGGCGAAGGTGAGGCGGAAGGCGATGCACTTACCGACGCACTCGGTGAAGCCGAAGGTGACGGGCTTGCCGAAGGTGATGCACTTACCGACGCACTCGGTGAGGCAGAAGGTGAGGGTGAGGCTGACGGTGAAGCCGATGGCGATGCACTTACCGAGGCGCTCGGTGAGGCCGAAGGAGAGGAAGACGGAGAAGGAGAGGCGCTCGGAGAAGCACTTACCGATGCACTCGGTGAAGCCGAAGGAGATGGACTGGCCGAGGGAGAAGCACTTACCGATGCACTCGGTGAAGCCGAAGGTGACGGGCTTGCCGAGGGCGATGCACTTGGGGAAGGAGAAGCGGAAGGAGAGGCACTAGGGGAAGGAGAAGCGGAAGGGGATGCACTTACTGACGCCGACGGTGAAGCCGAAGGTGACGGGCTTGCCGAGGGCGATGCACTTACCGAGGCGCTTGGAGACGCACTTGGGGAAGGTGAACGGGACGGCGATGCACTTACCGAGGCGCTTGGAGACGCACTTGGGGAAGGTGAAGCCGAAGGTGATGCACTTACCGACGCAGAAGGTGATGCACTTGGGGAAGGAGAAGCGGAAGGTGATGCACTTGGGGAAGGAGAAGCGGAAGGAGAGGCCGAGGCTGAGCCGGCAGCCGCAAGGGCAATGTCAAAAACTCCACTACCGTTATCACGAAGGGTAATATCAAGAGCCACGGATTATTCCCCCTTCATTGTTAACTATTAATACTGCTAATACTGCGAAGTATTTTTTGGGCATTGTATTGCAAAACTCTCGGCATTGAATTGCCGGTGAAATGTTATTTGATTTTTATGTCGCTACACCATCATCGCTTCTGCCTATCAGGGTGCTACTTTCCCACGCTTCAGAAAAGACATTGACAGTATTGTCATACCAGGTCATCGAGTATGCCCCGTTCCCGGCACGTGAGGTGGAGGCAATCTCCGTGCCTTTTGATACCGAACCTGCCTCGGCCGCGACGTGTGCCTTGATTGTTACCGTGCCACCGCTACTACCGGTAACGGTCCCTGCGATGGAGTAGGTTATTGCGCGGTAGGTAACTATTGCCGCCGCCTGCCAGAAGACGGAAGCGGTCACATTCGCATCATAGCGATAATCGCGCGCCGTTTCCAAATTCAATCGCGAAGTGTCCGCGTCATTCGGCCAACGCAAAAACTCCGAGCGGGCGCGGCAGAATGTAATTGACAGGCCTATCTCGGCATCAGTAGCATAGACTGCGCTATATAGACCGCGCCATCCGCCTGCTTCCCCCTCGCCGGATTGCACTTCACACTGGAATGCCAATGCTAAGTTGGCTGCGCCGGTGCCGGAAGTCTGAATAATCAACTGATAAGCAAAGCCTATAAGATAATAGTCCGTTTCAGGAATGATGGGAGTGGTTGTACCCGCAACCTGGAGCCGTTGGACAAGGTTACCGGTTGCGTGCGGTCTGATGATCCAGTGAGTCGAGTGTGCGTGGACTCCGACCCCGCTCGCATGCTTACCGCTGGTGTAATTAAGATACACCAACCCGCTCATATTCGAGCCGATGTTACCGGCTGTGGCGCTGGTTGTAAACCAGTCCAGAACTAGGGAGTTATAGCCCCGCGCCAGTGTCATACCGGCGCCACCAACGGCACCGGAGTCAAGCCGTCGCATCGAAGTCATGCCGCCACCGTGCGCACTTGTCGCATGGGTGAAAGTGCGCGACGCCTGCGACCCCAATCGCAGGTCAAGCGTGACCGCACCCGCATCGTTGAAGGAACATAAAATACCCGACTGCACCAGCGTAATTGTGGCCGGTTCTTGGACTGGGACGTCACGGGTGAATCGGCTCTTGTCGCCGGTTGCAGTGCCACCAACCCAGCCGGCCTCATCCATTGTCGCCAACTGGATCGAGTTCATAATCGTAGTGGATGTGGAAGAGTTAAACTCATAGGTGACGACCAGTACACCGTTGAGGCACGGGAATGGCCCGCCGGTCGTACTGGTGGTATTCGCCTCGATAGAATGGGCAGCGCTGGTGGTGATTGCGCCGAGTAGCTTGTCTATGCGTCGGGTAAATACGTCGGTATTGAGAGTCCGGGCGTGGGAAAGGTCGGCGACCGTGGTTGCGCCGTCGTAGCGCATGTTTAACACCTGTGCGGCGGCGGCGGTTGTTCCCGAGTGAGTATCCATCTGAAAAAATATATCCCGATAGGTTTTGGACGCCTCGGGTAAGAAGGTGTCCAGAAGCGGTATCTGGCTCGCAACACCTCCCAGGTTGGCAAAGCTGGTGGTTAAGTTGCCGGTGTTCCCGTCCATGGGGATTTTGACGGTCTTAATCTGTGTCGTGTCCCCGTCGTCGTATTCATAAGTGATAATCAGTTTCGCGGTTGCATTGCTGGTGATAACGCCGCTGACTGTCAGCCGACAGTCCGCCGTCATACTTGTTCCGGTGTAGTTCGTTACAAAATAGCTGGTCACGTCCCGTGACCACAGGAAGGCTTGGTTTTCGCCTGAATTGGTAATGGTCTGGGTGACGGTGACTTCGCTTATTGCCACCGCGCCGAGAGCGATGCCCATAAGTACCGCCGTTACGCTGGCGGCTGTAGTGCCGTTGTCCACCGCCGAGACTTCCAGCGTAACCGACCGAAAGGTGCGGCTGGTAGTCTCGGGAATCGCCAGCGCCGCAAGCTGTGTAAAGTTGCGCGCCGTTGCAGAGGCCACCGATGCGGTGGAAAGCGCGAAGGCGTATTCAATTGTTTTATTTCTTGTTGCCATTAGTTCTTATTCAAAAAAATCATAGGCAGGAAAAACAACAGCGTGAGCGGGATATGGTTGGGACCCCGTCACAATTATGCGGTCGGTATCGTCGTACCAGAAGCACGACCAACTGCCACCGACAGCCGTTGTTATCTCTTCCACTATCTCCCATCCTGATGATACGCCGCTTCGCCAGACCCTCACCGTGTAGCCCGATCCGTCACCGTTCCATCCCGACAGGGACCCTTCTACTAAATAGTAAATGCTGTGATAGGTAATCCACATGTCAAGGTTGCCCCAGGAGTTGGCCCCTTGGGCGAGATAAAGCTTGTAACGACGGGAAGTCTGGATACTCAGGCGGTCGCTGTCTGGGTCGTTTGGCCAGCGTTTAAAAGCCTTGCGGGCAGTTCCCCAGATCTGCCTGATACCCTGTTCCGGGTCGGTATGAGAAATATCTGAATAGATTGTTTCCCATTTGTTACCCCCTTCGGCAACCAACCTTTCTACTTGTACTACAACCCCGGCTGCATTGCCAGTAGTATTGGTTAAATATTGATAATTTACACCAATGGAAGCTATGAAACGTTCTGTCTCCGGGAAAGTTATCGCAACCGCTGATGTGGTGATATTATTGTTGGCGGCTTGTGTTTCCTGGGCAAAGAGATTCCAACAAACCGAGTGGTTGTGGGCCCCGGTGCCGTCGGAATGTTTACCCGAGGTGTAATTGATTATCCACCAGGCACTCATGTTCCAGCCCAAGTTGGTTGAGTCGGTTCGATAGACATCGGCTTGGATGGCATTTCTGCCGCGGGATAGGGAACCGATTTCGGCTTCACACCTTAGCATGGCTCCGCACCCGCCGGCAACCGTCGCAGCTACGGATGTGTAGTTGTTGAAACTGCCGGTGCCGACTCTCAAATTCACGCCACCCGAAATTGCCGCAGCTTGATCCCAATGCATAAACAATGCGCATTCTTGAATAGCGATGGTATCCGGTTCTTGAATCCAGACATCACGAGTTGCCCGTTGATAATCTGCCGATGTCGGGCCGCCCATGGGGCTTTCAAACTCCATCGGGAAGATTAATGAGTTTAATACTGTTGTGGTTGTGGTGTTATTATATTCATAAGTAATAACCATCCATACCTGCGGATGGTCAAAGTCGGTTGCGTTGGCCCATAAATAAAAATCATGAGCCGAGTTGGTGGTAAATGAAGGCTGCCAGACATGCCTATACCAGTTGGATGCATTTGAGCCTTTTTCGTGGGTTTGGGTGGTCCGGGTTGTAGCAGCATCCAGACGCATGGAAAGAGTCATGTCGGTTGTTGCCGCCGACTCTTCATTTCCCTGGATAACGATAGTTGTTTGTCTCACATTGGCTGACGCTTCAGGCAGCCAGGTATCAAGAGCTGGAAAGTTATCAGTTGCAATACCCGGTTGAGAAGTTGTCATTGCGGTAAGCGGGGCATTTAAGGGCAGGCGCACTGTTTTTACATGGGTTGTGGCGGCGTCATTGTACTCATAGGTGATTGTTAACTTAGCCGTAGCACACTTCCAGACTGAAGTGCCGGCACTGTCAAGCAAAAGTCTTGCGTCGCAGGTCATACTTGTTCCGCTCCAGTTAGTACTAAAATATGACGTAAAATCCCCGCTATGGTCGACCCATTTATTTTCACCCGAATTGGTTACTACATTAGTATTATTGACGGCCGAATAGCCGGCTGCCCCAAGTTGTAAAGATATTTGCCTGCGGTTGATACTGGCAACGGTCGCCGCGCCGTCTTGAACGATGATTGCTAAAGACACGCTGCGGAATGTAATACTCGACTCCGGTATATAAACGGTGATTTGAGTGAAATTGGTGTCTGTAAGATCGGCCAGAGTTTCTAGTTCCCCAAACCAATACTCAACTGTTTTTAGTCTCAGTGCCATAATTTATTTTCTTTCAACCGATTGCCCCAATCAAGTCGTCTTTACTTACTGTCGGTAAAGTTCGGCCCGTTAAATCCAATGCTCGTGGGGAGGGGACAAGGGAATTCTTTGCGCCTTCTATTTTATATAACCGGTGACAGTTATTTTTAGACATTGTATTATCTTTTATCTGTATTGAATTACAGTTAATCATTCAATTTAGTTTATTTTAGTTTCTTTATCAACTCTTTTGTTTTTCCCCGAGCCAGACTTTTTCAGTGACACCTAAAAGACGTTAACGTAGTAGTCGTATTTAAGGTGTTCGCGGTTATTCCAACCCCCGGCAAAGTTGGAATTCCCCCGTACGTAGCGGAAAGAACCCGTATCTGTATCTATCCTCATAATAAACCAGGAATCATTTTTATGCGTGAATCCGTAATGGGCGATAATGGAATCATCAATCTCGGTAATTCTATAACCGTCTGTGGGTTGCTTTTCCGCAGGATCGATTTTATGCCCGGTAGCATCCTGGAGAGAAACCGTTCCGGATTCTGATGCACTCCCGAAGAGTGGGGTTCCTGCTCTTTTAATGAAAACCCAATAAAGAAGAAGCGAGATCCCAGAAATACCGATCAGCTTTAGGAACGCCCGTTTATCGATATCAATAATGCCCGTATCCTCATTTTCCGGTAATTGCATACTTGCAGGTCCAATAGTAGCCACTTGTTCCAGGGGAGTTGCCTGCCAGGCTTTACGTGGAAAAATCCTTAAGGCAAAATAAACAAGTAGGGGATAAAGAATAGTGGCGACAGCCAGCTGGAGCCAGGTTGTGGCAGTCACAAATGCAAGAACCACCACTAGAGCGGAGATTGCAAAACTGCAATAGATTAGGATTTTACGCATAATTTATTTATTTCTCAGGCATAACTTCTAGATACCTTGCTGATATAAATCCGGTTGATTCATCGGCCAATTTTATTTCGTACCATCCAGAATTAACTGAAACGAATTCAAAAGTGTCGCCCTCTTTGGCTTCACCGATCTTATTTGAACCCACCGTCGGTTTTTGGCGGATATTAACGCTTTCTGACCCGTCGGTAATTTTAATAATCAACATTGTTTTTGGTGTTTTTACGTCTGCAGTTTCGGAAAGGACAATAGGAGTAGGGGAAGGTGCGGGTGTAATTTTAGCTGTGGAACCCATGATATTTCTTACTCCGAGGGCAAGAAGTATCAAAAATATTCCGCTTGCCGCAAGCAGTTCGGACGCTTTTATCCGGGTTCCCACATCCGGCTTATTTTTTGCCTGGAGCCTACTTTCAAACTGCTTGGTCATATCCTCAAGGGTGATTTTTTCAAGGAGCTCTATTTCCTTTGGACCGGGCTGGTATTTTTCCACAAAATCTTTGTAGAACCTGACCCCCTTGAAAGTATCGGTTTTTGTCCTGGCGAAATAAGACAAAACCGCAGCGGGTTTAACCCAGGGTGTAGCTCTTGTACCCACATATTCCGGGTATGATGAAGCGCCGTGGGTGTGCAGGTAGCGGGTGAGGTGCAAGACGCAGGTTTCGTCTCTTATTAGAATCGATTTGTATGGGCCTTGGAACAGGGAGCCGGTACGTTGGTGTTTCTTGTTAAAATACATTGAATATCTGGTGCACAAAGACCTTATAAACCCCTGAAGGGCGTCTTTCTGTTTTAGATTCACAAGTAAATGAAAGTGGTTTGGCATTAAGCTGTAGGCTACAAGCTCAATCTTATTGAAGTAATTTTTAGGTTGGTGGGGAGTACCTCGAAAAGCGCGGCCCCGTATGCTAAAGACTTTTTTAGAGGATTCAGGGTCGGCGGGCGCTGAGAGATATTCCTTCAAATAGCCGAGGAAGACATTATAATCTTGTTCATCATTGAAGATGATTTTGTGTTCAATTCCGCGATTATAGACGTGACAATATAGACCATCCGGATTAGTTCCAGATACACTTTGGGCAGGCATAACTAATGCTAGACTTGAAAGGAGAGACCTTGCAAGTGGCATTTTGTTATTGTCAGTGCTAGTTTGCTGTAAAAGAAGAATTATCTGTTTTTTTAAAACAGAGGTCTTTCCCGCGCTCACGACTTTTCCAGAAGATAATTTATACTATATCTCAATAATACTATATATGATATAAGGCTACTTTCCATAACATGCGTTTTTGTGGTAAGGAAGGACGACAATCAAGTACGAATCCTTTCAAGTATGATGGAGTTTAGCCGGTAAGCATGGCTCTGATTATCAACCGCGGCGAGGTTACTTGCTTCTCAATTGCGCCGTTAACCAGACAGCCCCATTCCAAAATTCCAAACTATTTGTTTGAGAATTAAATCCGAAGGCCCCTTTCATTGGTTTTTTCGGCCTGCCGGGAGTATTCCAGGTTGAAATTGTCGGCTGCCCAATTGGGAGTGACAAGCCCTGTCCGACATCAATAAAAAGTGGGGAATCTTTAGGCATCAAAACACCTCGTGGCCATGATAGAGCATACCGTAATTAGCGTCAAGGGTGTTCATTTAATCTAATCATTCGAAGGATCAACCAGACAGACCCATTCCAAAATTCCAAACTATTTGTTTGAGAATTAAATCCGAAGGTTCCCTTCTTTGGTTTTTTCGGCCTGCCGGGAGTATTCCAGGTAGGGATTCTGGTCTTGCCCACTTTAATGGACAAGCCTTCCATAAAACGAAGTTCACTTATGAGGTGGAAATTTGCAGATCTTGAAGGAGCGGGGGGAGGTATCAATTCGACGGCCGCAGAAGGACTGGCTGACGGCGAGGCGGATATTGCGGTTGATGGGGAAGGGGATGCGGAAGGACCGCTGGGAGCAGGTGACGGGGATGGCGAAGCGGAGGGTGAACCGCTGGCTGATGTGACCGGTGACGGACTGGGGGAAGCAGATTCAGAGACTGACGGCGACATGCTTTCACTTGCCGAAGGGCTAATTGATGCACTGGGGCTTGGGGTGGCCGAAGGGGAGGCGCTTTCTGAGGCGCTGGGTGAGGGTGTAGCGGATGGTGATAAAGAAGGGGATGCCGACGGTGAAAGACTAACGCTTGCAGAGGGACTTGGACTGGCGGAGGGTGAAATACTCGGGCTCGCACTCGGAGACGGACTTCTCGATGGGCTTACACTTGGTGATAAAGAAGGTGACCTCGAGACGCTTGCACTTGGCGATGCTGATGGGCTAGGTGAAGCCGATGGAGAACGTGAGGGTGAAAGACTTGGACTGGCGCTTGGTGAGGGAGAGGCCGACGGCGAGCGGGACGGTGATGCACTCGGTGAGGGAGAAGCCGATGGTGATCGCGAAACAGAGGCCGACGGAGAGGCACTTGGGGAAGGAGAGGCACTAGGAGAAAGCGACGGACTAGCGCTGGGGGAACGTGACGGACTCAAACTGGGAGAGGCCGACGGTGACGGCGAAGCGCTTGGTGAGAGCGAAGGACTTAATGAGGGAGATGCACTGGGACTTGGTGAAGCTGAAGGAGATCGGGACGGAGAAACCGACGGGGAGGCGCTCGGAGAAGGTGATGCCGATGGGGATAAAGACGGTGAAACCGAAGGAGAGGCGCTTGGTGATGGTGAAGCCGAGGGAGAAGCACTTACCGAAGCGCTTGGTGATGCACTGGGAGAGGCGCTTACCGAGGCAGACGGAGAAACCGAAGGACTGGCACTGGGAGAAGGTGATGCCGAGGGACTTACACTGGGTGAGACAGATGGCGATGCACTCGGTGAGGGAGAAGCCGATGGACTGACAGAAGGAGAAACCGATGGGCTGGCCGATGGGCTAGGGGATGCCGAAGGGGAGACCGATGGACTTACACTGGGAGAGGCCGATGGGCTAGGGGATGCCGATGGAGAAAGAGAAGGTGAAACCGAAGGAGAGGCACTTGGGGATGGCGAAGCCGAGGGAGAAGCGCTTACTGATACAGAGGGTGATGCACTGGGCGATGGAGAGGCGGAGGGCGATGCACTTATTGAAACACTAGGCGAGGCGCTTGGGGAAGGCGAAGCCGAGGGAGAAACGCTTGGAGAGGCGGAGGGAGACACCCCTATTGAAGGAGAAGCCGAGGGAGAAACGCTTGGAGAGGCGGAAGGGGATGCGCTTGGTGAAGCCGAGGGTGATGGGCTTGCTGAAGGAGAGGCGGAAGGAGATGCACTTACCGAGACGCTGGGAGAGGCACTTGGTGAAGGAGAAGCGGAAGGGGAAGCACTTACCGAGGCGCTCGGAGAAGCGGATGGCGACGGACTTGCCGACGGTGATGCGCTTACCGATGCCGACGGAGAGGCGCTCGGTGATGGTGAGGCGGATGGGGAAACGGATGGAGAAACCGAAGGTGATGCAGAGGGTGATGGAGATGCTGAAGGAGAAGCGCTTGGAGAAATACTTGGTGATGCGCTGGGTGAAGGACTGGCGGATGGTGAGGCTGAAGGCGAGGCTGAAGGGCTTGCCGAAGGGCTAGGGGATGCCGAAGGTGAGACCGATGGACTTACACTGGGGGAAGCTGAGGGCGATGGACTGGCCGAAGGTGAGACCGATGGACTTACACTGGGGGAAGCTGAGGGCGATGGACTGGCCGAAGGTGAGACCGATGGACTTACACTGGGAGAGGCCGATGGGCTTGGGGATGCCGATGGAGAAAGAGAAGGTGAAACCGAAGGAGAGGCACTTGGGGATGGCGAAGCCGAGGGAGAAGCGCTTACTGACGCAGAGGGTGAGGCGCTTGGTGATGGTGAAGCCGACGGTGATGCACTTACCGAAGCGCTTGGTGATGCACTGGGAGAAGGTGATGCTGAAGGTGAAGCACTGGGAGAGGCGCTTACCGAGGCAGACGGAGAAACCGAAGGACTGGCACTGGGAGAAGGTGATGCCGAGGGACTTACACTGGGTGAGACAGATGGCGATGCACTCGGTGAGGGGCTTGCCGAAGGTGACGCACTTTCTGATGCACTGGGGGATGCGCTCGGTGATGGTGAGGCAGATGGAGAAGCAGAAGGCGAAGCGGATGGGGAAGCGGATGGCGAAACCGAAGGCGAAGCGGAAGGACTGGGACTTGCAGAGGGTGAGGCGCTCGGTGATAAAGAGGGCGATGCGGAAGGGGATGGCGAAGCCGATGGTGATGCACTTACCGAAGCGCTTGGTGATGCACTGGGTGACGGCGAGGCGGAAGGAGAGGCGCTTATCGAGGCGCTGGGAGAAGCCGAGGGTGAGGGGGAGGCTGACGGAGATACTGACGGGGAAGCACTTTCCGAAGCACTTGGAGAAACAGAAGGAGATGCAGACGGAGACGGTGAAGCACTCGGAGACGCACTTACTGAAGCCGACGGTGACGCGCTTGGTGACGGTGAAGCCGAAGGTGATGCGCTCTCCGAAGCACTTGGGGAGGCCGATGGCGATGGACTAGCTGACGGTGAAGCAGAAAGTGAAGCACTGGGTGATGCACTGGGTGAAGGAGATGCAGATGGAGAAGCAGAAGGCGAAGCGGATGGAGAAGCCGAAGGTGAAGGGCTGGCGCTGGGCGAAGCCGAAGGTGATGCGCTCTCCGAAGTACTTGGTGAGGCTGAAGGGGAAGGCGAAGCCGAAGGTGATGCGCTGGGTGATGCACTTACCGAGGCGCTCGGAGAAGCCGATGGCGACGGACTTGCCGACGGTGATGCGCTTACCGATGCCGATGGTGAAGCACTGGGTGATGGACTAGCAGATGGTGAAGCCGATGGGCTGGCAGAAGGAGATGCGCTCGGACTTGGTGAAGCCGAGGGTGATGCGCTTGGTGACGGGGAAGCCGAGGGTGATGCCGATGGTGACGCCGATGGGCTGGCAGAAGGAGATGCACTTTCCGAAGCACTGGGTGATGCGCTGGAAGAAGTCGATGATGGTTCCTTGATGAAAGCGTGGTGGCCGATGTTGACCGCCGCCGCAGCGAAGGTGTTGGAAATCGAACCGACCGTCGTAACCGCCGTCAGGGCCTGGTAGGCGACTTCGGATGTCGTGCGCGAAGCGGCACCCTGCCCAGTCGAGGCTGACTCGCCGTTGGCCGGTTCGGTATAGTTTGTCGGCGGCGTGGCTGTTGTGCCGACTGCCGTTCCCCCGAAGAACAGGTCAATGCCGTTGACGCTCGCCCATGTTCCAAGCGCCGGAGCCGTGCAGGTCGCCGACGAGGCATTCACCTGCCCGTCATACTGCGCCGCGACGAGAGCAGTCGTGTCCGCGCCCGACAGGGCAATGATGACGCCCGACGCCTTAGCAGTAAGAGGAGCCTGGAACTCATCTGCGTAGAAGTTGACCGTATAACTCGCGGGCTCACTGCTGGCAACGTGCCAGTAGAGCACCTGCCTCAGCACCGTCGTGCTGTCCAGAGCAGAGAGTGCGGTCCAGCCCGCAGGTCCACCGACAGCAAAGATGTTCGTACCGCCGCGAATAGTAACCGACATCACCATCACGTCGCCATCGACCACACCCGTAGGCACGGTCATGGTGATGCTTGTAGCGCCACCGGCGTTATTCGAGCCTTGGGCTGCCCGAAGGTCGATCACAGCATCCGCCCCCCCAAGTCTTGCTCTGTTATGGCTGTGAGCGCATTATCAGTGCCTGCAAGGTTTTCCACCCCAAAATGGGAGGCGAGTGTTGGAGCGCTAAATTCCGTAAAAGCGTCCGCAAGTATCTGGAGTATGACAAGATTCCCCACGGTTGCCCCCGTGAGGCTCACGGTCACTGCAGCGCCGGTTGTCCAAAGGGCTCCCGTCCCTGCTTGCACAAAGGTTGGAGCTGCCACTTTAACCGACCGTCCTTCTAACTGATATTGCCATTAGGTTGACTCTCCTTCGTTAAGGTGAAATTCGCATAAGCAAAAGAAGCATCCTCGCTCTCTCCGGCCAGACAGTATATATTTTTGGGCATTGTATTAGTTTCTGGCTATGCAATACAGCCAGAAACTAATTAACTTTAATTAAATTTCTTCACTAAACCAACTGTCTTTCCCCAGCCGGGGATTTCATCATCAGATTCTACCCATCCTTTAGTGAATTTTTGATTTCTAAATTGTTCTTTTTTCCAGCGCGTTGAGCTTAAATTTGCGCCGTGCCTAATATCAACATTGGGATATTCTGACTTCCAGCTTCCGGATTTTAAATCATCAACGCGCTCTTTCCGGTTGTGCGTTCCCGGTTCAAAACCCATTTGCCTGATAAAGCGGTTAAAATCTTCTTCCTTCGGCAATTTTTTCATCATTCTTTCGACGATTGCAACCCTCTTTCGATAATGTTTAATCGCCGTTTCCCTGTAAACCGCAATACCGCTGACCTGTTGACAGTCATAGTGAACCGCGTGTCCCGTCTCGGCGTTTAATTTCCAGACATTCTCGTTGTAATAAAATTTGTCTTTTGAGGCAGGTGTGAAGTCGAAATGGGAAGGGTGATAAAGAACATCGTGCTCACAGAAAAATATCACATCGGGTTTGCTTGCCTCCAGTGCCGCCAACATTTGCTTAAACATCGTTAAGTATCCTCTTTGAAGCGGCAAGAAGACATTTGATCCGAAGCCCATTGGCTTTAGGGAGGCACTGACAATGGGGATGTCCCCAGTCTTACTTATTTTTCTAAGATTGCGCTGAACCGTGCTGGCGATTTTAATTTTTAACTGGTTATCGGTGTAAAAAATGATACCCTTGGTTGGCTTTTCCTCGGGATCTCTAATTGAAAGTTCACCATTGGGACTAGAGGTGGAGCTTGCGTCGTAGATAATTACGGTTCTTGACTCCATACTTTCCGGTTCGCTTTCGACTGGCTTTATACCTAGTGCCGCGTCAGGAAAACTAAAAGTGTTTGCTTTTAATTTTTCCAGATCTTCCTCGCTCCAGCCCTTGACGGGCCAGAATTTTTCTACAAGCCAACCTAAAGGACGAACTTGTTTATCCCATTTGTTGTTGAAAAAGAGATCCCGGGCAAAAGATTTGGCTTTTTCCTGATCACGTCCGGAAATGGGGTAGGGGAAGCCAAAATCGCCGCCCTGGGTTCTGAACATGTGGGCATACCAGATTTTTTTGTTAACCATAACCTGTCCACCGGAGAGCCAAGTTTTTACAGCCACTTCAATTCCTTGAGAACCCCAACTGCCGAAGTTTTCATCGCAAACATTTAGTTCCCAGTATTTATCGCGGGTAAGCATCCAGCAGCTTCCCTGAAGCGACATGGTTTCGGTTATTTCTCCCGCTCCTTCAGGGCGTTTTGCGTAGTCCCCGAAATACTGAAAGTGGGGTGTGGAATCAAAGCAATAAGAAACGCTCTTGGGGCTATCCTTGGCGATCCAGACAACGTCGCGGACGGTTTCCTTGCCGCACTCCAAACACGGCCCGCTTGGGCCTTGATATCTTCTGTGTCCGTCAGGACAGACCCAATCGAATGCATGAAGATTTTTCATCAAAGGAGCCATGGTCCAATCGTCGTGCATCTCGGCAATCATTTTTACATCGAACCCTTTATCGAAAGCGCAGTGCGCATCAACTTTCATAATGTACTTTGCACTGGATAATTTAGCAGCTTGATTAGTGGCTGCTCTTTGACCAATACTTTGATTATTGTAAACAACATTTACTCTTTCGTTTTGGGGGATAGAGGGTTCGGCCCAGGCGCCGTCCAAAACAGCAATTACTTCCGTATTGCCCTCGATATTTTCAAGAATGTTTTCGATGGTCTTTGCAAGAAACATTTCGTTTCTGGCGGGGATAAGAATGCTAAGATCGTACTCGGCCATTATAGCTCCATATTTATCTTAAAAAGGTAGAAAAAGCAACCAAGAAATGTAGAGTTTGTTTGTTCACTTTTCTAGTATTTTTTTTGCTTCCTTCCATCTTCCCGGTTCCAAAAAATTGAACCAGATGTACGCGTCGGGTATAAATGTGAAGTTTTCGTGAGCGTTTAAAAACCACATTTTACTTGCAAATTTTTTGTCTGCAATATGCATATCCAAGAATTTTTCATTCTTTAGATGTTTACCCTTCAAGATTAATTGTTCCCCACCCATTCCTTTTCTGCCCATTTTGCGCCAAGAGCAAGTTAATACACCCGCTCCAGTTCTAGTTCCTGGCGGAGCATTGTCTCCTCTTTTCATAGAAACAACAATGAAGTCTGTGTCGATCCCCTTTAACTTTTCGAAGAAATTAGGTTCAATAAAGTCGTCGTCAGAAAGAAACATATAATAATCATCATCAATAATCTCAGCCCTCCCAATAAACTTATTTAGAGCGTAATAGTAGACCCATCTAACTTCCGGAGGAGGAGAACCGAAAACAAAAGGTTTAATCCAGTTCTCTTTTGGAAATTCAATGGACTCATTAATGATGGGGTGCAAGACGACGTTAAACTGCCTTAGATGTTTAATAATTATATTTTTGTTTTTTATTCGATGAAAAGGCATCAAGACGTGGTATCTCATTGAAGCATTATAATTTCCTATGTGTAATCAAAGCGATACTTAAAATGAGGAAATATTTTCTCATACCTTGTGCAAAATGGAAACCACCATATCGTCAGGTTCATAATCTAGTTCACGTTTTTTGACCGTTATGAAGCCGTCAAAATGTTTCGAAAGCATGAATCTTTCGTTTTGGTTCCAGATAACGCAGTCGCTATCTCCACTCTTGTCGATATTCCACATATGCAGTCCGCTATATCTTTCGCGTTCGCCGACATTCGGAAAATGTCGAAGATAAATATAACCATTTGGTTTACAGATGCGGTACATTTCTTTTATTGCGCGTAACGGATTTTGAGTGTGATCCAGGGCGTTGGCGCAGTGGACGATGTCAAAAAAACTATCCTGATAGGTTAAATTTAGCATATCTTGCTTCTCAACCGTTATTAGGGGAGTAATACCCACCTCTTTCAGCATTTGGTTAAATTCATCCGCGAGTGCATCCGATGGGTAGATATTTACCTTGGCGGTTTTCCATAATGAGCCTATTGTGCAAAACATGCCGGCACCTATTTCGGCGATGGTAACTTCTTTTTTGTCTCCGATCATTTTGTCAAAATAGTCAGGTAAATATAGTAGTTCAGTGTTAAAGGCCCTAGCCTTCCACGGCAATTTTGCCCTATAGAAGCGTAAAGTATTGTTTTTTCCCCTTTCCCATTTTGCTTTTAATTGCTCCTCCATCGCACTTATTTTTGAAGCCATAGCCAGAAAGCATACCTGTCAACAGACTCTGCTTTCAATAGTCTAAATCCCATCGGTTCGTACAGAGCTCTAATCGAGTCTTTGCTGTATTCAACACCGCTCCACCAGCGGTTCATATCTTTTTGTTTATCGGACCGGAGTAAAACTTTGAATATCCCGCCGGGGGCAAGCACTCTAAAGATTTCTTTGAAAGTCTGCTCTACCATCCCCCGTTCCTTTATATGTTGGAAGACCAAATAGGAAAAAACAATGTCAATAGATTTATCGGGTAGGGGAATATACTGTCCGTCGGTTTCCATAAACTCAACATTTGTTAGCTCCCTAAGCCTTTGTTTGCCTTCGGCAACCATTGTTGCGGAGATATCCACCCCAATGACTTTATTGAAATCATTGGCCATGAATTCCATAAGTCTGCCGGTCCCGCAACCGTAATCCAAAATAGTACCTCTATTTTTCAGTAGTTCATCACCTGTGATAAGCCGGCCGTATGCAGTCTTGCCGCTTTCCCTGAAATCCTCATCCGTTATTCCCCGGCCTTTATCGGAGTTAATATAGTATTTGGAGTTTTCTTTAGCCAGTTTCTCCCAGAGTTGTTTCTGGTTAATCATTCAACAGCACTTACTTCTACATCATTTTCTATAAATAAATTAGGATCATTAGCGGTTCTGTCAAAATACTTTAGTCTATTTTCTCTATGGATTTTATCAAGATCAATACTGCTCTCTATAAAAGTGCTGTGTCCGTAATGGTGGACATATGAGTGTGTTACCCAATAAGTCTTGAAACCGACCTTACCTGCCCTCCAAAAAAAGTCTGTTTCTTCAAAAGTACCAATGCCGTAGCGCTTGTAATCAAAAACACCTATTTTGTCAATGACTTTTTTATGGGTTAAGAAAGCAAATCCGTATATTTGACAATCAATGTATCCATGTTCGAGGCTCTTTGCATAGTTATTTATATCATCCTGGCTCATGGTGAACCTTGCCCTTTTTATTTTTTGATCAGTGCGATTTCCGCCACTAAAACTGGTGGTTGGAGAGGATGCCCCACAGTCAGGCTTATCCTCAAAACATTTTTGTAAATAGGTAAGCCAGTTAGGAGAGAAAAGTACGTCATTATCTACAATGGCGATATAATCATGCTTGGCGATTTTAACTCCCTGATCCCAAGCATAAGGACTACCCATGTTTTTATCATTAAAAACAAGGCTCAAATTTTTAAACTTCAAAGCTTTCAAGTAGTCAATCGTTTCCGCGCTACTTCCATTATCGATAATAATTAGCTCAAAATTATCAGTGTATCGAGCCAGACTATCAAGGCATCTCTTAGTATATTCAAGGCAATCCATGGTCAGGATTATAATTGAAGTTGGTTCATTCATATTACCAATTTTCCTTTACTATCAATGATTTAACCGGAACACTTGTAAATAGGAATTTACCTTCAAATTTACCTTGAGCGTAATAACCTGCTTTTAAATAGAATTGTAAAGTCTTTTCATCATCACAAGACCCGACGATGCAGTATTTCCCGTCTCTTTTGGTTATACCTTCAAATGCCCTAAGGCAATGTGTGCCTATTCCGGACCTACTGGGGCGTGTCTTAAAAGTGGCCAGTCCATAAACATTTTGCTCCCTGCCATCTATAAGAACTGTCTTTTCGAGTAATTGAGCACGCATTGATACATCCATATGCCCAATTATATACAAAACTGTTAAATTAACAGCCCCATTTTATTCTACTTGCGACGGTGCCTTTTCGCTGTTAATATGCGGGTGAAATGAAAAGGCAAGCTCCGGATATAATTTCCAACTACAAACCTTTTATCCCCAAGGAATCTATTAAAAAAGTTATTGCCACTCTCAAAACAAGCTGGGTCGGAGGAGACGGACCGAGAGTTAAAGAGTTTGAGGGAGAAATTGCAAGAATTATCAAAAACCCTAACGTCTTAGCCGTCAATAGCGGAACATCCGCGCTCCAATTGGCACTTCGAATAGCCGGAGTTAGGGGAGGGGAAGTGGTCTCAACGCCTATGACCTGTTTTGCTACCAATGCAGCCGTTGTGCTTGAAGGGGGAACTCCGGTTTGGACGGATGTTGACCCCGAAACGGGGAATATCGACCCATATGATATTGCCAGAAGAATAAGCAAAAACACTAAAGCGATAATGGCCGTTCACTGGGGCGGGAATCCACCCGAGCTGGATTTAATCAATAAAATAGCTTCTATATATAACCTTCCCGTCATTGAAGATGCGGCACAAGCACTGGGCTCCGAATATGACGGAAAACCTATCGGAAACCACTCCGATTTTGTCGCCTTTAGTTTTCAGGCAATTAAGATAATCAATACCGCCGACGGGGGGCTTCTGGCCACAAAAGCCGCGGCCGATGCCAAAAGAGCCAAAATTTTAAGGTGGTATGGAATTGACAGGGAAGAGAGGATTCAAGGACCAACCTTTTGGCATTATCCGATAACGGAGGTGGGGTACAAGATGCAGATGACGGATGTTGCCGCCTCCATCGGTTTGGGCCAGATTCCATATTTATCTAAATTTATTGTCCACCGCAGGAAGCTGGCTAAGATTTATGAGGCGGCGCTATCTCAGAGCAAAACTCTCAAAGCTCAAAAGGTTTTACCTAAAGCAAAATCTAATTACTGGATTTTTACGGTCCTTTGCGGGAGCGGAGAAAACAGGACAAAGCTTTTTGAGGCATTAAAGAAGATTAATGTCAAGGCGGAAGAGGCACACCGCAGAAACGATATTTACCCGGTTTTTAAGAAGTACAATAGGGGTAAATTACCCGGAGTCGCCGAATTTAACGATACGCACCTAATTATTCCCATCGGGCATTGGGTGAGCCTTGAGAAAGCTCGCGAGATTGCAGAAGTATTGGCTAGGTTTTAGGTTACCAAACTTCGTTTACCTGTAAATTCTTGATATCTTTTGATGAAATAATGTTATGGTCCCTATGGTCCCATTTATCTCCAACCTTAAACCAGCCGCACTTGAGGTAGAAGGGGAGTACTTTATCGCTACAATAGCCCAGAACGCAGTGTTTATTATCCTGCTCGGCGATATCAACGACCGCCTGAAGCATATATTTTCCCAGGTGTCGATATTTAGGGAAGGATTTTAAGTGAGCCAAACCGTAAACGGAAACAGTTGTTTTACCAACTTTGACTTCTTTATCCAACAAAACTGCGCTTGATTTAAGTTCCAGCATTTCAGTGCAATGACTTTTTATACAACTTAGAAATATGTTCGATGTGATATTTCTCTGCCCAGCCCCGGGATCTTTCCTGCCACTCTTTATAAAAGACAGGATCTTCTTTTAATCTTCTGACGTGCCTCAGCATCTCTCCCATTGATGTCGCTTCAATAAAATGATCGTTCCATTCATCTTTATAACTAATTTCAGGGTAGGCAACTGACGGAATACCAAAAGACCCTGCATTTTCCAGTTTCAACGGGTTAGAAAAACTTTTTACTTTAGCAAACCAATCTTTTCGATAAACTACCTGGATGTCAACTTGCTTATAGAAATCAACTACCGTGAGTCTACCTGTTTTGAAATGTGCCCAAAAATCCTCGTAATACAGCAGATTTAACCCCGTTTTGTTAAGTTCTTTTTTAAACTCGGGTAAAGGAAGCTGAAAAGAGTCACGGCTGCCGATAATACCCACGACGGCGACAGGTCTATCCGGCCGTAGCGCCCTTTCGTAATTACAGTGATGTTCCTGAATCAGAACGATATCCTTTCTTCCTAATTTAGCCTCGAGATACTTTTTGGCTATTTCACTTTCGACAATGATGCCCATTTCTGGGTGGTTTATGAGGTACTCAACCTTATCGGCGGCATCAACGATATCGAGGTAAGAACGTTTGGAATGATTATCGGGCGGTCTGACTTTGACATAGATGCAAATATCATTCTTAAACCCTTCAGTCGGATTCTTTTTTGCACCCAAATATTCCGCCATCTGAACCCCCCTGATGAGTCCGGCTCCGCCTCTACCGTAGAAAAAGCTAAAAGTATTCTTCATCCGAACATTTCTTTGTTGACCTGATCGGCGCTACCCCAACGAGGGAGTTCCGGCACAGGCGCAATCCCACCGCTTGTACCCGTCCAAGAATGCATTCCTTCTTTGGTTTTGATATTGACTATCGGGATATGGGTTCTGTAATAATCCCACAGATTCGGAAAATAAGATGGAGGAACATTTTTTCCATGTTCCAATACGGGATTCCATTGCCCGCGGCCCACACAATAGTTTTCTTTAAGGCACTTGATTAGGAAGTCCCGACCCACGATCTGGCCGCACTCTGAGTAATCTTTCTTTTTAAAAACATTCTTGAACTTGTAAAGAATCCAAACATTATCATAACGGTAACACCGGTCCTTAAATGGCGGAATAAACGAGAAGTATTCTAAAGGATACAAACAGTCGGCCTCCGCTGAAATTACAAACGGGGTCTGGGCCTCTTCTGCCCCGATCTGCAGCTGCCGGCCGACATTCTGATTGGATACCCCCACATCTCCGACGCAGATATTCTTGCCAAATCCCGGCATGGGCTTCTGGGAAACGCTAATCAGGGGCATATTTAATTTTTTTGCGGTCTTTAATAACCTAAAGGTTATTCTGTTCTCGAAGCCGGGATCTTCTCTGTTGGATGTGTAGTAAACGATCGTGGCAAAGCTATTCATGGCTGGGGTATCTCCTTTTCATAATATAACTTTAAGATATCCTCGGCCCTGCCCCAATAGGGGATTTCAATTGCCCGAATATCCCCGAGACGCTTTCTGGTTCCGCGGCTTAGGTATCCGAAGGCTTCGGGATGGCTAAATACGATGTTTGATTCGGTTGTATAAAACTCCTCGGTTTCCCGAACTGTTACTCCCAGATGATTCTCATATCTTCCCGGGTCCCCCCAGTAATGAATCGGAATTTTTTCGTCTGGGATCCCCTTAAATTTATTAAATCTTTCCTCCAGGGCCTCAACGAGCATCTCCCTTTTGGCAATCAGGCTATTTACCACCTTTCTCTTGGTTCTAAACGAGAATAAGGGAGGGCGGGTCCAGGTGAATAGAGACCATTTGGCCATATTGTAGGCAAATACGTCTTTTTCGGGGACGTGGTAATGAAAATGCTCGGGGGAATATAAAACGTCATCCTCGGCCATGGCCACATACTTGGTTTTTGCGGCTTTGGCTCCTATTAGGATCTGCCTGTAGAGATTTAAATGGGATCTGCCCGTTTCTCCGATGCAGATGTTGGTGCCAAAGGCAATCGGTTTTTGGGAAACGCTGATGAGAGGCAAATCTCCGATAGCAACTAAAAGTTGCTTTTTTGTATTTTCCAAAAAATAAGGGTTATGGGTATCCAGCCAGTTACTTGTGTAGTAAACAACTGTCAAGTCATTCTTGGTTACTTTGCCCATAGTTTCTCCTCAAGTTTCTCCGCGCCTCCCCAGTGGGGGAGTTTCCTGGCCTCAACTTCCTCGGTGCCTGTAAACCAGCGCATTCCTTCCCTCGTTTTAATGTTAATTACGGGCAGTTCGTTAGTATAGGGTGTCCAGCCTCGGTATCTATGAAAAAGGGGGTGGGGCTTACGCAAGCTCCATTCGGGGAGTCTCCTAAGGACTCTCTCCAAACGCGACAATAAGTATTCGCGGCTTGAAAATAAGGCGCATAGGGAAAAGGCTTTCTTTCTAAAAATGTGGGAGCCTTGGTAAAGTATCCAGACGTTGGTGTAGTGATAGGCGGCAGTTTCATCCGGGGGACTAAAATCAAAATACCCTGTTGGGGGATAGAGACAATCAGCTTCTGCGGTGCAGACAAACTTGGTCGTCGCTTTTAGGCATCCGATTTGAATTTGCCGGTAGATATTATGATCGGAAGTACCTACGTCTCCGACACAAATATTAGTGCCGAGCTTGATGGGTTTTTGAGACACTGAGATAAGGGGAGTGTCTCCAATGGTTTTAACCAACCTGTTTTTGATTTTTTGTTCAAAATTTCCCTTTTCTCTGTTTGATGTGTAGTAAATAACGGTTAAGCCCTTCATTTTATTTAATAAAAAACCAAGATCTGATCGTATCTACATTTCTTCCTATAACGAACCACGGATTAATAACATAAGCGGCTGTATATGCATTTATCACTTCGTACGAATGGCTAACCGAAGCCTTGCGGTATTGAATATAATCGTGTCCCGATATTATTCCACCGGTTCTAACTTTCTTCGACCATTCGTGAATATCGTTTGCCTCGGAGGCAAATTCATGGTTCCCGTCTATATATACAAAATCAAGAGAGTTATCAGGGAAATCTTTGACTGCATCCATGCTTTTTTTGCGGATGATTTTGCAGTTGAAAGTGGCCAGATTTTGCTTAGTTGTTTCGTATAGCAGGTCAAAGTCCTTTTGCGGAGTTAAATCAAAATACTCTTTGTAGGACAGCCACGGATCAATGGAGTATAACTTTAGTTTGGGGTTAGCCTCACAGAGTATTTTTGAGTATCTGCCAAAAAGAACTCCAATTTCGGCACCGGAAGCAAAACCCAATTCTGCAAACAATTTAGCTAAATCGTTTCTGCCCACATCAAAAAGATGAATAGGGGGTTTAACATTGAGATCTAATTTGTATTTCTTGGTGATGTATTTTAAGGTGTCCATGTTGGAACCGGTTTAAAGTGATCTATAAGCCAGGCAAAAGGGAGAGTCTGCTTATGCCAGGCGGTATTGGTCAGCCACCTATTCGTGTAGGCTATACCTTTTTCTATTTGACCATTCCCCAAAGAATATCCTCTTCCGTCGGTTTTGTGAAGATGTGCGTACCAGGTCTTCTTATTTATCTGCACTCGCCCTCCTGATAGCCAGCACTTGAGTCCAATTTCTTGAAACTCGTTACTGAAATTTCCATAATTTACCTCGTCCTCAAGTTCCAGGGCCTCGAAATAATCCTTTTGCATGAACCAACATGAGCCTTGGGCGGACATTGTCTCATCGATTAGCTTTTCTTTTAACTCTGGGTCCTTGTTTTTCTCATTCCAGACCTCGCCATGCAGGTCGGCTGAGAGATACATATAGTCGATAGGGTATTTGGGATTATCGAGAACTTCCCACTTTTCGGGGTCTAAAGCGTATCTCCGGGGAATAACAATACAGTTTTGTTCATAGTCGTCTTTGAGGGCCTGGTCAAAACCCGGTGCAAACAGGCAGTGGGCATCACACTTCATTAAATACCTTCCCCGGGCGATTGCGGTAGCCGCATTAATTGCAGGTCGCATACCCTGTGGGGAGCCGCGGTGAATCAGTATTAATCTATCATTATCAGGGATTTTAGGCTCAGGCCAGTAACCGTCAAGAACGGCAATAATTTCGATTTCCCCGACGGCTTTAGTCAATAAATCCTCAATCGTCTTTCCTAAATACTTCTCATTGCGAGAGGGAATGATGATGGAAACCAAACCAGTATCAGTCATGATATTTAAAACCCCATTATCAAGAAATTTGTAAGTAATTCAAGAAGGAAAAATCTATTATTTTAAACAGTAATTAAGTCGGGATCTTCGGTTGCAATCAATTCGTTTGTTGGGGTAATTGCCATGATGACTTTTTGCACTCTGGCCCCCACTTTTTTTTCGTAACCGAAGCAATAGAGCCGAATGTGCTTTTCATCGGTGGCTCCGGCATTAAGTATCATATTGCGATAGAAATGGATAAGTTTCATACTCGGATCTGACAAAAGGAGCGTATAAGTCTGGGGAAACTCGTGGGATAACATTTTGAACATCGCCAGGCGACTTTGGTCAATTTCGGCAAATTGATGGAAGATGCCGTCGTCCGCAAATTGCTTGAGGGAGCTTCCGTCTTCATACGTTGCTTCCCACTGCCAGATTTCTGGGGGAGCACTAATCCATTTTTTCAAATCCTTACGAAAATATTTGTAATCAGGCATTGTATTGCTTTTTAGCCACGCGAGCTATTTGGACAGCTGCGAGGATTTTCTTTTCAAGGACTGAGGCAATTTTTGTTTTGGGGGAAAGAGTTCCAAGATTGCGTGGGGTTCTGCCCGAGGCCGGACACAGATGATTAAGATAAGCCAGTTCGGAGGTAAAGGTTTCGTCGCACTGCCCGCAAATGTGTTTAACTTTCTTTTTCATGCCGTTTCATCGTAGCTATAATTCATCACGGTCGTGCTTCCAGCCAAAGCAGCCTCGGTTGTTTGAATCTGGTGTACCAGAAAGTCTGAAGATCCGCTTTCGGTGAGGCTGCCAATTAGACTTCCGCCGATGCCTAAGTTTGCGGATCCGGGAATGGAGGTGGGCATTGGGAAAACTGCGAATGGAGAGGTGGCGTCTGTCGGAGTACGGTATTTGGCCTCGCCGCGATATGCAGAATTTGAGGCATTGGTAAGGTGGATGGCATTGGTCCCCAGGCTCCCGGAGCGCCAGACCCGGATATTTTCGATCTTGCTTGAAGTGCCCATGTCGACCACATGGAGCATTTGCCATTTTTCGAAAGAGTTTGCCCCGGGAGCTATGGGATTTGAAATCGGATTTAAATTGGAAGCATCCGTGCTTCCAATATTGGAATTGGAGATGTTATGGGTTAAGGCAGTAGAGTTAACATTCCCGTTTTCTTCATCGATTTCGACTGTAGCTGCCATTTCTAAGATATGATAGCAACAATGTGAGGAAGCGTAAACTCCCTAGATTAAAACACCTTGTCAAAATAGTTATAATTGAGTTTACTGCGGCTTGCCCAGCTTGTTCCGAAGTTCGTGTCTCCTTTGACGTAACGAAAGGCGCTGTCTTCGCCCTCGCGCATAATAAACCAGCTGCCTTCTTTATTCACAAAGCCAAAGTAAGAGGGGACCGAATCGTCGATTTGCGAAATGCTATATCCGTCGGTAGGCGAGTCCTGGGCCGGATTGACAATATTTCCGGAAGTATCTTTAAGTGCTACCGAGTCCAAATTGGCATTCCCCAAAAGATTCGGGATGCCGCCGCGTCTGCCGAAAAGTCCTAAAATGAGAGCCAAGATTCCGGCGGAGCCGATTAGTTTCAAGAAATCCCGGCGATTAACGTCTACTTTGGGTTCGGTTGCCGGCAGGAGTTTAAATTCGGACTTTTTAAGCGGTAGGGCCCCTTTCCGATGCGGCCAGACCAAAATTAGAAAGTAAATTGCCATGGGAGAAAAAACCAGAGAACTGACAACTTGGGGAAGATTTCGGGAGGCAAAAAAGCTAACTCCTACGACCGTTGCGGTGACGATGAAACAATAATAAATCAGTGCCCGTCTGAAGCCGGTTTTCTGATCAAAAACAGGGGTTTTGGCGAGAATATGCTCCGCTAAAATGTAGAGTAGATAGGCGGTAACGGGGAGAAAGAGGATTTGCAGGAGTCTCGCGGCTAAATCGATTCTGGCAGTTACGCCCGTAATTGACACAAACAAAGAAAGCAATGTCACCAAAATTAGGAATAATGATCTGAATGCTTTCATAAAGGAATACGATTTAAGTTTACCACATGTTAAAAGAGTTTTTTGCAAATTTCTAGCAGTTGCAAATCCGAGAAAGGGGGGATATCATATTTCTGAAATGTACGAGCATCTTCTTTTTCTTCTTTACTGGTTTTTGAATTCTTTGGTGCTTTACCTTTTGGGATTGTTATTCCCGGCATCAGTCGTCTTGGGAACTTGGCGGTTAACTATGGTTGAAGCCGCAATTTATGCCGGTTTCTGGCTTACTTTTTTCGTTTGGACGATGTGGGAATATGTATTATTCCGCAAAGTTAAACTTGAGCCGTTTACTTTAAGATTTATCTTTTTCTTTGTTGTAAACGCTCTTGGGATTTGGCTGGTTGCCCGTTATGCGGCCTATACGGGTTTGGGGATTGCAAGTTTTTGGTGGGCATTTGCCTTGGGGGCGGTTACGAACTTACTTCAGGCCGTTGCCTGGAAACTTTTGGGGGACAAACTTAAGGGTTGACCTCAGTAAACCATCGGCCTTCGACCCAGCCTTCGGCAATTTTATACCAATCGCTAGTTTTCTCATAAAAGGGATAATTTACTCCATATTCAGCCGACCCTACGGTTTTACTTTCTTGGGAGCTTGTTTCATGAATTGGGACTTGCGTGAGATTTGCATCCTTTATCGTAACCTGGCCGATGGCGGCGGGCGCGGGAGTTGCCCCCCCGGCGTTTTCTGAAAGCCCGAGGATAGTCAGATCCCGGTTCCCCAAACTATCGATTTTGGCTTTTAACCCCCCGAGTTCACTTTCAAGATAGTCTCTCAGATCACTTTGTTGGGTGTTTGATTCACTAAGATATTGTTTGATTTCTTCAAGATTCGCCCCCGAGATGGGCGTAGAACTGTTGATATTTAAATATTTGGTAAATTTAAAAGACAAAAAATAGGAAAAAATGCCAAGCAACAAAAACACAAGAACAATAGCTCCAAATTTTGGGGACCATTTAGGAGCAGAAAAAAAATCCGGATTTAAGGCATGGGTCCACAAGAAAAAAACAACGGGGGCAAGCAAGACAGTGTTGGCAATATTCTGGGGTTTAGGAAGGAGGAAGAATGACACAAGCAGAAGGATGGTGGTTGCAACAAGAGAGTAGTAAAAAAGAAAAACTTTATGCGGTTTCATATAGATAAAGTTTACATACGGTAGCGTTTGTATGCAACTCTTAAGTTAAACCTTTTCCTAAACATCACAGATTCAACTTACCCATAGTTTAAATTATCATACCCTATAAGTTCTTTGGAATCAATTTTAGCTTCATTTTTACAAGTTTTTACAAGTTGCTGAAAACTCAAAAAAAGGAGAAAATAGCAGTATGGATGGTAAATATAGTCTTTCGATTGTTATTCCGGCCAGGGACGAAGAGGGGACAATTTCTAAGATCCCGCTTCTGATTCCCAAGGTGGGCAAGTGGCTGGAAATTATTTTTGTTGAGGGTTATTCCCGAGATAATACTTGGAGAGAAATTCAAAAACAGGCCCAAAAAGATAAACGAATAAGGGCTTTTAAACAGGGAAATAAAAAAGGAAAGGCGCAAGCGGTTGAGGTAGGCTTTGAGCATGCTAAAGGGGATATTGTGATGATTTTAGATTCTGATTTGTCCGTTTCTCCCGGGGAGCTAATCAAATTCTATAGAGTTTTAGCCTCCGGAAAGGCTGATTTTGTCAATGGTTCAAGGTTTGTATATCCCAAAGAAAAGGGAGCCATGCGTTATTTCAATCACCTTGGCAATAGATTCTTTGCTTTAGTTTTCTCTTTGATTCTCAGACAAAAGATTACAGATACTCTCTGCGGAACAAAGGCTTTCTTCCGCAAGGATTATGAGAATATATTGAAAGTTACCGATGATGTTAGAAGAAATGACCCCTACGGCGATTTTACGCTTCTTTTAGGAGCGGGGAAGCTGGGCTTAAGGGTTGCCGAGGTGCCCGTAAACTATAAAGCCAGGACTTATGGAGAGAGTAAAATTTCCCCTTTTTGGGACGGGATAAAACTGGTAATTCTTCTTGGCAAACACCTCAAAAATTATCTGAAATTTATCTTTTCCTGAAAAGAAGGAGGTTGATAGGGGCAAAGGGTAGAGGTTTGATTATTTTAACTTTTTGAATTTTGGTATTTTCCAGCCCTTCCTTTTTTCCGATTTCAATTATCTCGTCTGTTGTAACTCTTTTGTGGGGCCCTTCCGGCATTTTAAGCCCCAATTTTTCCAAAATCCAAAGGATAGGTTCCCAGGAAGAGTCAACAAAGGTTAAAACCAAGAGAGATTCTTTATTCATGAACTCTTTGACACTCCTTAGGGCCTTTTGCGGGTCTTCCAGATGTTCTACCACATCTATCATTAGTAAAAAATCAAAAGGCCCGCTAATTGCATTAAGTTGCGTCACAAAACGAATGTTTTTGTTTGATTTGAACTTTTTCCTGGCAATTTCGACCATTTTGGGGCTGATGTCGTAGCCGACCCCAAAAGAGGGGGACAGATGCGCCAAAATCTCTCCGGTCCCGCAACCGAAATCCAAGATTTTCTTTCCCGGAGGGATTAAATCCTTCAGGTTATTTTTGATGGCCGAGTAATAATGGGGATTTTTCTTTTTGTATTTGTCGTAGCTTGGGGCAATCGAGTCAAAATGCGAAGCGACTTCGGATTGTTTCATACAGACTGATAATAACAGGTTTTACGGATTC
>Ga0209342_10001020_pt1 | contig 31652 bp, 22 predicted proteins | sample RifCSP16_2_FD_184023 | JGI IMG/M metagenome (GOLD analysis project Ga0209342, IMG submission 184023) | Soil microbial communities from Rifle, Colorado - Rifle CSP2_sed 16_2 (SPAdes) (version 2) | ecosystem: Environmental > Terrestrial > Deep subsurface > Rock core/Sediment | place: Rifle...
TTCAGGAGAGGCATTATAGGTATCATCAATGATCAAAGCACCTTTCCTGCTTCTGACAGCCACCAACCGAATTTGAGCATGTCCTGATAAGAACCCTTGAATGATCTCCGGCCATGAAAGTCCTTCCACCAATCCAACGGCTGCTGCCCGAAGTGCAGTATGAACGGAATGCTGACCGATCATCGGAATCTTTACATATAATGATTCCCCCTCATAATGGAAGCAGAACTGAATTCCATCCAAACCCAAGCTTTGAATTTGGTCAGCCCAAAGATCTGCTTTTGGATCTAGTCCATAATAGAAGACCCTGGCAGATGTTATATCGGCCATGGACCTGACAAGTGGATCATCGTAATTGAGGATCGCGATACCTTCCGGCGAAGGAGGAAGCTCCTGAACCAATTCAGATTTTCCGGCAGCGATCACATCAATTGAACCAGCCCTTTCGGCATGAACTGTCCCAATGTTGGTGACAATACCAACCTGTGGTTTGGCGATATCGCATAAGAACTTGATCTCTCCGGGTACATAAAAGCCCATTTCGAGCACAGCCCTCTCATATCCGCTTCCTAACTTAAGGATTGTCAATGGTAATCCGATTTCATTGTTTAAATTACCAGGACTCCGTAACGTTCTGTAGCGTTCTGATAAAACCTCTGCAATTAATTCTTTGGAGGTGGATTTCCCAACACTTCCAGTAATACCAATCACTCGAATGTCAAGCTTACTTCTCCAAAATCGAGCGATCTCCTGCAGCGCTTCAAGGGAATTCTTAACCCTTAAACAGATGGGAGAATCCGAATTCAACACCAGATCGACTGGTGGTTGGCGGAGATCAACCTGGTAATATTTGCTGTCAACTTCGTGTTCGATTAATGCAAATGAAGCCCCTTGTTGAAATGCACTTTCGATGAAATCATGCCCGTCCACTTTTTTACCGGGGATGGCAATGAACAAGCAGCCTGGTATAACCTGGCGTGAATCTACAACTGCATCAGTTATCACCTGGGCAGGCAAATCCAATTGGGTATCTGTTAGAGCTTCAACCAAATCTGTTAAGGTTAACAATTTCTCCTCATTGACCAGCCAACTGGGCTCGGACCTGATCTGGGGGGATTTCCATTAAAACAACCAGCTTGCTGACTATTTCGCTGAATACAGGTGCAGCAACCTCAGAACTCCAGGTTGAACTTTGAGGTTTTTCCAACCATATATAAACCATGAATCTTGGATCATCTGAAGGACCCCATCCAATGAAGGAAGCATTGGTCTGGTATGGATCGTATCCACCAAATACAGGGATCTGGGCGGTACCGGTTTTTCCGGCGACACTATAACCAGGGACCAGAGCCGTAGATGCTTCATTCTCAAGAGAATTAACCAGGATCTGATTTACCTGATGAGCTGTTTGCGCAGTGATGGGATTCCCCACGATCTCAATGCTTTTCAACTGCATTTCGCCATTTTCGATCGTAGCTTTAAGAATATGGGGCTGGACCATTTTCCCCTGGTTTGCGATTGCTGATGCAGCCATGATCATTTGAACAGGTGTTACAGATAAGCCTTGACCAAATGCATTGGTTCCAAGATCAACGGGGTACCAATCTGTATCACCCGGAAGCTTCAATCTGCCTGCAGCTTCATTTGCCATATCGATCCCAGTTATATGACCTAACCCGAAGCGTTTCATGTAATTGTAAAAATTTTCCGTATTGGTTTGGGTTGCGATCCATGCGAAACAAACATTTAATGAATGTTGTGTGCATCCTGTCATATCCTGCATTCCCCAGGCGCCTCCATTCCAATTATGTATGGCAACACCACCAACAATGATCGAACCCGTGTCAAAAAATGTAGTGGAGGGTTGTACAGCCCCGGAATCAATTGCCGCAGATAAGGTCAGGACCTTTAGAACAGAACCAGGTTCGTATGCCTGGCTGATCGCCCGGTTAAATGGAGTCCCACCCTGGAAAGTGGTCAGGTAATCCATGTAATTGTTGAGGTCGATCCTGGGTGTTGATGTCATACCCAGGATCTCGCCATTCCTGGGGTCCATGACAATGATTGTTCCTGATTCAGAACCGGTGTTTGCCAGGGTATCATCAAGGATCTCTTCAATAGCTGCCTGGATCTCACGATCAATGGTGAGGACTAATGCTGTTCCGGGTTCAATCTGAGGTATTTCTTCGACCCTGGTGGGATTGATCGGAATGCGGACATTTCTTGGGATACCTGCCAACAGATTATTGTAAGTCTGCTCTACGCCAAAATATCCATTATTGTCCCTGGTGACGAAACCAATCAGGTTTGAAGCAAGTGAATTTTCGGGATAAATTCTTTCAAAATGTGATTTAAAACCTATCCCGTCCAATCTTGAAGTTAACGGTGTTCCTGGAGTGTTATCAAGCTCATCCATATATTGTTCCAATTTCGCTATGGATTCAGCTGATACGTAATCGGCTAAAACAATATATCGACTTTCATACGTTTGCATGATCGTGTCAAGAATAGTCCCATAATCAAGTCCAATAGTTACACTCAGAGCCAGGGCAATGGCTTCTGCGTTACCTTGATTTTGAACCATTACCTGATCGACACCAATTTCATAAACCGTTATATTTCCAGCTAGTAAATTCCCATTTCGATCGTAAATAATTCCCCTTGCTGGATATTGGGTGACGTAGTTGTATTCAGTTCCTATCCGATAGTCTTCTGCCTGTGGGCTGACCTGGTAGATATAGATCCTCGCGATGATCAGGACTCCCATGACCACCAGGAGTACTTGTAGAGCGAGATAGCGCCATCGTTTTGGGTTGATCATTTTTGCACCCACGTAAGGAACCAGTCGATGAGAGATTCAGTGTATTCCGGTAAGATTACAGGCGAATGAACCGTGTCAGCCTTTGGAACAGGTGAAAACTCCGGCTCTACCGAGTAATTGGGTACGACTATATAAAGGAAATCTCCAGGTTCAGCAGGAGCGAAACCCAATTGTTGAGCCCGGATTTCCATGGCATGAACAGATTGCAGGGAAGCAAGGGAAGCTTCCAGATCAGTGATCTCGTGGTTTATGGCTTGAATACTTCCTTCAGCCAATAAGATCTTCCTGCCAGCCAGGGCGGTTTTTGTCGAAATATTTACATAAAAAGCTGAAATAATGACCACTAATGCCAGGGATACCAGGAATACTGCGCTCCACTGAATTTGTGTTCGCCATTTTGCTTGATTGTTTGATGAAAATAACTGGCTAATGGTTTTCATTTTTTTTATCCAATTTTTCGACAATTCTTAACTTGGCACTTCGAGCCCTGGGATTTCTTTGGATTTCTTCTTCGCTTGCCATGATCGGTCGCCGGTTGATCTCTCGCACGGATGCCTTGTGTCCACATGTGCAAACAGGTTGTTTGGGAGGACAGATACAATCCCTGCTTTCCTGACGAAAATAAGACTTGGCAATGCGATCCTCCAAAGAATGGAAAGATATAACAGCCAGCCTTCCTCCTGGAGCCAATGCATTAATTGCTTGAGGGAGAACCGTTTCGATCGCTTTTAATTCATCATTTACTGCGATCCTGATTGCTTGGAAGGATCTTGTTGCGGGATGAATTTTCCCTCTTGAGGAATAAACTGAACTGATTACACGAGCCAATTGAACCGTTCCTGTGATGGGTCTTGCCTGAATGATCGCACGAGCGATCTGCCGGGATTTAGGTTCCTCGCCATATTTGAAAAGCAGATCAGCGAGCTCGGTTTCCGATAAGTCATTCACCACCTTGTTGGCATTTATGAAATTCGAAGGTTCAAATCGCATATCCAGGTCACTGTCAACCTGGAACGAGAAACCGCGGTCAGGATCATCAAATTGCATGGATGAGGCACCCAGGTCTAAGACCATCCCGTTTATCTTTTCCCAGCCAATTTCAGCCAGGTGGGACGAGAGTGTAGTATAGGAGGCTGGTATGATCCTGACCCTTGCTCCAAATTTCTGGAGATTCTGTCTTGCCAGGCTTACAGCCTGCGGATCAATATCCATTCCCAATAATTCGCCATCCGGTTCACATGCCATTAATATTCCGGATGCATGACCACCAGCACCTATTGTTCCATCGACGTACCGACCACCACTGGAAGGATTCAATGCGTGTATAATTTCCTGGTAAAGTACAGGTTCGTGCGAATAGATTTTTTTCATCACTGAGTAGAAATATTCAGTGCTTCAAACCGCTTGTTATCAAAGGACTCAGATTGGCTATCTTCTACTTCCAGCAATTCAGGATTCCATACTTCAAAATAGTTACCTTGCCCCACTATGGTCACGTTTGTTTCGAGACCAGCCCATACGCGCAGATCTTGTGGGATCAGGATTCGCCCGGACTTATCCAGTTCGCTATGAAAAGCTTTGCCCAAAGTATGACGACGTAATTGACGGGAGAGCGGGTCGAGAATGTTCATATTCATTAAATGTTTATAGAGGTTTTCAAATGCAGGAGGAGTTAGAACCATCAGGTTTCTGTCGAATCCACGGCCGACATAAATCCCACCAGCAAATTCCTCGCGGAAGCGTGAGGGTACTGTCAATCGGAATTTATCGTCAAAAGTGTGGTGGTACTCTCCAGTTAGAAACATATGTTCTAATATCTCCATTAACAAGCAGGCGCTGGATCTTCCAGCGTCCCACTTTGTCCCACTGTGTCCCACAGCTGAACATATTCTAGCACAAATCAGTTAATAATTGCAAGTATGACTTTTAATTTTGAAGGAATGATTCAATGAGTTCAGAAATTACCTTTTTAGCTTCAGATAACTGGTTGGATTATGAACTACTGGATAGTGGAGAAGGTCAAAAACTTGAAAGGTTTGGAAAATATATTTTTGTCAGACCGGAAGTGGAAGCATTATGGAAAAAGAAGCTTCCGAAAAAAGATTGGGATGAAGCACATGGATTTTTTCAGAAGACTAGGGAGGAAAGCGGTGGATTCTGGAAGTTCAACAAGAGTATTCCTGACAGATGGGAATTGAATTATGGGAAATTATATTTCTGGGTCATGCCAACTCCCGGAAGGCACCTTGGCGTTTTCCCGGAAGGCGCTGTTCATTGGGATTGGATGGCAGACCTGATCGCTTCTGAATCAAAACCTGTAAAGGTCTTAAATCTATTTGGGTACACCGGGCTCGCGACCCTGGCTGCGGCTGGAGCGGGTGCCATGGTCACTCATGTTGATGCCTCAAAGAAATCGGTTGCCTGGGCAAAGGAAAATCAAGAACTTTCCGGTATGCAGGAAAAACCGATCCGATGGATCGTGGATGATGCATTGAAATTTGTACAGCGTGAATATCGCAGGGGTTCCAAGTACCAGGGGTTGATCATTGACCCACCAAAATTTGGACGTGGTCCTAAAGGGGAGGTATGGGAAGTTTATAAATCACTGCCTGTTCTTTTGGATGCGTGCAAATTAATAATGGATAAAGATGCATTATTTTCCGTTTTAACTGTCTATGCTGTAAAAGCATCTTCATTTCATATTAAGATCATCATGGAAGAAATGTCAGGAGGTCTAAAAGAGACCGTCCAATCTGGCGAGTTGGGTATTCGCGAAAGCTCCGGAGGGCGTCTTCTTTCAACAGCAGTTTTTGCAAGGTGGCAATCTGATAAAAAATAAGAACCCAATTCAGAATTTCCAGAATGTATATAGCTAAATTTCTTATCCCAACTAAAATTTAAGAGATTTTCAAGTAATATAATTATCACAAAATATATCGGCATGTATTTTTGGTTAATGATAAAATTTTTATATGAATCCAGAATTCAACCCCCCTGAAACCAACGACGATATTTCAGTTGATTCTCACTCTTCACAAACTCCAAAACGAATAAATTCAAAGAGCATAGAGACAATGATCCTAATTCTGATCATGGCTTTAACCGTGCTCACTCGTTTTTATGGTTTGGGTGACAGAGTGATGAGCCATGATGAGGTCAACCATGTCATCCCATCTTTCGATTTTTCAGAAGGTCGTGGCTATCGGTATGACCCCATTACTCATGGTCCACTTCAATTTCATTTAATTGCCTTATCTTATTTCCTATTTGGAGATAACGATTTTACAACCAGGATACCTGCGGTATTGTTTAGCGTCGCAACTGTGGCAATAGCATTACTCCTATTTAAAAGATACCTGGGTAAAGTTGGTGCGATTGCAGCAGGTGCCATGTGCCTGATCTCACCCTTTATGTTGTTTTATGGACGTTACCAGAGGAATGAAGCATTTATTGTTGTGTGGGGGATGTTGACCATCTATACCATACTCCGTTACCTGGAGAAAAAGGAAGCCTGGGTACTGTTTCTATTTACTGCAGTAAATGCATTTCATTTTATCGATAAGGCAACATCTTACATCTTCGCAGCTCAACAGCTTATCTTTCTTGCTGTCTATTTTATTTATAGACTGATGCATAAAGAGTGGGTGTTCCAGAACCAAAAGAAAAGATTCATTATCGCTTTCATTAGTGCACTTCTTTTGATAACAGCTGCCGGATCTCTTTATCTGTTGTTAAAACCTGAATCCCAATTGATCCTGGGATCGATCCTGGCGTTGGGAATTCTTGGGGTAATGACAGTTGTAATTGCCTGTGTCTTCGCTGTAAAAGGACTGGGGTGGAGTGGAATACGTTCAGAAAGATCATTCGATCTCCTGATCTTGTTGGGAACATTGATTCTTCCGCTACTAGCTGCATTACCAATAAAATTGGCTGGTTTCAATCCATTGGATTATACAAGCGAGGGCATCATCCGAGCGGGCATCGCAATCGGAGTGTTAACACTGGTTTCAGCTGCAGTGGGTATATGGTGGGGAAAGAAAAATTGGCTGCTGTATTTTGGTTTGTTTTACGCGATATTTATCGTTTTCTATTCAACATTCTTCACATATCCACAAGGGGTGGCTGTCGGATTTATAGGCGCATTAGGATATTGGATGGAACAACAGGCAGTCAACCGGGGCGGACAACCTTTCTATTATTATGCACTTCTCCAAATTCCAGTTTATGAATTCCTTCCTGCCATTGGTGTCTTTGTAAGCCTGTCCATTGCAACAATTAAAAAATCCTGGCAAACGACTTTTATCACTCGGAATCAAGAAGTAACGATCAATGAAGAGACAGAGATAAAAATTCCCGTCCTCCCCCTGATCATTTTCTGGTTTTTCTCAAGTCTGCTCGCTTTTTCGTATGCTGGAGAAAAAATGCCCTGGCTGACCATTCATATTACCATGCCGATGATCCTGGCTGCCGCATGGGGGATCAACTGGCTGGTCGAATGGGGAAAGCGGATCAAGACTCCGTTTGTCAATTGGAAACAGGTTCTCAGGGGTGTGGTTCTGGTTGGTTTTGCCGGGCTGGCAATTTTGACAGCCAGGGCAGCCTATAGAGCTGCCTTCATTTATTACGATTATCCATTGGAATACCTGGTATATGCCCATGCTGCTGATGACCCCAAGATACTATTGGAGCAGATTGAAAAAATATCCAGGCAAACCACGGATGGGCTGGATATCGTGGTTGCTTATGACAACAATGTACGGTATCCATATTGGTGGTACCTGCGCCATTACCCGAACCGGATTGATTTTAATACCCAACCATCCAGAGATTTGCAGAGAGCAGCGATCATTGTCGTGAGTGAAGATAATTATGGAAAGATCGCTCCTATTGTCAAAGACAATTATGTCCAATTCGATATGATGCGCATGTGGTGGCCAAACCAGGATTATATGAAGATCGATTGGAATAACATTTCTTCCGAAAGAAATGCAGAAGTGGGTGGAGATGGTTCTGAAATGACGATTGGTGAATACCTCGTGAGGGTATGGGGTCATATTTCACCATTCTTTACAGATCCGGAAGTCCGCAGTGCCATCTGGCAGATCTGGTTCAACCGGGACTACAGTGAATATGCTGCATTAAAGAATAGCAATTCATTCACATTGGAAAACTGGAATACTCGCAGCAAAATGCGGACATATATCCGCAAAGATGTTGCCTCCCTGGTGTGGGGTTTTCAAGTATCAGACCTTAATACCACTGTCTCGGATCCTTATGAATCAATTTTTCACCAGATATCCCCTGATATTGTCATCGGTCAAACGGGATCTTCTGCCGGGCAATTTCAGGCACCCCGTTCCGTTGCTGTAGCTTCGGATGGCAGTGTATATGTTGCTGATTCCCGCAATAATCGGATTGAGCATATATCATCCAGCGGGGAGGTGATCAACACCTGGGGCAAATATGCAGATATCGCCCAGGGAGATGCTCCCGGTGGTACATTCAATGAACCCTGGGGAGTGGCTGTTGCTCCGGATGGCTCTGTTTACGTCGCTGATACATGGAATTACCGCATACAGAAATTCACTTCAGAAGGTGTGTTCCTATCCATGTTCGGTACTAATGGATTTGGAGAAACTTCAACTTCCTTTTATGGACCCCGGTCAGTTGCTGTTGACAGCGAGGGGAATCTCTTTGTCGCTGATACAGGCAATAAGAGAATCCTGGTTTTTGATCCCAATGGAAACTACATCGATCAATTTGGTTCTCCTGGTATGGGCTTTGGTGAACTGGATGAACCGGTTGGAATAGCGGTTGATTCTGAAGGGAATGTTTACGTTGCTGATACCTGGAATCTTCGGGTGCAGGTGTTTTCAAAAAACCCAGGCGGGCAGGGATATTCTTCAACAGCAACATGGGATGTAAATGCCTGGTTCGGTCAGTCTATGGAAAACAAACCATTCATAGCTGTTGATGGGCAGAAGAATGTCTACATAAGCGACCCGGAAGGATGCCGCATCATCAAGTATTCCACCGACGGAAATCCCCTTGGCGTTTGGGGAGATTGCGGGTATACAGAATACCAGTTCACTTCTCCAGTAGGTTTGGCAGTGGATGGAGAAGGTGGGCTTTGGGTCAGTGATGCGGGGGAGAATAACAGGTTGCTGTACTTCTCTGCTGACTCCTTAAGTGTGTTGGGAAAGTAATCAAAAACCTTAAAGGTTCCTGATCTCAACCGGCGTTATTTCTTTTGGCAGGCTAAATCCGAAGAATTTTGAGTAAAAATAATATTCGATCTCTAAAGCTCTTTCAATGGTTTCCGCTTTTCGGAAACCATGCTGTTCTCCCTGGAATAATATGTAGGCAACCGGAATATGATTTTGGTCCAGAAATTGAAAAAGGATTTCAGATTGGGAAGGTGGTACCACCCTGTCCTCGCTCCCCTGCATGATAAGGATTGGAACTTTGATTTTTTCAATAAAATTGATCGGGGAGCGATCAGTCAGTAATTCCTCATTTTGACTGTAAGGTCCAACCAGGCTTTCCAGGTAATGTGACTCGAATTTATGGGTATCATCTGCCAGGCTTTTCAGAGAGCTGACACCATAACGACTTACACCGAGGGAAAAAACATCGTGGAATGTCAGCGCACACAAGGTTGTATAACCTCCTGCTGACCCTCCTGATATCGACATTCTATTCCGATCCACCAATTCAGTTTCTGCAAGGTAAAGTGCACCATTTATACAATCCTGCACATCCAGGATACCCCACTGTCCGTTAAGTTTTTTTCTGAAATCCCTGCCATAACCCGTGCTGCCGCTGTAATTAACATCCAGGACAGCAAATCCTCTGCTGGTCCAATACTGTATCTTCATGCTCAAGCTCATGGAAGCTGCTGATGTAGGACCTCCATGGATCATGACGATCAGGGGAGGTTTTTCATTTTTATCGGACTCATACACAGTATTCCTGGGTGAATAAAAAATTCCATGGGATATGTGATCCATGGATGGAAAATCAATTGCCTTTGGATTGGAAAAATCCTGTTCGCGCAGATCCAACACGCCCGATTTTTGTAATATAGTTGTTATTCCAGTTTTGAGATCCAGTTGGACCAATTCCGCCGGCCGATTCACTGAGGATCCAACAAAGTACACTTTCTGATCAAATACCTTGATATATGAAAATTCGCAATAAGCATTGGAGAGATTCGTGACCTTGTTGTCGACTATATTCAAATTGACAAGTTCATTCTTACCTGATGAAATAATGGAGCATATCAGTTTTGAATCATCGAAAAATCCATAGATGGATAATCCGAAAACCCATTGAGGAAGACCGTACTCAGCTTCCTGCTTAAACGATCGTCTGACCTTCCCGTCTCGGAAACTGAAAGGATTCCACCACCCATCCTGGTCCGACATAAAATGCAGGATTTCTCCAGGAGACCATTCCGGCTGGAAAATGGAAACATCCCTTCCCCCGGCTATGTGCCTGGGATTGTAAATACTGCCATTTTGATCGAAGGATCCAACCCAAAGGTCAGAACCATCCCAGGGTAAATTGGGATGATCCCATGATAACCAGCATAGCATCCCACCATCCGGGCTGATGCGGGGATTGGAAAAGAAATCATGCCCTGCTGCCAACTCAATGATTTGGTGGTCTTCATCCATGGAAATTGACACTATTGAATTGATGACCTTGCCTTCATCGATCTCGTGATCTTCACAAACACAAACGATCCTATTTCTTTTTGGGTCAAACAGTAGATCCGCGAATCTCTTTCCCCCGGCAGGAGTAATTACGGTTGGTTCACCTCCAGGTTTTATGGCATAGATTCGTTGGTCGTTAAAATTACAAAAATAAACGATCCCGTTATTTACAGTGTAAGCGCCGCCACCATATTCATGAACCCTGCTGCGCACGTTGAAACCCTCTGGAATAATATTTCTGGCTTCTCCATCATTATTACTAAACTTCATGACCACGATACGGCCTGATTCTTCTGGTCGGTTTTCCAGCCAATAAATGGATTCACCATCACTCTGGATCTCTTCAATGTGAATTGAACCTGCCGCAACCATTTCAGGGGTTATGGGTGATTTCCATGAGCCGTAAGGCATGTTTTTTTTCATCGTATCAATTTCCTCTTACGAATAGATTTCCGGGTTCACACAATTGGGTAGTCTTTTGCCTTGAACTCCTGCAATGAGGTTCTCGGCTGCCATGATGGACATCCTGTTCCTGGTGGAGACGCTGGCACTGGCTATGTGGGGGCTGATCAACAGGTTATCCAATTCAAGGAGCTGGTTCTGCATGGTTATCGGCTCAGGATCTGTTACGTCCAACGCTGCTGATCTGATCCGCTTATTCTTCAAAGCATGATAAAGAGCATCAGGATCCACAACAGCACCTCGAGCCGTATTGATCAATATGGCAGTTGGTTTCATCTTGTTGATGGCATCAGTATTGATCATGTGTCTTGTTTGTTCATTTAAAGGGGTATGGATGGATATGAAATCAGAAGACCCAAGCAGCGTATCAAGGTCCACTTTGCATACATTCCTATTTGAAAAGTCACCCAAGAATTCAGGATCGTGAAAAAGAATTTTCATGTCGAATCCAGCAGCTCGTTTTACCATGGCTTGACCGATCCGTCCAAACCCGATGATGCCGAGAGTTGTACCACTGATGTCTGCACCGAGAAGTTGGTCAGGACTCCATGTTTGCCACAATCCTTTCCGTACATATCTGTCGGCTTCAATTACCCGCCGTGCACAACTTAAAAGCAGCGTGAATGCGAAATCAGCAGTTGCATCAGTCAAAATCCCCGGAGTGTTTCCAACCGGGATTCCCCGGCTGGAGGCAGTGGCGATATCAATATTATCGAATCCAACAGCATGATTGCTGATGACCTTCAAGTTTTCACCTGCCGATTCGATCACCTCCTGGTCGATATTGTCTGTTAATAAGCAAAGTAATCCATCCATCCCCTTCGCTCTTTTAATCAACTCAGAATGGGGAGGGGGGAGTTCATCCTGCCAAACAACCGCATCGCAATCCTGGGTGATCATCTTCATTCCCTCTTCCAGAATTTTTCGGGTGACAAATACTTTGGGTTTAACCATATCTACTCCTCGGGCTAAATATACCACTGGAAGAATAAACTTATCAAATGGATGGATTATTCCAGCTATTTAAATGATGCCTTATCTACTGTCCCGTTGGAATACAACAAGGCAGGTCAGACGAATAGGATTAAAGATTAACGATTCCAAACACCATGTGAGGAATTCGCATAGCCACATACAGGAAAATAAATAGAGTCTACAGGAGAAAATTAAATAGTTGACGATTCTCCCAAACCAATCTACACTTAATCATGCTCTCTCGAGTGTTTACCTGTGCCGTTATAGGTCTGGAAGGCGTCATTGTGGATGTCGAAGTTGATTCCGGACAGGGGCTGCCTGGAATGACGATCGTCGGATTACCAGATGCATCCATTCAGGAAAGCCGCGAGAGGGTGCAGGCAGCCATTAAGAATGCAAGGCTGGCTTTTCCCCGCAAAAGAATTATCGTGAACCTGGCACCTGCTTCTGTCAGGAAGGCAGGACCATCTTATGACCTTCCTATCGCAGTGGGAGTAATGCTGTTTGCTGAATACCTTCCTCCTTCCTGCCTTGATGAAACACTGATTGTGGGAGAATTATCGCTGGATGGTTCAGTCAGGCACACACGGGGTATTCTGCCAATAGCGGCTACTGCTCGTGAACAGGGGTTCAAAAGGATCATCGTTCCAGAGATCGATGCAGCAGAAGCTTCGCTTATCCCTGGCATTGATGTCATTCCTGTTTCTACCCTTGAAAACCTCTATCACCATCTCTCCGGATCTGTGCAAATTAATTCCTATCAACCCAAGGAAATCGATCTAATTCCGGTTGGTTTTCAAACGGATTTTAACGAGATCAAAGGCCAGGAACACGTCAAGCGTGCCCTGGAGGTGGCTGCCGCAGGTGGTCATAATATCCTGCTTAGCGGCACTCCTGGTGCAGGGAAGACTTTGCTGGCTCGGGCAATGTCCGGGATCCTGCCACGGATGACAATCGATGAGGCTCTCGAAGTTACCCGTATATATTCCGTAGCCGATCAGCTGCCTCCAGAAACTCCGCTGGTTCAACAAAGATCATTTCGGTCACCTCATCACACCATCAGCCATGCTGGTCTGGTGGGGGGAGGGAATTGGCCACATCCAGGTGAGATTTCCCTGGCACACAGAGGCGTGCTTTTCCTGGATGAATTTCCAGAATTTGGTACCCGGGTGTTGGAAGTATTACGACAGCCCATTGAAGATAAGGTTGTGACCATCAGCCGGGCTCAAGGCTCTTTGACCTTTCCGGCTAATTTCCAGATGGTAGCTGCCATGAATCCATGCCCGTGTGGATATTTTGGAGACCCGATCAAACCCTGTACTTGTTCTTCGATGAGCATTACCAAGTACCAGAAACGTATATCAGGACCACTGTTGGATCGGATCGATATCCATATTGATGTCCCCAGGGTCGATTATGATAAATTGAGTGATTCCCGCATGGGTGAAAAGTCTGCCAATATCCAGCAGAGGGTTGAGACCGCAAGGGATATCCAACGTATGCGCTTCAAAGAATCTCCAAAAGTCAGTACCAATGCAGATATGCACCTGAAAGAGATCAGGAAATTCTGTGTACTTAATGAAACCTGTCAAGCACTAATGCGCAACGCAATGACCCAGCTGAATTTATCAGCCCGGGGCTACCATCGTGTTCTGAAACTCGCCCGGACCATTGCAGATCTCGCTGGTAGTGATGAGATTGGATCAACCCACCTTGCAGAAGCACTCCAATATAGATCCAGGTCTATATTGTCTTGAATGATATTTCCTTGTGATGTAAAGTAGATAAAACAATACTTGATTCAAAATGGTAAGGAGGGAATCACGATGAAAGATTCAATTTACCATTTGATAGCCAGGGGAGTGGATGCATTTATTTGGGGTGGTGAGCTTCTGGATACTGAGAATTTACCAGAAAAACCACCAGCAGTATTTATCGCCAATCACCTCGGTCCGCTGGGTCCGATAGGCGTTGTTTCCAGCCTGCCATTAAGATTGTATCCATGGGTTGCTGGCGAAATGATCGATCCTGTTCTTGCACCTGAATACCTGCGCAGGGATTTCGTGGAACCTCGTTTAAAATTGCAGCCTCCGGTAAGTTTACAATTTTCAAAGTTTTTATCAAAAATAACTGTCCCTTTAATGCAGTCTGTTGGAGGGATACAAGCTTATGTTGGCGGTCAGGAGACGTTATACAAAACACTGGAAGAGAGTATGACATATCTCAAGGAAGGCAAATTCCTGCTGGTATTTCCCGAATATGCCATCCTAGGAACAGATTCCATGAAGAAGATATATCCATTCCAGAAAACAGTTTTTCGATTGGGGGAAATGTATTATTCCTCGAACAGGCAAAGACTGGGATTTTACCCTCTGGCGGTTCATGAATCCCATAAGGTTCGTGTTGGACTCCCGATCTACTATAGTCATCTTCTTGAGCCTGCCATGGAAAGAATGCGGTTGAAAAACCTGGTGGAAGAATCTGTCCGGGAGATGTACCAGGAAATGGATCAAAAATTCGAAACAAAGAAAATCTTTAACCCCCACACTTCTTAAATCTCTTAACAAAATTGTTAACCTCCCCGGGTAAAAACAGGACTATTATCTACCGATCAATTACAATGATAATGATTACCAAATAATTATGGTAAACTTTATCGAATTTTTTGAAATTCAAATAACCACTATGAATATTAAATCAATCTTTAATTACGAATCCAATCGTTACAAGGCATTATCTGTGGGAAAGGTTGTTCCTGAGGCAGATCGATGTGTTCAATGTGGTATATGCTCATTTAATTGTCCAATCGGCATTGATGTTCGTGAATATGTTTGGAAGGGATCTTCAATTATTGATAACCATTGTTTGACATGTGGAGAATGCATTAAACGGTGTCCTCGTGGGGTTTTACGATTTGAGCGGATTAATTATTCCCCAGAGATAATTAAAGAAACCCATTAGTTTATTGATATTTGAACCATCCAATTCTGATCAAGGAAATTTGAATGTTCAAGAATAACGGTTTGATATTGGCAATTTTTGTTATGGCATTTGTTGGGGGTATCTATGCTTTGGGTGTTTTCCTATTTAAAGAGATCCCGGAAGCAAGCAGTCTATTTGGTCATCTCCTTGGAATAGTAGGATTTATCCTGATGCTGATGACTGAATTTCTATATTCATTCCGAAAACGAAGCAAGCATGCCCGCTGGGGGAAGATGTCCGATTGGCTGGAATTCCATATTTTTACAGGATTGGTAGGACCATTTCTTGTTCTACTTCATAGTTCATGGAAATTCCAGGGTCTGGCAGGTGCGGTCATGTTGATGACTATTTTGATCGTTTTGAGCGGATTAATAGGGCGATATATCTATACCGCTATTCCCCATTCAGCAGATGGGACAGAGATTCTATTTCCTTCACATGCAGATAATGGACAAAAGAATATTGATTCTGAACTCATTAAAATAAATGGTTTTTCTGCGCCTGAAGGTTCTGACCTGAACGAAGAACAAAACCTGGTCGGTGAAGACCCATATTTCAAGAAGATCAATTCTATAGAAAAGAATCGCCGATTGTTGGCGATCTGGCACACTATCCATATACCTCTGGGGATGGCTCTTTTCACTGCTGCATTTATCCATATTTTTGCAGCGTTGTATTACGCAACATTCTCCCATTAGAGAAGATTGTTTTTTAATTCATGAATAAACGATATGGATTTCTTTCTGCAAGTGGTTTGATCGCTTCCCTGGTTACATTGGCAGCGATCACTATCCTGGTTATCTTAAATGGTTATGAGCTTTTTAGTCCAGGACCACTTAATGCCAAAGCAGGTCCTCCATTGGGAGGTGTCACCTCTCATGCAGAGATAGGAGGTGAATGTTCCAGGTGTCATACAACACCTTGGCAAGCTATAGGCATGTCTGATCAATGCATACTATGTCATGTAGAAGTAAATGAAGAACGCATGGATGAATCCACCCTTCATGGTGCCATATATCAGAACAATTTGGAAATTACATGCCAGACATGCCACCTGGAACATAAAGGACCTGATTCACCCATCACAAATTTGCGAGGAATAAAATTCCCACATGATTCATATGGGTTTTCTTTGCAATCCCACAAAGGAAATATTTTTGGAGTTGATGCAGAATGTACGGATTGCCATGAAGATGATTTTCTACATGTCGATCCGATCACATGTGGAAAATGCCACACTTTGATCGACAGTAAATTTACATCTTCGCATGTCCTGACATTTGGTGCAGAATGTATGGATTGTCATGATGGTTTGGAAACATATGGAAGAAAATTTGATCACCAATCCATGCAATTTCCATTGGAAGGTCAGCATGCTGAAGTTGATTGTTCGGGTTGTCATGTTCTCCAGTTTTCAATACTTGAATTGCAAACAACATCCCAATCATGTGTTGCATGCCACCAGGAAGTAGACAAGCACTTGGGTAACCTGGGAGATAATTGTGATATTTGCCATTCTCCGGAAGATTGGAAAACGATTGATTTTGATCATGATACTTCAGCCTTCAAACTGGAAGGAAACCATGCGGTCACACAATGCGATGGCTGCCATAAAATGGGTGTTTTGAAGGGTACACCTTCCAACTGCATCGATTGTCATTTTGCTGATGATAAGCACGAAGGTTCTTTTGGATCAAATTGCCAGGATTGCCATACATCAGAAAACTGGAAGCCTTATCGATTTGATCATGGTGTTGTTAATTATGAAATAAGTGGTCAGCACATGGAAGTGCCTTGTGAGAAATGCCATATTAACAACGACTATTATTCCGCATCCAGAGAATGCAATTCCTGTCATGCAAAAATTGATCCCCATTTGGGTTCATTGGGCCTTTTATGTGAAAACTGTCATACAACAAATGGATGGCTTCCCACGAGTTTTGTCCATAACCAATCTACATTCAAATTAACCGGAAAACATTTAAGTATCAGCTGTACTGACTGCCACATATCCAGCGTTTATTCCCATACCCGGAAAACCTGTGATGATTGCCATTCTGTTGATGATAAACACAAAGGTGCATTAGGGGTCAATTGCGATCTGTGCCATACAACATCAAGTTGGAAGGGTGCAACATACGATCATTCAAAAACCAACTTCCCATTGACAGGAAGCCATATTAATGTTGCCTGCCAGAATTGTCACACAAATGGTTCTTATAAAGGTACGCCGTATACATGCATATCATGCCATGTCTCCGATGATAAGCATAACGGGAGTTTTGGAACGGATTGCGGAACATGCCATACAACCTCCACGTGGACAGGTGCAACATTCGATCACAGCCAAACAGCATTCACATTAACTGGTGCTCATGTTAATACAACCTGCAGTGCCTGTCATAAAAACGGAGTTTATAAGGGTACTCCAACTACCTGTAATGCCTGTCATGTGTCCGATGATAAACATAATGGCAGTTTCGGTACTGATTGCGGGACATGCCATACCACCTCAACATGGACTGGTGCCACATTTGATCATAACAAAACAGCTTTTACTTTAACCGGCGCCCATGTAGGTGTAAACTGCAGTGCATGCCATAAGAATGGAGTTTACAAGGGAACACCTACCACTTGTAATGCCTGCCATGCTTCTGATGATAAACATAATGGAAGCTTTGGAACGGATTGTGGAACTTGCCATACAACTTCAACCTGGACTGGGGCTACATTTGATCACAATAATACAGCCTTTAAATTGACCGGTGCTCATGTTCAAGTCAATTGTAATGCCTGCCATGTTAATGGAGTTTACAAAGGAACACCAACAACGTGTTATGCCTGTCATAGAACAGATGATCAGCACAATGGCAGCTTCGGTACAAATTGCGATTCCTGTCATACTACTTCAACCTGGTCCGGAGCGACGATTGATCATGACCAGTTCTCCTTCAAGCTGACAGGAAAACATAGAGAGGTGAGTTGCAGTGGGTGTCATGTTAACGGTGTTTATCAAGGGACACCGACGGAATGTGAATCCTGCCATAAACCTCCAATAGAGCATGATGGTGGATTAAGTACCAATTGTGATCAATGCCATACTACTCAGAATTGGGATGCTGATTAACCTCTTCCTCGAATCGATTGGGTTAGCGCTATTCTGATCATCAGACTGTAAACAAGAAAAATATTATCTTTTAACGATAAAATTTCATTTAATAAAAAGCAATAATCAATAAAAAGTCTATTCATTGGTAATAACAATATATAAAGATTAATAAATAATAAATCCAGGATTTATTAGAATTATGAGATATGTAATCATTGGTGTGGGGGTTGCGGGGATATCTGCTGCTGAAGCCATACGGTCGGTTGAAAAAGAGGATGAAATTATTATGATCAGCAACGATCCTGGTGGATACTATTCCCGTCCGGGACTTGCTTATTACTTAAGTGGTGAGATTAATGAGAAAGGATTGTTTCCAGGATACCAACGAGATTGGATCGAGAAGAATGTTCATTTAATCAGTGGAAAAGTGATTGCAATCAATCCTAATCGTGACCATCTTGTTCTTCAGGATGGAAGGAACATTCCATATGATCGGCTCCTCCTGGCAACCGGTTCTTACGCCAAACCATTAGAGATCCCTGGAAGTGACTTGGTATCGGTCATCAAATTGGATGATTACGAGGATTCCAAACGAATCATTAAATTAAGTAAAAGAACCCGGGTTGCTGTTGTCATTGGTGGAGGCATAACAGCTTTGGAACTGGTTGAAGGGTTAATGGCAAGAAATGTCAAGATCCATTTCCTGATCCGCGGAGAACGTTATTGGAATCATGTTCTGGATGAGGCTGAATCCAGACTGATCGAGAAGCGTCTTACTTCGGAAGGTGTTCAGATCCATTATCAATCAGCAGCTCGTGAGATAATTGAAAAAAAGGGGAAAGTCAAAGCGGTGGTTACTGAAAGCGGGGAAACAATAAAATGCCAGATGGTTGCTTATGCCGTCGGAATCCAGCCAAATATCGATCTTGCCATTAAATGCGGTATTACAACGGACCGGGGTATTCTTGTTAATGAGTATATGAAAACCGATTTTGAAAATATTTATGCAGCTGGAGATGTAGCGCAGGTATTCGATCCGTTCACAGAGAGGTATATTATCGATAGTTTATGGGATCCAGCCCGAAACCAGGGATATATTGCCGGTTTGAATATGGCTGGAAACAAAAATAAATATTTAAAGACCTTACCTTTTAATGTTACCCGCCTGGCTGGGATCACTACCACCATAATTGGAATGATCGGTGTACGAAAACATGATCAAAACGACCAATATAATATTGTCAGGGGGGATAGCGAGACTTTTCAGGAACTGCCTGATTCGATTGCTGTCGATTCCAGGTCTGAATTAAATAATATCAGGATGATCATCGGCGAGAAAACCATCCTTGGTGCAATAATTATGGGTGATCAAACCCTTTCCCGGCCATTAAAAGACCTGATAACTGAGCAGGTTGACATATCATCCATTAAAGATGATCTGATAGCCAAAAAAACGCCACTTGCAGATCTTGTTATGGATTGTTGGATGAATTTCCAACAAATGAAAAGGTAAGTTCAGCAAAAGACGCCTTCAACTATAAAGGCTATCCCATTTTTTGGTGAAATAATATTGGATCAAATTGATTTGCGAACTTATTGTTCCAGCGGGATTGTCGATTCACTGGGGACAGTATCAGGGTGATTGTCTTCTATACCCATGATCGCAGGAATGAAGTAAGCAGACAGTGCAGCGATAACGCTGATTATCCCACCAACGATATACCAGGTACGCAACCCCAGGTTATCAGCTACAGGTCCGGCAACCAACAGGCTGATTGGTGACATGGCAGTAGCACCGGCACCTATTAAGGATAGAACCCGTCCCTGCATGGCTGGATCAATCGTAGCCTGGAAGATTGCACTGAGCGGTCCATTTGCTAAAACCTGCATCAATCCAAGGAAGAAACAAGCCCCCAAAGCCAGGTAAAATTGATCACCGGGTAAACTACCAAATACGATAATACCGATCCCCATCCCCACAATTCCCATCACACTTGTGAGAATCTTCTTTTTAAACCCTCCCCAGACACTTAATATCAATCCACCCAGTATCACCCCAACACCGACCGAAGAATCCACCAATCCCAGCTGCACCGCCCCTCCATGATAGATTTTGGTAACCATCAATGGTATTAAAGACGCTGAAGGTGTCAGAAGAAAATTCAAGAACATGGCAAGCAGGGCAAGTGACAATAAACCCGGCCATTTAACCATGTAACGCCAGCCTTCTTTCAGATCCTGCATATAAGTGTTGGGTTTGAGGGTTCCATCACCAATCCCATTCTTTTTTATCGGCTGAGGGATCGCAACCAGGGTAAGGAGGGTGACAGCGATGATCGCTGTGAACACATCCACGTAAAGAACAGAATGGAGAGGAAAGATACTGATTAACAATGCACCCAAGGGAGGAGCAAAGACAGAGATCACACCATACAAAGTTTGATTCATTCCTGCTATCCGGGCAAGGTGTTGCTTTGGGACCATAAGAGATGTCGAAGCCTGCATGGCAGGGTAATGAAATGCACCGCCTGCCGAGCGGATGAGAAGGATCATGAAAATTGCAAAAACGCTTTCCCGGCCAGTTGAAAATAGATAGATCAAGAATAATGTTGCGATGGCAATAAGGCTATCCGATACGAGCATGACTGCTTTTCTGTTCCATCGGTCGATAAATGTACCAGCAAAAGGTCCCAGGAAGATTTGGGGCAGCATGGCAATCAGTGTGGAAGTAGCCAGAATCGTTGCAGAACCCGTTTCTTTGGTCAACCACCATACCAATGCAAATTGGACCAGAGCACTTCCAACGAGTGAAAACGCCTGTCCTGTCCAAACAACAAAGAATTTTCCAGCCCAATGTGTTTTATCTTCGATCATAGTTAACCTTTTTACCATCTCTTTAGTTATTAATTTATTGTAATATAATATTCATAAAATGTAAATATATTTGTATTATATTAAAAATAATATTATAAAATATTGATTCTAGTATATTAATGTTCAAAGAGGCTGCTTGGTTTGCAGCCTCTTTGAACATTAATCAAATGAAGGGGAGGTGGATTAGGATTATTTTCCCAGCCGTTCTTTAAAGGCATTGGTCAATGCAGGTAAAATTTGGAATAGATCTCCAACGACCCCATAGCGGGCGATTTTAAAGATGGGAGCATCCGGATCTTTGTTGATGGCGACGATGACCTTGCTTGTTCGCATACCTGCCATATGCTGGATGGCACCGGATATACCATTGGCAATGTATAAATCAGGTGAAACAACTTTCCCGGTTTGCCCAACCTGATGTGCGTAAGGAATATAACCAGCATCCACTGCAGCCCGGCTGGCGCCAACAGCTGCACCTAACACTGACGCAAGGTTAACGACCAGCTCAAAGCCCTGTTGAGCCCGCCAGATCTCAGCCTGTTTCTCATCCAGTTCAGCAGGAGGAGTCAAGTTGGGATTGTTGGAAACCCCCCTTCCGCCAGAGACGATGATGCCCGCATCGATCAAACTTACTCCACCTTCTCCTTTTGAGTAACCTTTTACTTCAGATTTAATCTCAGCAGGATCAAGAGAAAGAGAAGATTTTTTGACCGAACCTGTTTTACCCGGTTGAGGAGTAGGCTTTGGGAATGCCCTTCCCCGTAAAGTGACAATTGCTGGAGTTGTGGAACAGGTCTCCTTGGTTAGTAATTTACCTGCGTAAATAGGCCTTGTTACAACCAGCCTGTCACCCTGCAGATCGATGGCGATTACATCAACCATGACACCAGTTTTTAGGTCAATGGCAGCCATGGCAGCGATTTCCCTGCCGCGTGTGGTTGTGGGTAAAAATATTGCCTCCGGGGATTCATTCTTCGCCAGGTTGGAAAGACATGTTGCATAAGGCTCAGCCCGATAATCCCCCAGTTTGGGATCGTCAACCAGTAATACTTCGTCAGCTCCAAATTCAAATGCAGCATTTGCGAGTTCCTGCACATTTTCCCCAAAGATCAATGCTGATGCTGATCCGAAAGATTTAGCGACACCAAGAGCTTCCCAGGAAGATGGTAATACCTGCCCTTTTAAATGATCGATATATACCCAGGTTTTCATATTACTTTCTCCGATAGGATCTTCTCAACGAGGGTGGAAGCGATAGCCTCCGGGCTGTCGCCTGTGATCATCTCGCAGACAACTTCCCTGCTGGGTGGATTCATGACCTCCGGCCAGGAAATAACAGAGGCAGGTGCTTCCATCCCGAGGTCTGATAGAGACCAGGTTGGCACCTCAGCTCTGGCGGCTTTTCGAATTCCCATGAATGACGGATATCGTGGTTCTCCAAAATCCTTTACCAGGCTTACAACTGCTGGTAAATTCGCTGAAACTGATTGGCGCCCTTCTTCTATGGATCTTTCAACATTGATCGAATTTCCTTCAACGCTTACAACAGCTGCCAGAGTCAAGGCAGGCCATCCCAAAACCCTCGCTGTTTGTGACGCTGTGACTCCTGAATCACTATCGATTGCCTGGCGGCCAAAGAAAGCCAGGTCCACTTCTCCGACTTTTTGGATGGCAGTTGCCAGGACCCTGGCAATGGATTGAGTGTCCAATCCCCTCAAAGCAGGATCAGAAATAAGAATGGCGTCATCAGCACCCATTGCCAGTGCGTGTTTGATCGCCTCTTTATCATTCTCACCACCAAGACTGATGACAGTAACAGTTCCGCCATGTGTCTCTTTTGCCTGCAATGCAGCTTCGACTGAGTATTCATCCCAGGGGTTGATCACCAGTGGTGCATCTCCCCAGGAAACTCGCCCGTCTTCGAACACAACCTTGGCTGCGGAATCGGGCACTTGTTTGATACATGCTACGATTTTCAACGCTCCTCCTTTTATAACTATTCCAATAATCCTTTATAACCTGTTTATATTTTTAACTTTGCCAAAATTCTGGATCATAAGCAGGCAATTCACATCTTAAGGGTTTATCCTTTCTTTCTCCCAGGGCATATCCTGATTGGATCAAAATTTGGATTTCCGAACTTCCTTCATAAATCATCGCACCACGTGCATTTCTCATAAATCTTTCCAAATCGTATTCATCACTGTAACCATACGCTCCATGAATCTGAATGGCATCATTTACCGCCTGGAAGGATGCTTCAGTTGCATATTTCTTGGCGAATGACGTTTCAAGTGTATTTCGAATCCCCTTGTTCTTTAGCCAACCTGCCCGCAGGTATAAGAGACGTGAGATATCGTAATCCTGAGACATCCTGGCGATCTTTTCTTTTATTAATTGATGCTCTGATAAAGGTTTTCCAAAACTGGTTCTAACCTTGGCATATTTGACGCTGGCTTCCATACTTGAACGAATGATTCCAGCCGCTCCGGCTGCGACAGTATAACGCCCATGATCAAAGGCTGACATGGTGATCTTAAAACCCTCTCCCTCCTGACCGATCCGATTTTCAACTGGAACCCTGACATCCTGGAAATTTATCCAACCAGTGGAACCAGCCCGAACACCCAGTTTTCCGTGAATATCTCCCCTGGTGATTCCGGGAGAATCCAGTTCAACGATGAAGGTAGTTAATCCATTGGATGACTTTTTTTCATTTTTGCTAGTTCGAACAGTTACCAGAGCTAAATCAGCTTTACTTGCTAGGGAAATCCACATCTTCTCCCCGTTGATTATGTAAGAATTTCCGTCCTTTTTTGCAGAAGTGACCATGCTGGAAACATCCGAGCCCATGCCAGGTTCAGTAAACACACCACAGCCCAGTTTTATTCCGGAAGCAAGAGGGATAAGGTACTTGTTTTTCTGTTCTTCAGTTCCCCATTGAAGAAGGGTTAAAGCACATAATCCAACATGAACGGACATAGCAACCCTGAGACTTGTGTCAACAGCTTCAAGATTCTCACAGGCTAAACCCAATGATATGAAATCCATCCCCTGTCCACCATAGCGGATCGGAAAACAGATTCCCAGGATTCCCAACTCACCCATCCGATTGATAGCAAAAGGGATCGGTTCCTGTTTTCGATCATATTCCTTGATAATGGGTTGTATCTCTTTAAGGGCAAAATTCTGGACCATTCTCTCGGTCATTTGATGTTCTTCAGTTAAAGAGAAATCCATCCACAGCTCCAGGAAATGATATAAGTCCAATGCATTATATCGTATTACATGATTTTAATAAACAACCGACCGGTCGGTAGGGAGAATGATATAATCAATCACAATTAAATTTTTGATATATTTTGTATTTGAAGTTAATGGAATATTTACTCTAAATAATCCTTGACCTATGTCTTTTTATTCAGTATAATACTCTTTCGTTTGCCTACCGTGCTACTGCCGCAAGAGGGGTGGCGCGCGGCATGATTTAATTACCCGGCGTAAATATCCAATATCAGGAGAAATAAATGGCGTCTGTCTTGCCCCGAATGAGTTACGCGCGCATCCCTGTTAATCTCGATCTGCCTAATTTAATAGAAACACAACTGGATTCTTTCGAGCGTTTGAAGAAAGATGGGTTGGCTGATCTTTTGCATGAGATCTCACCCATTGAATCTTATAACAAGGGGATGAAGCTTTATTTCCCCAGCAGAAGCCAGGAATCGAAGCAATGGGGGTTGGAATACTGGTTCGATGAACCAAAACATACGATCGAAGAATGTGTTGAACGAGACCTGACATATGCAAGTCCTTTATACGTTTCTGTTCTGCTGGCTGGACCAGATGTTCCAGAACCAATGAAGCAGGATATTTTCCTGGGTGATTTCCCGGAAATGACAGAGAAGGGAACTTTCATAATCAATGGAACGGAGCGAGTCGTTGTCTCCCAGTTGATCCGTTCGCCAGGTGTTTACTTCGAGTCTCCCCTGGATCGAGCTACTGCCCGGTATCTTGCTACAGCAAAATTAATTCCAGACAGGGGTGCCTGGATGGAATTTGAAACCCGGAAAAGTGATTACATTATTCTTAAATTCAATCGAAAAAGAACCGTTCCGATAACAGTTTTTCTTCGGGCACTTGCAGCTGTTGATGATGGTATAACAACAGATATTTTAAAGTCTGGAAGTGATGAAGAAATAATGTCCCTATTTGAGGATGTGGATAACAACACGGAAAGAATGTTCATAGCCTCAACATTGAACCAGGAACCCGAATGGGATCTTTCAGGAAATCTCACGATCGCAGAAGCCGCATTGATCGAATTCTTTAAAAAGATGAGACCAGGTGACCCTGCAACCCTTGATAACGCCAGGCAGTTTCTAGAAGAACAATTATTCGATCAGAGACATTACGATCTTGAAAGAGTCGGTCGATACAAGCTTGATCAGAAACTTGATCTTAATATTCCGATCGCACACCGAACCCTCACAAAATCTGATATTGTCAAACTGGTTCGCCGGATGATCCAGATCAATAATGGCGTTGAATCGGCAGATGATATCGACCACCTGGGTAATCGCCGCGTGAAGACTGTCGGTGAGTTAATCCAGAATAAATTGAGAATTGGGCTGCGAAGAATGGAACGGGTGATCAAAGAAAGAATGAGCATTCGAGACCAGGAGCAGCTGTCCCCTGTCACGCTTGTAAATATCCGCCCGGTCGTTGCCGCCTTGCGCGAATTCTTTGGGTCAAGCCAGTTATCACAATTCATGGATCAAACAAACCCACTTGCAGAATTACGCCATAAACGTACACTTTCTGCATTGGGACCTGGTGGTCTTCGAAGAGAACGTGCAGGATTTGATGTTCGTGATGTGCACCATTCGCACTATGGACGCATTTGTCCTATCGAGACTCCTGAAGGGCCGAACATTGGTTTGATCGGAAGACTTGCATCCTTTGCAAGAGTCAATGAATATGGTTTTATCGAGACTCCTTACAGAAGAGTAATTAAGCATTTGCCTGTCAATGATCCGCGGTTGGAAAATCATTGCCTGAGCGAAGATGCCATTGATCCCAAATCTGGCGAAGTATTATTCAAAGCTGAAACCCGTTTGACATTAAAAGATATCAAAAAACTATCCAAGATCATGGAAGATGTTAAGTTGGTTCCGTTTGTTTCTGAAGAGATGGAATACCTCTCTGCTGATGCGGAGGATAAATTTATAATCGCACAGGCAAACGCACCATTAAATGAATACCATGAATACGAGAATAAGAGAGTATCAGTGCGATACCACAAGGGTTTTGATTTCAGACCACCTGAACGAATTGATTACATGGATGTTGCCCCTCACCAGTTTGTAGGTATCAGCGCGGCTCTCATTCCATTCCTCGAGCATGACGACGCAAATAGAGCTCTGATGGGCTCGAACATGATGGCACAGGCTGTACCACTTGTCAGACCTGAGATTCCTTTGGTTTCAACTGGAATGGAATTCAACGCTGCTAGGGATTCGGGACAGGTTGTGGTTGCCGAGGAAGATGGTGATGTTGTTTCAGTGACAGGTTCAAGTATCGCCATCCGTGAAGAGGATGGGAATACGCGTGTTTACAATTTAAGAAAATACCAGCGATCCAATCAGAGTACCTGCATCGATCAAAGGCCGGCAGTGGTCAAGGGGCAGGTTGTCAAGCGGAATGAGATCATTGCAGATTCTTCTTCAACAGATAATGGCGAACTGGCACTGGGTCAAAATGTTGTCGTCGCCTTCCTTTCATGGGAAGGTGGAAACTTCGAGGATGCCATCCTTATTTCAGACCGGCTGGTTCAGGAAGATCGTTTCACTTCCATTCATATAGAAAAACATGAGGTGGAAGCTCGTGATACTAAATTAGGACCTGAAGAGATCACAAGAGATATACCAAATGTTGGTGAAGAAGCCATAAAGGATCTTGACGAGAATGGCATTATTCGAGTTGGTGCTGAAGTTGGACCTAATGATATTCTTGTTGGAAAGATCACACCTAAAGGTGAAAAAGAATTAACCCCCGAGGAAAGACTTCTCCGGGCGATCTTTGGTGAGAAATCCCGTGATGTTAAGGACACATCCTTAAGAATGCCGCATGGTGAGCGCGGTAAAGTAGTCGATGTCAGGGTTTTCACACGCGAAGATAACTCAGACCTGTCAGCAGGTGTGGATACGATGGTACGAGTCTCAATCGCCCAACGCCGCAAGATCACAGCTGGTGATAAGATGGCTGGACGTCATGGTAACAAGGGTGTTGTTTCAAGAGTAGTCCCAGCTGAAGATATGCCTTTCCTCGAAGATGGAACTCCGGTTGAAGTAATACTTAATCCACTGGGTGTACCTGGCCGTATGAATATTGGACAGGTCCTTGAAGTTCATCTAGGGTGGGCTGCCCGACAGATGGGTTTTAGGGCAGTCACACCGGTATTTGATGGTGCTCGGGAGATCGAAATTGAAGCCGAGTTGGCTCGAACCTGGATCTATGACCAGGCGTGGAAAGAAACAGGGGAAACAGCCTGGGAATGGTTAAAACAGGATGAATATGATCCGGAAATGATCGAAGATGATAATGAAGTTCGTCGATTATATATGGGTGAGTGGCTCGGAAATAGAAAATATGATATTTATCGATTAACATCTGATATCGACTATGCCCGCTATGCTACAGCCCAGGAATGGCTAAGAGATCACGGGTTTGATCCCAACATTATCTTTCTCAAACACACAGTTGATGCAAAGGAAAGGCGAGAGAAAGATGAAAATGCCATTCGGATATGCCTGTCATTATGGTTGCATATTCACGGGCATGATAAGGTCAAAGATGAAGACCTTGAATCCGTTGCCCACATGACCATGTATGAAACAGGGAGTCCGATTCCAACTTTAGGAAAACAAATGCTCCGGGATGGTAAAACGGGCAAGCCGTACGACCAGCCAGTAACAGTAGGAGTTATGACAATTCTTAAACTTCACCACCTGGTTGAAGATAAAGTCCATGCACGCTCAACAGGACCATACAGCCTGGTAACGCAGCAACCACTTGGCGGTAAAGCACAATTTGGAGGCCAACGTTTTGGTGAAATGGAGGTTTGGGCATTGGAAGCCTATGGAGCAGCCTACACACTGCAAGAAATGCTGACGGTAAAGTCAGATGATGTACAAGGCAGGGTGAACACCTATGAAGCGATCGTTAAAGGTGAACCGATCGAAGATCCCAGCATTCCGGCTTCATTCAGGGTGCTTGTCAAGGAACTTCAAAGTCTCGGGTTGGCGGTAGAAGCGGTCAGTGATGGCGATGATGTTATTAAATTTGGGAAGGATGAAGAGAAAGTTCACCCACCCAAGTTTGAATATGGATTATTGGATCTTGGAGATAAGCTTAATTGAAACTGATTATTTCCTTGACTAATGGTTAAACGCTATGATAAAATACATCTTCGTTGCCTAGAGGGTCGCTGCATAGCACTTCCCATTGTAAGAGATAAGTTGGGCCATCAGGTCGTTTACAATGATGGCCTTGCTTTTTGAAAATTATTATTCATTTCGGTAGCAGGTTCGGAGGCGAAAGTGCCCACAATCAATCAATTGATTCGCAAAGGTCGCAAGGTCAAGAAAGTTAAAAGTAAAGCTCCTGCGTTGTTATATACATTGAACTCGCAGAAACAACGCAGGGTCAGGCAAAACACAGGTGCTCCGCAAAAACGCGGGGTTTGCACAGTCGTTCGTACTATGACGCCGAAGAAACCGAATTCTGCCTTACGCAAGATTGCCCGTGTACGTCTCACCAATGGCCTGGAAGTGACGGCATATATCCCGGGAGAAGGTCATCAGCTGCAAGAGCACTCCGTAGTTCTGGTTCGTGGAGGTCGCGTAAAAGACCTGCCAGGTGTTCGCTACCACATTATCCGCGGTTCATTGGATACAACTGGTGTCTCAGATCGGAAACAAGGTCGATCAAAGTACGGCGCAAAACGCCCGAAGTAGGAATTTTTTAGTTTAATAATGATGGAGTCCTGGTATGCGTAGATCGAAACCCGAAAATCGAAAAACTCTTCCTGACATTCGATACAATAATGTCACCCTTCAGATTTTAATTCACCATATTATGAAGCGAGGCAAGAAAAGTCTCGCAACCAGACTGGTTTATGAATCGTTGGATCTGATCGGGAAACGAACCGAAGGAAAAAATCCAATAGAAGTATTTGATACTGCCATGAAGAATGTTGCCCCGGTAATGGAAGTACGCCCTCGAAGAGTGGGCGGTGCAACCTACCAGGTACCACTGGAAGTCCCTCCATCTCGAAGGACAGCTTTGGCGATCCGATGGATTCTTGCTGCAGCTCGTTCCAGGGGTGGCAAATCCTTCCCTGAGAAACTTGCAGATGAATTAATGGATGCAGCCAAGAACGAAGGTGCAGCTATCCGTAAACGTGAAGAGAGTCACAAAATGGCTGAAGCCAACCGTGCTTTCTCTCATTTCCGAATGTAACCGACCGGTATAAGGCTGTACTTTAAAAAGGTAAATTGCAATGGCTCGTCAATATCCGCTGAATAAATATCGAAATATTGGGATCATCGCTCATATCGATGCTGGGAAAACCACCACGACTGAGCGAATCCTGTTCTACACAGGTAAAACCCATCGAATTGGTTCAGTGGATGACGGAACAACTGTAACAGACTGGATGGCTCAGGAAAGAGAGCGTGGTATCACCATCGTTTCTGCTGCAGTATCTGCTGAATGGAAGGGATATCAGATCAATATCATAGATACCCCGGGTCACATTGACTTTACAGCTGAAGTTCAACGTTCTCTACGGGTTTTGGATGGAGGAATTGTTGTTTTTGATGCTGTCCAGGGAGTGGAGCCGCAGAGTGAAACTGTATGGCGGCAGGCAGACCGGTATAAAGTTCCCAGAATTTGCTTTGTAAATAAAATGGACCGAATCGGCGCCTCCTTTGAGCGTACCATCGCTTCCATTAATCAGCGACTTGGTTCAAATCCAATCCCCGTCCAATTACCTATTGGTAGTGAGTCTTCCTTCAAAGGCGTCATTGATCTTATGACCATGAAAGCCATTTATTGGGAAGATGATCTGGGAAGGGAACCTCGAGAATCTGAAATTCCTGGAGATATGAAATCCCAGGCTGAAGAAGCTCACAATTCAATGGTGGAAAGAATTGCTGAATTGGATGATGACCTGACAGTGAAATACCTGGAAGGTCAGGATATCCAGGTTGATGAATTAAAATCAGTATTAAGAAATGCAATTATCACGAATAAAGCCACAGCAATTTTCTGTGGAAGTTCTCTACGAAACAAAGGTGTTCAACCAATTCTTGATGCAGTAATAGACTTTCTTCCCGCACCAAGTGACATTCCACCTGTGAAAGGGTTGGATCCAGTTAAGGAAGAAGAAATCGAATTGCCATCCGAAGATAATGCTCCTCTAAGTGCGCTTGTTTTCAAGATCGTCACAGATCCATATGTTGGTCGTTTGGCTTATTTCAGAGTCTATTCCGGGACATTATCCCAGGGTACGACTGTCCATAACTCCACCAAAGGAAAACGTGAACGGATTGGACGATTGATCCGTATGTATGCCGATCGGCGCGAGGATGTTACCGAGGTAAGGGCTGGTGATATTGCCGCTGTCTTGGGATTGAAAGATACCTTCACTGGGGACACACTTTGTGATAACAAATTGGTTGTTCTTGAGAACATCACATTCCCTGAACCTGTGATCTCGATAGCCATTGAACCGAAAACAATGGTCGATCAGGATCGCATGGCAGAAGCTCTTCGAAAATTATCAGAAGAAGATCCCACTTTTCAGGTTCGATCTGATGAGACAACCGGTCAAACGATCATTTCGGGAATGGGCGAATTACACCTTGATGTTCTGGTCGATCGCATGCTGCGTGAGTTCCATGTGCAGGCTAATGTTGGCCGTCCAAGAGTTGCATACCGCGAATCAATATCCAGACCAGTACCAGAGTTGAGCTATAAATATGCGAAACAGTCTGGTGGTCATGGTCAATATGGACATGTTGTAATATCACTTGAACCTGGTGAACGTGGTAGTGGAATCGTATTTGAAAGTAAAATTATTGGTGGTAGTATCCCCCGTGAGTATATTCCTGCTGTTGAAAAGGGAATTAAAGAAGCATCCGAGAGTGGTGTACTTGCAGGATATCCTGTCGTGGATTTAAAAGTGGTTTTATTTGACGGCTCATATCACGAAGTAGATTCCAGTGAAATGGCCTTCAAAATGGCATCCATTTTTGCCTTTAAAGAAGGAGTACAGAAAGGCGGCCCTGTTTTACTGGAACCTATCATGAAGGTGGAAGTGATTGTCCCTGAAGATTATCTCGGAGATATCATTGGAAATCTAAACGGACGTAGAGCTGAAATACTCGGTATGGAAATGAGACCAGGGAATGCCCAGGCGGTGAATGCCATGGTTCCACTGGCTGAGATGTTCGGTTATGCAACCGATTTGCGTTCGGGTACACAGGGACGAGGTGTGTTCTCAATGGAATTTGATCACTATGCACCGATGTCTGATACAGTTGCCCAGGAAATTTACAAGAAATAATTCAATCTTATCTCATCATTTATAGAATTGATAGACGGTTAGAGAAGGAGAAGACAGAGATGGCGAAGCAGAAATTTGAGA